>ERZ773218.68-NODE-68-length-117247-cov-7.087088_pt1 | contig 117247 bp, 127 predicted proteins | sample MGYA00580527_ERZ773218 | MGnify/ENA primary metagenome ERZ773218 (study PRJEB29015, sample SAMEA2737763) | human gut metagenome | biome: human gut; feature: human-associated habitat; material: faeces | place: China | collected 2012 ...
GAAGCTCCTGTTTGCTTCATTTTATCACCTCATAAAAACGAACTAATTAAAGTTACAAGATACTAGATCGTAAGCAATAGTGCTCACAAAATCTTTTGACAAAACCAGTCTCTGCCGCGCACACTCCAAAATGTGGTTTCCGATTAATTCTTGCGGCGTTTTACCGGTTTCTTTCTTTATGAGCTCGCCAAAATAACCGGGGGAAAGATTCGCTTTTTCCGCAAAATAAGAAACCGAAGGAAAACCATTCGTGCTACGGCCCTCAACGTAAAAACCTTTGAGCTGGACTCGGAAGTTTTGCAATATCTTGAGGTTAATAGCGTGCCGAGTCCCGAACTGTCTAACATAGAAAGAATTGACGCAATCCAGCAAAAGTTGAATCCGGCTCGCCAAAATATCTCTTGTATGCCATGCCGCCGGAACTCTAAGATGTTCAGCGATTTCCTGAAGGGCCCTTCTAAAAATATCCCTTTCAGAATCAGATAAATGCAGAGATTCGGCCTCTTTATATGAAAAGAAGGTGTACTTCCCCATCGTTAAACCCAAGGGCGTCCCTTCTATTAAATCGAGATGAAACAAAAGTCCGATGACGTCGGGTCTTACCTGCGCTTCAGGACTATCAAGACGTGCTCGCTGTCCCGGAGCAAACATAACCAAAGTGCCGCTCGTATAGTCGCAGGGATAAGCTCCGTACTTTAACGAACACACTGACACATCCTTCAAATAGAGAGCATAAACCCCGTACTCCATCTCAAGGTTGTTCGGCGACTTCTGAGCTGTTTTAAAATCAATTACTCCAATTAAAGGTGATTGATCTTTCAATCCGTATAACTCTGAAAACGTTTTAGCCGAATCAAGTTTGACTTCTTTCAGTTTTCTTTCCATTGATGCAATTTACGCCAAAAAATTGTTTTGAGAAATTGCTAAAAGAATCTGGGTATGAATATCCGAAAGAAAGGTAACCCACGCCACGGCTTTATTCTCAGGTAAACGACGGTGGGAGTATGTTTTCCATCAAGAACTGGGTGTCTATTCCATTAAGTAGGACGGCTAATCAGACAATCCAATGATGGAAATTCACATTTTTTTGGAAAGCTAACTTTGCGATTGTTTTCAGAAATACATACAACGCCAAGTTAGAACTTTCAGCCTGTTATGGCCTCAAGGCTTTATCCTAGGAGTGGCATAATTAAGAATTAACGATTTGTATCTTTCGAAGGACAAATCTTAGGGCGCTTTTTTAGAAACGCCCCTAACTATAAATTTTTAGAAAGATTGCCATGACTTATAAGAAGCACATTTCGCAAAGCAACGACTTGTTAGACAGATTCTCGTCGGCTTTTGCGGGCATAAAAAGTCATTCTAATCTTCCGAGCGGTACAACTCCGTTCATCTGGGCGATCGCGGTCCTCATTGTCGTCATCTTCTCGGCTTTCTATTTCAACGTGCGTGCCAATAACGAAACTATTCTCAGAACTAATCTGATGAAGAGCACGGCAAAGGTTGCCGATAACATTGAAATGAGAATGCGGGGCATCTCCGCCTCCATGGCCCGCATGATCGAAAAAATGGAGCTGGACGGTATCAACCCCGCCGTTGTAAATAAGTACGGCAGAGAAATTATCTCGTCGAGCCCCGAAGTTATTCTGCTTCGTGTCATTGAACCGAGCGGCAAAGGCCTGGAGTCTGTTGTAAATCCTCGGCTTGGCAGAAGCGATCTTCGTCAATATAACTATCTGGATTATCCGCAGGTCGTCCGCGATGCGATCGGAGACGCCTTCCTCTCTAACCGCGTTTCTTACTCTTCTTTCTGGTTTACGCCCGGCGACATTTCTTCGCCTTCTGTCGTCATCATTTATCCCTTTGCCATCGGCGAAAAAACATATGCTCTCCTCGCCAGACTGTCGCTGAACAAACTTTTGGAAGTTTCAACTCCTCAGTCGCTGCTTTCCGATTACGAATTCTCATTCCTTCACGGAACAAAAGAAATTGCCGGCCGAGCTGCCTACAACCCGCCGGATGACTACACCATCCCGAGTTACGTACGCGCAGCTGACCCGCTGCCGCCTTCCATTCAGTTGTACGGCTGCAACGTTCTCGAACGCCCAATGATCTTTGCCAGCCCGCTGATTTATTGGCTGGGCGCTCTGATGCTGTTTCTGCTTCTATCACTCTTTTTCCTCAACCGCGAAATGCGCAGGAATCAGTCTGATCTTGAACGCGCATTAAAAGAACTGGAACTTCGCCGCTCCATCGAAGATTCCATGAACCTGGCTTTAATCATCACCGACTTGGACAACAAGATCGTCTATACAAACGGTCAAACTGAGGAAATTACCGGTTACTCAGAAGAAGAACTTTTGGGCAAGACACCGCCTTATCCCTTCTGGGGAGACGGATCTGAACTTCCATCACAGCTGCTGAAAGACCGTCCTCATGAAGAACCCGGTAAGCCGTACCGCTTTGACCTGACGATCCGCCGCAAAAATGATGAAACGCTTGAAGCGCTGATGCTCGCGATGCCTTTCTACTCGGCATACAACGAACATATCGGCTGGATTTATATGATCCAGGACAACACTGTCGAGGCTCAGTCCATGAACCTCACGAACGACTCTATCGCTTCCTACGAAAGACTTCTGAACTCTGTCTTGTCTTGTATTTCCGCCGTGATGCAGAAACCGACCGGGAGTATGTTAGGTATTCACAATAACCACTACACGGAACAGCTGGGAAATACCGCAGACGGTCACTTAGAGATTTCCAAGGCCTTTAAAGAACCGTTCGATCCGCAAGGCAATCGTCAAGGAGAGGTTTGGGTCGACTCTCTTGGCCGCTGGTTCTCCGTAGCAGAAGCCAGAGTGACACTGCCGGGCGGCTCTCACTTCACCCTTCAGTCAGCGCTGGACATCACTAAGAGAAAAATCAATGAGCAGGAATTCGAAGAGCAGACCAGTAAGATGGAAAACTCTTCGCGCCTCATTACGCTCGGCGAGATGGCCTCTACGATTACACACGAAATTAATCAGCCGCTCACCGCGATTACCGCTTATGCCAATACAGCACTGGAAGTGATTGACAGGGCGCCGGAAGTAAACAAGGCTCAGGTGCTGGAGATCTATCGAAAGATTGCTAATCAGGCTGCACGCATCGACAAAATTATTAAGAACATCAGAGCGTTTGCCAAACGCCGCCCGACAACATTGGAGTGCGTGTCTTTGAATAGCGTATTCTCTGACACGATGGAGCTCGGACGTCTGATCGAGAAGAAATATGCCGGTGTTCAGGTGGTTTACGAGCTGCCTGCTGTCGTGCCTGATGTAATTTGCGATCCGGTCCAGATCATGCAGATTCTCATGAATCTTATTCGTAATGCTGCTGAGGCTATTTTGGAACACGGCAGTGAGGACAAAACCATCACGGTCAGTGCGAAGGTCGGCGCTAAAGACGTTGAATTGTCTGTCGGCGATCACGGCCCCGGAATCAGCGATACGATGAAAGCAAGCCTGTTCACACCCTTCTTTTCTACTAAGAAGAACGGCCTCGGCCTAGGTCTGAGTACTTGCCAGACAATAGCAGAGTCTCATAACTCAAGGCTCCGTGTAAGAGACAACGAAGGCGGGGGCGCCGTATTTTTCTTCGACCTGAAGATTTGTTTCACGAAAGATTCCGAGGCACAGAAACAAAAATAATTGTGTTTCAATTTAAAGAGATACGCCTTCTGTACTATCCAGGGGTGTGATTAAGATATATAATATCTTCACGTGATACAAGATATCTCAGTTAGCGACTCTTATCATCCTATAGATTAAGATAATGGATTGCTTGTAAGAATATATTAATTAGAAAGGCACATGATGATTCAGATGACCTCGAAACCCTACACTCAGGAATCTCCGGATACCGCAGGTGTTGTGTATATCGTTGAAGACGACGAAGCCGTACGTGATTCTCTCAAGTGGCTTCTCGAAGCTTCCAGCTACCGCGTTGAACTTTTCGAAAGCGGTGAAATGTTCCTCGCCAAATTCGATCCGAACGCTATCGCCGTTCTCGTCCTTGACGTCAGAATGCCGGGCATGAGCGGTTTGGAAGTTCAGGAACACCTTATCGCCAGAAAGTGCGATATTCCTATTATCTTTATCTCCGGTCACGGCGACGTTTCTATGGCAGTCTCTACCTTGAAGAAGGGGGCGGTTGACTTCATTGAAAAACCCTTTGACCAGGCCGCCCTGCGCTCTTTAATCGAAAGAATGCTGCAGGAAGCCCGTCAGCGTAAAGCCAAGGCTGAACAGCGCTCCTTGAACGACGCTCTTCTGAGCAAACTGACTCCCAGAGAGCAGGACGTTCTTGAAAGAATTGTGAGCGGCCGTCTGAATAAACAAATCTCCGCTGACTTGGGTATTTCTATTAAGACCGTTGAAGCCCACCGTGCTTCCATTATGGATAAAACCAATTCCGGCACCGTTGCAGATCTGATGCGCGTCGTCATGAATGCAAACAGACCTCCTGTCAAAGACTCCGGATCTATGAGATAGTCTTTTAGACAGCGTCACAAAGGAAGGCACACCGCCTTCCTTTTCTTTTTACGGCCTCTTCTCGGCCGAAGATCTTTTGTTACTCGTTCTTGTGAGCAAAGGTTTTAGGCTCTGTGAATATCCTTACAATGGATCGGTCTTACTTACTCTTTTCATAACAATGAACGCAAAAATAATTGATGGAAAAGCACTCGCACAATCCGTTCGAGCCGGCTTGAAGGAAAAAGTAGAACAATTCAAATTAAGTTCGAGGGCTCCCGGACTGACGGTCATTCTTGTCGGTGATAATCCGGCAAGCCAGGTTTACGTCCGCAACAAGATCAAAGCCTGCACCGATGTCGGCATTACCTCTAAATTGGAAAAGCTTCCTGCTGAAACTTCAGAAGCGGAGTTATTAGCACTTTTGGAGAAACTCAATGCCGACGATTCCGTGGATGGAATCCTTGTACAGCTCCCCCTGCCCCGTCATATCAACGAGCAAAAAGTCATTGAGACAATCCGTGCAGATAAAGACGTTGACGGTTTCCATGTTGTCAACGTCGGTTCTGTCGTGACCGGCATCGGCGGCTTCCGCAGCTGCACGCCATACGGCGTCATCAAAATGCTGGAATCCGTGGACTATCCTCTCACCGGCGCCCACGCTTTGGTCATCGGCAGAAGCAATATTGTCGGAAAACCGATGGCCATCATGCTGCTTGAAAAAAATGCCACCGTCACGGTCGCGCACAGTAAAACCAAGAATTTGAAAGAGCTCGCTCTTCAGGCCGATGTCATTGTCGCTGCGGTCGGTAAAGAAAGTGTCGTCACGGCTGATATGGTTAAACCCGGCGCCGCCGTGATTGATGTCGGTATGAATCGCAATGCCGAAGGAAAACTTTGCGGAGATGTTGACACCGAAGAAGTCGCCAAAGTTGCAGGCTATATTTCTCCGGTTCCCGGCGGTGTCGGACCGATGACCATCGCAATGCTTCTCTCTAATACGGTTGAAGCTTATGAAAAGCGTCTGCAAAAAATATCTCGGTAAGGAATCTATACATGTGTGATTTAATTAACATCCTGAGCATCATTGACGATAAGACCCAGCTGATTAATTTTCCCAAGCTTGATCCGAACAGCTTTAAACCGGCGGTGCTTGCACTGATTCAACGTCTGAAAGACACCGTAGCTTCAGTAAAAGCTTCCGATAAAGAACCGACTTGGGACACCTTAGTTACGCCGATTGAAGATGCTTCTGAAAATCTCTCCTATGTTTGGTCGGTTGTCGAACATTTGAACAGCGTGGCCGATACGCCCGAGTTGAGAGCTACGATTAATGAACTTCTTCCTCCGATTTCCGAAGTATTCAGCGAACTCGGTATGGATGAGGAACTCTATGCAAAGTACAAAGCCTTGAAAGCCGAGAAAGCTTTTGAGAAATTCTCTTCAACCCGTCAGAGGATCATTAACAAAGAGTTAGAAGGCTTTGTTCTCTCCGGCGCCGAATTAGATGACGTCGGCAAGAAGAAGATGGCCGAGATCAATCGAGAGGAAGCCGAACTTTCTCAGAAGTTCTCTGAAAATCTTCTCGACTGCACTAATGAATTTGCGCTTTACCTCCCGGAAGACACAGATGAGCTCAAAGGTGTCCCTGAGGCCGAATTGCATCTCTATGCCCAGCAGGCTGCAGCCGAGGGCGCCAAGGGCTACAAGATCACCTTGCATATGCCGAATTATCTGCCGATCATGCAGTACGCAGAAAATCGAGAGCTTCGTGAGAAGATGTATCACGCATACGTGACTCGCGCCTCTGAGTTCTCGCCTGCTGGCAAAGACAATCTGCCAATCATTAATCGTCTGCTCGAACTGCGGGTCGAAGACGCTCATCTTCTCGGCTATAAAAATTTTGCCGAAGTCTCCTTGGTTCGGAAAATGGCAGAATCTCCCGAACAAGTCGTTTCTTTCCTGCGAGAATTAGCGGCCAAGGCCAAACCACCTGCAGAGAAAGAAATGGAAGAACTTATCGATTACGGCAAGAATATGCTAGGAATTAAGGATGTTCAGACTTGGGATCTTTCTTTCATCAGCGAAAAACTCCGTGAAGCAAAATTCTCTTACTCTGAAAATGAAGTAAAACAATACTTCACGGAACCTGCTGTTCTCAAAGGAATGTTCGGACTTGTCGAGAAGATGTTCTCGATCAAGATCAAAGAAAAGAAAGCGCCCGTCTGGAACGATGACGTCAAATTCTTTGTCATTGAAGACAAGGAAGGCAAAGAGATCGCCGGATTCTATATGGACCTTTATGCCCGCAACGGAAAGAGAGGCGGCGCATGGATGAATGACCAGATCTCCCGTCGTGAGGTTGACGGAAAAATCCAAAAACCGATTGCTTACCTTGTTTGCAACTTCGCCGCACCCGTCGGAGACAATCCTTCTCTTCTGACGTTAAGAGACGTCGAAACGATTTTCCACGAATTCGGTCACGGCCTGCATCATATGCTGACCCGCCAGACAGAATTGGCCGTATCCGGCATCAGCGGCGTGGAATGGGACGCAGTTGAAATGCCAAGCCAGTTCATGGAGAACTTCGTTTTGAATTGGGATGTGATGCAGACCATTACGCATCATGTCAAGACCGGCAAGACCATGCCGCGCGAACTCTTCGACAAACTGGTTGCTGCCAAAAACTACGGTGCCGGAATGGCAAATGTTCGCCAGATCGAATTTGCCCTCTTCGATATGCTCCTTCATATGGACACACATCCGGAAAAAGATGCGGTCCAAAAGATCCTGACTGCAGTCAGAAAAGAAGTCGCGGTCACTTTCCCGCCTGAGTACAACCGTTTTGCCAACTCCTTCTCTCATATCTTTGCGGGCGGCTATGCCGCAGGCTACTACAGCTATAAGTGGGCTGAAGTGCTCTCTGCGGATGCCTTCTCCCTCTTCCAAGAGAAAGGTATTTTCAATCCTGAGGTCGGAAACAAATGGCTGGACGAAGTTTTGTCCCGCGGCGGCAGCCGCCCGGCAATGGACAGCTTTGTTGCTTTCCGCGGCCGTAAACCTTCCGTCGACGCACTTCTCCGTCAATATGGCTTGCTGGAGACCAAATGAGCATCACGATTACGACTTGGAACGTCAATTCTCTAAAGGTTCGTCAGCCGCAGGTTTTGGACTTTCTGAAGGAAACAGAGAACAGCATTCTCTGCCTTCAGGAACTCAAGATGCAGGAGGCAGACATCGATGCGGCCGCCTTCAAAGAAGTAGGATATACGCTGGATGCATTTGGCCAGAAAACCTACAACGGTGTCGCCACAATCCTTCGTGACCCGCTGACCTTCCTTCCGGACGAAGAAGTTCGCAACATCCCCGGTTTCGAAGATCCGCAAAGCCGTCTCTTAGCCACAACGGTCCAAGTCGGCAGCGAAAAACTCCGCGTCATCAACGGATACTTTCCGAACGGTGAAACAGTTGAGAGCGAAAAGTTTCCTTATAAGCTCGCTTGGCTGGAAGCTCTGGTTCAATGGCTTCCGAGCCAGCTGGAAGAGTATCCGAACTTAGTGCTTCTCGGCGACTTTAACATCGCCCCGGAAGATCGCGATGTTTGGGATCCGGAATCTTGGGCGGAATCCGTGCTTTGCACGCCTAAAGCCAGAGAGGCTTTTCAGCGTCTTATCGATCTCGGCTTAACGGACTCTTTCCGCGCCTTTGAACAGCCGGAAAAATCCTATTCCTGGTGGGATTACCGCATGATGGCTTTCAGAAGAAACCGAGGCCTTCGTATCGACCATATTTTGATTTCCGAGGCTCTTGCCAGCAAGAACCTCGGAGTTGAAATTCACAAGAAAGTCAGAGGCAATGAACGCCCGAGTGATCACGCGCCCGTGACACTAACGCTTGATCTTTAACTCTTGAGCCGGCTGTAACGCCGGCTTTCTTTTTAGCGCTCTGGCGCGAAGCTGACCGCAGCCTCCGTCAACATCCTGGGCGGCTGAGTCACGGAATTTAAGCAATATTCCATTTGCTCGGCATGCTTCCTTTATCTTATCGATCTGCTCTGTCGACGGTCGCCGGTATGGACTGCCGTCAACAGCGTTGACGGGGATCATGTTGAGGATAGCCTGCCGAGACCACAGAGGAGTCAGCGCTTCAATCTCATCAATCCCGTCGTTGATGCCGTTAATCAAGGTCCACTGATATTGAATCGGATATTTCCCGACCTCTGCGTATTTTGCACCGTACTCTAAAATTTCTTTCACGGTTAAATCTGCGGCCCGGGGAAGCAAACTTCTGCGCTTCTCATCCATTGCGCTGTGCAGAGAGATTGCTAATGCCGGCTTGATTTCTGATTTCAGCAGCGCTTCGAAAAGTCGCCTATCACCGACAGTAGAAATAACAACCTCTTTGTATCCGATGCCGGAATACCGAACGATATGTTCAACCGCAGAAAGAACGGAACGAAGATTATGAGAAGGCTCGCCCATTCCCATCAAAACTACTTTCTTCACAGGCGCATTTCTCATGGCGTATTGGACCTGACCGGCAATCTCCAGATCGCTCAACTGTCGGATCAAACCGCTTTTTCCGGTCATACAGAAGACGCAGCCGACAGCACATCCGACTTGCGTGGATACACAGACGCCTTCTCGAGGAAGAAGCACGCATTCAATCAGCTGGCCGTCGGAGGCTTTGAGAACCCAGCGCGTGCCGGTCTCGGATTCGGCTTTTTCCTGAGCCATCAATTGATGAGTTAAGAATTCCTCTAATTGAGGCAACAGTGCCTCTGCCGCCGCAGGCAGGCGTACCTTGCTTCGGTTCAGAGGTTTGCCGGAATACCAATTGCGCCAAAAGCGATCGATGTGAACGCTTTTGCAGCCGGCTTGGATAAGTTGTTGTTCAATATCAGCGATCTTCATAACCGCCCATATTATCAAGGCCGTTAGTCTTCGCTTTCAAGTTTGAGCTCGGCGATTTTGCGTGTAATTGTATTTCGGCCGATGCCGAGTCTTGTCGCAGCATCGACTCGCCTTCCGTGCGTATACTCAAGCGCCGTCCCGATTACGATACTTTCAAAAGTATCCGATAGCTGCTTCATGAGATCGGGAGACTGACTTTTGAGCATCTCTTTGACTTCAGCTTTGAGCAGTTCCTCCCAGCTTCCGCCGAGAGTCTCCTCGCTTGAAACCTCGCTGTTTTTATGAATCTTTTCCGCTTCGCCGCGGCTGATCTCCTCAGGAAGATCCGTCACTCGGATGTGCTGGGAAGGCGCCATCACGACAAGCCAATTGCAGAGATTTTCTAATTGACGAACATTGCCGGGAAACGGGAAACGTTTTAAAAATTCCATCGCTTCCTCAGACATGATCTTGGGCTCAACGCCGAGATTCTCTGCCGACTTCTGCAGAAAATGATTGACCAAAAGCGGAATATCTTCCGGCCTTTCCCTTAAAGGAGGCAGGCGCAGGCGAATGACATTGAGACGATGGTACAAGTCTTCGCGGAAACGATTTTCCCGAACCATCGCTTCCAGATTTTGGTGCGTTGCCGCAATGATTCTGACATTGGCTTTGAGAGACTGATGGCCCCCGACGCGATAGTAATAACCGTCGGACAAAACTCTCAGGAGCCTGGTCTGAAGTTCAGCAGGCATATCACCGATTTCGTCCAGAAAGAGCGTGCCGCCTTCTGCCTGTTCGAAACGTCCGTGACGGATCGCACTGGCACCGGTGAAGGCGCCCTTTTCATGTCCGAAGAGCTCTGTTTCCATTAAGTCTTTCGGAATTGCCGCCATATTGATTGCGACAAAAGGAGCATTGGCGCGGGGACTGTGTTTGTGAAGCGCTCTCGCCACCACTTCTTTGCCGGCGCCGGACTCTCCTGTTAACAGAACGGTTGCCTTGCTTTGAGACAAACGTCCGATGGCGCGGAAGACTTCCTGCATGGCCGGCGCCTTACCGATAATTTCAGAAGCGGTTTCTTCTGACGGAGTCTGCTCTTCTTCCTCGTTCTCTTCGGTTGCTCGCCGAACGAGTTCGATGGCTTTATCGATGTCGAAAGGTTTGGGAAGATATTCAAACGCTCCGCCTTGAAAACTGGCTACGGCACTGTCCAAGTCCGAATAGGCCGTCATGATGATGATCGGAAGCTTCGGATAGGACTTCTTAATTTCTGAGAGCATTTCCAAGCCGCTTTTGCCCGGCATATGGATGTCGCTCAAAATCAAAGCAGGCTGCTCTTTCTTGATCGCCTGCAGCACGGACTCTGCTTCACTAAAAGTTTTGCAGGGGATATCTGCCTTTTGAAGTGCTTTTTCTAATACCCATCTGATGGAACGATCATCGTCCACGATCCAAACATTTTTCATAACGATAAGGGAAACAATATGCTGAAATCGGTACGGCCGGCTTCACTGCTGACCGAAATACTGCCGCCATGCTGCTCGACAAAAGTCTGAACCAGGGAGAGTCCGAGTCCGCTCCCCTGTTCCTTTCTGCTGACCAGAGGATAAAAAATACTGTCGGCTAAGTCTTTGGGTATGCCTTCTCCGTTATCGATCACATGGATATTTAATGCCGTGCGGCAAAAACTTTGACCGACTTGAACATGATGGACAACACGGGTTTTAAGCGTGATACATGCCGTGCCCTGTGCTATTTGCTCGGATAATGCTTCGGCGGCGTTGCGCATTAAGTTCAAAGAAATTTGCGTCAGCTGACCTCTGTCAGCCATCATTTCAGGCGCACTGATGTCGTAGTCGCGAACGACCTTCAGCCCTTCCGGAAATTCCGACTGCACCAGGAGGCGAACACGTTCCAGGATCTCGTGAACATTAGTTGGCACTGGATGGTAAAGCTGACGGTAAGGCGCTAGGATCTTATCGACAAGATGCTGAAGACGGTCTGCTTCACTGATAATGACCTCGGTAAATTCTTTATTTTCCGGATCGTGAAGTTCTCCCTCCAGGAGCTGCGCAGCGCCTCGAATCCCTCCGAGAGGATTCTTAATTTCATGGGCGAGATTTCGCAGCAGGCGCCGAGTATTTTCGGACAGCTCATTCATATGACGCTCTCGCGTCATTTGAAGGGTCTTATCTGCCGGCACAATCTCAGCCAAGAGAATATTTTCGTCATCCGGGAAAGGATGAATGGTGACCAGAACCGGAATCGGTTCTGCCGGAGGACGCAGAAAATGGTCTAACTCATTCGGAACCAGAAAGGAAGGCTCAGGATGCGCACGATAATTTGCGAGCCATTCATCCGACGAATTCAGGTAAAACTGCAGTTTTCGTTCTTTTAAATGCTTCAATGACTGCCCGGAAAGGAATTGGGCTGCCGTATTGGCATAAAGAATATCGCCTTCTTTGTTACATACAAAAAGACCGAGCCTGAGGAGATCGAAACTTTCTAAACGCTTGGCATCAAAACTCACGATTTCCTCCGCTCGGTCATCCAGCTGTCTTTGCGCAGACAGACTTAAATTACGCTACTAGCTCGAATAGTACATGTCGTACTCTTCAGGTGTGACGGCCATCTGAGTACGTACGACTTCTTCATGCTTGAGTTCGATATAAGAAGTGATCAGATCTTCGCTGAAGACGCCGCCGGCTGTCAGGAATTCATGGTCGGCCGCCAAAGCATCCAGGGCCTGTTCCAAAGAAGAGCAAACGGTCGGAATCTTTGCATTTTCTTCCGGCGGCAGATCATAGAGGTTCTTGTCTGCAGCTTCACCCGGATGCAGCTTGTTCTGGATACCGTCCAAACCGGCCATCAGCATGGCGGAGAATGCCAGATAGGAGTTAGCCATCGGATCGGGGAAGCGAACTTCAACGCGACGGGCCTTTTCGCTGGAAACAAACGGAATACGCAGAGAAGCGGAACGATTGCGAGCCGAGTAAGCGAGTTTGACAGGAGCTTCAAAGCCCGGGACCAGACGACGATAGCTGTTGGTTGTCGGGTTTGTGATCGCGTTCAATGCACGAGCATGTTTAATAATGCCGCCGATGTAGTAGAGGGCCAGATCGGAAAGGCCTGCATAGCCGTTGCCTGCGAAAAGGTTCTTGCCGTCCTTCCAGATTGACTGGTGAACATGCATACCGGAGCCGTTGTCGCCGACGACGGGTTTCGGCATAAAGGTTGCAGTCATACCGTAGGCCGCTGCAACATTCCATACCGTATATTTAAGAATCTGAGTCCAGTCAGCGCGTTTGGTCAGAGTGCTGAACAGTGTGCCGATTTCGCACTGGCCGCAGCCGCCGACTTCATGATGATGAACTTCAACCGGAACGCCTTGTTCTTCAAGAAGTTCGCACATTTGGGAGCGGATATTGTAGAGAGAGTCGACCGGAGGAACCGGGAAATAACCGCCCTTAACGGTAGGACGATGGCCGCCGTTGGCGCCGTTCATATCCTTTCCGTTGCTCCAATAGCCTTCTTCACTTTCAATCTTGAAGAAGCTGTGATTCATTGTGGTGCCCCAGCTGACACCGTTAAAAATGAAAAATTCCGGCTCGGGTCCGAAGTAAGCGGTATCGCCGATGCCGGTGCTCTTTAAGTAAGCTTCTGCACGATTGGCAACGCTGCGGGGGTCACGATCGTATCCCTTTCCGGTAGAAGGCTCAACGACGTTACAGGTCAGAATCATTGTCGGAATATCTTCGTCGGCGAACGGATCCATACGGGCACTGTCCGGATCCGGCATCAGCAGCATGTCGCTGGCCTCAATGCCCTTCCATCCGGCGATGGAAGAACCATCGAAAGCGTGACCTTCTTCAAACTTGTCTTCATCAAAAGCAGAAACCGGTACGGAAACGTGCTGTTCTTTGCCTTTGAAATCAGTAAAGCGCAAATCAACAAATTTGACGTTGTTGTCCACAAGCATCTGCATGATTTCAGCGCTGGTCTTAGCCATGGATATCTCCTTAGTAAATTTGGACGTGGCAATCAAAAAATATGTTCAACAAAGCTTATGCAAATTTCGTGCCAATTTTTGACATGCACGAAATCATGCATTCTCAAAGAACCTCAGTAAGCAGTCGTAAAAACTTTTGTAATGATGCACCTTTTTAGTGCAAATTGGAACATTTTGGGGAATTTTTTTTATTAATTTTTGAACAGAGTTAGAACACTGCTGGAAGTGGTGCATTTCTTCAGAAAGAAAGAATTAGCGGCCGAAATCGGCCGCATGATTTGATATTTGAATGTCGGAATTCGGCTAAAGAAAAGCCTCAAGCACTTCATTTAAAAAGAGCCAGCCTTTCTCCGTTGTTTTAATCCTCTTGAGGTGGTCGCAGACAAGGCCTTTCTCTCGAAGTTCCGTCCAAATCGGTTCAATAACATCGAAATCAAGACCGGTCCTCTCGGTATAAAACTCAAAGGGGACGCCTTCCCTCAAGCGAAGTGCATTGAGCATAAATTCAAACGGCAAATCTTCCGGAGAGATCGGTTTTCGTTCAGCGATTTGTGTTTTGTGTTCTTTAAAAGAGAGGAGCCAGCGAGCCGGGTCACGGTAGTTATAAAACCGTTCGGGAATGCTTTGCAGCGTCAGTTTTCCATGAGCGCCCGGGCCCACTGCCAAATAATCTCCGAATTCCCAATAGTTCAGATTGTGCCGACAGCGTAAACCTTCCTTGGCATAAGCAGACACTTCATAGTGATCAAAGCCTCGGGCCGCGGTTTTATCCCTGACCAAATCCGACATGTCTGAGAGTACGTCGTCATCAGGCATCCCTTTTGGCGGGAATTTGGCAAAGTAAGTATTCGGCTCCAGCGTCAGCTGATAACAAGACAAATGCGTCGATCCGAAAGAAAATGCCGTTTCCAGCTCTTCGTCCAGTTCCTGAATAGTTTGGCCGGGAAGCCCGAACATTAAATCCAGGTTGAAGTTCTCAAAGATCTTTCCGGCGCTTTCAGCGGCCCGCTTGGCTTCCTGTGAATTATGAACCCGGCCTAAAGCCTTCAATTTAGAGTCATCAAAACTTTGAATTCCGATCGAAAGCCGGGTGACTCCGGCTTTTCTAAAGTCTTTGAATTTCTGCTCTTCAAAAGTGCCGGGATTGGCTTCCAGCGTAATTTCTATGTTTTCGTGGAACGGAATACTGCGGTCGGCCGCTTCAATGATTCTGCCGATGGTATCCGGCGCCATCAGAGAAGGTGTTCCTCCTCCAAAAAATATGCTCTTCAGCTTTCTTCTCTGAACACGGGCGCCCTGCTCTTTGAGCCCTTCAATAATAGCGGCCTCATAGAGCGCTTCCGGTGCCGGCCCCCTCAAGCCGTGAGAATTAAAGTCGCAGTAAGGACATTTTTTAAGGCACCACGGCCAGTGAATATATAAAGAAAGCGGGAGTTCTTTCAATTTACCAATTCCAACGTTCGGTTAATAAACTGCGCATTTTTCTCATGGCTTTGCCGCGATGGCTGACAGCATTCTTTTCTTCTGCCGTCATCTGAGCAGCGGTCTTTCCATCCGGCGTCACGATAAAGAAAGGATCGTATCCGAAGCCGCCCTCGCCTTTCGGTTCGTATCCGATCGTACCGTTCCAAAAATCAATCGCAATCAGCGGCTCAGGATCGTTTTCATCACGGACGGCGACAATAACGCAGGTGTAATGCGCGTTACGATTGTCTTTGTCTACAAGTTCTTTAATCAGCTTTGCGTTGTTTGCGGCATCCGAGCTTGGTTCACCGGCAAAGCGTGCGCTCAGAACGCCGGGTGCGCCCTTTAAGGCATCCGCACAAATTCCCGAGTCATCGGCAATGGCCGGAAGACCGGAATGCTTCGCCGCCCGTCTGGCTTTCGTCAGCGCATTTTCCACAAAGGTACCGAAAGGTTCTTCGGCGGATGGAATTCCCAAAGAACCTTGAGAAATCACTTCGGCGCCCATCGGAGCGAGAAGCTCCTGCATCTCTTTCATTTTCTTTTTGTTATTGCTGGCGAGAACAATTTTTTTTGACATGTCTTTTACTCCTCGGCGAGGGCTGCTCTCTGAGCAGCAAACAGCTGTTTCAATCCGTCTTCAGCCAGCTTGAGCAAGGCATCTAGGTCTTTCCGACTAAAGGGTTCTCCTTCGGCGGTTCCCTGCAGTTCAACAAATTTGCCGGCGTCTGTCATCACGACATTCATATCCGTATCACTTAAATGATCTTCGTCGTAGTCGAAATCGGCAACCGGAACACCTTCATAAATACCGACTGAAAGTGCAGCGACTTGTCCTTTGAGCGGAGATTTTTCCAAGGAGCCGTTTTTGATGAGCCAATTGACGGCATCAGCGAGTGCCACATATGCACCGGTAATAGAAGCGCATCTTGTACCCCCGTCGGCCTGAATCACATCGCAATCAATTTTGATCATTCTTTCGCCGAGTGCTTCCATATCGACAACGGCGCGTAAAGATCTGCCAATCAAGCGCTGGATTTCCTGTGTGCGGCCGCTTTGCTTTCCTTTGGCGGCTTCTCGGTCCGTGCGAGTGCCGGTAGCGCGAGGCAGCATTCCGTACTCCGCAGTCACCCAGCCTTTTCTCTGATCTTTGAGCCAGCCAGGGACCTTTTCTTCAACCGAAGCGGTGCAAATGACCTTGGTACCTCCGACTTCAATTAAAACAGAGCCTTCGGCGTATTTTGTGTAGTGACGTGTGATCTTTATCGGGCGCAGTTCGTCTGCTTTGCGGCCGCTCGGGCGGCTCCATGTCTCTTCTGGCATTCCAATCTCCTTCAATAATTTCTGTCAATTCTAATGAAGGCAAAATCTCAAACCGCGATTTTCACCCGATACGAACCTTATAAAAGTTAGAGCCGACTTGAAGGAAGGTAAAATACAGCGGCAGAAAGACCGTGCATTCCAGTTCGACGAAGCGCGGCAGTAAAGGAGTTATCAATGAGTAATATTTCGAGTATGACAGGTTACGCGAATGCAAAAGTCCAAACAGATATGGGCTTACTGAGCATCGATATAAGAAGTGTCAACTCTCGTTTTTTAGATTTGAGTTTCCGCGCTTCCGAAGAAATTCGTTTCCTCGAACCGAAATTCAGAGAAATCATCTCCGGCAAAATTGCTCGAGGCAAGATGGAGTGCCGTTTAAATCTGGTGGATTCCGGCCTATCTGCAGATACGGCTTTAAATGAAGAAGCCCTCAATAAACTTATGGCTCTTCAGACACAAGTCTTAAAGACTGATCCTTCCGCCACGGCGCTCCGTGTTGCCGACATCCTAAATTATCCCGGCATCGTTGCCGCTCCGGTTCCTGACCCTGAGGTCTTTGCAAAGCAGGTTTTAACAGGCTTTGAACAATGTCTCGAAGTCTTTAACGAAAGTCGTCAGCGTGAAGGCGCCGCCCTCGCCCAAGTTCTGCTCAAATACTGCACGCAGATTGAAGATCTCGTTAATACGCTTCGTCCGAAGATTCCTGAAATTCTTCAGGCACAAAAGGACAAACTCACGGAAAGACTTAAGGAAGCCTTAGGCACCACGTTGGCAGACGGTGCTCAGATCACCAAAGAAGAAGTCAATGAGCGCATCCGTCAGGAAATCACGCTCTACGGTATCAAACTAGACGTCAACGAGGAAATGGAAAGACTTTGCACTCACGTTAAAGAAGTGAGAAGAACACTCGACCGGGGAGGCCCCGTCGGCCGTAAGTTGGACTTCCTGATGCAGGAACTCAACCGTGAAGCCAACACGCTCGGCAGCAAAGCTGTATCCATTTCGATGACGGACACCTCCGTCAATCTGAAACTCGTGATCGAATCTATGCGTGAGCAAATCCAGAATCTCGAATAATTTATCTTTTTCAGATAATCAAAGGGGCGCTGATCGGCGCCCCTTCTCATTTTTTCAACGGTTCAAATGATTAGTTCTTGCTGCGGTCGATATGACGGTGAGCAGAGATGAACGGCATCATGGAACGCAGGCGAGCGCCGACGACTTCAATCGGATGAGCAGCCGTCTGAGCGCGGATGGAGCGCAGCATCGGAGCGCCGACCTGGTTTTCAAGGAGGAAGTTCTTAGCGTAAGAGCCGTCCTGAATGTCGCTCAGCGCCTTTCTCATGGCAGCGCGAGCCTGATCGGAAACAACCTTCGGACCGGTGACGTAGCCGCCGAACTCAGCGTTGTTGGAGATGGAGTAGTTCATGTCTGCCAAGCCGCCTTCGTAGATCAAGTCGACGATCAGCTTCATTTCATGGCAGCATTCGAAGTAAGCCATTTCAGGAGCATAACCGGCTTCGACCAGAGTCTCGAAGCCCATCTTGATCAGTTCGGCGATACCTCCGCACAGGACGCACTGTTCGCCGAACAAGTCGGTTTCGGTTTCTTCTTTGAAGGTGGTTTCAATGATGCCCGCTTTGCCTGCGCCGTTGGCAGCAGCGTAAGACATGGCGACTTCACGGGCTTTGCCGGATTTGTCCTGGTAAACAGCGATCAGCTGAGGAACACCCGAACCTTCGGTATAAGTGCGGCGAACGGTGTGACCCGGAGCTTTCGGCGCAACCATCCAAACGTCAAGGTCGGCTCTCGGAGTGACCTGACCGTAATGAATGTTGAAGCCGTGGGCAAAAGCCAAAGCAGCACCTTCTTTCAGGTTCAGTTCGATTTGTTTTTTGTAGACTTCGGCGATCTTTTCGTCGGGAAGAAGGATCATCACAACATCTGCGTCTTTAGTCGCATCTTCGATCGTGGCTACCTTCAGACCGGCAGCTTCGGCTTTCTTCCAGGAGGCGCCGTCTTTGCGAACACCGACAACCACGTCAACGCCGGAATCATGAAGATTCTGAGCGTGAGCGTGGCCCTGGGAGCCGTAACCGATGATGGCGACTTTCTTTCCTTTGATTAAAGAAAGATCGCAGTCTTTGTCGTAATAAACTTTCATTTTAATTTTCCTCAAGTTATGAAGGTTGGAAGAATAAATTAGAGGTGGAGCATTCGATCTCCGCGGCCGATGCCGCAGGAACCGGTGCGAACCATTTCAAGGATGCATTCCTTATCCACTGCTTTGAGAAATGCGTCCAGTTTGTCGGAATTTCCGGTTAATTCGATGGTGTAAGTCTTGTCGGTTACATCGATAATTCTTCCGCGGAAAATGTCGTTTAGACGTTTCATTTCCTCGCGGTCTTTGCCGACGGCACGAACCTTAACAAGCATGAGTTCACGTTCCGCGTACTCGCCTTCCGTCAAATCAACGACTTTAATGACTTCGATCAAGCGGTTAAGGTGCTTGGTAATTTGTTCAATGATTTCCGGGCTTCCCGGACTGACGATGGTCATACGGGAAACCGTCGGATCTTCCGTCGGAGCCACGGTCAAAGATTCAATGTTGTAGCCTCGAGCGGAGAACAATCCCACCACGCGGGAAAGTGCTCCAGGCTCGTTTTCCAAAAGAATAGATAGAACGTGTCGATTCATCAGATTTTCTCCGAGCCTAAGATCATTTCCGTAAGTCCGCGTCCGGCTTTTACCATCGGCCAAACGTTCTCCGTCGGATCCACATGGAAATCAAGGAAGACGAGTTTGTCTTTGTATTTGCCGAAAGCATCCTTCAGGGCTTGTTCAACGTCTTCCGGACGATCGACCACAATACCGACGTGGCCGTAGGCTTCTGCCAGGGCCTTAAAGTCAGGTGTTACTTCCATGTGGGAATGAGAGTAACGGCGGTCATATTCAAGTTCCTGCCACTGACGAACCATACCGAGATAGTTGTTGTTGAGCAGGATGATCTTGGGTGCAACACCCAATTGTTTCGCCGTCGCCAATTCCTGAATATTCATCTGAATAGAACCGTCGCCAGTGACACAGACCACCGGTTTATCCGGATGAGCAACGCAGGCACCGATCGCATAGGGCAGGCCCACACCCATAGTGCCCAAGCCGCCGGAAGTCAGCCAATGGCGAGGCTTACGGAATTTAAGGAATTGAGCACACCACATCTGATGCTGACCGACGTCGGTCGCCACAATCATGTCATCACCGCCGATTTCCTGCAGCTTCTGAAGAACATACTGAGGTTTGATGACCGAAGCGCTGTTTTCATAATGAAGACAGTCTTTTTCACGCCAGCCGTTGATTCTGTTCTGCCAGGCAGCGAGCTTTTCCGGATCAGGACGCTTGTCGGTAGTTTCGAGCAGATTGAGCATGTCGGCGATGACTTCCTTCACGTCGCCGACGATCGGGATGTCGACTTTCACGCGTTTGGAAATCGTGGACGGATCGATATCAATATGAATAATCTTGCGGCCTGTCTGTACAAAGTTAGACGGCAAGCCGACTACCCGGTCGTCGAATCTGGAACCGATTGCGATCAGAACGTCGCAGTTCTGCATCGCCATGTTAGCTTCGTAGGTTCCGTGCATGCCCACCATACCGAGGAATTTTTTTTCATCGGACGGCATGGCACCCAAGCCCATCAATGTTGAATTAACGGGAATGCCGAGTTCAAAAGCTAAACGCTGGAGCAGTTCGCTCGCATTGGCAGAAACGATACCTCCGCCGATATGGATCAAAGGACGTTCAGCCGAGAGAACTAATTGCAGTGCCTTTTTGATCTGACCCAGATGGCCCTTCGTCAAAGGTTTATATGAACGAAGTTCCATATTTTCCGGATATTGATATTCGCAGATCGCTGCGGAAACATCCTTCGGAATATCGATTAGTACGGGGCCGGGACGGCCTGTTTTGGCTATATAGAAAGCCTTCTTAATCGTCTTGGTCAAATCTTTGACGTCTTTCACTAAAAAATTGTGTTTTACACATGGACGAGAAATGCCCACGATATCCACTTCTTGGAAAGCGTCCTGACCGATCGCGCTGGTATTCACCTGACCGGTAAAAATCACCATCGGAATGCTGTCGGCATACGCAGTTGCGATGCCGGTGACGGCGTTGGTGGCGCCGGGGCCGCTGGTGACCAAGGCAACGCCGACCTTGTTGGAAGCTCTGGAGTAGGCGTCCGCAGCATGTGCTGCCGCCTGCTCATGACGAACAAGGATGTGTTTGAATTTATCCTGTTTGTAGATCGCGTCAAAAATATTTAATACGCTGCCGCCCGGATAACCGAAGACGTATTCCACGCCTTCTTCGGCAAGTGCGCGTACAAGTATCTCCGACCCGTTCAGACGTTCTGCGGCTTTAGACCCTTCTTGAGATTTCATTAGGAAATATCCTTTCAAAGTCCACGGGAAATTGATTGGAGGCGAACACTCTGCTTATGACGGAGGCCCGCATGTTCTAGTACCGACACCGGCTCATTCTTGCGGAATGGTTAGGTTCGGGTTTTTTATTCTTCTTGTAGAAGATTCTTTCAATATAGCGCAATAAAGGCGAGAACTTTAAATCTTGGAAAGAAATTACTTCTTTTCGATTTCGCGGTGAATAATCCGATTAATCTCAGTCGGCGTGACCGGCTTCTGTACGATAAGTGGAAGTTCCATCAGGTTGACCGCCGAATCCGCAAAGTCCAGTCCTTCGGTTTCTTCTTCGTACTGGGCCATAATGGCATCTCGAGAAGTGGCCGTGCTGATAATCGCCGGAATCTTGCGCCCCAGGACGCTTCGAATACGGAAGATCGATTGAAGACCGGTCAAGCGGCCCGGCCCCAAGTTAAAATCCGAGAAAATAATATCCACCGGCGCTTCCTCGATTAACTGAGCAGCGAGTTCTGCATCAAAGTATTCAGCCCTTCTCACCTTAGCGCCCCAGCCTTCTAGCAGCGTTGCCAGACTCTCACGGATCAAAGGATCGTCTTCAATTAAGAGGACGTTGACATTTTCCAAGGAAAAAATCCGATTCGGCTGTACGGGCGGCTGAACCTCTGTAGTATCCACAGACGTTTCAATTGCCATTTCCAAGCGGAAGATAGAACCCTTCCCGACTTTTGAAATGAGCTTAAGTTCAATATTCAGAAGTTTGCAGATCTTATCGACAATCGAAAGACCTAAGCCGAAGCCTTCTCGAGATTTATGACCGGCGCCGCCGCGGTAATAGGCCTGAAAAAGTTTTGCCTGATCTTCTTTCGTAATACCGCAGCCGGAATCAGAGACCGTAACGACCAGCGTATTCTTTTTTGTTTTCTTGGCCCTCAGCAGGACACCGCCGTGCTCGGTATAACGTACGGCGTTTCCGATAAGGTTACGAAGCACCCGTTCAAAAAGCAGTTCGTCGGTGACAATCATCAGGGGCTCGGCCCTCACTTCAAATGTCAGTCCCCTCTGTTCAGCCATCGGCGTAAATTCATTGGCTAATTCAGAGAAGATTGAACGAATGGAAACTTCGGATGGCCGAATCTTCATCGTCTTGGAATCCAGCTTCGAAATAATCAGAATCTGATCCACCAGCGTCGCCACCGTATTGCAGGCCTTCGACAAATTATCAATTAAAGGCTTAGCCTGTTGATCGGCCTGCCCCTGAAGAATAGAGATAAAAATGCCCATAGCCTGGAGCGGTTGACGAAGATCGTGGTTGGCCGCTGCAAAGAATCGTGTTCTTGCAGAGATCGCCATTTCGGACGCTTCGCGGATATAGTCGGCCTTCTGCCGCTGGAAAATCAGCTGCTCCATCAAGAACTCTCGTTCAAACGAACGATAGATACCTTGGAGATAAATCTTATTCAGACGGACGCCGAAGTAGAAAATAATGAGGAAAAGAATAAGCGTCCAGAATAAAGCGATAAACAAGGACGGCTGGTATATCAGGACGAGCTTCAGAATCGTCGGAAGCAACGTCGCCGGAACGAATATCCAAAGGGCTGGAAGCCAGATGGCGTAAAGCGGCACACTGCTGAATGTCACGCCCACAATCATGGCCAAGAGAATCATCTCGACAATGACGTTATCCGGAACCATGAAATAAAAGCCCGCAAAACCGATAGAGAGACCCGACACCAAAATCATCTGGAGCGTGCGGTTCTTCCAGTAATGGAAACGCTTGTCCATGGACGGTTCATTGAAGAAGTCGTCCGCAGATTTCATGCTCGCCAGCGTATGCATCACATTAAAAGCCAGCCAGAGCGCCATGACCCAGCCCCCGACATAGCTCCAGCAAGTCAAGGTAAAGATGAGGTACAGCAGCATGCGGATGGCGACCACAGCTGTCGTACGATGCTTCAAAACCGACAGCTGGCGGAGCTGCACCTTTGAAGCTAAACGAGCGCCGGAAAGATGAAGATGATAATTGGTCGCCTCAGGAGGGTCCGGCTCAAAAATGGTTTTTAGGCGCTTAATCGCAGAAAAAATCATTTCTGCACCCCAGAAGCTTTGAAGTTAGGACAGCCGGTCATCCTGAGTTCGGCCATATTTGACTGAACGTTGAGATGAGCCTCGGCGCCGACCACAAGCGTGGCGGTTTTCATTTCGTGCCCAAACGGCAATCCTGAGATAAACGGTGTTTTCGTTTGGCCTGCGATATAACTCAGAGCGTCTTCGAGCCCGTATCCGAAATCGTGCTCAGAGGACTTAATTTTTGAGAAGTCCCCCAAGATCACGGCGTTTTGATTATCGATCACTCCAGCCTGCAGAAGATGATTCAAATCACGTTCTATTTTGTAGGCCGGTTCAGCAATGTCTTCAACAAAAAGAATGCCGCCTTCGACTTTCGGAAAGTATTTAGTTCCGAGCATCGAACACAAGACGGTCAGATTTCCTCCCCATAGCAGTCCTGATGTTTGAAGGTCCGGGAACGGCGTCGGAAAAAAGAGTTTGTATTCCTCTGCCGCTAATAGTTCAAAGAAAGTTTGAATGGTGTAAGGGTCGCACTTGAGATCGCCGAGCACGGAAGCCGTCGGCGCCTGCAGGCTCTTTCCGCCGGTGAGCGCCAAATAAGCCGTAGTGAAAAAAGTAATATCGGAAAAACCGGCAACCCAAGCTCCATTAGATTTGATTTTGTTGAAATCAAGGTTCGGTAGGAGCCGGGAAAAACCGTAACCGCCCCGAGCGCACAAAACAAGTTCGGTGTCGCTGCAGGCCTGCTGAAAATCATTCAAACGAGCGGAGTCGCTGGAACCGCCGAAACGGCCGAAGCTGGTGTAAACATCTTCTCCGATCGTTACGTCCCAACCTCTTTCTCCGAATAGTTCGGCCGCCCTCTCGACGGATTTGAAATGAATGACATTACCGGAAGGGGCGTTAATACCGACTTTATCCATTTGATTTACCACGGCTCTTTCTTAATTCGACAAAAAAACTTCGGAGCATCCGGAGACAGTCTTCCTCCAGTACTCCTGCTGTCACATCAGTGTGATGATTGACTCTTCTCTCGTCAAATAGTTTAAACACACTTTCGACGGCTCCCGCTTTTTGGTCTTTGGCCCCGTAAACCAATCGGGTAAGTCTGGCACCGATAATCGCGCCGGAGCACATCGGGCACGGTTCAAGCGTCACATAGATCGCGCAGTTATCGAGTCGATAGTTTTTAATATTTTGAGAAGCATTCCTAAGGGCAATGATTTCAGCGTGTCCGCTCGGATCATGACCGGCAACCACCAAGTTATGACCTCTGCCGATGATTCTGCCTTCTTTATCGACAACAACTGCGCCGACCGGAACTTCTCCGGCCTGATGAGCCTTTTCTGCCTCGGCGAGGGCTTCGCGCATGAAGTATTCATCACGTGACCGATCGATTCTTGAAAGTCGAACTTCTTCTTCTCGACTTAAAGCCTGCTGTTTTCTTTTTTGCCGAATTTCTTCTCGAAAGACCTCGACCGCCGAAGTTAACTCCGAGAGCGAAAATTTGTTGACATGCTCATTGGGTGGGGAGACCGAAGCATCCAAAAGATTTTGGGCTGAATCGGTTATCCAGCTACCGGCTTCGACTAAAAATTTTTTTGCATCTTCTTCGTCCGGATCAAGCGGATCACGGGCCGTTGCCCTAAACGCATCTACAACTGTACGGAGATGTTCGGGAGATTTTGAAAGAGAAGCAAGAGAAGAGCCTCGCCGAATAGACAATTTCACAAATTTCGAAATTAGATCCGTCTGCTGAGGCATCTTGTCATAGAAAATTAATTAAGACGCGGCTGTTTCCAATTAATATCGGTGCTTTGGTTTGCCACGCCTTCCTTGAGCTCACACTCAAGGCCTTCTTCGTCGCTGGTTAATTGACCAAATTTCTTTAATCGTTCTAAAGCATCCAGCATTGTTCTTGCGCCGTGTTCTCCGACATAAATATCCATATCGTCGCAGCCGTACTGATTTTCTTCCATGGCAGCCAGCGCAGAAGATGCTGCCTCATATCTCTTAGTTAACTGGCGGAAATCCTCTTCGAGAAAAACCATCAGTTCTAATACGGCAATATAAGGCGTGCCGGAAAGCTCCGGATGCCTGACAAAAACCGTAAAGACTTCAGTCAGCATTTCATCAACTTCTCTTCTGGTGCTAAAGAGCTCATCGATATGATTCTCGGCGACTTCCATAAAATCGTCTAAGTTACTGTAGTCTTCCGGCTGAGGCGTGTGCCGCTCATACGATTGTATTCTTCCGTTCGCCATCGCGTGAACCTTATGGCCTTCTTCTATCATCTTTGCCAGGTCAGGCGTGGTTTTAAATTGCTTTATTCCGATCTTTTTCATGGCCAAAGTATAACTGAGTTGCCCGCCTAGCATGTTAACGCGCAGACCTCAAAAACGAGGGTAAAGCCGTGCGAATCGAGTAATTTAAATTCTTTTCCTGCAGTTCTTGTTTCGAAATTATTCTTTTATCGAACCATGAGTAGAAACAACTTTTTGATGAAACCATGGCAAAAAACTCATGGCCCTAAGAATTACGGTCCGTCGGAACCATGAAGAAATAACTTGAAAAATCCCCGTCCCGCAAATAGAGCTATCTTGAAGCATCAATCTTTAAAATCTCTAACCTATTGAAAATTAGTACAAAAAAGGGCGCCCTCAAGGCACCCTGATGCTTTTATTAGCGAATTAAAATGCTACCTGATCACTCCCACTCAATTGTTAAATTGATTTATAACAATCTGTTTTCAAAAATAAGTTTTAATGGAATAGAAGTAAATACCATGAAAAATACCATCAAAACATGTTCTCTCAATCTGAGAAATTATTTATGACCGCAGCATTTCTTTTCATCAAAGTATTTCCGCTCCATAACCTCCCCTTGCTTGCCGATATTAAATGAATCGACCGGACGGTGGTATCCCATCACCCTCGTCCACACTTCGCATTTGGTTCTGTCACTGTTTTTGATACCGTACTTCTGTAATTCGTTCTCCATCTCTTCCTCCTGTTACTTATCGCCGGCGCCACTATTTCCAGCTAAGTGCCCTTCTACAGTACTCAATAGCCGATCTTGCCTCAAGAAGTAATCCTCTAGCCTCTTGTTCCAATCGGAGGCATTGAACTGTGTCTCGAGCTGCAGTGGTTTTAGCTCTATTTTCGAGGACGTTGATTCGGTTGCGCATCCGTTCAACATCATTACGAGCGCTAGATTCAGCGATACGAAGCTCAGCCAGTGCGATCGCCTGATTTTTGTATTGCGTTTCATAATTTTGAACCGTTGCTGTAAGTTGGGAAATTTGAGATCGAGCATTTTTTAATTGCTCCGAGTTGTGCCCGTGGTTCAGGCCGAAAAAATAAGCGCCGGCCACAATCAAAGCACCGGCGCCGAGTTTGAGAATTGTCACTGGAGTCACATCAGTTCAACCTCCGCTGTTCTTCTATTTAACAACCCCTTATTGGTTTTCAGGTCCAGCGTTCCATCCGGTTTCCTTTTTACGCTGCCATCCGGGTTGAACTGTCTTTCTTTTGAAAACGAAAGAAAGCCCCTTTTAGCTTCCTCTAAATTCCCTGCGTTTAAATAACCCAAAGTTTTCGATTTCACTACTGCCGACACTCCCAGATTAAACGCCAAATCCAGCAGCGCAATGTATTGTCCTCTCGTTAATCTGCAGGTTACGTAAGGAGCCAAACCTTCAGCGTGATCCTCAAGATCATCTCGAAGAAATCTTTCTGCCTGCTGGAGTGAAATCACCTGTCCCTGCCGGACTCCTTTCGTGTGGCCGTAGCCAATTGTCCACCTCCGGGCGGTACATCTGTAAGCCTTGAGTCTTAACCCTTCCCATTCTTTAACAAAATTTTCAGCAATGATGGGATTCCACTGCGAAAAATGTAGTTTTTCTTGAGTCATTACGCCTCTCCCTCTCGGTTTTTTATCTTTAATTCATGTTGCTCTTTAACGATGAACAAAAGGTTTCTAATTGAAGCTGGCAGAATCGATCCGAATCCGGCTCTTTCGACATTTTCCAGAATACTGATGAGCTCATTAATACAGAATGCAGCTATCACAAAAGAACCTATCCAATCTTGCCCCGTCAACTGGTCAATCCCGTGAAACAAAAGACAAATCAGAACAATCACCGACTTCTTTACAAGACCTTTAAATCCGATACTGGACGAAAGCTCATGTCTAATTCCAGCTGAAACCACCCCTGTAAGGTAATCCGCGATAACGAAAACCAACAACCAAATAAATAGATCGTAATGGTCTCCAACGAACCAATTTACAAATGCTCCGATTGCCCCTCCTACGACCATGAATAATCGTTCGATTTGAGTAGGCAGATTACTAATAACGTTTTGCCACATTCTTTACCTCATAAAAAAAGACGCCGAAGCGTCTCTTTCTGTTAAATGATATTTTTACCTTCTCAAGCTGCGAATACCGAAATAAACCCCTGTTAAAGCTGCTACGGCGAAGGCAATATTTTTAGAAACTTCCATCCACATTCCGATCTTGTAAACGACCGCTGAAACAACAAAAACTGTAATTACGTCAATAATTGTTTCCTTATTCAATCTTTTCCTCCGAGTTTTTCAAATCTTCTCTGATTGATTCTATTCATTTTTTCGAATCTCGTGGCCATCAACCTCAACGGGCCATTCGACCTCGTAGGGATATCCATCCTGTTGATAAACCGCCTGCAGTGCTGCAGTCAGTTTTGTTTTCTGCTCTTCGTCCAAATCAGTCCGGGCCTGGATTGCTTCGATTCTCTTTTTGATTTCTGCGCCTACTTGAGCGGACTTCCAATATTTATGAGCCGCTTTGGCAACTGCAGGAGGCTCCGGCCAAACAATGCCTTCCGGGAAGGCTCGAGCCTGCGGAATATCTCGAAGCGCCTGTCGATACTCGAGAATCTGATCGCGTTCCTCGGATGTGATGGGATAGTCGTTCACAACGAGATAATCGGTCATCGTCAGGTAATAGTCTCTCGTAGAACGTGCCGCCGCTTCCTTTTGAACTTTCTTCTCTGCTTCGGTAGGCTCTGGAATCGCCTCAACTGTTGTGGCGATTTTGTCTCCGTTTTTATCGTTTACTGCTACCTCTCTGAAGTGCTCCGGATCGTTCTTTACATACTCAGTTAGTAGAGAGCGGAGCATGTGGTTATGCAGTGTCCGGCTCTTGTGCGGAATTTCAACACCGACAAAATCAGCTGCAGACTGCGGGAACGGGATTTCATCCCACCCGGAGTTTTCATCGCCCACTGTTTTAATTTTGTAGAAAAATTTCGGCTTGAGGGCGGGCTTTACCAGCGTACAGCGGGGCGGCATCAAGTACGACCCGGGACGCTTTGGATTGACCTGCGCAATGTGCGTGTCCTCGAAATATCCGTCCTCATCATAGACAAACACTGTTTTAACTAATTTCTCAACTTTTTTAGACATGCTGACTCCCAAAGAAATCCGGGCATTAACGCCCAAAAGCAAGCGCTATCAGATAACAGACTCTCCCGGACTCGCGCTCAGAGTCCAGGTATCCGGTGTTAAATCGTGGGTTTTTAGGTTTTCCAAGAACGGCCGCGTTACAGATCAGACAATTGGCCACTGGCCTGAAATTTCATTGATTCAAGCTCGGGCCATTGTTCGGAGGAAACAGAAGGAACTCGAAATCGAGCCGACAGGTTCTTTTACGGTTCGCGACGCATTTAGGTTCTGGTGCACAAAAAAGAAGGGCAAAATCCTCAGTTACAGAGATGAGCGACTCCGGCTGGAGAAATACGTGATCTCCAAAATCGGCTCCAGGCAATTGGATTCCATTACGCCTCCTATGATCATCAGGCTCATGGAGCCGCTGGAAGAGGAAGGCAAAGCCTCGACCATCAAAAGGCTCCTCATGAGAACAAGGGAGATATTCGACATGACGGTCAACGCCGGATACCTTGCCTCAAACCCTTTATCTAAAATAACCAAAGTTTTTCCCGTTCCGACCGTAACGCACATGCCGGCAGTGGACTGGAAGGAATTGCCTATCGTTCTCTCGCAACTGGAGAAACTCGCTCCTCAAAAATATCGGGTACTGTTCTATTTTTCGCTGGCCACCCTGCTCCGCCCTAAAGAAGCCATCTCTATCCGGACAGAATGGATCACCGACGAGGCAATCACCATTCCAGCTGAAAAAATGAAAATGAAGCGAATTCATAGAGTCCCGATGACACCCTACCTTGCCTCCCTGATTGAGGAGGCTAAAAATATTCGGAAAAACAAGCGCAGCCCTTACCTATTCCCTGCGTCGTCTGCAAACAAACCCATCAGCAGTCAGGCCTTGGCCAAGTGGATGCATGAGCAAAAGGAGTTTTCCGGAAGGCTCGTCCCGCATGGCCTCCGCACAATCGGGCGTTCGTGGTTTGCTGACCATGAAATTCCTTTTGAAGTGGCCGAAGCTTGCCTCGCTCATGTTGTTGGTTCGCAGGTCGTTAGGGCCTACCAGCGCGGCGACTATTTCGCAGCACGACAAAAAATAATGCCGAAATGGCATGCATATATTCAGCACTGTGCTCAATGTGCCAAAGTTTTGAACGGACATTCAGATAACTCGAGGGCTGAAACCACCTAATTTATTCTCTGCCGCTTGTGCCTAGCACCGAATAATTCCAGGCTTCAAATCGCCAAAATTCGGAGCCTGTAGCAACAAAAATTACGTCCCGAATAGCTCAGGCATTTTGAGAGTTATTGACGGAACTTATGGCGTCTTTTCTTCTGAATCTGAAGGCGTTTTCAACGTGATGTCCGGAACAAACAAAATTAACGTAACAGTCTCAGGTGGGTATCAAGGCAACAATCACGCTAATTTTGATTTATCAGGAGGTAATTCGATTTATGGAGGCTCAGACACCGTACAGCCCGCGGGACTTTACAGCCTTTTACTGATACGCGCGTATCAGTGATAAACAGTAGAGACCAGCGGGCTGAACGGTCGAAACTGAATCTGAGTAAAGGCTTGAAGCTCTGCTCGCTAAGAATCCTACAGTTTCCCAAGCAAACGGGCGATCTGTAGGAACTTCTTTAGTCATTTGACTAGTGTAGTCAGCTCCATAGCTCAGAAATGCCCCATTTGGTGCCGGCTGTCCTTGTTCTCGAAGGTGTGAAATATTGCCGGGGATATTCGGTCAGAAACACGCGAGCCCCTCGGCTTACGCTCTGGGGCTCTTTACTTACGCGCCTAGCAGATCAGCAATAAAACCAATCCGACCAACAATTTAATGATGAGCCGAATCAAATGCCTTATACTAGCGACAGTTGAACATTTGGGCATGTTCCAACTACCTTTAAGCGCCTCCCGACCGTGAATCGGTGAGGCGTTTTACATGGTTTCTACTCCGATCAGAGAGATGACCAAGAACTCTCCAATTCCGCCCCCGACACGCCCTCCGGAGTTGGTTTTCGCATTCTAGCAAATCGAAATATCTGAAGATTCCCGAATATGCAGGGCTACTTCGATGGCTACTTCGACTTCAAAACCGCCACAGGTGTGTTTGCGACATCAAACCCCCAAGAGACGATTCCAGCATTAACTACTGTCGTTCAAGGGAATCATGCCATCGAATTCAATGCATCAAAAGTCAATACGATATTTGGTTCGTCTGATACCGTACAGCCTAAGACCATTAGAGGATATGCTTTAATCCGTTATGAGTAGCGAATAAGGCACTGCACGAAAAGCCCTTTGGGTTGGACTGTATTCGAAGCTCCATAAAGCGGATCGGAGCCGGATGCATCGATATTTACGATCCCTCCGGAGTTTCCCGGTTCTCGCACAATAGAGAATGTCCATCGAGAACAGGCGCTAAAAGCACCTCCGGAAGAAGTCGCAAGATCGTAGTACCCTGCAATATTTGAATAACCGATAATATTCGGACGGCCCGAATAGCTTAGGTACTCTGCCTTGGATTTCTGCAACGACTACCGATTCAACCAACGTAGGGCAAGGCAATATTAGATGGAGCAAGGGTGACACCGCCAAAGGCAGTATCAAGAAGGATCCGACAGGTACGATGTACGATCCTCAAATAAATTTGAGTTGGTCTAATTCTATTTTCGGAGCTTCTGAAACAGTACAAACGGCTTCTCTTAGAGGTTATTGGTTAATACGCTTTTAGCACCCATAGGCCTCGCATTGAGGCCGTCTGGACAGTTAAGGACGAGCCATAAACACTATTTACGAGGTCAGGACTAAACACGATTTGATCGTTAGAGTAGCCCTCATACGTTATCGCTGAGCTAGAGACCACAACCGGTTTCGACCCGTTTTGCCGCGAGAAAAATGTACCTGTTCCGCTAGCAGAAAAATATCCGTTATTCCCTGTCCAAACCTCAAAGCTTCCGGGTATATTCGGTCTTTCCGAATATCTGGGGCAAAGGACAATGGACCCGTGGTGGTGGCGGTACGGATTCTTCCGGCCCTACAGTATTTAGCTCCGGATCGGTAATAGTTCAAAAGGGCGGAACTAGTCAAACAGATTCTGCTGGAATCGTATCTCCCGGAGACATCATTTTAGAAATCAATGCCTCCTTATCAAATCAGGTATATGGTGCCTCAGAGACAGTCCAACCAGCAGGACTTTATGGTTTATACCTCATACGCTCGTATTAAAAGAAGACCATACAGCCCAGCGGGCTGAACGGTACTTGAGCCTCCGTAAAGTGAACTGCATTGAGTAGCATTGAAATTAAGTTCGGTTCCGGTAACTCCGGCTTCAGCTTCGCTCATGGAATATTTTTTGGTGCAGGGCGAGTTGTTGTAATAAAAGCCGCCGGATGCACCGTTTGCCGCGCCTCCTCGAACGAATGTAAAAACACCGTAGTTATTCGGTCTAACCGAATATCCCTAGCTCTTTAGAGTTCAACCGCTTCCGGTGGGATTCTGGCGGTTACATCGAAGCTACAGGGGCTTTTAGCGAAGTTGAAGGAAGCTCAGGTTCTTACAAACTGCAATTTGATGGAGATGAAGTCGCTTCAGGCGTGAATGTTATTTTCGATCCGTCAAAAGCAAGTAACTATTACGGCGCCTCAAACACAGTACAAACCGCATCGCTTCGAGGTTATCTGCTAATTCGTTACTCATAGCGAATCAGCATTTGTGCGTAAAGTCCAGCGGGCTGAACTGTTTCCGAGGCTCCATAGAGCGGATTGAACGCTTGGGCGTTCATGTTAAAACCACCATACCCGGGATCTACAGAAGAATTTTCTTGATAGCCGTTTGCGGTTTGCTTCGACAAATAACCAGCCGAAGAAAACGCACCTCTAGCGTTTCCAGCGAAGTAGTAACCGTTCGCGGCTGTTAGCCAGCTCTGGATATTCGGTACTCCCGCTTCGACGTAGGTTCCCACCTCACTAAGGGTGGTTGTCCCCTCCAAAAATCTGTGGTGCGTATTTGGGAGGTTGAAATGCGTGGAATCGACGTTGCCGAATTTGTCTCCAATGACGTCGTAAAGGTCCGAGAAATCCGTCTTGGAGACGCTGGCGCCGTTGGTCAGCAGATAACCGTCAGGGATTTCGGCGCCAAGGTAATAAATAACCGTGCCAATCGGAACCGCTGCCAGTGCTGCCGCAGCTATCTCTTTGCGAAGAAGTGTCTTAAGCGCTTCAATGGCTTCCGTGACATAAGTCTTCACGAAATTGAAAACGCCACTCGGGGTAACCGCTTTTGTCGAGTTTGTGCCGGTCTTGATTTCATCAAGAGAAGCCAACTTCACAACTCCGGCCACTTGTGTTGTAGCCGGAGGATTGAAGAAGTTCGTATCTCCGTCGACAGTGATCCCGGAGGTGCCTCCGCTGATAACCAAGTCAACCGAGAGAAGACCTTGAGAGCCGGCAGCTTTCTGCAAAATCGCGCTGGTCGGCTGAGAACTGACGGCAAACAAAGTACCGTCTTCAAGGTACACGCCAACTTCATTGACCGTGTAAGCGTCAGAGCTTGTGTCACTCATCGTGACGTGAATCGTGTTGTCTCCAACATCCCCGCCGGATAGCGCAGTGATCTCTTTAAATTTGCTCTGAAGAGCTGTCTGATCTGCAGACGGTGTGTAGTTCCCGGTTCCAAGGCCGAATTTAGTAATTTTTACAGGGAGCGTTCCGTTGTTTTCAGCATTTACGAGCGCGGCAAGGCCTGCCGACGTAATGACTACGTTAGGCATATCAAAACTCCTAAATTTTCAGTGGGTGATTAGATGCGTGCGTACGAAACCGGTCTCATGAGCGGTGTCACGCTGATTTGAGTTGTGAGCGGCGTTATTTCAGAAGAACAACGCGCAAAAGAAGCCGATCGAATCGACCCGGAAACCTGTAGATTTCCAAGCAGCGACTGAACGACAGTGAATGTGTAGTGACTGCGAACAGGTTTTGCCTCGTCCAGCAGCCTGAAAAAGTCTTCCTGAGCATTAGCGCTCAGACCTCCGGATATGGCTCCGATAGAGGCAACTACTTCAAACGTGTGAGGTGCGCCTTTAGGCGTCTTTTGCCACCATTCGGTGATGGAAACGGCGGAACCGAGAGATTCGAGGACTTTTTTGACCGCCGACAATGTGCCCATACGGCATTTCTGAGCCACGACGGTTTTGGCAACCTGCCGTTTTTGGCTTAGAGGCCAGTAATCACGCCAGGTCGTGAGATCAAATGAATATGCAATGTGGTCAAGCTGCGTGCTGGTCAATTTATCGACGTTGGCCAGTACGGCGCCCAATAACAAAAAACCCGAAACTGTTTTCAGTTCCGGGTCGATTGCTTCTGCAGATTGTTTTACTTGCTGATCTGACGAGATACTGTCGGGCAGCAGATCACCTAAGGTGATGTCTTGTAGTGTTTTCATTTAGCCATCCTCCAGCCCCTTGAATGTCACTGTCACGGACGAGCATTGGGCGACTTGAGATTTGGTTAATGTTTTAAAAGCGGGCGTTAGGGTTGTATGAAGAATCCGACCGGCGCCAGCATCGCGAACTCGTTTAATGAGTTCGTCCGGATTGATGTCTCTGCCGATTTTTGCCTGCTGCCATGCGACGTAATCGTTCACTGCCGCCTGGACAGCTGTCTGAATCGCAGAGAGTCTCACTGCGTCACTCTGCAGAACGTAATAGTCCACATTGACGCTGTAGGAATAAGCCGTAGGAGCTTTGGCATGGACCTCATCGGTAAGCGGCCTGATTTCTTCTCCGGACAGATAATCCTCAACTTCCTGCAGAAACGCTGTAGACGGCAGCGCGCCCCCTGTCAGGAGTGTGTAAACATTCACCACACCCGGAGTCGGAGAATCAATCGCTACGTCGATGATCGAAGGAGAGACTGAAAAAGCGTGGAAAATGTAAGCCTTCTCCGGTCCGGCCACCGAAAAAGAGTTTGGCTTCAAGCGCAGGCGCTCGGCATAGCTTGCATCGCTCTCTATGTCGGAACCCCCGATGGATTCCGTAGTGTTTACCGCGCTGGCCAAAAATGCCAGCGGTGCCACAATCGTAGAAATTTGCCCTGCTAAATAGCCGTTTCCGATGTTTCCGGCTTGCGTGCATTCTGCTTGCGCCGTTCCCTGCAGTTCCCCTGGAGCGATTGTCACCAGTTCGGTCGTTTCGAATATGACGTTGCCGGCGCTCACCTGAAAACCTGCAGGTATAAAAAAAGCGCTCGAAAGCGCTTGGGTTAGTGTGAACTGAATTGTTGTAACGGCTTTATCTGCCGGCTGTCGGGCCGTATCGAGGAACACGCCTAAGGCGTCCAAATACTGTCCTTGAGCGTATGTGAGCAGATTCTGCTGCGCCCCATGGTTGAACACCTGCCGTAGCTGAATAATTTCTGAGGAAATCGTCAGCAAAAACAATCGGACCGGATCTCCGGCGCTGAGTGTTCTGCCGGCGGCAGTCTCATAACGATTGATGATGTCTGATTTGATTTTCTCCGGATCTGTCTCAATAAAATTAACATCCGGCATTCCCCAACGAGGTAATGTCTCAGGCATTTGCGCCTCCGATGCTCAATGTGATAATTGGATTCAAAAGGCCGTCCATCGCATCCTCGGCCTGTTCTCCGAATTCGATTTTGTCGATCACTGCCCTGGGTTCCCATCGCTCGACAGCCTCAATAATTTCGGCTTGGATGAGCGCTTTGGCTATGTGAATCGGTTTGTCCACGTGCTCCCGTTCGAGGCCGAAGTCTCGATCCAGAGGGACGGTCCCCTTTCGAGTTGCGAGAATCGTTCTGACGTTCTGCAGAACTTCCGCTGCCACGGTGCCGGGCGCAAATGAAATCGGCTGGGATAAATTAAGGACGTGCTGCATTTTCTTCACCGCATTCCGTTAATGAAATTGTTGCTTCGGCAACCTGGCAGGCGCCTAGGCCCGTGTGAAAACGACGCTCTTCTGAGATTGACTCGAGAACAAACTTGCCCATGTAGCGCGGCCCCAGAAGGAGTCTCTGGGGTTTGTGCGAGTCAAGCATTCGTTTCAATAAAAACAAACCCGCCTCGGGAGGCGAGTTCAGAGAACTGTCGAAACGGATCTTGAAACTTATTTTGTCCGGCTCTTCCCCGACCCATTCAAGAACAGGTTTTCTGCCGATCACATCGTGGCGGGCGTATTTTGTTGCCAGGTCTCTATTCACGTCTTTAAACGTGTTCACGATGTTTGAAGAACAGACAAACGGGAGAGTCCCGAATAATCCGGTTACTCCGAAGGCCATTGTGCCCTCCTAATTAAATATTGGTTCCGTGAACGGTGCCGTTTGCCGTGATATTCCCGGTAACAGAGAAATTCCCTTCAACGGAACAGTTGCCCTTAATGTTCAGCGTTCCGGCGAAATTAACGGTTTGGCTCGAGATCGTAGCGCTTGAGTTGTTCAACGTCATCGTTGTGCCGCCGATGTTGAGATTTAGGGTCGGCGTCGTAATGTCAACCGAAGTCCCGCCCTTAATGGCGACCTGATTGGATCCCTCGACTTCAACTTTTTTGGAGCTCTGAGAGATTGTTTCCGGCGCCGAAATCGCAATGTTTTGACGATTCAGCGTGAAGTTTGTGCTGCCGATAACGCCCTTCAATTCGTGACTGTTTCGGTTGTAGCTGAATTCTGATCCGTCTTTGAATTTCACAGTTCGAATGTCAACTGACTGCCCGGGAACATCCACGTCTCCGGCGTAAAAACTTCCGACCGCAAAACCGGCCTCTTCTGCCTCATTAAAAAAGAGACAAAGGACGTCCTCGCCAACGTCGGGCAGCCAGAAATCTTTATCGTGCAATGTCTTTCTTTGAAGCACCGGGAGCCAGTAGCTCGTTTTGCCGCTCTCATCATCGAACGTTGCCCGGATCTTGCACTTTGCGGGATCGATGTCCGTCACCTCGCCGATTTTGAGGATTGCCAAAACCGCGTCACGGTCTTCTTCATTTGCTTTAAACAACACCTTAATACTCCTTGTTGACGCGCCTCAGCCGCAGGCCCGTTGTGTATCCTGAACTGCCGCCGCTGTGGTTTGCTTCTTCGATGATGTAATTGCCGCTGAAGGCACCGGCGCCGACTACCTTAATAACGGTACCGGAGCACAAGAACGGGGTTCCGATAACGGTCATGTCTCCGGTGATTTTTCTGCTGTTGAGCTGACGGAGCTTGGCTTTGGCCAGCCGTTTCGCCTCTTCGAGCGAAGCACAGCGCTTTTTCATCTCAAAAACCTGGCCGTTTTCATCGGCTTCCGGATCTGTGTACGTGTATTCAAAAACAGCCGGGTTTGATCCCTTGCCGTTCTTGTCCACCTTCTGCAGATAAAAGTCGTATTCGATGGCTTTGGCCGCCTTCACTTTCTGCAGATTGAGGTCGTAACCGGCCGCCTGATCCTTCTTTTTAGCGGAAGGACTTCGCCACTTCACTTTGACCGCTTTATAGGTGTCGCTCTGAGAAACCTCGAAGGTGTAGCTCAGAATGTCACTGACGCCGATCTCCATAGCGCAAACGGGATCTTTTTTCTCGTAGCGTTCCTGGCCGAAAATCACAATCGTTTTATCCGTGACTTTGATCGAGAGTCCGGCATCCTCACACAAATGCTGCAGGAAGGCCATATCGCTTTGGCGAGACTGATCAATGCGCTGGTATTGAGGATTTTCGACGGAATCAAAGAAAAGCTCTAATTCGGCATCCCTGCAGATTTCTTGTGCGATTTCCTGAAGAGAATGGTTCTCCCAAGCACGGTTTTTCTGAGTTTTCCGGACAGACTTATTGAGCGGAATAGACACGGCTCGGAGTTCGTAAACCCGAGGTGCTCCGGAGATTCTCTGATAATCAACAAAGAATGTTCCTAGGAAGGCCTCCGGCCCAGGTTCTTCCGTGGTGCCGGCGGACAAGTACATTTTGATGTTCTCGCCGCCGTCAGGCTGCCAACTGCCTGCCCACCTCCCTTCATTGTCCTTAAGCGTCAAACTGATTTCATCGGCCTGGCCGCTCTCATGATCAGTAAAAGACCATGAGAGCAGATCTTTACAAAGATCTGCTGACACGTCTGTTTCGTTTTTGGAAAGCAGCAGCCGAAGCCTTGTTTGTCTAGGTCCCGACATTTCTGTTCTTCCTCTTCCATGGCGGCAGCATCGACTCTTCCTGAGCGGTTGTCTGTTCGACCTTCGGAACGTTGAGCTCAACCCCTGCCGGGAAAATGACATATTCCTGATAATCCGGATTCTCCCGGATTAAGTCGGACATGTACATTTCGCTCCCCAGCAGTTTCTTGGCGACAATATCCCATGTGTCGCCCTGAATCGTTTTGTACATAAGGCCTCCAATTAGGCATAAGACAAGCGGCGCTCAGAATTCAGCAGGCGCTCAAGCTCGCGCTTCAGGTCTGCCACTCCGGCTCTCAGCCCTGACTGGACGTCTTCTCTGACCGCTCCGGCACCTGTGATCTGAATCACAGGAGAGAAGTTGACAGAGATGGAAGGACCGCCGGCGCCCATCATGCCGCCCAAGCGGGAAAGCGGGAGAATCGCTTCCGGCTCCCTGCCTTCGCCGACCATTGCCAAGGACGGCCCTGTCGCGATGCCGCCGGACGCAAGCATCGGAATCTGGGGAATGTTGATCCCCATACTCTTGCCGCCTACGCCCGGAACCCAATCCGGAACCGTGAACGATCCGAGAGAGTTCAAACCGGCAATAGCCTTATTGGCCAGAGAAATCACAAGATTGAGCGGACCTTTGGCAAACTCCGGGAGCGCCTGGAAGCATCCGGAGAAGGAAGTTTTTGCGCCTTCCCAAGCTTTAGTCCAATCTCCGGAGAAAACTCCGGAAATAAAACTGATCAGACCTTGGAATGTGGTCTTTATCCCGTCGATTGTGGGTTTGATCGAGCCTTCATAGATGTTTTTCATGGTGGCTGCCAGCCCCGGGAATTTTTCCTCAAAGGCCGTCCACAACTCGACCAGTTTGGCTTTGACTTCATCCCAGTTCTTGTAGAGATAGATGCCGGCAAGGACCAATGTCGCAATTGCAGTAATGGCCATGCCGATCGGGTTTGTGAACATAAATTTCATCGCCGATCCGGCTGCTGTTGCAGCCACCTTCAAGCCTCCAAGGGCTTTTGTTGCTACGAGAATTCCTCCTTTCCAGACAGACATGGCAAAGGAGTAGGCTTTTATGGCCGCCGTATTTGTCGACAATCCTCCCCTGATCAACAACAGGCCTTCATACAACTTCATTCCTGTGGTGATAAGTTTAAGGACCGGAGCACCCAATACGAAAAAGGCAACCCTTAGCATGTGGAACACAGCCACGCAAGAAAGAACTACTCCGGAAATGTAAAGGAACCATTTAACCAGTGTTTGGTTCTCTTTAATCCAAGTTCCGGCTGCCTCTCCGAGTTTGACGAAATCCAACGCTCTTTCTTTGAGGGTCCCCAACATTGGGTCACCTACAGCTCTGGCAAAATAAGACATTGCGTTCGAGGCCAGTTCCAGGGCGTTCGAAGTAGTAGCACTTCTCGATAAAAACTCCTTTTCCATTGAGCCGGCGTATTTTTCGCTTTCTGCAACCAGATCGAAGTTTTCCCTCAGCTTTTCCGTGTTGGCCAGCATTGGTCCCATCGCTCTGGCGCCCTCCTCGCCGAACATAGCCGTCAGATATTGCATTTGCAATTCCTTCGGGAGTTTGGTCTTTACTGCCTCAAGAACAGCAAAAATTGTCTTCGGAGCATTCTTCTGTACATCTTTTTGGAGCTGCAGGGCGTCAAATCCGAGGTTCCCGAAAGCGGCCTTCTGCAAATCCGTCATTGAGCCGCCCTTCGTCAAAGCTCTCATGAATGCGTTCATACCGGTTGCAGCGACCTCTGCTTCGGCTCCGGCTCCGATGATCGTAGCTGCCATGGCGGCCGTCTGTTTTTCAGTTAGTCCGGCCACTTTGCCAAGAGCGCCGTATCGTTTCAACGCTTCACCAACCTGCTTGGCCATTGCCGCATTGTTGTTGCTCAACGCGTTTGTAGCGTCTGCAAGGCTTTCGACCTGATCTTGTGTCAGGTTCATACCGGAGCGCCACTTCGCCATCATTTCTCCCGCCTCTTCTGCGGAGATGTCGAAGGCAACGCCCATTTTGGCGGCTGTCTCGGTAAACCGAATAAGATCCTTTTCGGCGATGCCGGCTTGACCTGCTGCCGCAGTAATTTTTGCCAACCCTTCCGCCGTAATCGGGATAGACAAGCTCATTTTTTCAAGAGCCGCCTGCATTTTCTGCAGCCCGTCCGGAGATGTGAAGTCCACAACTTTTTTAATCTCGGCCATAGCATCCTCCATTTGCATGGCCTGTTTCACAGGTGTTTCCGCGTAATGCATCACGGAAGATCCCAACGTCGAGAGCGCAACCATAGAGCCCATTCCTTTTTCGGCCAAGGAGCTCTCCATAAATTCAACTCCCGATCTTGCTTTAGCAATGTTGTTTACTCGGGAAGCAACAGCGCTTTGTTCGGCCAATAACTTATGTTTCTTCTTCACGTCATCAAGAGACCGTCCTGTCAAATTCAGCTCTTTGCGCAGATTTGAAAGTGATTTTGTTTGCGTGTTTAGCGCTCGATGAGAATCATTTACCGCCTTAGCAAGTTTCTTTTCTTCAGACAACATGACAGAGCTGGTGGAGTTCGTCCGTTGAATCGCCGCCCTGAGATTATTCAGCGCCTCTTTCTGACGGAAATACTGAGCAGACAGCTGTTTGGTCTTTTCTGTTTGTTTAATCAGGGAACCAACTTTTTCATACTGCTTATTCAAGCCCCGAACTCGGTCTTCAGCTTTTTGTACGGTCTCTGCGGCCTTTTTAAAAGCGCTGGGGAATTTGGAGTTAACTGCCGCAGCAACCTCAAACATTATTTCGTAACTCTTTGCGCTCATTATGTTTTTTCCGTTTACTTTTCTCCCTCCCCTTCTTAAAATTAATACATAAGGAAAAGGAGATATGAAATGTGTGATGGCAGCGGAAACAATACGAACTTAGTCAATCAGGCTGCTGTTTCCTACATGCTCTCTAAGGGCCGCTCTAATCCTTTTCAAAAGGATCGCTGGGTGTGGAATACAGATACGCCGCTTGGAATGTTCTTATGCATTCTGGACGTGTTTTGGATGATTCTTAAGCTCGCCCTTTTCTTCGGCCCCATTCTTTTTGTGAATTGGTGGTTTTGGCATTAATTTCGCTCAGTAGGCCGCCTAAAGCATTCACCCACTCAACCACCTCTGTAAGAGGCTTTTCAAACCAACCGGAAGCACTGCCTCCGGCGCCATTTAGGGTCAGCCAGAGGCAGTATTTGCGTACAGTGCTAATTAATCCATCGAGAGTTTCTTTTTCGCCTCGTTGATTTCTTTCGCCTGCTCCGCCGAGTAGGCCTGTTGAAAAAAATACTGACTTGCCAGCGTTGTAATCGAAATGGCTTCAGCCATGGGCAACGCATCAATTAATTCATACGGAACCTGTGCCGCTTTGGCCGCTGCCAGCATGAGGAACTCTTCATCCATTGCTAAGACGGGAATCGGGCGTGCAGGATTGTCGAAGGCTCTCCGAATTTCGCGCAGATCCTTTCCGCTCAATTTGTCAAAATCAAACGTCAGAAATTCGTACTTCTTGCCTTCAAATTCAAGCGGGCGGCTGAGTGTGTGAATGATTTCGCTCATTTAGTTTCTCCTTTGATGCCGGGGCCGAGCCCCGGCGAGTTTTGGTTAAGACATCCCGAGGTCTTTACGGACGCTCTCGAGCATGTCTGTGTCGCCGAACTTTGCGATAAAGTTGTATTTATCGATTTCGACAACCTCTTTGTCATCGACAACGATCTTCAGATAGACCACCTCAAATTCAGTGGACGAATCGGTTGTGGAACCCGGTTCAAATGAACCTAAAGAGAAGTTCTTCGGAATCGCTCTCATGACAACTCGGATGGGAGTAGTCGTGATTTTTCCGGTGGTGTTGTCGTAGTGCTGCTGAGAACCGCGGATTTCCAACTGATGTGCCTGCTGCTTGGCCAACTCGAGAGCGGGCCTTTCAATAGTTCTCCAGTTGAAAGTCGAGCTCATGGCCTGATAGTGGCCAAGAACCGGGCTATCCACTTCGCCGGCGATACCGGCTCCGGACACTGTGTCGCTCATTGCCTGAAGCTCAGGCAAATCAACTGTTGCCATACCCATCAGCGCGTTGGCTTCGTTGTAGACGCGATAGTTGATCAAGCGCTCCGGGATGCTGTTTGTTCCTGTTGCCATTTTTTACCTCCAATTAGGCTGCAAATAGTGTCTGCAAATACTCCGGATCAAATTCAAGAATGAAATCGATGTCCTTGGCCGGAGGCGGCGGAGTGACGTAAACATGGAATGCGAGATTGCCGTCCATCAAGTCCGTAATCGAGTTTTCAGAAGAGAGGAACTCAATGCGGCCTCCGAGGATGTACTGCATAGCAGCCAACCCGTTCATCCAAATGTTTGCGCTGTCGATGATCGTGTTAATCAGGCGAGGAGTTGCCGGGAAATCGACCTTAGACCAGAAGGTCTGAATAAACGTATTGCCGATCCAGTTGAACATTCTTCTGTTCGGAATAAAGGCGTCTTTGACGTCCGTGTTTCCCGGATAGACGGCAGTTCTGTTGCCCCAGGCAACCCAACCCCCAATGAAATTCAACGCGCAGACAACGCCCTGGCTGTTCAGATAGGCACCCGTATCCGGACCTAAAACCACTTCAGAGCCATCTGCCAAGCATGTGCCTGTCATCTGCAGATTTTTGTTGGACGGAGAGACGTACGGAACATCATCGTTCTGAGAATCAACTTGGGCCATCAGACAGGCCAGCTGCGTCGAGAGATTGAACACAGTGCCGTCGAGCTGGATCATCGGCCAGCAGCAGATTTGCATCGGATCAGTGATGTTGTTCTGGTTCTTCCAATTTGCAACAGCGGTATAGTTCTTGACTGTTGTAGTCGGAACATCGACCGCACAAATCGCCTTGAATACAGTGTTGATGGCGGTGCATTTTGCGGCCATCACGGCTGCCACGCTCGGGCTGGAAGAGAAGCCCGGAGCGATCAGCGTGCCCGGAACAACTCGGAAGAGCGGGAAAACATCATCCACGAGCTCCAGGCCGGATTTATTTCCGGATATATCGACGCCCCCAATGATGTCATCGGCATCAACCGCAGAAGGATCCAGTTTCGAGGCCGTCAGCGTATAAGGGCTATCAGAGCTGCAGAGGAAGTCTCCGTCCCGATTTTTGAGAGACGAAAGAATCATTGTTCCGTCGGTATCGAAGGAGACAACAAAATCCGTGTCTTTCGTGAGCGTCTTTTCACTGGCTTTCAGAACCAACGTATCCGGCAGGACGCCTGTTTCGGCGATTTTTGCAATACCCGTCTTGGCGTCAAACTGCACGCTTGAAGTCGTGCAATTCTTCTTGTGCGTTGTCGGATCGAGAACGTTGACAACGATGATGGGAGCTACTCGATACAGCGAAAATGCGGAATAAATCAGTTCACAGATTGAATAATTGAATTTTTTGAGACCGCTGGTGCTGTCTTCTTCTGCCGGGACAAATCCGAATTCTTTAACCGCTTCCTCGTATGAATAACAAAGCTTCGGTTTGTTGACATTAGTCGGATCGGTCATATTGACAGGGGCCGTGCCGATGATCATCGGAATGCCGGCATTGACCTGAACGGGCGGGAGAATGCTGGTCGGGACTTCACTGACGTAAACGCCATGTTTATAAGCCATTTTTTAAGCTCCTTTTAGTGCTTGTTTGTACAGCGTGTTGAGAATGTGCCCCTGAGTTCGGACATTGGTCCTGGCCTGCTGCACGTCCGCGACAGGAACCATCAGCTGACCGATTGCCGGATTCTTTTCGATCATTCGGACAATGTGGTCGGGATATTTATTTACTCCCTCTCGAAAAACAGTGTTTGTCGAGAGCCCTAAAAACGAAGGCCCGACGTAAATGACGGGCCTTTCTCTTTGAACTTCAGTTTTTCGTAGCTTCATGTTTACTCATACGGTGTATAGGGATTGACGATTTCAGGTGCGCGGAATGTCCAGCGGGTTGACATAACGATTTGCCAGAATGGCCACGCTTGGGCCGGAGAGTTTTCCCAAGAGACAGGCGTCTCCAGAATGAACCGCTCGCCAAGCGCCCTATTCGGCAGATTCAACAGCAGCGCCTCGGTCTTTTCTTTGAGCGTCAGCGCCGTGAGATGGCCTTCAAAATCGTCATCCCAAACGCCGATCACGATCGAAACTTCGGTGCTGCAGCCGTCAGCATCCGTTTTGCCCGAATCCGGACGAATCAGGACGAAAGGAAAATCATCGTCCTTTGATTCCCTTGAGTTCTTCGGCGGCAGATAGCCTTGAATGATCTTCGGCGCTCTGAAAACTGTCGGCTCGTCGGCTTTGTGCTCAAGCGGCAGGAGAAAATCGCTCAGGCCGGCTTCCAAAAACTCCCCGAGGGCTTTGCATAAATAAACATCATTCATCGCTTGCCTCCTTTAATGAGCCTCATTGCCTCGTGGTCAATTCGACGCTGAAACGTATCTCTCATTTCGGACTGAATGTCTTCAACGATGTTTTCATTTCCGACCATCTGAGGAACAGACGGCCCGTAACGCGGTTCAATCGGGAGCCGGGTCGCGCCTTTTCGCTGAAAAACGGTGCCGTTATAGACAAACGCATTCTTGAGAGGTTTCAGACCGGTTCTTTCAACTTCAACTTTCACCTGCCGACGATTATTTCCTGTCGTATCCTGTCCTGAGGGACGGATTCGGAAATGCGCCATAGTGAGAACAGGTCCGGAGAACACGAGTTGTCCGGAAGTTTCTGCGCCTCCCGGACGTCTCAACCGGGTTGCCTTCTTAACGTCGGAGGCTTTGATCGTGTAGCGGCCGCGCAAAGACTTCGAGGCAACGGTTCGACCGCGCATAAGCGCTCGGTTGATTGCCCGATTAACCGCTTTCTGAGCTCCAGTTTTTGTGGAGTTCAGCACGTTAATCGCCGCCTCAACATCATTTTTGTCGATTTTCACTTCAATCATTGTCGATTCTCCCGGAGAACAATGACGAGCATCGTTCCCTCAATCGAGACCGACTGGACGATGTGGCGGGAATCATCAATAGACATCCACTGGCCCTCCTCGGGCGCCTCTAAATCCTGAGAGTCTGCGTAGAGCGTTGTCATGTTGATGAAATCGCCTACCAGTCCATTCTCGGGGATTTCGGAGATGATGTTTTTGTCGATGACGCATTTGATTTTTTCGCCGTCAATATCGTGATAATCGGCAAACTCGTTGAGATTCAAGAAAACGTTCTGGACATCCGCTTCCGCGAAGTCTTTAAACGTTTTCATTTCTAGATTTGGCTTTAGCCTTCGGAGCCAGCTTCTCCGGAGCCTGTGCCGCTTCAGGTTCAGCCGCTTCAGGAAGAGGAACGGCAAAGCTTGTGCCCGGAATCGGTTCCGGCTGGACTGCTTCTTCAGGTGTCTCAGGTTCCTCGGGCTCAACGAATTTCTCACCGACGCCAGCCTTCAAAATGATTTTTGCCTCTTTCTCATTGAATTCAGCCTTATCCCCAGCCTTGAAAATGTCGCGTCCGAAAACCGTGTTTTTAGTGAAAACAATTTCCATTGTTAGCTCCTATGAAAAAGGGGCCGGAGCCCCTCTTTTGACATCGGATTAGGATCCGGTGGCGTTGATGACGTGGAAAGCATGAATCTGCTGGATGATGGGTAGCGGACGGCTGGAGATCTGCACGACTCGGCCCATCGGGTTGGAGCGCTGGATCCAGGACATCGGAACACGAGAACCCTCAACAAAGACGATTCCCGGATTTGTTTCGCTGATGACCGGACAGGCGCCATAGGCCAACATGGTTTTTGCGCCCGGCGTTGCGAGCAGACATTTATCTGCCGGAACCATAGCAACATCACTGTCATCGCCCTTGTACCATTCATCGTAGGAGTAAATGTCAAGAGCAGAGTCTTTGAGGTAACCCCAGTAAGTGACGCCATCCGGAAGATGCTGAGGATCGATGTGGCCCATGTCAACGCGCCTCATGTCGAGAGACTTAGAGGCAGTGAGCTTGCTCAGGATCGTGTCGATCACGTTAGTGCCGCAGATCAAATCACGAGGAGTAAAGCCGCCGTCTTTAATCATTGAACGGCGGACAACTCTCAGGTCGCTCATGATGGTTTCTGCAGTCGCTGTTGAGGCGTCCCATTTCGTCGTCAACGTGGTTTCCGGTTTTTCTGAAGCCGCAACAGTGGACCAGAAGTTCAGAACCTCATTTACACCGTCCCCCTTGACCGTAACTTTTCCGCTGAAAAGAGCTTCCGAGCACATAGCCTCCTCACGGCGGGAAATATATTCGTCCAGTTCAGCCAAATCGCGACCCAAAATTTCGGCTGCGCGCATGTTCGGGGTCTTACCGGAGTAAAGATTTTCTCCCGGGAGGCGCTTCATCACATCCTCTGCGGTTGTGATGCGCTGAGGCGCCAACATCGGAGCTTCATAGCTCAGAGTGGAATCCCCTTCTCGGTCAATGACTTTGCCGCCGTTAAGAGGGGATACAAACGGTGCAATTCTGCGTCCGCCCCGACCAACTACGTCAAAATCGATTTTCTTTGCGGTGAATGTCGGACGATTTGCGAAATATCGATCGCGCAGCCAGGTATGTTTTGTGTTCTGGCCTGCCTCGATCATTTGGGTCATGATGCGCGGTTCAAAAATGTCAACTGCCATTTTTTACTCCTGATTAGATTTGATGAAAATGCCGATCTTGCGGGCCGAAGATTTGCAGTCGGAAACAGACAGCGTGCCGCTTGTCGGCGTGCCGACGGACATAGCCTTTTCGTTAAATTCGCCTGTCAGAAAAATCACCGCGTTTACAACCGATTTGGATGCGTCAACATCTTCTGCCAAGACACCGTAAACGTCGGCGGCAGCGGTGACAGCTTTGCCGGTCGAGGCGACCAATGTGCCGCGCTTCATTACGCTTTCTCCGGACGGAACTTTGATGACGTCTGTGACTACAGGCATCGTCTGGTTCGCTGCGAACAGGTTGTCAACACCAGTCGTATATTTTTCCTGCATTGCCATTTTTACCTCCGATTATTTGTTGAACTGAGCAGCGGCCGCTTTAACTAAAGCCTCTCGTTCCTGCTCATCTTTTTCGTTTTGAGTCCGTTTGTCCTGCTGCGCCTTAGCGTCAGCAGTTTCAAAACCAAGATTGGAGTCAACCTGCACGTTCTTCAGGTCTGCTGCATCCTCTGCAATACTGTTCTGAATCTTTGCCTTCTTGGCCTTTTCGGCTTTAACGAGCTGAACGGCAAACATTTCCGGAGTGATGCTCGAGTCGGCCTTGGCCTGCTCAAGAAGATCAGAGTGACCGGCCAGGGCCAGCTCTTCGAGCGCGCGAATGCGTTTCTTCTCGTTTTCGACACCCTGCTTCACGGCCTCTGCCTGCAGCGAGGCAATCAGGTCGGGATACTCCGCTTTGAGTTGTGCTAAATCCATTTTTGCTTCCTTTTTTGCTGGTGGATTAACGTTGTCGGCAGGGGCCTGAGCGACTGCCGTAAAAAAATCTGCCGGTGCGTGCTCGAAATATTTCGAGTCTGCCGGCAGGCCGTTGATGAGAACGTTTGTTGGCGTTCTCAAATTTTTAACTGAGGAGGATTCATCGACGAGATCGGCGAGACCGAATTCGACTGCCTCTTTGGCGTTGAAATAACTTTCCGCCTCGACCTTTTCCCGGATGTCCTTCGGGTCTTTGCCGCATTTGGCGGCGTAAATGTCAATGATGTTGTCCTCGATTTTTCGGATGTCTTCGGCCGCTTTTTGCATCTGACGAGCCGAACCCATTGCGAAAGAGGAGACCTCGTGGATCATCATCATTGAGCCAAGCGGCATCGTGACCGTAGCGTTCGGGATGGAAGTGATGATCGTCGCTGCGCTCATTGCAGCGCCGTCAACTCGAATATTGATCTTGCCCTGGTGAGTTTTCAGCAGGTTGTAAATTGCCAGTGCGGTAAAAACGCTGCCGCCGAAACTGTTAATGGAAATATCGATCTGACGATTGGAATCAATTTTTCTGAACTGTTTCGCAAACTCAGTTTCGTTGAATCCGTCCTCGTACTCCTGGCTCCCACCAACATAGCCGTAAAGATCAATTTTTACCGTCGGCAGCTTGGCCGAGTTTTCGATTTTCCAATGAAATTCTTTGCTCTGATCAGTTGGTTTCAGATTCGTCATTCTCGTCAACCTCTCTTGTTTCAATAGTTGTGTGTTGGATGAGGCCGGCGTCCTTCATCATGGCTTCCTCGTGCTTCCGGATCGCGACGATGTTCTCGAATTTCATGCCGGTAAGCTCTGCGGCCTCTCTTTCGCGAGTGCTAAAGCCTTCTTCAACTCGGATTTTTGCGGCGTTGACCTCTTTGAGCGGGTCGAGCTGGCCTTGCGCATCCCCGTACCACTCCGAACCGCACCAAGCCGCTCGAATCAGCGGGTCATCAAAGAATCCCGGAGCATCAATGCGACCTTTTAGGACAGCCTCGGTGAGCCAGGCTTCATAAACAGGTTTGCAGAAGGATGAGGAAATCCAATCTCTTCTCATTCGGAACATCTTCCAAGCCTCTAAAAGAGCTGCTCTGGATGCGCTGTAGGACGAATCGAAGTTTTTGACGAGGAGTTCATACGGGATTTCAAGTGCAGATCCGATCTGGCGACAAACTGCTTGAACAAATGTCTCAAATCCCGAAACAGGTCTCTTCGGATCAGCAAATTGCGCCTGTTCTCCGTCTTCGAGCATTACGACGGTTCCGGAGCCCAGGGTGTAATCCGGTTCCGGCAAAGCTTTTTGTGGTTGGGCGCCCGGTATAGATTCCATGCCACCAAATCCGCTGTAGATTGCCTCCGCAGGAGATTTAGTCGTAATGAACACCGTGAACATCGAGCTCACCAGCGCGGCTGTCAATTCCGCATCCGAATATCTCGAGAGCTGCTTCATTGATTCCAGTACTGGTGCGAGCAGCGGCACTCCTCGACGTTGTGCCGGACGCTCAACATCGCACATCACGTGCAGGACGTTTTTGCGCCCTGTCCGCTTTCCGATTGCAGGAACTCGCGTCCATTTATTGATAGCCGTTTCGAGCGACCTGCCTTGAGAATTTGGATTTTTATTGCAAATCCAATAAGCCACAGTCTCTCCGAATTGCCCGCATTCGATACCGCCGACAATATTCCGCTCAAGATCCTGTCCTTCGTTCGGATTGCAAACGCGGTCAGCTTCAATCAGGCCGATTTTCAAGTCATAAACGCTTCCGGGTGTCCGGATAACCGGAAGCACCACAAAAACGTCTCCGTTCACCAGTGCTGACATCAAAACTAAAGACTGCAGTTGGTAGAACGTCTGTTTCCGTTCTGCGTCACAGTTCGTGTTTTCAGACCAAAGGCGCCACTCGCGCTCCGTGTTTTCCTCCCATTGGCGCGCTTCTTCCTCTGTCATGCCAAGAAACTTCGCGTCAATTTGCGCGTTGAGCATCAGGCCGGAGCCGATGATGTTGGTTCTCAGCGTCTTAATCGCACCGGTCGCCAGAGGCGAACCCATGTATAAGTCACGAGAACGCTCGCGGAGCGTCTCAATGTTTTCAACAATGTCGGAGTCGGCATCTTTTCCGCCTGTAATCCAGCTTGAAAGCGATTTTTTAACGATTGAGGCACCGTGGAGACCATAGCCTCCTCCGTTCTGGAGTGAGTTCAGGACTTCGAGTTTGTTTCTGGCAACTTGTCTGGTGAGAGCTGCCTGAGGAGCTAAAAATTGAATGGCCTTTTCAAAAGCGTTCATGTCCGCTCCTTAAAAGTCGACGGGCGTGACACGAAAGCTTCGCATCCGCCCGCCTTGTCCTGACTCCAGTTTGGCAATTTCGTTTCGCCAGTACTCAATTCGCTTCGCAATATCCGAGAGACTGGCTCGCGTAAGACTGTGCGTTCCGATCCGATAACTTTGTCCGGTAGATACCGCCCTTTCAGCCTCGAGCCACATTTTCAGATTCGTCCTGGCTTCTTCTATAGTGATCCAACTACTCATAAAGTGATTCCCTTTCCGACAACGCCTCTGCGTCGACGGGGTTGTTGTGTTGCTTGCGGCACGCCTCTAAGAGCATCCTCAATTTGTTCAAAGTTCGGAGTAAGCAGTTCCATGGCAGCCCTGGCGTAAACGGCGCAGTCAAGGGCCTCATTTCGCTCGCGGATTTTTACCCAACCGATTTTTTCCTTGCCTTTTTCGTACTTCTTCTCAAAAACTTCTGCTGTAAGCTGCTTGAAAAAGTTTTCTCCAAAGCCGCTCTCGGCTTGCATCGGGTAATGGACAAATCCGGGGCCCTCTTCAGCAATGTCCAGCGCATGCATAACAGCAGTTTTCCCTGAGTCCACGCCTAGGCTGAATAACGTTGCCCCGACGATGTTTTGTCTGGACGGAACTCCTATGTAAGGAACTCCAGCGCCGCCTCTACCTTTAATTGAAAAAACCCGGAATCTCTCCCTGGCCTTCGTGTATTCGTAAACTTCTTTGCTGTAGGTTCCGTCGCCGGAGTCAACGAACGTGCAGGCTACTGTTATGCGAGTTCCGAACGAGAGAGAGTGCTGCATCGTCAAAATGCCGTCCAATTGCTGCCATGGTCCTGGTGTATCGGGGCTCCCGGGAATAACGTAATGATGTATTCCCCAGCATTCACGAGCCCGGCCCCAGCCGTAAATCGTGCATTCAAGTCGATCGTGCTGGACGTCGACGCCGGCTGTAAGAAGCAAAACTCCGTCCGGAAGAACTCCGGTTTCCGGATAGTATTCTCTGCGGCGCAGCAGATACTCCCACTTATCGGCATCGGCCTCGAACTGCTCCCAGGGTTCGCCTAATTTCAGGTTAATGAACTCCATCAAACCGGCTTTGTCTTTTCGATGATTGATTTCAACCCAGTCCTTCACAAGATCTACAAGATTGACCCACGGAGAATTCAATGCGTTGATGTGATAACTGCGAAACCTCCCTTGCGGGTTCCTTACCTCCCAGCGTCCGGATTGAAGTATGTCCGGATTGATTTTGCGGGGGCCGCGGATTTTCGCTCCGCAGTGCGGGCAGAAAAGACCGACGGAACTCTCGATCACGTTTCCCTTATCGTCGGACTCCCAACGGACATTCTCCCATTTCAGCTCGTTGTACTGGTTGCATTCCGGACACTGGACCACAAATTCTCGTTGGTCTCCGGCTAAAAATTCGTTGTGAATTTTGGAATATCCAACGACTGTAGGTGTCGAAACCATCAGAAGTTTTCTATTTCCGAAGTTCTGAGTTCGCTGCACCGCCAACTTCAACGGATCGCCTTCCTTACCGGCACTTTCAGGATAGCGGTCCACCTCATCCGCCAAAAGAATTCGGATCGGACGAGAAGCCAGCCCGGCCGGCGAATTGGCGCCAACTAACGCAAGGAAACCGCCCGGATAGTGTTTCATGAGAATCGTTGTGGACGATTTTTTCTCTGTTCCGCGGCCTTCTTTGCCTTCAATCAGTTTCCCGGCTAATCCGGGAGAATCGCGAAACGTCGGGGCGATTCGTTCCTTCGAGAATGCTTGGGCCATTTCCACTGTGGGCTGGAGCATCAATTGAGGAGAAGGTTCTTGGTCTGCGTAATAACCGAGTACGTTCAAAAGCAGCTCGCTGTTATGAGTTGGTATCATGCCCCTTCCGGCCAAAAATAAATGATCTGGACTATCGACTTCAATACACTGCACTGGAACAGATTCTTCCGGCCGAATATCAACCACCCTTCTTCTCGTTGCTTCTCCTATTCTTCCTAAACTCCTGTCTTTGAGTCTGTTTTGTTTTCTCTTAAGTTTAAAAACCGGTTGATCAGAATAAGCAGCAAAACTTAGCCTATAGACTAAACATGAATACCCTCTTTCCTTAATGGACGCTTTCTTTGTGCTGAAAGATGGTTTAAGCCCCAGGCTTACGAGTAATTCATAAATCCCATTTGCCAATGCTTCGGACTTAAAAGTTATTTCACATCTTCCTCTCGCGCCGGCGCACCCATCTGTGTCCATTAAACCCTGAAGCAACTCCCATCTTTGTCTTTCGGATGCTCGTAGATAAATATTTGGGATGTGCTTATTCCCGATTACGCCCATTTCTTTAAATGTGGAATAAATCCCTGGTTTATAGACTATCGGGGGGAGAGGATATGGTTCCAAACCTCTCTTTTTTCTTTGGAAATTTTTTGAGTAAAGCCGGGAATATTCAGCGCAATACCCCGCTTTATTTAATCCAACTTCTGAAAGTTTATGCCCGCGAGAACAGAAACCAGTGTGTTTATCTTTCGGGTCAATAATCGCAATATATTTATTATCTTTGACCCTGACTTTTAAGGCATAGCCGTCAGCCTTTACGTTTTCTACTATCTCAAAATCATCCACATGGCCGCAGAACTGATTCGAATACGAATTCCCGTCACCAAGCCATACCCCAAACGTGTAAGGCTCTACTGGCAAATCGACATCAGGAAGCTGCAACGGTTTCGTTAAGGGAATAGAGAAATTATTTCTAACTTTTGTCTTCTCTTTCACGGAAGTATGCATTTTTCGCATCGTTTCCGTGTCAATCACTCCCTGCTTAATGGCCTTAAAAGTATTGTTTTTCCCTGTTCTCGAATAGCCTAAGTGAAGATAATCCGTTTCTACATACCATTTGTGTCCGGCATCAGCCAAAATCTCAGAACCATCAGAGAAAACGACCCTATAGCACTTATGGTTAAGCATTACGGAGGTCTTGGCAACCACCCTGCAAGGAACTCCTAATGCACTAAAAAGATAATCTCCGACCTTCACATCTCCCATGGTCGTCCATCCTGCAGGCGTTGGCAGCGGAGTATCCAACGACAACGCTTTGCCTACTTGGGAGGCGAACATTAGAACGATTTTTTCAGTCTGCTTGTCCGTTGCCGCGTCCATCGGTTCCTGCAGATACGGAGTTCTGTAGGTTCTCCAAGGCCCCGGCTCTGCCGTGGTACCTAGCGAGATGAACCTTTTTGCGTCGGCCCACTCGCTTCCGGTCAATCGTGAAACCGGACGACAGAATTTCAAAAATTCATTTAGCCAGTGCATAGCGATTCATTAAAAAGTAGAACAGTCAAAGTTGAAAATTTTGAGATTGGGGCGCAATGGTAGTAAGTTAGATTTATTAGTTTTTCATGCCCGAAAAATGTCTGAATCCAACACTTCACCTGACGTTGTCAATGTCCTTACTTCGCACGACAAAAAATTTGTGCTGCGGATCTACGCTTACCGAAGGCTAACTGCCTTAGAAATGCGTTTTTGTTTGACCGAATATCTCAGGTCTCATCGGCTGAGAAAAATCCCGGCAAAGGGAGAAGCTGAAATGCATACAATCATTGGACTTGACGAACGATAAACCTCGCCGATTTTTCCAGTAGTTCAGAAATTTCTTCGGTCGAAAGTCTCGACCTAAGATATTTAACCGGCAAGTTCAAGGTTATTTCGTCTTCAGAAATCGAGCAAAGGATAGAACTATCCAAATCGTCCGGACGTTTTTCGTCCATCGGGACTAAGGATCCCACAGTGCCTGAATTGATTTTAGAAATTTTTTCTGCCATAACATTCTCACTTAACCAGGCTGTACGAAAACGCAAGAATCAGTAGAAGAGACGCAATTAATAAGCCCCATCTAAAACAAAAGGCCCAAGCAGGGTATCGTTGGAATAATTCCATGATCAGCTTCCTACAGTGCTTTGATATAATCTCCATATCGACCTACTCACTTAGGTTGACGTAAAAACCCCGCTCAGCGCCTAACTGAACGGGGTTCATTTTTTGGTGGCTTTGCCGTCAATCAAAATCCAGTGATAAAAAGGACTATCGACTTGAGTAAATAAAAAGCCAAGTAGCCCGCTAAAGTCCATCTAATGAAAAAGAACCACTTAGGGTAGGCCTTGACAAAATCCATGACGAATCTCCTCGTCTGTTTTGATAAAATTAGCTTCATGGTCGATGCCTTACTTAACTAATCGACTATCAAAAAACCCCGCTCAGCTCGTAACTGAACGGGGTTCATTTTTTTCGGTTTGTTTACTGCTCAACAAATTTAGATTCATTTAGCGACTGGAGCACTTCATCAATCGCATGATCCAGGACGCCTTCAATCTCTCTCTGGGTCCTTCCCTCAAGTTGACCGGCATAACGAATCGGAATCGTCAACAGTTTCTCCCGGACAAGTGATGCAACCCTTCGAGCGTCTGCTAAAACTTCTTCTTTCGGAATGAAGTTTCCTTTTTTTGCCTCCAGTTCAATCGCCTTCAATTCCATTTCGGCGGTTTTCACTCTGGCAGTAACCTGTTTTTCGAATAACCGGGCAACGGAAAATGCGTGAGCGACCTCGACGGGGTTTTTTAAATTTACGCTTTCAAGTCCGATTTCTTTCGGATCAATATCGGTTGAAATTTTTTCTGCTTCTTTTGCAGTTTTTGCCAAATTTCCAACCATTTTTTTGAAGGCGGCCAGACCTTCCTCAACAGGAACTGTGCCATCCTCTGCAACGGGCAGTGTTCCATCCTTGATCCGGCGCCGCACCCAAGTGTGGTTTTTACCGCACAACCTAGCAAATTCGCGGATCGAGACTGTTTCAACGTTTTTTTTCATGACGGCCCTTTAGATTTTTATATCTAGGAATTTTTGGGACGCGTTCCGCATTGTGAAAATCCTCATATCTACACCGAAATCGGGGCTGGCAGCACCCGCAGGGGTGAATTTTTGCCTGGGAGGACCCGAGGAGAAAACGGAATTGAATTGACCCCGTATTTAACGAAGTTTTTAGAAGGGACAAGAAAAGCTATTCGCAGGCCATTAAACGCACAAGGCCGACAACCTTACGGCTGCCGGCCCATCGCCTTTTGGCTACGATCGTGTGCGGATCATCCACAACAAGACTACTATGACCAGAACGGTGTCAATCTTTAAATCACCATTCCAAATCACAACGAGTTGTGGCATAATCTTCCACGAGGTAAGAAATGTGGTTACCATCTCATTCCTCATAAATCAGACGCAGCCCGTGTTCCAGCACGGGCTTTGTCGTTTCTGATCCCTCTTGCAGGGGCCCATTACGGCTTCGCGCCGTAATTCGGTACTCCGCTCTTGATAGACGCGAAGCCTGAGCGAGGACTTTGATGTTCCTTATTTCCTATCGTGGTGAACGCATTGTACTAAAAGTTCTTCCCCTTGTTATGGCTAAGATGCTATCCCCAGTAATTTGAAAAAAGCCTGGTTTCTTTGCTCTGCCCTCTTTAGAAGGTAATCGTAGGAAAGAACTTCAACGACTAAAGAGAACTGTTCAGTCTTATGAGCTTTGTACAAAAAGCCAGTGTCCACTTTTTTGAACTCTTCTCTGTTGATTAAATAATTCTCAAAATCCTTATCTATATCGCAGACAATGTAACCAAAAATCGGGCCCAGACAATTGAGTTGCCTACCCTTATACGAAGTTATCTTTGAGTCATGAAGCTTGATCGCGTAATCTAAAACTTGCTGAAATGCTTCCTTAATGTTATCCCGCATGGGTCTTTTAAACTCAACGATCTCAATCCGTCCAGCTGGATCATCTCCGACGCTCATGGCGCCAGAATAGTTACATAGAGACAATGTAGCGATGTCAGGCCTTTTGTCATCGTCTAGTTCGCTGATCTTAAATTGTTTTAACTTAATGTCGCTCGCCAGATAATTATGAAAAGCCAACCGATCGTCAATTACCCACAAATTTGCCTCATCAAAGTACATTGTGCTTGAATCGCAACGCATGGGAATGATCAGGTTGTGAATAAAGTCTTCTTTTTGGTACTTACCATTATCCCCAATCTCTAAAGCCTTTTCAAAACACTTTAAGATAGCTTTCCTTCTTACAACGTATTCGGTCAATGCCGTTCGCCCTATTGCAATGGACTTTGAGGACATAATGATTTTGTAGAAGCGGTCAACCGCCTCCTCTACTTTCTCCAACACCGGATTGTTTAAATCTTTTTTTACGGCATTTAGGTCTTCTTCTAATTGATCCTTGATCTCTGCTTCTTTCTTCCGAACCACTTTTCTAATCTCTGCATCGGATGCTCTAGAGTTGATTTGAATTTCATCCTTACAGACATCCAGAACGTGTTTAAGCGTTGGATTATCTTGCTCAAATTTTTCTAATGTGTTGACTCGAGCTCGCCTTTCCTCCTCTATGAAAGGCTGAAGAAAATTCTCAACCTGAGAGGAAACTTCTGTCTTCATTGTGGCGAAATCTAAGACGTCCTCATCGTCGAGTTCTCCTTTTTCTTGAGGAATCATAAACCCTGTCCGATCTGGATTAACCGCTTGGTCAAGATAAGGAGATTCAATAAGGCAAATGTAAGTTAGAGGTCTGTCACTATTGGAAAGACTAAACGACGCCTCCGGAATTTCTTTAAAACTCTTTTCGTCATCAACCACAACTCGTCCATTCGCGCACCAGGCAAGACGAGAAGGACTTTTCAAATCTTTAAGCAATAAGTGAGAAACTGAAAAATCAATTCCGCTAATCTTAAAAATCACAGGGCCAATAGCTTGTTCTTGTAATTTTTTGAATTCTTCAGCCAAAGAAGTTGTTTCACCGGTGTCTGTGATTTGGATGTCAGTTTTTTCTTTTTCATTTAGAAGATATTTAACACAATGAGAAAGAATCGCTGTCTTCAGACGCTCCGGTGAATATTGAATCCCTTCTAAGAAACCTCGTTGACGCATGGATAAAACTACAACTGTCCCGGTCGGGAGATTTTCATCAACCTTCTCCAACTGTTCGTCAAAGACCTCTTTATTGGCCGAAAATTTAAAAGTCCTCTGATACTTATCGCAATCTTTTACAAATACGCTTTTAACGGTTGCAAGCTGGAAAACCTTCAGCCATGCGAGGCGACCGATTCCCTTACAACCAAGCTTCGGCTTTGTTGTTTCATCTAATGTCTTAAATGCCTTAAAGTTTTCATCCGTGAAGCCTTTTCCGTTGTCAGAAATGACAATCGAGGAGATCTCTTTGTCGGTCAAATCTTCTTTATTGGCCGATAAAGGATCGTCGCGGATTACTGCGACTTTGGCAACCTTAACGGAATCTGCAGGATAGGACTGAAGCGCATTAACTATAGATTCGAAAATGGCATAGTTGGAATCCCTCTTTTCAAATTTAAAGTTCCTAAGCCTTCCTTCTAGATTACTCTGCATAATGCTCCCCCAAAGGAGTTCTATTTTAAGAGATCTTGTCCTGACCTTTGCGATAAATCGGGCTCCCCTTTTGTGAAAAACCGCCTGGCGTTTTCCACCAGGCGGCAACCCTCAACTCAACAACCAAAGGAGAATGAGCAGTGATTACAGAGCATGCTCAAGCTCTATTCGACCCCATGCCCAGGATCAAATCTGGCTCGGTGCACAAAGCCCGCCGAGAGGCTCCAGAGAGAATGAAAAAAGCCCCCGACTTTTACATCAGAGGCTTGATTCATCATGAAACACGGTACCGACTTTTTTCTTCTTTTCTCATCTTCCGGGCACGCCAAGACAGCCAATAGGCTGTCTTCTTATCTAACGCACTGGAACTACTAACTATCAGTCGGAATTAAATTGTCCTTTGAAATATACAACAAGAAAATAATTGTGTGGAGTCCAAAAATAAAAATACCGCATTTACGGTATGTAAACTAATCATCTTGAGAAGTGGGACTAATTCTTAAGATCTTCTAAAAATATAAAAAAGAAGTTTAGAATCCCTTTCGAGAAACCTTAGGCAGCCGGCTCTGTGAGTAGACTAGCCTTCGAGCTTCTCCCCTGATTCGCCCGAAGATTCAATCTTCGGGCGTTTCTTTCTATTAAACGATTCCACGACTCGAATGATTGCTTCAAGGCTCTTTTGATTCGTCTCTTCCTTTTCAATAGCCGTCATTCTTTTATTTCGGCTGTTATAGGACGCATAACCAGCAAGGATAAACGCGCAAACGCATATTGTCAGGCCAATCTCAACGGCGCTCATTTTGTCCTCTAAATTCAACAAAAGGCCGGCTGTTGTGGCCGGTCCGTTAAAGTCTTGATCCTTAGTTATGCCGTGAGATGTCTGGGCGTACCGGCCGGGCCTTGGTAGACCTTCTTCTTATTGTCAATGATCGCTCTCGCTTGGTCTTCTAGCTGACGCATTAGCCACATCTCGGCAGTTGAGTTCGAGCGGTAATCCGCCTCTGCAATCATCTGAACTCGGTCTTCTTTTCTTAATTTGTCTACTTGTATAAAGGCTTTCATATCTCCTTTTGGATAAACGGCTAATGTCGCCCCGCCCTTCTGGTTTAAAACGGAAAACGCAGGAACATCGCTTGGACCGTCTGCTACATAAACCATATTGCAGAACTGGACTCTTCTCTCTTCCATTGGAATTTTAGAGTTCACATCAATAGAGGCGCCTTCTACAATTCCAACGCCTTTATTGATTTCGAAAATAGCCCTTGTCTTTGTGGTGTTATCGAGGCTGTAGGCGATTTTCCCCAAATGCATAATCCCGTCTTCTTCTACGTCGACAAGTTCGGCCCCCCAAATATGTTTCACATGAGGATAGATTTCCGAACCCATAATCATGCGCTTGAATCCTGTGCTAACAATGTAGTTTTCAAAAGTAATACCGAACTCTCTATACTCGGGATCCTCATTGAGCTTGGCGATCTTAACAAATAGCTCCACCGCCCCGTCGTAGAACTTGATTTGCTTCCCTAACTCTTCCAAGTCAAAGTTTTTCAGGCCCTCGAATTGGCCGCCCTTTTTGCTGTATTCAATAAACTTATTCAGGTAATAGGAATCAATGTTGACCTCTATTCCTTTGCTCTGAAGATCTGCTATTTCAGCGTTGTTTTCATCCCAAAACTCCTGGCTATCCTTATGAAATTTATCGAATATAGGGTCTTGCATGTAGCCTGGAATTAAGGTCTTATCAAAGTCCCAAATAGTTGCAATAACGTCTGCCATGTGTTTTCTCTCCTCTTTTATATTCTAAAAGAGGAGGATCAAAGTTCTAAAGTTTTTTGAGTCATCCGCCGGCGCCGTTCATCCGAAAAACTTCATTTCGAATTTTATGCTTCCAGGGCCTTATTGCTTTTCTCTATTTTTGCGGTTAGCTCCGGCGCCAGTTGCACCACGTACTCGCCCTCCAGAGGGGCAGATGCGTACGGAACCTTTAAGCCTTTCTCCATCATGAAGGCGATACATTCTTCCACTGCATAGCGAGCCCAAACTTCTTCAGGCTGGCCGTCGGCTGACCATGAGAGCAATTGCGGTAAATCTCGGCACTTGATCAAGACAGTGCCATCGTCCGCAGTTTCAAAGTAGCAGGCAAAATCAAAGTTTTTCATCTCTCTTCCTTTCCGGATCTATTAAGGGGCATAAACATCATCATTTGCAGGAGGCCGCGAAATTGATCTCTCGTAGTCCTCTACCATTCTGAAGAAAATCGTGAGTGATGACTCTATCGCATTAGAAAACGACCTTGGCCCGTACTGGCGACGCAGCCGATTAAGCTGAGTTCGGCTTCCAAACGTGATCGTCTTGATAATTTCTTTGGCGCCGATACCGGAAATTGTCGGAGGCATGCTCGACCAAACAGACGCCAGAATGTTCGCGTCCCGATAGTTCTTTGCCGGGGACGGTTCTTCTCTGTACCTCAGCTCCTCAGCTTCTCTTGCCGCCTGCTCTTCCGGAGTTTCTGATTTTCGAGTCATCATTTCTCGTGCATAGCGGCAGGCAATCTCTGTAATCGACACCGCCGGCGCCGCATTGTCGCCATAAACCCGGCGCCAATTCGTCAAACGTCTAAACATCTCTTCTCGAATCATCATGCAGCGCTCAGCTCCTCGATCACGAGCCTAATGCTATCCTGTTCTGCGTAACGTTTAGAGCAATTGAACTCTGAAACTTGCCCATCGTCTTTGAACGCGACTCCACTGAGCGCATCGAGTACCGTCTTCCCCAGATTGTCGACATCCGGACGAGAGGATTTGGCCGTTTCGTGTTTGCGTCTTTCTGCAGTCTTAAAAAAGAACTCAGCTGTCACCTTGACCGGGCCCGTGGCGATCATTTGCATTCCGGACAACTTCATTTTGTTCAGCACGAGAACTGCGATTGTGTTTTCGGCTGCATGCGTTTTCGACGGTGTAAAGACTTGATGGCCTGCGCTGGCAAACCGGGGGCGGCCCTTCGGAACCGGTTTAATTGGAATTGTGATGTCGATTACTCGTCTCTGGTTTGTCTGCTTCATGATCTTCCCTTCTCTCTCGGAATTGAGGCCCCGGACATTGAGGCCTCGTTCTGACAATTAGCCTGTTCTTTTAGTACGGAACTTCTTTGTATTTGGACCCGTCATCGTGATTCGTTATGTCTCGAACATCAAAGAAGCCCCATGCTCCAAAACATTTTGTGTCTTCCTGATTCCAATCCATATCTGAGTCTCTATCGTCTCTGAGCAACGGCCCATCCTCCTCATCAGTAAACTTCACCAGTACGCGGTAGAAAACGTGCTTTTCTCCTCCTTCATAGCGGAAACATTTGAAGAGAATCCTTTCGCCGTCTTCCATTTGATCTAACGGAACTTCGCCAGTTTGGTTGAGAACAATGGTGTTATCCATCCCTCCAAGACCGACAACTCCTCCAAATCCAACCGGCACAGACTCTAATGCCAATTGATCAACTTTTTTCTCTTTCTCCTTAGAGTCGGCTTCTCTCGCTTTCGCCTCCTCCTTACTGATCGCCCAAGCGACATAGAAAATAAATGCCGGCAAGGCAATTGTTGACAAACCTATTACCCAAAGATTTACTGCCGGAGAGGGCTCTTCTCCGAAGAATTGAATTGACAAGTTCTCAATGAAATACATTCCTCCAGAACTCAAGGCAAGCATTAAGAGCGTGAGGAAGGCTATCGTTAAAGCCCCCATAACAGCGTCACTGTATTTATTTTCCATCTTGTTTTCTCCTTTCTAAGATGCAAGGCCGATTCGAGCTTCTTCTTCTCGTTCGCCCTGCAGTTCAAACCAATCTGCGTATGCAGGCTCATAGGCGCCTGTCGGCTGTCCTTCCAAATCAATCGCTCCGGCCGCTACCAAAGAACGTCTCTGGGGGCCTGTGACATGAGAGCGGTTCGTCAGAAACTCTCCGAGCAGCTTTCTGATCCAGAATGTCGGCGGCTGCGGACGCGCTTTTCTCCAGCGGCGCATGTGATCAAGTTTTCTGACAAGTTCCTTGTCTTCGTCTGACATCGAAACTCGAGAAAGAGGAGGCATGGAATCCAACTGAGCCTGCTGGCTGACAATCCGATTACGTCGCTCCCACTCTCCTCGAATGACAGAGATCAGCTCGGCCGGTGTCGGAGTGAACGTTTCATTGCCGATCCAGTAGTTCACAGCAGCTATTGCATCCTGGAAGGCAATAGGTGCAAAGACAAGCTCCCAAGTGCTTTTCAGCTCCGGAGTGATGTCCTTGCCCTTGAGGGCCCGGCACTTGTCCGTGAGGTAGAAAAAGAAATTCTCAAATTCGCTCGTCTTCATGGCCGGCTCCCTCTGTTGCTGCGTCTGTTGTTTCGTTTTTCTCGGATGACCTTGTTGTAGGCAAACGGGTCGCGCCTGATTGGCCGGCCAAACGGGTCTCTGGGGATGTTCCACGGCGTGGCCATCGTCCAGTCGACAAAACGGCTCCAGTGTTTGAACCATTCGGCCTCAGTGCGCAGGATTGTCATGTCGAAGTTGTTTTTTCGCTGGAAGTTGAAAAACAACTTGCTCACATCAAGGTCAGGGCGGTTTCTTTCGCAGTAGTCGGCCCAATCCCAGGGCAATTTATCCGGCATGGATTGCGGTATTCCGTTCATTGCGTCTTTCATGTTCAAAACCTCATTTTTTGCATTTCGGCCATGGCTTCCTCCGACAAGCCCGAAGGCGGTGTCGGTGAACCGGCGCCAGTGGCATTTATCGGACCGTTTTTGATGTTCGAACGATTTGGTCTCAGGTCTTGGATGTGGAGGTTCCAAGTACGGTTCCACCCGTCATCGCTGCGGAGAGCTTTCGCCGTGTTTTTGCTCTGCCAGTAGTACGAAAACTCGGCAAAAACCTTAAACGGGTCTAGGTCGGGGCGTATCTTCTCGCAGTGCTTTCGCCACTCTTCCGGCAATTCCTTCAAATCGAACCGGTGCGTGGCCTTGCGGGGTCGTGAAGTGGCAGGTCGGCGCTTGCCGACCGGCACTTCTTCTTCTGTTACTGCTACTGATACTGTTTCTGTTACTGTTACTGGCTTACAAGGGGCTTGTAAGGGGCTTATAAGGGGCTTGCAAGGGGCTTCACTTTCTAAAACAAGGGGCTCTAATTCGGATTGAGTTTGAGAATTAAGGGGCTTGATTTCAGATTCGGAAGTAGCACTAAGGCCCTTGTCTTCCGTGCTCTGGCAAGTTGTAAGGGGCTTGCCCGCTCCTTGATTGTTTTCGGCCTGAGGCGCACTCTGCACCGGCGCCGCCGGCTCGGCTGCTTTGCGGATAATCCGATAGCCAAGGTTGAAATCCTCGTTGTAGCGAATAATGAACTCTCGCCTGATGTTGTCCGGCATTTCCTCAATGTCCCGCATGAGAGACTTCCAGCGGTTGTCATCCGGGCTCAAGGCGTCGGCAATCTGGTAGCGAGCCATATTGAAGACAAACACATACTCGTCATCGTAGAAGCGGCAAAAGTCAGCCTCTTCTAGGATCTTGATTGCATTTTCGAGTTCGTCGTGCGGAATCCCCAGCTCGCCCTCAATCAAATATTTGGGCATGTAGAAAACTCCGGACATCTCGGACGCCGGACAAGACATTAAATAGTCCTGCAGCACGATCGCCCACGGATTCCCTCGGAGCGTCCGGAAGGAGCGGCTGCGCCACTTCCCGGTAAAGATCTTTGCGTAACTTCTTTCTGATCGTTTCATGATGAATCTCTCTGTTGATTCTTAATTTGATTTCCGGGCATCGGTTGCGAGCTGGATTTCTCCCTGCAGATCTCTGTCAAACCTCGCGAATAGCTGCTTTGCCATCCCGCGCCACTCGAGCGGAAGGTTGAATCCGCCTCGTTTCAGACAAGTTTTAAGAAGGAGGAGCTCGGGTCGGGTGAGCGCCGGCATGTAGTGTTCTCCGGAGGCGATTTCACAAGCGTCGACAGGCTCCCATGCTTCGATTTCGTCGGCCTGATCTCTTTCAACGATGTTTGAACCGTTTTCCAGTGCGCAGCAGTCCTCAAACTCCTGAGATTCCGTGACAAACATCAGCTCCGGATGGGCGCAATCTTTGAATTTGACGAGGTAGGCCCCGGCATACTCGCCGTTGGCCAAGTTGCCCTCATAGCAGTCAAACGGGAACTCTTCCGTATGTGTGAGTACGATTTTCATTATCAATTTCTCCTTTTTCTCCGTAACCGCCGTACATACATCCGGGCGGCATGCAGTTTTCGTTATTTGTCGGGATTCCTTTCCATTCATGGTGCGCTCGCCAGTAGGGTGGAATAGTCGCCAGCCAAACGGCCCTATTAACGTTTCGAGTGAGCCGGCTCTTTTCAAAGAGCCCGTTAAATCCCCGGAGGAAATCCCAGTGAAGTGCGTCCTGTGGGCTGCGGCCATTTCTCAGCAGCGGGTAGAGAAACAACTCTAATTGATCATCCCGAGAGAGCTCGTAGCCTTCTGCTGTCAGTCTCATAAGACGCGCCTGCTCGTAGAGATCGGCTGCCACGCCGTGATTTCAACGTCCGGATACATCTCGTCTAAACAGTCGAGACCAAATGAGCCTCCCGGCTCCAGTACTTGGAAGTCATCGCAGTCTTCCATGTAGAGCCCTACGATGTGCATGACAGTTCCGGATTCAGCGTCGTAAAGACCGATTAGGATCTGATCGCCGTCCTCCCATTCGTAATCATTCCAATCGTCGTTATGGGTGAGCTCGATCGCGGTTCTTTCGACAAATCGTTTGGCAGTATTCATTTCTGTCTCCAGTAGTCTTTTTCTCCCATCCGGCGCCACAGCTCTGAAAAATCCTCGGAGGCCCAAATGTGCAGACAATGCTCGTGCTCATTGACGTATTCAGAACGCGGCGGATGGAACTGCACCGCCGGCATCTCATCGCCTAAGAGCTTTTCTTTAACAAAACACATCTCATCCCAATTCGGATTTCTGTTTTTGAGCGATACCGAAATGTGCAGCAGGTTCATTGTTTTTCCGCCTTTAACGTACTCATGCACTGAGCTGATCACTGTCAGCTCCCTGCCCGTTGCCGGACAAACCATCAGCTCCGGATGCATCCCGAGCTTTTCCAGTGCTTTTCTCTTCTCTTCGCTTATGCTTTTCATTTAATTCGTCCTTTGCTGCTTCCCGGCGCTTCTGATAGGTCAGCTTCTGATAGGCCAAAATCTCTTCCCGGTGCCGCTGGTAGTACCTGCGCCTCTTCTCTGCGTTTTTGGCCCGTTTTTGTGCTTGCTTTTCCCTCTGCTCCTCATCGGTCAGCTGCTCTTTGACAGGCCTCTTCTTCAGACTGAGCTGGCGAAACTCTTCAGTAACCGGTCCGCTTAACTGCTCGCCTGCCGTCCGATCGAAGAAGGCCTCGTTTTCGGAGTAGCCCTGCTGCAGAACTTTGTGGTAGCCGATATGGATCGTGAAGTGCTTGATCCCCAGCTGCTCTTCGATCTGATACGGCGTCATGCCGAGCCGGGCCAGCCTCAGAATCCTGTCCTCGAGCGTCATCTGGCCCTCTCACGCTTCTGGGCTTCCATCTCTCTGAGCTTTTGTCTCAGACGATCTCTGAAGTCTTTGATTTCCGGACGGAGCGGCATCGGAAGGCTGTTGATTTCAAGACAAATGCTCTCGAGCTTTTTGAACATTCCGAGCACCCAATAAGCCTCTCCGACGCTGATCTTGATCTTGTCTTTCTTACTCATTGAGCTTCCTCGATCGCTCTCAGGATTCCTTCGTAGGTCTCCAGCGCGAAGTTTTGATTCAGCTTCTTGCGAGAGTCTTTCGTTCTGCGCTGCGTCTCGTTGATGCGGTTGATTTCGTGCTGGATCGCTATCGAGAGAAGCGGAATCTCGAATTTGTCCGTGAGGTTCAGTGCTGTCGATCTGACTTCTGTCGTTTTCTGTTTTGCCATTTGTCGTCTCCTTTGGAGGAAATAAAAAGTCGTAGGAATAAAGAATTGGTGCCCACACCATGGGAGGCTGAATATTGCAGTTGTCCTGCAGGAGTCCGGCCTTGACGAGGGCGCGACGGAAATCGGTGCTTGCCTGCAGGTTCCCTGAAACCGCATCCACGGTCATCATCCAGGACCACTCCCTTTCTGCGGCTGCGTGCGCCGATCCGATCCTCATCGCTTCAAGATCAGCCTGAGATATTGGGAGGTTCGTATTCATGCCGTCTCCCCGGCAATTCGATAGCTTTCAATCGGCTCCCAAGCTTCGATCTCGTAGTGTTGCTCGATCTTGTGAAACTTGTTGAACAAATATGCGCGGTCGGCCTCAACGTCTGCGCCCAGACGCATTAACTGAACCTCCGGGATGCCCAAGAGTTTCACGAAATACTTTTTGAAGTAGCGCTGCTTAGACAAGTTCTCGTAATGATTGGCAAACGGGAACGGTTCTTTGTGAGTTAGTTCGATGATCATGTCCTAGTCTCCACTGCCTGAGCCGACCTGTTTGGCAGATTCGGTCGTTTTGTTTGTTTTGGCCGCATAAAACTCCTTTAACGCTTCGTAGGTTTCTGAGGCTTCGCCCTGGCACTCAATCTCTCCATCGACTGCTTCTGCAGTGAGCGTGAAGCAGTCGGACGGGTCGTCGGCTGAATAGACCAGTGCGACCGGACTGTTTTCATTGAGTTTTACCCAAGCTCGATACAACTCATAGGATTCGGTCGGAATGGTTAATCTCTTTAGTGATTTGAGCTTTTGAATGTTTTTTGACATCAGCTCATCGAACTCCTCGTTAGGGAGCAAAGATGCAACAGAAGCGATAAAAGACAACTTGCACAGATCGGTCTCAAGGCGATCCAGGAGCTCCGCAAACTCTGCTTTCGTCTTTACTTTTCCAACGATGACGGTTCCTAAAAGAATTTTGAAAACGGGCTTACTCATGGCTATTCCTCCGAATATCTGAAGGAGGCGCAGAAATAAGCTATGGCGTGGATTTGCGCCCGGGAGAGCGACCGTACGCGGCAGTCCTCATCCTTGTCGAACAACAGGACGGATCCCGGAAGTGTGACGTTTGCGAAGTGAATGGAACGTTCGGCCTTCTGTGTGCTGAAAACCGCGCTCACAGGAAGATCAAATGCCACATCGATATACCTGCTGGTGACGTCTCTCAAATCTGTTGAGATATGCTTTTCAGCGGCCTCCCTGATGTTGTTTACTCGGATGACTTTGCCCAGCGGGGCGCCGTTCGGGCCCGGCGTTAGCAGGACGCCTAACAATTCTTTTTCGGGTTTCATGAATTTTCCTTTGGTTGAGAGGCCTTCTCCCGGCGTAGGTGAACATGACGAAAAGAGAACCGCTGGGAGAAGACCGAAACTTTTACGCAAACACGCCCAAAAACTTGAGCATTAAATAGACAAGCCAAATAAACACAGCTACCGGCGCCGCAGCCATCGCCAGGCAAACCGTCACCAGTACGGCCAGGAACATGAGACCGCCAACGGCGTTCAGGATTGCAAAGAGGCTCTCTTTACTTGTCATGGTCCTTCTCCTTTGCCAGTTCGCTGTATCCGCCGAGCCAATATCTAGACGCCCAGCGTTTGTTACGGGCCTCGGCCCATGGATTCCACGGGCTGTCTTCCGGAACTTCAATCGTTTGGCCTTCGCCGATCTTCACCAGAGCTCTATTGCAAAACTCTTCGTAGGTCTGACAACCGGATTTGAGGAATCCTCTTGCCGGGAACATGTCCGGAAAAACATCCGGGAATCCGAACTTATCGTCTGCAGGTCTTTCTTCTCTGTAGAGAATCGTCATCACGTCCAGATTGAATGTTCTGCACCACAGCTCCAAAATGTCCGGAGTGCTGCGGGGAGGATTCAAGAGCTTCACATAACGCATTGCACCCACTGCGATTGCAATGGCTCCGCGAGAGACGCCGTTCTTATAGCCTTTGGAAAGCTGCTTTAGCCAACAGAGCTCATAGTCAATTGCATGAAGGCGCTTTTCCAGTTCTTCGACGCCTTTGGCCTCGGCAACACAGCACGGGCCGATGTGAAGTAAAAAACAAGGTGTGCTCATTTGATCCCCCATTCGCCTGTCATATCGAACGCGTAGCAAAGCTCAGTAATCGCCATAAAATCATTAAAGGTGAGAGAGTCGGAATCGCTGTTCTTGCCTCTGCGCAGCAGAAGCACATTGCCGAAAAGCTTCGTTCCCTGGAATACAAAATAGGGTTTTCTTGCCAGCATGCCCTCCTCGTCCATGAAGGCGTCCAGGACAACTCCCGGCGCCCATCCCATAGACAAGTGCTCAATGGTTTTGCAGTCAATTAGCTCACGGAAGCTCTCCAGATCGTCCGTTAATTTGACGAGCTTTCCGGTCGGCAGTGAGCAACCCGGCGTCGGCGTCAGCAGCGCGCCCAAGAGGGTTTTGGATTTTTTGGCCATGACGGACCTCCTACAAAACTTTGGCTTGCACTGAGCACAGAACGGTGACGGCCGGCGCCACTACGAAAAACGCAATCACAAATGCGTAGGCCATGCGTTTCCGCCACGAAAACCGGTTGAACGAGAATTTCCGGGAATCGAGCTGACGGAGCTGTTTATCAAGCCGCTGTCTGGCGACTCTTCGTTGATCTTCTGTCATGGTTGTTTTTCCTTGGGTTGTTTGGCTGCCGGCGCCCTACTGGCGTTTTGTGTTTTCAAGTGATTGGTAAAAGTTCGCGAGCGGACGTTGTTCTTCTTTTTCATCTGCTTCATCCCGCCCTTCTCCGCTGCCTGCCGGATCGCGCCGGAACAATGCCGGATCGACGCCGTGGATCTTCAGCAGCTTTACCGATAAATTGGCCTTGTCCTGCTTACGGAGCGTTTTCATGACTACTTCTCTCGCCCATTTATCCAGCACCCTGCAGACAATCGAGTTCTTCGACAAGTCAGAGTTCAGGCCGACTTTCCAGTTGAGCACTGCGTCCGTCAGATCCGTCACGTTCACTCGTAATTCGTTCGTGCCTTTGTCTCTCATGTTCTATGAGCTCCTTAGCCTGCTCCGGAGTCAGTTTTCCGGTGCGAATAGCAGCACCGATGACTCGATCAATTTGCCATTGAGCAAGTTCATCGGACCAGTTGCAAACGCCGGCTCGGCTAATGCCTATGGCCCTACCTAAGGCGGCTGATGTGCCAAAAATTGAAATCGCGACTTTCTTTCTCATGTGCTTATGCTAACTATAGTGTACGTATTTGGTCAAGTCCTTCGTTCACCTTCGTTAGCACCTCTGTTCGTACACTTTAGTTATGAACTCCATATCCGACCGCATTGACGAACTCTTAGAACTAAGAGGAATTAACCAATCACAGCTGGCGAAGCTAGCGGGAATCTCTCGTTCTGCAATTACCAACATAAAATCCGGACGTAATAAAGGGTTCAGCGCTGACAGCGCCTTGATTCTCTGTAAAAAACTAAACATAAATCCTTATTGGCTTATCCTTGGCGAAGGTTCCCCCGAGACCACACCGGCCCAAATTGAAGCTGGAGAAGAGGCAAAAAACATCATTACTAACATGCCGACTCCCAAACGAATCTTTGCCATGAAAATGCTTAAGGAGCTTGATGACGGAATGCCATAATCGTCATTAAACGTACACTAAACTTTACATTTATTTATTTGTGCATTATAGTGAACGCATCTCAACAAGAGGTGCGTTATGCTCAACAACACAGAAAACAACCTTCCGACTTGGATCTTCTTCTCCAACGTCGACGCCACACAAGTCAACGAAAGCGCCCGTCAGCTCCTGGTTTGGAGCGGCGAAAGTTTCGGCCGTCTGCTCCGCAGCACCGAAAACATTCTCAACGCCCTGATGACCAACGATCACCGCCTCACAAAAGAGAGCGTCGTTGAGTTGATCGGTCTTCTGGGCTCCTGCGTCGGCTCAAATCCCTATCCTCCGCCCGACACCCGCAGCCTGTTCACAGACTGCATCATGGTTCTGTCTCGTTACTTGGCCCAGCTACCGAAGGACGAAATATGAGCTCCGAAGTCGCTTTCGAGGTCACTTTCGATCTAAGAGTGTCGGCGTTTTGTACGCCCCAAAACCGAAGACAGAAGAAGAGGAATAACCATGGACATCAAACTCACCAACACCGGCGCCATACCGCTGAAAGATTTCCCAAGCAACCAGTGTTTTCTGGTCATCGAAGAAGCCAACTCCATCCCGATGGTTTTGTTGGCTAAATCGAGAGATCGCCTAGTTGGAAATTATGGCGTAGTCGAATTTAATGGAGATCGGAACTTTCTAGCATGGGAGCCTATCGAATTTGAGTCCGAGTTCTGCCCATACGAGCAAAAAGAGCTGTGGCTGGTTCGTCCTGATTTCACTGCAGCTGCCGGATGGATTTTCAAGGATTTCTTATATCCGGAAAAAACCTACGTCTGCTCGATCAGCGATCCGGATTTCATAGATGCGATGTTCCGCCACAACATCATCAATACATTTGGAATGGGCGATGTTTTCCGGGCAACCATCGACAAGGAAATTAACTCGGATGGTTTTTATGAGATCCACTCCCTCCGGCGCGTAGGCAGTGATATTGAAAGTTTCCGCCGGTGCTGCTTAGGACGTTAATCATGAAAAAACTCGATCCTAAATGTCTCCCGTCCCTCCTCCAGTTTGTCATGGACCGCCAGCTCGAAACCGGCGCCATCGACTGTCAGGAGGCAGAAGAAACTCGTGACCACATTGTTCGCCTCCTTGAGGAGGAGGCCAACAAAGAAAACAAGACGTTCATCCTCTTCCCGGACAAAGAGCAGAAAGGTGTTTTCACCGGAGGCTACGAAGTGAAATTCAAGATCCGCGGCGAGGACTACAGCCTGCTGGTTGATTTAAGAGATTTTATTGAAGACCCTGTTAAGGAGTAATGACCATGAAGAGAAGATTAAATCCCGAATATGTAGCTGGCATTCTTCGCGAAACTCAGCGCGCAGTAAAAGAAGAATTGTCCCCTGAAATACTTAAGGAATATTGTGACAATGTAGTCCGGATGTTTGAAAACTCCGTTGCTGAAAAGCCTTATCGCGGCCGTGGGATCACTGTCGAATTGGACGTCCCCGGAGTCACACCTAAACAGTCGCTTAGGTGGGATGCCGATACGCTTTCCGATTTTTACGATGAGTTGACAGAAGAAGAGATTCAAAACGCAAGGAAGGCTCGTTTGCTGCGAATGTCCATCAGAGCTCGATTTGAAGACCTTAAGAAAGAAGCAGAGTGCGGAGCGCCCTTTTCCAACCTCACAATCAAAAGGGCAAAACGAATCCAAAGAATTTCTCAGCTCATTATCGATGAGCTTCTCGAGTTAGACCAACTAGGGAAACTCAGGTTCATCGACGGTCTTTCTTCCATGCCTAAGGGTTCGCTTTTCGGCATCAATGATCCGATCTTTTAACCGCTTCTGAGAAATCCATCATGAAAAAACTTAGACCTGAATTTGTGGCGGCAATGGCCCAAACCATCCAGGCATCCTCACCAAACTGTGAACTTACTTATGACACGATAAGAGAGTGCTGCGAGCAAGGGATAAAAAGACTTGAGAGTGCGGCCAACGATCCTAAGAACGGAAACGCTCAATCCGTGCTGATTTTTGTTGATTATGACCTTGACGGGAAATTAGGCATGTGTTTCTTCAACGCCCGAATCAAAGAGGATTTTTACGAGGACTCAGCACCGGCGCCAGTAAAAGAAACTTGCAGCCAAGAACCTGAAAATTCTCTGTCGAGAACCTACAAATACTTTGAGGTCGAGGACTCGATTATCAAAGAATACGGAAAGCTCGTCCCTCTGAATCGCCAGGCCGCCCGGCAGATCTGGAAAGAACTGCTCGACGAAGGGAAAAGTCTTGACGGGAAGTCCACGGACTACCGTTCGATGAAGCGGTTCGTGTCTTCCCGGATTGAATATTTAATTAAGCTCGATTCAATGAGTGGCCGCCGCTGCCGCGAGATCGGAGAAAGCCTTTTCGTTGATTCCTCCGGTGAGAACTGCAAGCAGAGTCAGCAAATAGAGTCCGTCGGAATAAGCGGGGACCATGAATTGATCCATCATTCGCCCGCTGATCATGTACCCATTGCATCCGTCGACAGGATATTGGATGGCCCGGGCGAAAGTCTCAAACTTCAGACCGTCTGGCGCCTTTTTGATGTGATCATGAAACTCAGTGGCGAAAGGAAGCTTTAAAGCTCCTCCCTGCAAAGCGGCACATATGACCTGGATCGCCTCTTCTTTCCTCATGAAAGTACGAGTGTTTTGAGATTCATCTGCCATTTTTTCTCTCCTTTCGGTAGTTAATGAATTGAGACCTCTTAATTATCCGATAGGAGTGACAGCCGGGAAAGACCGGCGCCCTACAACTCTGAGGAAAAGACCACAAACAGTGAGGAGTAAATGAACTTTCTACAGACCAAAATTCAAAACATCAGCTACAGATTCGGTATTTGGCTTCTGGGGAAGTCGATGATCTGTTTTAATAAAAACGCAGGAGGCCGATACCTTGACGACCTCCGCTGCATTACATCTATTAAGTTAGACGGAAAAATGTATATGTTTGAGGGGCGTTTTTACAACCCCGCTAGGTCCATTGGCAACGGTGTGTTTTTATCAACTTTACTATGGACTCGTGATCCGCAGTACGTTGCAACTCGAGGAACTCGCGCTCAGAAACTCCGAAAATCAGAAGCCGAGCCCCAGTCGATGTCCACACCAAAACCTCCCCATTCCCTTCCCATTCAGCCTCGGGAAAGCGATGGCTGCGGATGTAAACCTGACAATCGATGATCATATCTCCTCCTAGATTGATGGTTGGTATGACAAATTAATTATCAATCCGGAGTGACAGCCGGGAACAGACCGGCACTTATCGAAAATGTAACTACAAGCCCCCTGCTCCATTCTTTAACCAGAACTTAGGCAGTCAGGCAACCGGGGACAGGAGGCTTCTAGATGCAACGGAAAAGAAAATGACACAGAAACTGAATCAAGTTTATTTAACGAGCCTCAAGAAGTTCATCGCCAAGCGCGAGAAAGATCCTGCTCTTCAGAGCCGAGTTTTCCGGGATATTGTTCAGCTGCTTGAGCAACAGGCAAACGACAGAGACCTTCTGGCAGCACTCAACAATGAACCGAGGTGGACAGGCATGATAGGACGGACTCTGTGCCGGATCACGGCAAATCTGTTTTTTGATTACGAACGCGACGGAGCACAAAGATGAAACCGATTCTTGATCCTATGTGCGGCCCAAAGATGTTCTACTTTGACAAAGACAATGCAAACGTGCTCTTCGGGGATATTCGCTGGGAAACGCACTGGACGCGTCAATACAAAAAACTTGAGATCCACCCGGACAAATTGATGGACGCCAGGAAGCTCGAGTTTCCGGACAACTCGTTTTATCTCGTCGTGCTCGATCCTCCGCACCTAATCAACTGCGGAAAGTCATCCGACATGGGAAGAAGTTACGGCGTACTTGAGAAAGAGTGGCATGCAGGCATGAAACAAATCTTCGACGAAGCCTGGAGAGTTCTCAAGCCGAACGGGACTTTGATTTTCAAATGGGCCGACAAAGACGTGACGCTGGCGGAGCTGCTTTACGTGCTCAAACGCCAGCCGCTCTTAGGAGACAAAAAGCCCGCTGCCAACAAGGCGGGAACAAACAGATTTTGGCTGGTATTTTTTAAGGAGGAGGAAGGCAATGCCGTCGAACAAGAAACCTCGTAAACCGCACCGCCCGATAAAGATTCGTTTGCCCGGATCCCACTACTCCGACGCAATGGTCACTGAGCTGAAATCTATCGTGAACAGAACCGCTTTGATTATTGAAATCACACTGCCCCGCGGTGATGCAACGGATGATCACATGCACTGCATTCAAGATTTTCTCAACTGGGGCGGAATCGTCGTGTACCTGAGACGTCTCAAAGGGCAGGAAGAAGCCAAACAAGAATTCTTTGAGCGATTCCAGGAAGCACTGCATGCACTAAACGATATTCTCAATCGTAAAAATGCGAAAAAGACCACAAGTCACTATGTAGGAACAGCCCATGAGCTGGATGTTTTGCGTGATGTCGGTGCCGAAATCTGCAGCATTTTGAGAGAAGGATTAGAGACGGCTCCTCGCCGGACAGTACGTGAATTCATGGCGGTCAAGAAGCTTATTGATGACGAACACGAGCGCCGGGAGAAACTAGGTCTCCCGCACGGCGTGCATGAGCTGGATGAGGATTTGGTGCTTAGATATTTAGAGAAGGTGGCGTGATGAACAACAATGAAAAAGGAATGGACTTCGGGAAGCCAAAATTGACAAGACAAGATGTCATGAGAATCTTGAGGATCAGTGCCACGACTCTCTGGCGCTGGGAGCGGGACAAAAAAATCATTCCGCAATTCACTCTGGGCCGACAGGCTCGTTATGACTACGATTACATAATGAACTTTAAACTACCCAGCTAGAGACTTTAATATTTTCCTTTTTTGCTTCGTGGTACTATAATTGATACCAAATAAACGGGTTTACCTATGTCAAAGCGAGAGAAACTTCTGCAGCGTTTTTTATCAGTTCCAGAGCCGTCTGATTTTACATGGAGTGAAACGATGTCTTTAATGGAGTCTCTCGACTTTGAGTGGAGGCAATCTTCCGGATCACATGGAAGGTTTGTTTACTTAGCTGATCCCGAAGTTTCTATCATGCTGTGCCGGCCTCACCCGACGCCGGTTTTAAAGCGCTGGGCTATCCGACAGCTTAAAGAGCAATTACGTTTAATGGAGTTGATATGAGCGATTTTTTGAAATACAAAGGTTATCTCGGCTCTGTTGAATACAGTGCCGATGATAATTGCCTCTTCGGAAAAGTGATGTTTATTAAAAGTCTTCTGATGTATGAGGGAGAAACTTTGCAGGAACTCGAAGAAATGTTTCATGAAACAATTGACGAGTATCTGGCGGACTGCGAGGCAGAAGGGATCAAGCCGAATGTTCCATGTTCCGGCGTCTTAAATCTTCGATTAGGACATAGCAGACATTTGGCAGTGGCTGAGCAAGCAAACAAACTTGGAGTGTCCATCAACGAATTGATTTGCTCTGCGATCGATACACGCTTAAATCTTTGTCCACCGAACGGACTATAAAGACATGACTGACAATCCCGCCGAGCGGCGGGATGTTTTCTTAACTCTGAAGCTGATACTCCTTCTGCCATTTATCAACCATATCCGCCCAGGCCTGAAGCATCCGGCGCCGCTGCGGAGCGTAATCCGCCACGTTGTAAACAGCCCTCACGCCAGAGGCGACATGAGCCAATGAGGCTTCAATCCAGTCCGAATTAAATTCCGCCTCGTTTAAAAGCGTGCTGGCAGTTCTCCGGAGGTCGTGAATCGTACACGGCTCTATTTCAATCCCGGCCTTCTTAGCATTTGCTATCCCGAGCTCTAATAATCGGTTCGGGGTGGACGTGGCCATAGGTTTATTTAGGCCGTACTTTGCCGGAAAAATAAAATCGCTCTTACACGTGCTCAGCGTTCTCAGACAAACCAGAATATCGAACGCCTGTTTGCTCAAATAAACGTTGTGGGGCCTTTTGGTTTTCATGCGTTCTGCCGGAATTCTCCACGTTTTCTCATTCCAGTCAATCTCGCTCCATACCCCGTTAATGACCTCGGATTTCCGGAGCAATGTGAGCAAAATAAGTTTGAACGCGCTCTTTGAGCTGATGTCGGAGGAGCTTTGTTCGATCCCGTTTAAGACGTAACCGATTTCTCGAGGCGACATTGCTCTGGTTCTCGACTTAAACGTATGGATTGAACTGGGCCGAACAAAATCAGTCGGACTTTTTAACTTTGGTCCGCCGTGCATTGAAGCAAAGGTATAGACGTTTTTAATAATCATCCGGCAAAGCAGCGCCGTACTCGGTGCCTGCTGTTTCACCAAATCTTCTGCTAATGCCCTAACCTCGTTCTCAGTGATTTCAAAGAGCGACATTTTTCCTAAGGCCGGCCGCAGATAATTATCGATGGCATAGCCCCGCATCTTTTTTGTTGAGTCTGCGACTCCGCACTCTTCAGTGTATTTGTCCAGCCAGACAGAGAAGCTGTTCTCCGCGAGAGTATTTTTAATTTCTTGTTTCTTTTTTGCCGGAGAAATCCCTGCGGCAAGATCGGCTTTTGCCTTCAGGAGTTTTTCTCGCGCCTGTGCCAGCGTGATCTCTCCATACTTGCCCAGCGTCACGGTTTGTTGGCGGTTGTTGTAACGGTAATTAAAACGAAAGGACATCGTGCCGGAGGGAGCAACAGATAAATAAAGCCCATCTCTGTCGGCCACTTTGTACGTTTTTTCTCCAGGCTTCAGCGCCTTTATTGCCTTATCGGTGAGTGCCATTTTCAAAATACCATCAAGGGTTGTCAAAAATCTCTTGAAATACCATCAAATTTTTTCAAGAAAAATTCTATACCATCAAAAATGCCATTGAAATAGGCTTGCTAGAGGCTAAAAGATACTGAAAGAAAGTGAAAGATTCTGAAAGCGAAAAAACGGCTTTTTTATTGATTTTAAATGTAAAAACGGGATGACTTCTGAATCATCCCGAATGCTTAAGAAATAGCTAGAAATTCAATGTTTTTATTCCCACTCAATCGTGGCAGGAGGTTTCCCTGATACATCATAAACGACGCGATTAATGCCCTTAACCTCGTTGATGATGCGATTGGAAACCTTGCCAAGGAGATCGTACGGCAAATGTGCCCATTTAGCAGTCATAAAGTCGCTGGTCTGAACAGCTCTCAGGCTGACAACCCAGTCGTATGTTCTGCCGTCGCCCATCACACCGACGCTCTTAACCGGCAGGAAGACAACGAAAGCCTGGCTGACTTTGTCGTACCAGCCGGCGTTGCGAAGTTCTTCAATGAAGATCGCATCGGCTTCTCTCAGAAGATCGGCGTATTCGCGCTTGATAGCGCCGAGAATACGAACACCGAGGCCGGGTCCGGGGAATGGATGGCGATAAACCATTTCAGCCGGCAGTCCCAGAGCGATACCAAGTTCACGAACTTCGTCTTTGAAGAGTTCGCGAAGCGGTTCGAGAAGCTTCAGATGCAGTGTATCGGGTAAGCCGCCGACGTTATGGTGAGACTTAATCGTCTGAGCCTTCTTAGTCTTAGCACCGTTGGATTCAATGACGTCAGGATAAATGGTGCCTTGAGCAAGCCACTTAGCGTTCTGAAGTTTTTCAGCTTCTTCCTGGAAAACTTCGACAAACAGACGACCGATGATCTTACGTTTGGCTTCGGGATCGGTAACTCCGGCTAAAGCATCCATGAAACGGTCGGAAGCATCAACCACAATCAGCTTCATACCCATGTTGTCACGGAAAGTCTGGGCAACCTGCTCTCTTTCGTGCAGACGAAGAAGACCGTTATCCACGAAGACGCAGGTCAGCTGATCGCCGATAGCACGATGAATCAAGGCAGCGGTAACGGAAGAATCGACGCCGCCGGAAAGACCGAGAATAACTTCGTCTTTACCGACCTGATGGCGAATTTTTTCAACCGCTTCCTGTGCGAAGTTGCCCATAACCCAGTCGGGATTGGCTTTGCAGATCTTAAGAACGAATGTCTCAAGAATTTCACGGCCCTTTTCAGTATGTGTGACTTCCGGGTGGAACTGAACAGCGTAGAAGCCTCTTCCCTCATCAGCCATACCGGCAATGGGGCAAGTCGGAGTCGAGCACATCAGTTTGAATCCCGGCGGCATTTCAGTGACTTTGTCGCCGTGGCTCATCCAAACCTTCAGATAGCTCTTGCCGTCTTTATCCGTAAAGTCGGATATATTCTTCAAGAGTTTTGTGTGGCCGTGTTCACGAACTTCTGCGTAGCCGAACTCACGCTGAGCACCGTTTTCAACCTTGCCGCCGAGCTGCTCAGCCATTGTCTGCATGCCGTAGCAAATGCCTAAAACCGGAACACCGATTTCAAAGACGGCCTTCGGAGCGCGGTCCGTAGATTCTTCATAAGCGCTCATGTGAGAGCCGGACAGGACGATGCCGCTCGGCTTGAATTCTTTAATAAATTCATCCGATACGTCGCAGGAGTGGACTTCGCAGTAAACGTGAGCTTCACGAATACGGCGCGCAATCAATTGCGTGACTTGGCTTCCGAAGTCAAGAATTAAAATTCGATCGTGGTTCATCTTCGCTAAATATCAATTAAAAACAAAAGTCGGCCCGAGTCTATAAAACTCGAGTCGACTCTTGTCCGTCATATTAATCCGAAATTTCAGACATGTAGGGAAATTAATGTTCCAGTCTGTAGTTCGGAGCTTCCTTCGTGATCTTCACATCGTGAACATGAGATTCACGCCAGCCGGCAGATGTGATTTCAACAAAGCAGGCTTTGCTACGCATCTCATCAATCGTACGGCAGCCGCAGTAGCCCATAGAAGAACGAAGGCCGCCGCACATCTGATAGATGATGGCAAGAACGCTTCCTTTGTAGGGAACCATACCTTCAATACCTTCCGGTACAAACTTATCAACATTGCCGTTATTGTTGTCCTGGAAGTAACGGTCGGCAGAGCCTTTGTTCATAGCGCCGAGAGAGCCCATACCGCGGTAGCTCTTGTAGGAGCGGCCCTGATACAGAATGATTTCGCCCGGAGCTTCGTCAGTACCGGCAAACATACCGCCCATCATGACGGTATTGGCACCGGCTGCGATGGCTTTTGCGACGTCGCCGGAGAAGCGGATACCGCCGTCAGCGATCAGAGGAACACCGGAGCCTTGAAGAGCTTCGGCAACGTTAGAGACGGCAGTAATCTGCGGAACACCGACACCGGCAACAACGCGAGTCGTACAAATAGAACCCGGGCCGATGCCGACTTTAACAGCGTCTGCACCGTTTTCAACGAGGGCCAGAGCAGCAGCGGCAGTAGCAATGTTTCCGCCAATAACCTGAACCTGAGGATAGTGCTGCTTAACCCACTTGACGCGGTCAAGCACGCCCTGAGAATGGCCGTGGGCTGTATCAACAACCAATACGTCGACGCCGGCGTCAACCAGCAGTTCGACACGTTCTTCCGTACCGGCTCCGACGCCGACAGCTGCACCGGCAAGCAGTTTGCCGTGTTTATCTTTGGAAGCATACGGATGTTCGGTTGCTTTGATGATGTCTTTGACGGTCATCAAGCCGCGAAGGTGGAAGTTGTCGTCAACAACCAGAACTCTTTCAAGGCGATGCTCGTGCATCAGTTTCTTAGCGTCGTCGAGTGTGGCGCCTTCTTTAATCGTGATCAGGCGCTCGGCCGGTGTCATGATTTCACTGATCTTGGCGTCCATGCGGTCTTCGAAGCGAAGGTCGCGGTGTGTAACCATACCGAGGACTTTTTCGCCCTGAACAACGGGAAGACCGGAAATGTTGTGTTCGCGAGTCAGACGAATCACGTCGGCAACAATCATGTCCGGACCGATGGTGATCGGGTCGGCAACCATGCCTGCTTCGTGGCGTTTAACTTTATTAACTTCGGCAGCCTGAGCCTGGGCTGTCATGTTTTTATGAATAATACCGATGCCGCCTTCCTGAGCTAAGGCAATGGCCAAATTAGCTTCAGTAACCGTATCCATAGCTGCAGAGCAGAACGGGATGTTTAAACGGAGGTCTCTGGTGAATTGTGTGGAAAGGACGGTCTCGCGGGGAAGTATGTTCGAGTATGCAGGAACGAGGAGAACGTCGTCAAAGGTTAAAGCCTTTTGAAGGAGTCGCATTGTTGAACCTCTAAGCACAAAAAATAATTATACGTAAATTGACGATGCTGTTTTTGCCACCAGCAATAGGTATTTATTCGAAGGGTGAAATTTTATTTTGCATGTTTCCGACCTCGAGTTGCCAAAAGCGGTTTATTTAAAGCGCGAAGCCGTCTGGCTTCTTTAGGATCGATTCGGAGCGGTTCGGTTAATTCAATTCGGTCACCGTCCTTGAGGAGGTCTTCTTCTTTGCAGCGCCGACCGTAAATACTCAGACCGATTTCCTCGGTTTTTTGCCAGTTGAGTGCACGCAGTGCGTCCCCGATCGTTGAACCTTCGGGAAGCTCAAGAACTTTTTTGAGCAGTCCGGAGGGTGTTTGTTTTACGGCTGATAACAGCAAATGAACCTCCCGTACCTCGAATAAAGTAAAATTGTGCAGATTTTACTCGGCTTTCAGCCCGTTTTCGGCCTTGGCCGCATCAATTCGCTGTAAGCCATTATTACTTGGAGAGCAACCTTGGCAATTATTCAAAATAAAAAAGCCAGATTCGACTACGATATTGAAGAAAAATTTGAAGCCGGTCTGGAACTAAGAGGATGGGAAGTGAAATCCATCCGTGCCGGCGGCGCTTCCATTAAAGAAGCTCACGTTTTCGTCAGAAACGGTGAACTATTCTTATTGAATGCAAACATTACGCCTCTGAAAACCGCCAGTACACACGAAAAAGCGGATCCGACGCGCAACCGTAAGCTCCTTCTTCATAAGCATGAAATCATGCGTTTGATCGGCCGCGTTGAACAAGCCGGTTATTCGCTGATTCCTTTGGACATGCACTTTAAAGACGGCCGAGTCAAACTCGAACTCGGCCTCGGCAAAGGCAAAAAGCTGTTTGAAAAACGAGCCGATATCGGTAAGCGGGAGTGGAAACGCGAACAAGGCCGTCTGCTGAAAAACAGAACGCTTAATCGAAAATAATCTTTCTTCGAGCTGCCAATCGGCAGCTCTCTTTTTACATCGTTATGAAACACATCTTTTTTTGTTTAGTTCACGCTGCTGCCCTTTCCCTAGCAGCTCCGGCTTTCGCCTCTCCTTTCTATCCCACGGAAGCCGCGGTCTTCTTCTCTCCGAACGGGGGAGCAGAAAACGCCATCGTGAGATCCATTGACAGCGCAAAATCCCGCATTCGTATGCAGGCCTTTCTTTTCTCCAACAAAGAAATTACCGGGGCACTCATCCGCGCTCATCAGCGCGGTGTGAAGGTCGATGTCATCATTGACAAGAAAATGCCTAAGAAGAAACCGAATACGACCGAAGATCTCATCGAAGCCGGCGTCCCGACTTTCTTTGATACCGCTCACCGCACCGCGCACGACAAAATCATCATTGTTGATGATGATATCGTTCTTACAGGCAGCTTCAATTTCGTCAAAGTTGCAGAAACCAAAAACGGGGAAAACCTCTTAATTCTTAAATCCAAGCCGCTCGCCGAGGAATATGTCAAAAACTGGGAGAAGCATTTCACTCACTCCGTTCCGGCAGCGCCAGAAAAAGAGAAAGGCACCGAAGTGCCTCTCACAAAAACTCAAAATTAACGCATCAGCTTGTAGATCTTGACGATGTCCTTCTCATAAAGCGGGAGGAAGTTTCCTAATTTTCCGGGGATTTCCACCGCTTTTTTCGCGAGTTCTTTTGGATCGGCTTTCTCTGCGCCGAGTTCCTTCAGATTCTTAGGCGCACCCATCTTCTTCAGGAACCTTCTGAAAGTCTTGATGCCTTTCCGAATGATTTCTTCATCGGAGCCTTCGCCTTTTACGCCCATGACGTTGCGTGCAAACTGAACAAAGCGTTTAGGATTGGCACGCCAGACGTACTTCATCCATGCCGGAATCACAACCGCAAGCCCCTCTCCGTGCGTAATTGTCGTATCCCAGGCGCTCAGTTCATGCTCCATGCCGTGAGATGCCCAGTCTTCAACCTGTCCTAGTCCGTAATATCCGTTGTGCGCAAAAGATCCGGCCAAGCCGATCTGACACCAAGCATCGTAATCCTTGGGATTCTTTTTGAGCTTCAAGCCGTTTTTCATGATTGTCTTCATAGCGCTTTCAGCCTGACCGTCTACAAAGTCTGTATTCTTAGTTTGAGTAAAGTAGCGCTCCATGATGTGACTCATCATGTCGATCACACCGGCCCGGATTTGCTTTTCCGGAAGCGTAAAGAAAAGTTCGGGATCAATGACGCTCACAAACGGACGGACCAGCGGAGAACCGGCGCCGAGCTTTCTGTCTCCGTTCGAAATCACAATACGGATACTCTGTTCGCTGCCTGCAGCAGGAAGCGTGAGCACAGCGGCAACCGGAAGCGCTTCTGTCGGCATAATTTTCTTTGTAAAGAAATCCCAAACATCGCCAACATAAGGAACGCCGATGGCTATTGCCTTAGAAGCATCGATGACGCTTCCACCCCCGACAGCGAGGATCGCTTTAACTCTGTGCTCGCGGGCCAAAAGGATACCTTTCTGAACAAAAGAAAGCTGCGGGTTCGGAGTCACGCCGCCCAATTCAATCGGCACAAGGTCGGCAGCTTTTAACGATTCGGAGATGCGTTCCAAGAGCCCACTGGCTTTGGCAGAACCGCCGCCGTAAACCACCAGCACGGGGCTCATCGCCGGCACACGGACACGCATCAGCTCACCGATACGGCTTTCTTCTCCTTTGCCGAAAACTAAACGTGTGGGATTAGAGTATTCAAAGTTATTCATTATTTTCTTTTTCCTATTTTCAGTTTTAGTTATTGCTGCCCATCGGAGCACCGACGAACAAAAGGGTCCAGGATTCGACAAAAGAAGCGACGGGCGCCGGTAATTCATCGGCATCCAGCAGCGGGAACCCGGCTTTCAGAGCATCATGGATAGCCTTATAGGCTTCCCCGACAAAAATCGCGCAGGCTTTGACGACGACCTCATCAGAACTCATTCCCCCGCCTTCCGGGTTCTCCTCTATCTGGGGGAGAGCCTGTTTGATGTATTCTGCCAAACCTTCGGTTGTCCAGTCTTCAGGGCCCGGTTCAAAATGACTGTTGTTACCGCAGAAAGTCTCCCCGAGCCACTCCATGAGCTTCATATCCTTCTCTGCGAGCTCATCTCTCGTCAGTTCGCCTTCCGCACACGCAATAGCCCGTTTGCACATGTTCACAATGGCCTGGGAGAGAATTTTTCTGACGACTTCAATGTCCACGATAGAAGGCGCCTGCTCCGCCTTGGAGCTGTGGTCGTGGCCGCAGCAGCCGCGGTTGCAGCTCGGTTTAATACATTTAGGCATCGCACTTCTCTTTAGTTAATTTTTTCACCCAAGACTCAAGAAGAGCGTCGAGAGCCTGCGGACCTTTTGCTTCGATATCATCCGGATTTTTCTGCAGTTCATTGATGAGTTCGTGGACTTGGTTTGTGAACAGAAACATCACGAGCTGCATAAAGACAGCCGGATCAGCGGCCTCTTCCTCTTTGATCCCGAAGCCTTTCAAAGCCTCCGTGAATTCGGCGCGAAGCAGCTTTTCAATTCTTTCGGGCGTGTTTACAGACGCCTTTGCATAAGCGGGATTTTGACCTAAAAGCGTTGTAGCCAAGAATGCGGCGGCTCTCTGGTCGGCTTGAACGACTTCTTCTCGACGAACATTTTTATGAACGGCTTCAGCAAGGCGTTTAGAGACCGCCATTGCATGAGCTCTCAATAAATCTTTAATGACGAGAGGATCGTCAAGATTGGGGAGGCTGACGCCCTCCGGGATTTTTCCTTCTACGGAATCAGAACTAGCCGGTTCGAAAGCATTTTCCATATTTTGTATTTCCCTGCACGAAGATTACCGCCCGCATTAAAAGCAATCTCGGCTTCCCAAACTCGCCCGTTGTATTGGACGGTCGCGTACCGATTGTGCCTCCATTCGTGAACCGTCACGGTTTTACCAATGTGCCGGCGGAGAATTTCGGAATAAAAGTCGACTTCTCTCAAGTGACGCTGCAAAAGCATCAGATAACTGATCACTAAAAGAGAAATGACGGTGAAGATGGCGACTTGTAAATAAACGGAACTGAGGAAGAAGGAAAAAAGGGCTGTCGTAAAAGCGGCAGCTGAAATCACCAATAGAAAAGCATTGCCGAAGTAAAGATCCATCGCGCCGATCACTGCAGCGGCAATAAACCAAAAATACGACAATCCCATAATGCGTTCCCTTCTTTGAGGTCTCTCTTTTGACCGTGAGTCAATTATAGGTTAAGAACGCGAAAACGGCCGCATCCGAAAGGAAAACGGCCGTTTGGTAAGGCTTAGAAACTAAGAATTATTTCTTAACGTCTTTAGCCAGTCTGCGCCAAGTGTTGACGACAGTATCCGGGTTCAGAGAAATGGACTCGATACCTTCTTCCATCAGCCACTGAGCTAAGTCGGGATGGTCGGACGGGCCTTGGCCGCAAATGCCGACGTAAGCACCCTTCTCACGGCAGGCCTTGATGGCGCGAGCCAAGAGGACCTTCACTGCTTCGTCGCGTTCATCGAAGAAGTTGGCAACCAGTCCGGAGTCGCGGTCCAGACCGAGTGTCAGCTGGGTCAAGTCATTGGACCCGATAGAGAAGCCGTCGAAGTGTTCAAGGAACTTCTCGGCGAGCAGGGCATTACTCGGGATTTCGCACATCATGTTGAGACGAAGACCGTTCACGCCGCGCTTGAGACCTTGTTCGTTCAGACGTTCGTTAACTTCCTTGGCTTCCTTCACGGTTCTGACAAACGGGATCATGATTTCGACATTGGTCAGACCCATTTCGTCGCGGACTTTCTTCAGAGCTTCGCATTCCATTGCAAAGCATTCTTTGAAGTCTTCGGAAACGTAACGGCTTGCACCGCGGAAACCGAGCATGGGGTTTTCTTCTTCCGGTTCGTAGAGCTTGCCGCCTAAGAGTTTGCGGTATTCATTGCTCTTGAAGTCGGACATACGAACGATCACTTTCTTCGGATAGAAAGCGGCAGCAATCGTGGCAACACCTTCGGCGATCTTTTCTTTGAAGAATTCACGCGGGTTTTCGTAACCGGCGGATGCTTCTTCAACGGCTCTTCTCAGATCTTCAGGAAGATCCGGATAAGCTAAGCAGGCTTTCGGATGGATGCCGATGTTGTTATTGATAATGAATTCAAGACGAGCCAGGCCGACACCCTTGTTCGGGATGGACTGGAAGTCGAATGCAAGCTGAGGATTGCCCACGTTCATCATGATCTTAACGGGGATCTCAGGCAGTTCGCCCTGTTTCACTTCTTTGATTTCGAACGGGATCAGGCCGTTGTAAATATTGCCTGTATCGCCTTCGGCGCAGGAGACGGTAACTTCCTGACCGTCTTTGAGGACTTCGGTAGCGTCTCCGCAGCCGACAACAGCGGCGATACCGAGCTCACGAGCAATAATAGCTGCGTGGCAGGTACGGCCGCCGCGGTTGGTAACAATAGCGCTGGCCTTCTTCATCACCGGTTCCCAGTTAGGATCGGTCATGTCCGTAACAAGGACGTCTCCTTCCTGAACCAGGTCCATCTGTTCCGGACCGGCAACAATACGGACCTTACCGGCGCCGATCTTCTGACCGATAGCGCGGCCGGTTACCAGGATTTCGCCTTTGCCGAGAAGAACGAATTTCTGCTGAACATCAGCCTTCTTCTGACGGCTCTTCACGGTCTCGGGACGAGCCTGAAGAATATAGAGTTTGCCGTCGATGCCGTCTTTGCCCCATTCAATGTCCATCGGACGGCCGTAGTGTTTTTCAATAATACGGGCGTACTTGGCAAGCTGAATGATTTCGTCGTCGTTCAAAGCGAACTTGCGGCGTTCGGATTCGGGAACATCAACCACCTTCACAGAGCGTCCACTGGACTTGTCTGTGTCGAAGATCATCTTGATCTTCTTGCTGCCGAGAACTTTACGGATGATCGGGAATTTGCCCATTTCCATGATGGGCTTGTGAACAAAGTATTCGTCCGGGTTCACAGCGCCCTGAACAACGGTTTCACCGAGGCCGTAGCTGGCTGTAATGAAAACGACCTGATCAAAGCCGCTTTCGGTATCCATCGTAAACATAACACCGGCAGCACCCTTATCGGAGCGAACCATTCTCTGGACACCGGCGGAAAGGGCTACATCAGCGTGATTAAAGCCTTTGTGAACGCGGTAAGAGATCGCACGGTCGTTGTAGAGAGAAGCGAATACTTCCTTCATTCTTGCGAACACTTGTTCGAGACCGACGACGTTCAGGTAAGTTTCCTGCTGGCCGGCAAAGGAAGCGTCCGGAAGGTCTTCGGCAGTAGCGGAAGAACGAACAGCAACGGAAATTTCCTTCTGGTCGCCCTTGAGCCACTCATAGTGTTCTCTGATTTCTTTTTCGAGCTGGGCCGGGAAAGGAGCTTTTTCAATCCATTCACGAATTTCAGCGCCGGCCTTTGCCAGCTCTTTAACATCATCAACGTCTAACTTGCTCAGACGATCTTCGATTCTTTTATCAAGACCGCCTTCTTTTAAAAAGACTCTGAAGGCTTCAGCCGTCGTTGCAAAGCCGTCAGGTACTCTAATGCCGGCTTCTGTAAGCTGGCTAAGCAGTTCGCCAAGAGAAGCATTCTTGCCGCCTACGATGTCAACATCTGTCATACGAAGTTGGCTGAATGGAATGACGAAACGTCCTTGTGTCATGTTTACCTCGAAATTGAGTGAAAAAATTTGCTAAATTTTAGCCGTTCTTTTAGCGTTAAGTTCGTAACTTCATCTAACAGCGTTAAATTTTATGAATTCAAACGTAAACGAAACCCCTGACAAACCGACTCAGCGTACCGTGTTTTTTGTATCTGACGCTACGGCAATTACTGCAGAAACTTTGGCAAATGCTGTTTTAGCGCAGTTTCACGGTCTTAAATACCTGCGCTACCGCATGCCTTTCGTGAACACGGAAGAAAAAGCCAAGGCTGCGGCCTTGAGAATCAACGAAGTCGGCAAAGAGAACGGCGTGCGGCCGATTGTCTTCTCTACCCTTGTCGCAGGCTCCTTAGCTTCTACTTTTAACGAATACTGCAACGCTTTCGTCATCGAGCTCTTCCGCTCGTTCGTCGGACCTCTGGAACGTGAACTTGGCGTCCCGAGCGACCACTCCGTCGGCAAGAGTCACGAAATCGGCGACCAAGAAAGATACAACCGCCGTATTGATGCGATTAACTACACGCTCGCACACGACGACGGACAAACCAACAAAGGCTTGGAAGAGGCAGACGTGGTGCTGGTAGGTGTCTCGCGCAGCGGTAAGACTCCGACCAGCTTGTACTTAGCCATGCAGTACGGTGTCAAAGCAGCTAACTACCCGCTTATCCCGGAAGATTTCGAACGAGGCGAGCTGCCCCCTGCTCTGGAAAACTGCAAAGACAAGATTTTCGGTCTGTCCATTTCTCCCAAACGTCTTTCTGAAATCCGCGGCGAGCGACGCCCCAACTCCAAATACGCTTCAATAGAAAACTGCGAATATGAAGTCGAAGAAGCCCAGCGAATGATGGATCGTGAAGGCATCAAATATCTTTCCTCCACTTCTAAGTCCATTGAAGAAATTTCTGCAACGATTCTGCTTGAGCTCAAGATCAACATCGACCCGCACATGGGAATGTGATGACTGAATGAGTTGATTTTGGATATGCGGCCGACTCGGCCGCATATTATTTTTCTGTACGGTAAGCCAACCGGCGTCTGCGCTGTTCAAACAGACAGACGGAAGCCGCTGTTGCAACGTTGAGGCTTTCCACTCTGGAATCCAAAGGAATCAACAGCGTCAAATCGGAGAGTTCCAGGGCTTTTTCAGAAACGCCTAGGCCTTCGCTTCCGAACACCCATAAGGTGTGGTCTTTTCCCCATTTTTCTTCGTAGAGATCTTTTCCGCCTCGGGCGTCAGCAACTAAGCAAGCGGCGCCCGTTTTTTCTTTGATCTCTTCGAGTTCGACGGAAGAAATAATGTTGCAGAAGAAATGAGCTCCCATGGCGGAACGCAGAACTTTTGGGGACCAGACGTAGGCGCATTGCTGAGACAGAGCAATATTCGTCACGCCCGAAGCCAATGCAGAACGAAGAATGGTTCCGACATTGCCGGGATCTTGGACACCGTCAAGATAAATCCAATCTTCGTCTTTTTTGATGTTCCCATCTTCAGGAATACGGATCTCACAAATAATCCCGGCACTGGTGTCCACAGGAGAAATCGAGCTGTAGATTTGGGAAGACAGCTGAACCACAGGAATCTTTAACGACAGATATCTTTGTAAGATTTCAGAGATTTCAAAATTCTTCTCCGCCCCTTCTCTTAAAAATACTTTGCGGACAAGCTCGGAATGCAAAAGAAGTTCTCGGGCCAAATGAATTCCTTCGGCAAGAGATAAACCTTCTTTTCTCGCCGCTCTCGGGTGCTGCGCCAAATTCTTTGCAAGTTTTATTGAAGGATTGGCTGCGCTTGTGATCCGCATGAATTCCATTTACTGTCCCTTTCGCTTTTTACGGTCGGCTCGGCGCTCAAATTTCTTTGCAATCAACGCCACGGGACCGAACGTCATTCGGTGCACCGGACACGGCCCCCATTTCTCCAGCATTTTGAGATGGTATGCCGTACCGTATCCCGCATGCTGCTCAAAACCGTATTTCGGATACATTCCGCCGAGGATTTTCATTAAGGCGTCCCGATAAGTTTTTGCCAAAATAGACGCTGCGGAAATCTCCGGAATCAAGTCGTCGCCCTTGACAATGGGCTCTGCCCGGAACGGAAGTTCCGGAAGACGGTTGCCGTCCACCAGCACCAAATCCGGTTTCGGATCAAGCTGAAGCACGGCTTTGCGCATGGCTGCCATCGTCGCCTGCAGAATGTTCATACGGTCGATATCGGCCACTGAGCTCTCAGCAATCGCCCAGGCGAGCGCATGCGTTTTGATCTGCTCCGCAAGAACCTCTCTTGCATGAGCAGTCAGTTTTTTTGAATCCCTGAGTCCTTCGATCGGATGATCGGGATTCAGAATTACCGCTGCGGCAACAACCGGTCCGGCTAAAGGGCCGCGGCCGGCTTCGTCCACGCCGCAGACAAGCGTGGCAATCGTTTCTTCGCCGTCAAATAAATAATCAGCCATCAGTGTTTTAGAACCTGATCGATTGCTTCTGTCGCCAGCTGAGCGGTCGGCCTCAGCAATGTTTCATGCATTTCTGAAAATACTTCTTTGAGATATTCCTGCCGCTTCGGCTCAAGTGCGTGAAGCAAATGAGACGAAAGAATTTCAGGCGAACAGAACATCTGAACGCACTCGGGAACTAAGGTCTTCTGCGCCAAAATGTTGGGCAGACTGATCCACTTTGTCTGGCCTTTGGAAAGAATCAACATTGCGGAAAGTGCCGGCATCGCGTAACCGACGACTAAAGGCTTTTTATAAAGCGCGGCTTCAAGCGTCGCAGTGCCGCTCGCCACCAAGATGGCATCGGCCGCTTCCATCGCCAAATGCGACTTCCCGTCCAAAAGCACTGTATGGTCTTTGACGTCGGGAAAACGGTTAAGAACTTCTAAAATCTCTTTCTTTCGCTGTTCATCCGCCGCCGGGACAATGAATCGAGTTCTCGGTTCCTGCTTCAGAACTAAAGAGGCGGAGCCGAAAAATGCCGGAGCGCACCAGCGGATTTCGTCTTTTCGGCTGCCGGGAAGTATGGCAACCACGGGGCCTTGCGCAACGATGTTCAGTTTGCGTCTCGCACCTTCCGTATCCGGCTCCATCGGAATAATCTCTGCCAGAGGATGACCGATGTAAGTGCTGGGTATACCAGCTTCTTTAAAAATTTTCTCTTCAAAAGGGAAAATCAAAAGCAAATGATCCACCGCACGTTTGATTTGGTGAATTCTCTGCGGACGCCAAGCCCAGACGGCTGGAGCCACCATGTGAACGACCGGAATACCCGAAGCTCTAACCTTCTCTTCAATCGACAGATTAAAGTCAGGAGCATCAACCCCGATGTAGGCAGCAGGGCGAAACTGGATAGTACGGCGCATCATTTCGCGGCGAATTTTTAAAATTCGCGGCAGATGGCGGATCACTTCCAAATAGCCTCGGACGGAAAGTTCGCTGGCATGAAACCAAGGATCCAAGCCGTCCTGGATCATTCTGTCTCCGCCGATACCTTCCATCTTTAGATTCGGACGAGATGCGGCAACAGCCGGCAGAACACGCGAAGCTAAATAATCTCCGCTGTTCTCTCCGGCTGCCCAGATAATGCTGTTATTAGTCAATTGCTCCATTAGCGAGCCAATCCTCGAGTTGCCTGCTCTGTGAATTCGCACATCAGTTCGCAGACTTTCTTAGCCTGTTCATCTTCTAAGGTTGATGCGTAAGCCTTGATGGCTTCCACTGCCTCCGGAACGGTCTTGCCTTCACGGAAGATCAGTTTGTAGCTTTCGCGGGCCGCATGCATGGCAGCTCTTGAATAGCCGTGGCGCTTCATGCCTTCGAGATTGATGCCGAAGGGAGATGCCGGGTAACCTTGATACATACCGTAGGGGATGCAGTCCTGACGAACCATGCTTCCGCCGCTCAGCATCGCGCCCTTCCCGATCTTGACGAATTGGTGAATCCCGGACTGTCCGCCGACGATCACGTCGTCAGCAACATGAACGTGGCCGGCAAAGCCGACGTTGTTGGCAATGATGGTGTCGTTTCCGATGACGCAGTCATGGGCGACATGGACATTGGCCATCAGCAGATTGCCGTTTCCGACAATAGTTACTCCCTTGTCTTGTACGGTTCCTACAGAGAGTGTGCAGTGTTCGCGAATAACGTTATTGTCACCGATAATCAGCTGAGTTTCCTCGCCGCGGTATTTTTTATCCTGAGGATCGATACCGATCGCTGCAAAGGCATAAATCTTGTTGTTCTTACCGATCTTGGTATGGCCGGTAAGAACAATATGGCTCTGCAAAGTGGTTCCTTCACCGACTTCAACGTGGGGACCGATCGTGCAGAACGGACCGACGACAACGTTCTCCGCAAGTTTGGCTTGAGGATCTACTAAGGATGAGGGATGGATCTGAGCCATATGTTTTCCTTTATTTAGGTGAACGATAGGAGCACATCATGTCGGCACATGCTGCCAGCTGACCGTCAACTGTTGCATCGCAGTGCATTTTGATCATGCCGAGTTTTTCACGCAGGAATGTGCACTCAAAGCGAAGCTGGTCGCCCGGGATCACAACGCGTTTGAAGCGAGCGTTGTCAATAGAAGCGAAATAAAAAAGTTTCTCAGGATCTCTTTCGCCGCCCATTCTTGCAAAAGCCAGCATTGCGCAGGCCTGAGCCATCGCTTCGATGATCAGAACGCCGGGCATGACAGGAACGCCCGGGAAGTGACCGGTAAACTGAGGTTCGTTGACGGTGACGTTTTTGATGGCAATCAGCTTATCGACACCGTTCGTTTCCAAAACTCGGTCAACTAAAAGAAACGGGTAGCGGTGAGGCAGGAGCCTCATGATGTCATTAATGTCTTGCATTTTTACTCTTTCTTAAAGGAATCAACTTTTTCTGCCAGATGCTTCAGCTGTCTGCGCATCTCAGGCAAACGTTTAATTACGGACAGAATGTTATAGAACTCTCTGTGAGGCATGGCAGGCATGTAGCCGGCATAGTAATCAGGCTTATCGATCGTGCCCGGAACACCGGCGCCTCCGCCGATGATCGAACCTGCGGCCACCTTGAGGTGTCCTGCAAAACCGGATCCGCCGCCGGCCTGAACGTTGTCGCCGATAATCGTGCTTCCGGCCAAACCAGTTCTTCCGGAAAGAACCACATTCTTGCCGACTTGACAGTTGTGACCGATCATGACTAAGTCATCAATCTTAGTGCCTTGTCCGATCGTGGTGTTCTGCAGAGCGCCGCGGTCGATACAGGTGTTGGCGCCAATTTCAACATCATCTCCGGTTTCAACCGCACCGATCTGAGGAATCTTCACATACTGTCTGTCTAAAGGCGCAAATCCGAAGCCGTCGGCACCGATTACGGCACCGGAGTGAATGATGTTGCGTCTGCCGATGCGGCAGCCGTAGTAAATCGTCACGTTCGGATAAATACGAGTGTGTTCGCCGAGAACCACGCCCTCGCCGATGACGCTGTTCGCGCCGACAAAGCAGTACGGACCGACCTGTGCGCCTTTGCGGATTACGGCACCGGCTTCAACGGTCGCAGTCGAGTCAATAACAGCACCGTCTTCTACAACAGCTCTGGTATCAACGCCCGGTTCCGGCTGTTCCTGCGGAAAAATGATTTGGAGGGCATATGCAAACCAAGCATACGGATTGCGCGTAATGACGACAATACGGTCAGGTTCTTTTTCACCCCAGATGGCCTGTTTATCTTCTTCAGTCAAAACCAAAGCTGTTGCTTTGCAGGCAGCGGCTGCGTCTCGATATCTACTGTTGGCTAAAAAGGCGACATCGCCGTGTCCGGCAGTCTCCAGCGGAGCAATGGACTTAATCTCAGCTTTGCCTCCGTTGGCACTGATCGTGCTTAATAAAGTGTCGTTGCTTTTTTCTTTAATTCGGTCTACTAACTCAAGAAGAGTCATCGGCGCTGTTTGTTGAATCATTTGATCGCCCTATTTAAAAAATTTATGCGGCCGATCTGAGAGGGAGAGCAAGTTTGAAGTCGCCGAAACCCGAGTCAGGTCATGCCGCACATATTGCACTAAATGGCAATTAAGCAACAAGCAGACATCCTGTCTGCTTGTGCCCGATAAAAATTACTTGAGTTCCTTGAGAACCTGATCAGTGATATCAATCTTCGGGTTGACGTAGATGGCCTCCTGAAGAATGAGGTCATACTTTTCGCGCTGAGCGATGTTCTTGATGACCGTATTAGCCTGACGAAGAAGCTTCTGGAGCTCTTCATTTCTGCGCTGATTGAAGTCTTCGCGGAGTTCGCGCTGACGACGCTGGAAATCGCGGTCTCTTTCAGCCAGATCACGCTGCTTGCGAATTCTTTCCTGCTCAGTCATTGTTCCGGCATTCTTTTCGAAGCGCTCGACGTCGTTTTTCAGGCGCTGACCGGCAGCGTTGAGTTCTTTATCACGCTTAGAGAATTCTTGTTCAAGTTTTTTACTTGCGGCCTGAGCAGCTGCAGAATCGCGAAGAATAACTTCGGTGCTGACGACACCGATCTTAACTTCTGCCTGCACTGCTGTCGCAGCAGAGCAAACCAAGGCGGAAACTAACGCAACCGCTAACCATTTTTTTTGCATGAATGTATCTCCTACACAATTGTTTAATTGTGCCACAAATTTATTAGAAACCTGTACCAATTTGGAATTGGAATCTCTGAAGCTCGTCGCTGTCCTTCTTATTGAGCGGGAATGCGAAGCTCAATTTAAGCGGACCCATCGGAGAAATCCAGGCTAAACCGAAACCGACGGAGTAACGCAGATCGCCGAGGTCAAGCTTGTCCTTCTTGTAACGGTCCACAGCGTAGCTGCCGTCAGCAAGCTGTTTGTAGAAGGCTTTGCGGCCCCAGACCCAGCCGCCGTCCAGGAAGGTGAACATACGAAGGGTTCTGTCAGCACCGGGGATCGGCGTCAGCAGCTCAAGAGAGAAATTCAGTTTGCGGTTACCGCCGGAGGCATCACCGTCGGTATCACGCGGTCCGAGAGAAGAAGTATCGTAGCCGCGGACGGATCCGATACCGCCGCCGTAGAAGTTCTTGAAGAACGGATACTGCTTGCCTGCATAGCCGTCACCGTAACCGAGCTCTGTGTTAAAGGCGAAGGTAATGGATTTCGTGACAGGAACGAACTGCTGGAACTGATACGTCGCACGGTAGTACTTCAGATCAAGGACCGGCAGAGAGATTTCACCGAACAATCTCTGGTAACGGCCGCGTGTCGGAGCCAAAATGTTGTCTCGGGTATCACGGGACCAGCCGATCGTAGCTGCGATGCTCTTCGGCTTCTTGCCGTAATCGTTGACGTAGTCGACATAACGGCGCGGAGCACCGGAGCCGACCGTCACATCGGTCATTTCAAACTTGCCACCCAGGAAGATCTGGTCGTTTTCCGTAATCGGCACACCGTAGGTCACGCCGGCGCCGTACGTTTCGTACTTAACGTCATCGGTAATTTCGAGTTCGTCCAAGTCGAGCTTACGGTCGTAAATTTCGAAGGACTGGCTGATGCCGGACGTTGTAATGTACGGCTGTGTAAAGCTGGCTGCGTAAGTTCTGGAACTCTTAGAAGTATTGACTTCCAAAGAAAGAGAATTACCGGTACCGAACACGTTGTTCTGAGAGAAACCGCCGGAAAGAACGATACCTTCGGAGGTGGAATAGCCGGCACCGATAGAGATGTTGCCGGTCGGACGTTCTTTCACGTTAACAGCCAAATCAACTTCGTCCGGAGAGCCGGGTACGGGCTCAGGTTCTGCAGTAACCGTTTCAAAGAAACCGAGACGGTCAATACGGTCGCGGGAGACGGCAACTTTATCGCTGTCAAACCAGCTGGCTTCATACTGACGAACTTCGCGGCGGATCACTTCGTCTTGAGTACGCGTGTTGCCGGTAATGTTCACTTTACGGACATAAACGCGGCGGCCTGGGTCAATCGTGTACACGACACTGACTTCATCCGGATTTTCCGGATCAACGACAGGATTCGGAATTGCTCTTGCAAACGCGTAGCCCAAGGCGGAAAGACGATCCGTAAATTTCTTTGCCAGACCATTTACTTCGGAAGCGTTGTAAACGGAACCCGGCTTGATATCCACAAGATCTTCAAACTCGGGCTCAAGGCCGAGCATATCACCGGTTAAGCGGATATCTTTGATTGTGTACTTTTTACCTTCATCAATATTGATGGTGACAAAAATCTCTGACTTATCGGGACTGACAGATACTTGTGTCGAGTCAATCTTGAAGTCAAGATAACCGTTGTTGTTATACAGAGCGCGAATTGCCTCTAAGTCGGCTGTGAGCTTCTCTCGGGAATACTGGTCACGTTTGGTATACCAAGAGAACCAGTTCGGCGTTCCGAGCTGCATTTCATCGCGAAGATCGCCGTCGTCATAGACTTTGTTGCCGACGAAACGAATCTGCTGAATCTTTGCGGCCGGACCTTCATCAACGTCGATGTTGATGCGGACGCGGTTGCGTTCCACCGGCGTAACAGTGACTTTGACATCAGCGGAGTAACGGCCGCGAGAGAGGTATTGGCGTCTTAATTCCTGAACGGCGCGATCCAATACTGCGCGGTCAAAAATAAAACCTTCGGCTAAGCCCACATCACGGAGAGATTTTTCAACACCTTTGGCATCAAACTCGGAAATACCGGTAGTGTGAATGTTTGCGACCGTCGGACGCTCCTGAACTCGAACCACTAAGACGTTGCCGTCCATGTCGAGCTGAACATCCTGGAACATTCCGGAAGCATACAGTGAACGCAGAGATTCAGCGCCCAGCTCCGGAGAATACGTGTCTCCCACTCGGATCGGCAGATGCGAAAAAACAGTACCCGCTTCCGTACGGGAAATGCCCTCGAGTCGAATGTCTTTAATCACATGACCCTGTGCAAGCACGGTCGTCGCTGCCAAAGCTAAAGCGCAAGCTAGCGCTATCTTCTTAGGATGAGGCATATACTATAAATTAAAAAATGACCCTGCGTGATTGAAATCACGGCAAAAGTCGCGTCAAATCATTAAATAGTGCAAGTATAGTCAAACCAAAGAGAGCTGCGATGCCAATCTTTTGTGCAGACGCTTGTACAGCCTCAGAAACCGGCTTACCAGTCACTATTTCGAGAGAATAATACAGGAGATGGCCGCCGTCTAACATGGGAATCGGTAACAAGTTCAAAATTCCCAAGCTGATGGAAACCAACGCTAAAAACGAAATAAAAGGAAGAATACCCAGCTGAGCAGTCTGGCCGGCATAGTCGGCAATCGTCACAGGACCGGAGATATTGCTGATAGAGACATCACCTGTAAACATCTTTCCGATCATTCGAACAGACATTGCTGCGGTATCCCACGTTTTCTTCACGCCTTCAGCCAAACTCTTTAACAGTCCGTAAGAAACCTGAGTGTGCGGGAAGTCCACTCCGATTGCTGCGCCGATTCTGCCGATTTCATTACCCTGTTCATCCTTAGCATAGGCAGGTGTGACTTCTACCGTATGTGTCGGCCCGTTTTCATCTCCGACGAGAAGATTGACGGGCTTGCCGGGGTACTTCTTAATTTCAGCCACAAAATCTTTGGGCATCTTCACCGGAACGCTGCCGACCTGATAGATGTGATCACCGATTTTGATTCCGTCGCGCTGCGCGGCGGAGTTCTCAACAAAAGATGAGATAAATGGATGGCCCATATTCAAATGAAGACCGACCTCATCAAAAGGATCGGCATCTTTTGCTTTTGGGTCCAGACTCATCTTCGTGAGGTCAATTTCTTTCGTTACTTCGCTGCCGTTGGGACTGTGAACCAAAATATCCGTCGTACTTCCGAACTTATTCAGCATCTCCATACGGAGATCCGTAAAAGTTTTAATTTCTGAATCGCCGACTTTCAGAATTTTGTCGCCGGCGTGGAGTCCGGCCACCGCGGCCGGCGTACCGGCCGGGGGCTCGGCAACAACCGGCGTCGGCTGCGTGCTACCTATCATGAAGATAGAAGCATAGAGCAGGACGGCAAGCAGAAGGTTTGCAAATGGACCTGCAGCAACAATGGCGAATCGCTGCCACACATTCTTAGCCCCGAATTCACGATTTTTATCTTCCGGTTTGATAGGCAGACAGGCAGGATCTCTCGCATCGAGCATCCTGACGTATCCGCCCAAAGGGAGCGCACTGACCGCCCACTCCGTTGCATCAGGATCGTTCTTGCGTTTATAGATAAAAAGCGGTTTCCCGAAGCCGAGAGAAAATCTCAGAATTTTTACGCCGCAAAGTCTGGCGACTAAATAATGCCCGAGCTCATGAAAGGTAATCAAAATACCGATCGTTACCGCAAAGGCAGCAATGGTCGTCAACAATGTCAAGGTTAGTTCTCCAATTTGTCGCAAAAACCTTCGACCCAAGACTGAGCCAGTTTTCTAGCCTGTTTATCCGTATCCAGAATCGCTTCCAAGTTCGTCGGAGCAGGTGGCTGGAAGCCGTACATCATTGCGTGGCATAGGCGTGCAATGTCGGTAAAGCCGATCTTGCCTTGAATAAATGCCTCGACGCCGATCTCGTTGGCTGCATTCAAGACGATCGAAGCAGCTCCGCCCAGCTTCAATGCATCGTAGGCGTAGCCAAGCTGGGGAAAACGTTTTAAGTCCGGTTCTTCGAAGGTTAACGTTTTGATTTTTGAGAAGTTTAATGGTTCTACCCCGGCGTCCAATCTTTCCGGGAAGGCTAAAGAGTAAGCAATCGTGTTTCTCATGTCCGGAGCACCCAGTTGCGCAATGACTACTCCGTCGGCATACTGAACCATAGAATGGATGACGCTCTGGGGATGAACGACAACCTGAATGCGTTCCGGCTCGAAATCAAAAAGCCAGCGAGCCTCGATAACTTCCAGGCCCTTATTCATCAGCGTCGCAGAGTCAACGGTAATTTTCTTGCCCATCGACCAGTTCGGATGATGCGTAGCTTCTTCAACCGTGACATTGGAAAGGTCCTGTCTTTGACGGAAAGGCCCGCCCGAGCAAGTCAGAAGGATATTGGCTTCACATCTGGCTTTTTGGGTCGCTCCGACAAGACACTGAAAAATAGCATTGTGTTCGCTGTCGACCGGCATGAGAACAGCACCCGAGGCCTTAATCGTATCCATCAGGATTCGGCCGCCGCAAACGACACTTTCCTTATTGGCCAGCAGAAGCTTTTTACCGGCTTCGGCAGCCTTAAATGTCGAAGAAATTCCGGCAGCTCCGACGATAGCTCCGATCACGATATCGACTTCGGGGCTGGATGCGATTTCATCAATTGCCTTAGCACCGGCCAAAGCTTGCGCCCTACTTCCGGCGGCCTTAAGTTCATCCTGCAGAGCTCCTAGAAGCTCTTTATCTGCAATTACCGCGACTTTAGCTCCGCAGTCTTTAGCCGCCTGAGCGAGTTTCTTGACGCTGGAATTGGCCGTCACCGCGTACACGGTGAACCGGTCCGGATAACGAGAGATGACATCTAATGAACTTTTACCGATCGAGCCGGTCGCACCGAGGATCGCAACGCTTTCCATGACTGAAACTTAGTAACCTTGGAGGAAAAGAAGAATGAAGACGGTAAGGGGAAGAACGCTCATCTGAGCATCGAGACGGTCATAGAAACCGCCGTGTCCCGGAAGAAGATTGCTTGAATCTTTAACTCCGGCAGTGCGCTTAAGCGCACTTTCAAACAAGTCACCGGTTATAGAAAACAGCACTACCAGAATCAGAATCAAAGCTGAAGTCCAACCGGTCAAATGAGAGATAAGCGCGTTGGTCCAAAGTGGGAAAGAAGGCTGAGCCCAGTAAAGGACATACGAAAGAGCAAGAACGCACACGAATGCTGTCAGCGCACCTGACCAAGTCTTCTTCGGGCTGATTCCCTGAGCCATTTTAGGACCGCCGAAGCAGCGGCCGCCGAAGTAGGCCATGATGTCTGCAACCCAAACGATAGCCAAGACGGACAACATATAAATGGTGCCCTTCTCACGGAACAAGTACATCAGAGAAAACCAAGCGGCCGGCACAAAGATCCAGCCTAAAAGGGCCCCGATGCCTTGGGGGACCCTCCAACCGGAGGTGCGGCGGGTAAAAATAACCGCGGTAATAACCGCCCAAAGCACAGTTGCCGTGGCGGTAATAATCATTAGCCCGTTGCCGGACTGAACTGTCTGGAGTGCAGCAGGTGAGGCATACTCTAAGAAGAAAAGGGATGCTCCCAAAACAACGCCGCAAACCATTGCGACCCCGTTGTTCCATTTACAAATGCGAAGCCACTCCCAAAAGCAGCATCCGATAGCAATCGCGGCCACCGCCGTGAAAACCAAAGGAGAAATTAAAAGCGCGCCGATGATGATAATTAACAACACAACGGCTGTAATGACTCTTTGCAGCAGCATGAACTATTCCTTTTTCGCTTCCTGTTGAATTTGTTCGGAAGTCTTACCAAATCTACGTTCTCTATAAGAGTACCAATTTAGCGCATTTAAAAACTCGTTCTCGGTGAAATCGGGCCATAAAATTTTTGTGAAATACAGCTCTGCGTAAGCAAGCTGCCACAGCATAAAATTGCTGATCCGCTCTTCCCCGCTCGTACGGATAAACAAATCCACATCGCCGGAATCCGCCAAAGGAAGCAGCGAAGCAAATTTTTGTTCCGTCAGTTCTTCGAGCGGAATATCACGACATCTTTTTGCCGCCTCAAGAATTTCCCAACGCCCTCCGTAATTCACGCAGACGTTCAGAGTCAGACCGGTGTTGTTTTCCGTGATCTTCATTGAATCGGCGATTTGCTCCTGAAGTTCTTCAGAAAAAGCGGTCAGATCGCCGACAAGACGAACCCGTACATTGGCTTTGTTTAGGGCTGCAATCTCTCTGCGCAGGCTGACGAGAAAAAGCTTCATCAACCCTTTAACCTCATCTGCCGGCCGGTTCCAGTTTTCACTGGAAAAAGCAAAAAGCGTCAAATGCTGCACGCCTGTCTTGGCTGCGGCCTGGATCGCTGTGCGAACGGACTCAACCCCTTTTTGATGGCCCATAAGACGAGGAAGTTTTCGAGCCTTGGCCCATCTTCCGTTGCCATCCATAACAATAGCCACGTGACGGGGCACCCTCTCACGTGGCTTTGCAGTCAATTCCTGACTTGTCATAGGATTTAAACCGATTAAACGGTCATGATTTCCTTTTCTTTTTCGGCAATCAGCTTGTCGACTTCACCGATGTACTTATCGGTGAGTTTCTGAATTTCTGTGTTGGAGCGGCGTTCGTCGTCTTCGGAAATTTCTTTTTCCTTCACGAGCGCAGCAACCTTGTTGTTTGCATCGCGGCGCAGATTGCGGATGGCAACCTTAGTTTCTTCGCCTTCAGAACGAACAACCTTCGTTAAGTCACGACGGCGTTCTTCGGTCAGAGGAGGCATCGGAACGCGAATGATTTCGCCGGAAGTCGCCGGATTCAGACCAAGATCGGAGTTGCGGATTGCTTTTTCAACCACGGCAACCATTTTCTTTTCCCAAGGCTGAACAGTGATGGTTCTGGCGTCAGCCAAACCGAGCTGGGCCACCTGAGAAATCGGAGTCGGGCAGCCGTAGTAATCGACGGTGATGTGTTCGAGCAAACCGGTATGAGCGCGACCCGTACGGATCTTCATCAGGTTTTCTTTGAGCGTCTCAATGGAACGCTTCATATGGTGTTCGGACTGTGAATAGATGTCTTTAGTTGTCATGTCAATTTCCAATCTCTGCAGATTTCTCGGCTGCAAGTCACAAAACTTAGTCGCACGCCGGTGAGCAGAAAATCACGGACGCGGTCAAATCCGCCGAAATAAAACAACGGCGGCAGTGACAGCCTTTATTAATTCGTTGAGTTTACCACGGAGCGCAAAAGCCTCAAACCGCTCGATTCGAGTTGGTTTAATAGGCTCTTCGGCTAAACGCGCTTAAGCTCAAAACATCTGATAAGGAGTTTGGACTATGGCAAAAATTGAAAAAATGTTCGGCGCAATTCTGAAAGACCAGGAACAAAAGAGTGATGAACTGCGGGACAAGATTCACGCAGAGAACAAACTTAAGAAAGAAGAAGCCGAAAAATCCTGCGAACGTGAAAAAGCAGAAAAGTAATTCATCGATCAAGAAAGAAGCTCCGGACCCGCTGATGCAGGTCCGGAGCTTTTTGTATCCGTTTTTTCTCGGTTAAACGTGAACGAGCGTGCCCTCGTCTTCACCAAGCACAACGCGCTTGAGCGCACCGGGCTTATGAAGGTTGAAGACTCTAATCGGCATGCCTTGATCGCGGCAGAGCGTAAAAGCTGTAGCGTCCAGAATCTTGAGCTTCTTCTGAATGGCTTCGTCAAAAGTCAGAGACTTATACATTTTTGCGCTGGGATCTTTCTTGGGATCAGCGGTAAAGACACCGTCAACCTGAGTGGCTTTCAGAACCATATCGGCTCCGATTTCAGCACTTCTCAGCGCTGCGGCAGTATCCGTTGTGAAGAACGGATTACCGGTACCGGCAGCAAAAATCACAACCCGGCCTTTCTTCAGGTGGCTCAAGGCTTTGCCGCGAATATACGGCTCGGCAACCTGGTCGATATCCAGAGCGCACTGAACACGGGCTTCAACACCGGCGTTTCTCAGTGCATCCTGGAGGGCCATTGCGTTCATGCAGGTAGCCAGCATGCCCATATAGTCGCCGGTGGCACGATCCATACCGGTGGAGCCGAGTGCGACTCCGCGGAAGATATTGCCGCCGCCGACCACGATCGCAAGCTGAACGCCTAAGTCAACTACTTCCTTAATTTCACCGACGATACTCTTGAGCGTATCACGGCTGATGCCGAAGGCGTTGTCCCCCATAAGGGCTTCGCCGGAGAGTTTCAGCAGAATTCGTTTGGTTTTAGGCGTTTCAGACTTACTCATCGTTTACTCCGAAAAAAGTTCAACAATTAGGCACGTGCGGCAGCAGCCTGAGCAGCAACTTCGGCAGCGAAGTCGTCGTTGCGTTTTTCAAGACCATCACCGACAACAAACAGCGCAAATGCAGATACTGTAGCACCATTGCTCTTCAGGAGTTCGCCGACGCTCTTAGAGTCATCCTTAACGAACGGCTGAGAAAGAAGTGTGACTTCCTTGAGGAACTTGTTAACGGAACCTTCGGCGATCTTCTCGATCAGGTGTTCCGGTTTGCCGTTTTCGCGAGCTTTTTCAATCGCAACGCGGCGTTCTGTTTCGATCAGGTTCTGATCAACGCCGTCTTTGTCGAGAGCCTTCGGCTTGGAAGCAGCGATGTGCATAGCCACGTCGTGAGCAACTTCGTCGTTGCCGCCGACCACGTCAACGATAACGCCGATCTTGGCACCGCCGTGGATGTATGTGGAGAGCTTGCCTTTGCCTTCAATGATCTGGAAGCGGCGGATGGAGATGTTTTCACCGATCTTGCCGATCAGGCCTTTACGAACTTCGTCAACGGTAGAGCCGTTGAGCGGAAGAGCGGAAAGAGCAGCAACGTCAGCCGGTTTGTTTTCGGCGACGAGCTTAGCGATGTCGTTGGCGAAAGCGATGAAGTCGGCATTCTTAGCAACGAAGTCGGTTTCGGAGTTCAGTTCAACGATAGCGCCGATCTTGCCCGGTTCGTCGATGTAGATAGCGACAACGCCGTCAGCGGTAATGCGGCTGGCAGCCTTAGTGGCCTTGTTGCCGAGCTTAACGCGAAGAATTTCTTCAGCCTGCTCCATGTTGCCGTCAGCTTCTGTCAAAGCCTTTTTGCATTCCATCATCGGAGCGTCGGTTTTAACACGAAGTTCTTTAACCATTGCGGCAGTGATAACAGCCATTGTTTTATCCTTAAAAAATAATTGGTTTAAAAAGAAAGGGGCGCGAACGCCCCTTCCCTTGGTACTTCAGACAAGAAGAGGCGAATTACTCAGCTTTTTCTTCGACAGCGGCTTCTTCAACGAAGTCGGAGTCTTTAGCAGCCTTGACAGTGTCTTCAAGGTTCTTGTTCTTGCCTTCAAGAATTGCGTCAGCAAATCCTTTAGCGTAAAGAGCAACAGCGCGGGCGCTGTCGTCGTTACCCGGGATGACATAGTCAACACCGGCAGGATTGTGGTTCGTATCAACGATACCGACAACAGGAATACCAAGCTTGTTAGCTTCCTGAATAGCAATCTTGTGGTAGCCAACGTCAACAACGACCAGAGCGTCGGGCAGACCGTTCATTTCTTTGATGCCGCCCATAGCTTTGTTCAGCTTTTCGAGTTCACGAGTGAAGTCGAGAGCTTCTTTTTTGGTCATCTTTTCAAGAGCGCCGTCGGCAACTTTCTGTTCCATTTCTTTAAGACGCTTCAGGGAAACCTTAACCGTCTTGAAGTTGGTGAGCATACCGCCCAGCCAGCGCTGATCAACATAAGGCATCCCGGCGCGTTTGGCTTCAGCAACGATGGCGTCGCGGGAAGTGCGCTTTGTGCCGACGAAAAGGATGGTGCCCTTCTGAGCAGCCAGGTTTGTTAAGAACTTGGCAGCTTCGTCGAATTTAGCAACAGTCTTTTCGAGGTTGATGATGTGAATCTTGTTACGAGAGCCGAAAATGTACTGGGACATTTTGGGGCTCCAAAAACGAGTCTGGTGACCGAAGTGTGCACCGGCTTCGAGCAGTTCACGCATGCTCAGAGATGACATATCTTTAATTCCTTTAGGGTTTAATTCCAACAGCCTCACGATTTCCGAATGGAACCCTGTTGTGAGACTGCGCTATTTAACAAAAAAGTCCAAACGTTTCCGTTCGGATCGGGGCGAAATTCTATCATGCTTTTTCAAAGAGTTAAGCGTTTGAAAAGAGGCGTTACAACCTTTTGGATTTTCTATTTGGGATAAATCAAATGAAACCTTGTTTTGGCGAGGATTTGAAGACTGATTGTCACCTTTCTTCCGGTTGACCTATATAAGGCTGAAAAGGCACCGCTTAACGGTGAATCCACTAAAATTGCCGCATTGAAAAACTTTTTCGAGTCAGATTTAATCAATGTTTGACAATATCCTTATTAAGACCCCGGAACAAATCGAAGGCATCCGGGCTGCCTGCCGCGATGCGGCTTTGGTTCTCGACTACATTGAACCGTTTGTTAAAGCCGGCGTCACCACCGAGTACCTCGATGATTTGATGCTCAGATATACCGAAGATGTCCTCAAAGACAAGTCCGCTTGCCTTAACTACGACCCGGACGGCACCAATCCTTATCCGAAAGCTACTTGCATTTCCGTCAATCATCAGATCTGCCACGGTATTCCGAATGAGAAGGTGCTCAAAAACGGCGACATCTTAAATATTGACGTGACCGTCATTAAAAACGGTTATTACGGCGACACCAGCCGTATGTATTCCGTCGGCCATATTTCCGTTGCTGCTAAACACCTCATCAATGTCACTTTCGACTCCATGTGGAAAGGCATTGAAATCGTGCGTCCCGGCGCCCATTTCGGAGATATCGGCTATGCAATTCAGCATTTTGTCGAGCCTCAGGGCTGCAGCGTCGTGCGTGAATTCTGCGGGCACGGGGTAGGTGTCGGCTTCCACGAGGATCCTCAGGTCTGCCATTACGGCAAGCTCGGCACCGGTGCTGTCATGAAGCCCGGCATGATCTTCACGATCGAACCGATGATCAACGCCGGAAGGAAAGAACTTCGCATCCTTCCGAACGGCTGGACCGCCGTAACCAAAGACAGAAGCCTTTCCGCCCAGTGGGAACATACGATTCTCGTCACTGAAACCGGATACGAAGTTCTGACGGTATCGCCGAAATGCCCGCCTGCCCCCTCGTGGGTAAAACCTTCTGCCTAAATTCATAAAGATAGAATCCCAAGGCTATGGAAATCAACGAAATCGTCAAAAAGTTTAAAGATCAGCGAGAAGTTTTAGCAAAGAAGTTTTTGGCGGACGTTGACGCCGATGCCTATCTTTCTGCGCACTCCAAGGCTGCCGATGAGGCAGTTTTGGAGATTCTCAAACTCAACGGTCTGTCTGAAGCGGTTGCCGTCGTCGCGGTCGGCGGTTACGGCAGAGAGCAGCAGTTTCCTTTCTCCGACTTGGACCTGCTCTTTCTCCTGCCTGATGATGTCAAAGATAAAGACTTAAAAACAATCTCGGAAGTTATCGGCAATCTATGGTCGCTTGGTCTGACCGTCGGCTACTCTGTTCGGAAAATCGAAGAGTGTCTTGAACAGGCAGATATCGACATCACTGCACAGACCGCGATGCTCGAATCCCGGCTCATCTCGGGGAACGCAGAACTCTTTAAGACCTACTCCGATACGATAGAAAGGAGTCTGAATCTTAAAAAGTTCTATCGGGCAAAATTCATCGAACAGCAGCAGCGGCATTTGAAGTACCACGAGTCCTCTTATGCTCTGGAACCGAACATTAAAGAAGCCCCGGGCGGCCTTCGAGACCTGAATATTTTGATCTGGGTGCTTAGGGCGGCCCGTCTTGGCAACACTTGGCAGGAAGTCTTTGAAAAGGGTTTGATCACTCGCCGAGAATGCGAACTTTTGGAATCCGTTACGAAAAGCCTTTACCGGCTGCGGATCCATATGCATCTGCTCACTAACCGCCATGAGGATCGATTAATTTTCGAAATTCAGGAACCGCTGGCTAAAGCGCTGGGCATTGTCGGGACTGTCGGCAGGCGTCCTAGTGAAGTGATGATGCAGCACTTCTATGTCAATGCAAAAACCATCGGCCAGCTCAATTCCATCATTCTTCAGGCCATTAAAGAACGCTACTCCAAAGAACCTGAACAAACCGGCGAACCCATTTGCAGCGGTTTTGTACGGCAGGGCGACGTGCTCGGCCTTGAGTCTCCGGACGTCTTCGTTAAAAACCCTGAAAGAATTCTCGAGGCCTTTTTAATTCAGGAACGTCATCCGGACATTCCGATGAAGTCTTCACGGCTTTACCGTGCCTTATTTGAAGCTCATTCTCTGATGAACAAAGAATGGGCTGAAAATCCCGTCAACCGTCAGACATTTTTGAAGATTATCCAAGGACGCCGAGGCGTTTGGCATGCCCTGGAAGAGATGAATCGCTGGGGCGTACTCGGAAAACTGCTGCCAAGCTTCAACCGAATCGTCGGTCAAATGCAGCATGATTTATTCCACGCCTATACAGTGGATCAGCACACCCTCCTTGCGATTCGTTACCTCAGAAACTTCACACACAGTGAAAACGCCCACGAGCTGCCGCTTTGCACCGAGCTCATGATGGCGATGAAAGGAAGCTGGCGTTTGGTTCTTGCCCTTCTCTACCATGACATCGGCAAAGGCCGAGGCGGAGACCACAGCAAAATCGGGGCGGAAATCGTTCGGCAAATGTGCCGCGACTTTGAAATCACCGGTGAGGACGCTGACTACATTGAGTTTCTTGTTCGTGAACACCTGACCATGAGTATGGTGGCCCAGAAACAAGACATTTCTGATCCGGAGGTTGTTGAAAACTTCGCCAAGAAGGTCGGAACGATGGAACGCCTCGTCGGCCTTTATCTGCTCACCGTTTGCGACATCCGGGCGACGGGACCAAAAATCTGGAACGCCTGGAAAGCCCAGCTTCTTGAAGATTTGTTTTATTCGACCGCCAGATTCCTTAAAGGGAAAGGCATCGACCGAGATTTATTGGTTTCCCGGCGCCGTAAAGATGCTCTGCGCATGACGCGCTTTACACCGGAGCAGCGGGACCGGATCAATAAATTCTGGGATAACTTTGACGTTGCTTACTTTATGAAGCACTCGGTGCGGAATATCGTTTGGCATGCCAAGGTATTGCTGCCGCATCTCGATTCTTCGAAGTCATTTGTGGCATCCAGACCGCTGCGCGGCATGGAACACGCGCACGAAATTCTTATCCTGACGCAGGACCGCCCCGAACTTTTTGCCCGCATCGTTTCTAATCTGCAGCAATACGGTCTGTCCATTGCCGAAGCTCGTATCCACACGGGACGAGACGGACGCGTTGTCGACTCTTTCATCGTCGTTGACGACGGCTCAGACCCCAACTTCGAACAAGAGTTCGCTCGCTTCCAAGAAATACTCGCGGAAAAACTGGATTTGGCAGAAAAACTTCCGCCCCCTCTTCGCGGACGCCCTTCACGTCAATCCAAGCTCTTCCCGATCTCACCGCAGGCTTCATTAAGGCCGGATGCCGCCGGAAAGCAATACATGCTGTCCATCGTCACAACCGACAGGCTAGGTCTTTTGGCATCCATCGCACGTGTGTTTGTGAAGTATGGAATCAATCTTGTGACGGCCCGAATCACGACACTGGGCGAAAGAGCCGAGGACGTCTTTCTAATTGAAAGCGCTAAGCTGCGGGATCCTGTCTTCTGCGCCGAATTTGAAAAAGCCGTGTTAGAAGCCCTTGAGCTTTAGGTTAGCCGGTCTGCATATTCAAAACCCGCCTCATCAGCGGGTTTTGTCACTTTCAAATGATCTATTTTGCCAAAGATCGGAATGTGGTTAAGGCCAAGTCAACACTTTCCTTGGTTGCCTTTGTTAAGGCTTCCTTTGTATCTGCCAGCACGATGCCCTTTTCGGAAGACCCGCGGCCGGCAGCCGTATTGACGATCTGACAAATCGCTGCGTACTTGAGATTCAACTCTCTGGCTAAGCAAGCTTCGGGCATCAGCGTCATACCGACATAGTGACCGCCGTCATTATCAATACGGTCGACTTCTGCCGCCGTTTCGAGTCTCGGACCTTGTGTGCAGGCATAAGTACCTCCGTCGATAATCGGAAGATCCAGTTCTTCGGAAGCGTCAACAATCGCTTCTCTCAGATCCATGTCGAAGGGATAAGTGAAGTCAATAAAATTAATAAACTTCTCTTTGCCCGTGTTGTAGCTGGTTTCGCGACCCCAGGTGTAATCAATGATCTGATCAGGTACGGCAATGGCACCGATATCGTCCTCAGGTAAAACCGCTCCGACAGAAGCCAATGCAATGACGGCCTTCGGCTCGAACTGCGCAAGAGCCCATATGTTGGCACGATAGTTAATCATATGAGGCGGCTTTTTCTCAGTCGTTCCGTGCCGAGATAAAAATACAATGTTCAGACCGTCAATCACTCCGCGGCAAATTTCGACCGGCTCCTTACCATAGGGAGTGTCAATTTTCTCAATGACCTTGCCTTCTAAAAGAGACAGCTGGTCCAAACCGCTGCCGCCGATCAACGCAAAATTAGCCATCCGCCTTTACTCCTTGATTGATCATTTTGAATAACTCAGGTTCGTCTATGATATTAACGCCTAAAGACTCGGCTTTGGCGAGTTTGGAGCCGGCAGATTCGCCTGCCAACACATAACTCGTCTTCTTCGACACTGAGCCGCTTACCTTTCCGCCGGCTTTGCGAATAATATCGCTGGCCTCATCTCTGGAAAGCGTCGGCAGTGTGCCGGTCAGAACGAATGTCAAACCGTTCAACGGCAGTTCCTGGTCACTCGTGCCCGTACCCTCTTCCCACACGACGCCGCGATCCATCAGGTCATTGATCACCGCGATGTTCGCCGGTTCGGCAAAGAAGTGCAGAATGTTTTCCGCGCCCGACGGTCCGATATCTTCAACTTCAAGCAGCTGCTCTAAAGAAGCATCTTCCAGCGGCTTTAAGGCGCCGAAGTGAGCTGCCAGGTTTCTTGCCGTCGCTTCTCCGACTTCCGGAATACTGATGGCGTAAAGAAAGCGTTCGAGCGTTGTCTTTTTAGAGGCTTCAATTGAGGCGACAAGTTTTTCTGCCGATTTCTGTCCCATGCGATCCAGTCCGACCAGCTTGTCGACGGTCAAACGGTAAATGTCCGCAACCGTCGTTACCAAATCATGTTCAATCAGCTGTTCGGCCAGCTTTTCTCCGATTCCGTCAATGCCCATGGCTTTGCGGCTGACAAAGTGGAGAATGCCTTGGGCTCTCTGTGCGCGGCAGAACAGACCGCCGCTGCAGTGGCGATCCTTTTCTCCGTCTTCTTTATAGGCGTGAGAACCGCAGACCGGACAGAATTCCGGCATCACGAAATCTCTGGCGTCTTTCGGCCTGAGTTCAGGAATCACTCGGACGATCTCCGGAATGACGTCGCCGGCACGATGCACGACGACAGTGTCTCCGATCTTGATGCCCATGTTCTGCAAGAATTCTTCGTTGTGCAGAGAAACGTTGCTGATTGTGGTTCCTCCGACAAACACCGGTTTCAGACGAGCGACCGGTGTAAGTTTGCCCGTTCGTCCCACTTGAACAGTTATATCCAAAACCTGGGTCTGGACTTCTTCCGGCGGATACTTATGAGCTACTGCCCAGCGCGGCTCTCTGGAGACAAAACCCAGCTGTTTCTGGCGGGCAAAACTGTTGACCTTGTAGACCACGCCGTCAATATCAAAAGGTAAGTCGTGACGAATACGAGCGACTTCCAGATGAAACGCTTCCAGCTCTTCCGGCGTCTGCACGACAGTTCGATTACTGATCACCGGGAAGCCCTTGGATTTCAGATAATCAAGCAAGCCCGACTGGGTGTCGGCCGGCATCTCACTTACTTCACCGTAGCCGTATGCATAAAAGTTCAAGTTGCGTTTGGCAGTTAAAGAAGAGTCCAGCTGACGAAGACTTCCTGCCGCAGCATTGCGAGGGTTGGCAAAAAGTTTCGCTCCGGCTGCTTCCTGCTCTTCATTGAGCTTGCGGAACACTTCTTTGTGCATGATAACTTCGCCGCGGACTTCAAAAATCTTCGGGAAGCCCTCGACTTTTAAAGGAAGTGTCTTAATCGTCTTGACATTTGCAGTAACGTCTTCACCCGTGTAGCCGTCTCCGCGAGTAGCTGCTTGAACGAGAACGCCGTCTTCGTACCGCAAATTAATGGCGAGCCCGTCGAACTTCAATTCGCAGTCGTAGTCGACCGTTTGATCGGATGTCAGCTCCAGTTCTCTTCTTACGCGGGCATCAAAATCATAGGCGCCCTGCGCTGTGTAATCCGTCTCAGTATGAATGGAAAGCATCGGAACAGCATGCATCACTTTCTTGAGTTCGCTCTGGACCGTCGCACCGACGCGCTCGGTCGGAGAAACCGCACTTTTGAACTGAGGATATTCTTTTTCCAGTCGTGCCAGTTCTTGGAACAACGAGTCGTAGACTTCGTCAGACACCGTCGGAGCATTATCGATGTAATAAGCCTTGTTATGCTTTTCAAGCTCCTCAGCCAGCTTCTCCATACGGAGTTTGACTGCCTCTAATTTTTTCTTATCTTGCTCTTCCATTTCGTACCTGAACCAAATAAAAACACCGGATTCCTTACTGTACTCGTACGGAATCCGATGTTCTTAATCAGAATGATAATTTTGGGAAGTTATCAGTCTAAAAGCTGATGTGCTCTGACACTGCCCGGTTCAATATTGTTCTCACGCATCTGTTTATAGAAGCGATCAAGTTCCTGCTTCAGCAGAGAGACCGTTGCACCCGAGATCTCACATCCCTTGGGATCCACGATCTTGGCATCAAAAACCGCCGCGAAAGCGTTGGCAGCCGTCATCAGGAGACGAAGAGGATCGCTTTCCGGAGCAATCAGCGGAACATTCAAAGAAATCGCAATATTTCTGTCGTCTAACCAACGAAGCTCAATGGTTCCTTTTCTGTTGCCCTGACGCTTGCCGTTCTTATCCAATACCAGTTCACCAAGTTTTTCATAATGCGTCATGCTTCGGCGCTTTAAGCCCAAGAGCATCGTCTCTTTCTCGAAATCATCGATGGAAACCGGCTCCAAGGGACGCAGCAGAAGCGTAATCTGCACGCCGAAATCCTTGATGAGTGCGTTAAGCTGATCCGTATGGTTGTTCAGCAGCTGCATTTCCTTCATTTCGGAAGTGCCGTCCAGGTTCATTTCCATACGCAGGAAAACCAACTGGTACAGATTCGACAAAGAAACCTGGTCGAAAGAAGCTTTTCCCGAAGCCAGCTGAATATAGAAGGCAATTGCCGAGAACATACCGATGGCATCCGGCACAAACCAGCGGTTGCTGTTTGCTTCGAGAGCCAGAATGCGCAGCAGCCCCCTCGGAGCATTTTCCATCGCCGTTTTGACGAACGGTGCAAGCTGGCTGCCCGTTACCGGTTTTTTGAAGGTAATACGGACGAGTTCAGTGACAAAGGGATCATATTTCGGCAGACCGCTGTCATCAATCTCTTCCAACATCGGGGAAGTTTCAACAGGCTCCTCTTCCTCTTCGGGTTCTTCTGGGAGAATTTTCCGGACTTCTTCGACCGTCTCTTCTGCCTGTAACGGAGACTGCGATTCAGGCTGCGGCTCTTCAACAGGAGGTGAGGTCTTAATCTCGTCGACTTTGATGTCGCCGGAATTGATCAAATCTTCGCCGAAAATCGGCTCCTGAGGAATCCTCGGAGGTGTCTTATCTTCGACTTTTTCATGACTTGCCGTCTCTTTGATGCGAAGCCAATACCAAACGCCGACGCCCCCGACCGCAAGGATCAGGACTATCGTTACCCCCATTCCAACCATATTCATCTTTCTTTAGCTAAATCCTGGACCTGCGGCCACGCTCGCCGCAGGCTACTACTTAAGACTCAATATTCTACAGGCTTATGAAGAAAACCACTGTATTACGAACTGATGCAATTTTGTTTTTCTCCGGGTTACCCACAGCGGTTCAAATCGTTTTGTCTTTCTTTTCGCGACCTTATAATTTGTGTCCTCTAATTAAACACATAGCGGAAAAATAATTTTCATGTCTACTGCTCCTAGCAAGAATCTTGAGACTTTCCCGAATCCTCAGCCAAATCGGGATTATTTAATTCACATTGAAATCCCAGAGTTCACGTCGCTTTGCCCGTTAACCGGGCAGCCCGACTTCGCCACACTTCTGCTCGATTACATTCCGGACCAGAAGAATGTCGAACTCAAGGCTCTGAAACTCTATATGTGGAGCTATCGTCAGGAAGGTGCTTTCCATGAGGCCATCACCAACAAGATCCTGGACGATCTCGTTGCAGCCACCTCCCCGCGTTTCATGAGACTTAAGGCTAAATGGTGGGTCCGCGGCGGCATCTACACGACAGTTGTTGCCGAATACCGTAAGGAAGGCTGGACACCGGTCAAGCCGGTTGAACTGCCAGAATTCGAATCAAACGATCCGACTCGCGGTTAATTCGATTTTTCCTCAGCGGCCCGTCATCGACGGGCCGTTCTTTTTTGACCGCTTCATTTCGTAGTTTTCAAGCGCGGCAATTGCTTCTTCCTTCGCTAAAATTTTGTGGATATTCCAACGAGAAAGATCAGCAAACATGAATCCGCTGCTTAATACACTTCAGCCCTATCCCTTTGCGAAGCTGCGCAAACTTTTGGAGGGCGTAAAACTGCCGGAAGGACTCAAACCGATTTCCCTTTCCATCGGTGAACCGAAACATCCGGCGCCTGAAACCGTCAAACAATCTCTCTTCGATCATCAGGCCTTGTTTGAAAAGTATCCTCCGACAGGCGGTTACCCTGAGCTGAAAGAAGCGATTGGGAACTGGATTGAAAAGCGCTACGGCGTAAAACTCGATCCGGCTTCCCAAATCCTGCCGACCAACGGATCGCGTGAAGCTTTGTTTGCACTGACCCAAGCTGTCATCGATCCGACTAAAGACCCGGTCGTCGTCACACCGAATCCTTTCTATCAAATTTATGAAGGCGCAGCAAAATTAGCCGGTGCCGAGCCGTATTTTTGCCCGATGACAGCTAAGACAGGCTTCAAGCCTGACTATTCCACCGTACCGGAAGAAGTTCTAAAACGCACTCAGCTGCTGTTTGTCTGCTCTCCCAATAACCCGACCGGAACGGTACTTTCACTGGAAGATTGGAAGAGGCTTTTTGACCTTTCCGACAAATACGGCTTTGTGATCGGCAGCGACGAGTGTTACTCGGAAATTTATTTTGACGAAGACAATCCGCCTCTCGGCTCTTTGACCGCTGCCAAACTTTTGGGCAGAACTAACTTCGACCGCCTGATTGTCTTCTCGAGCTTGTCGAAGCGCTCCAACATCCCGGGCATGCGTACCGGTTTTGTTGCAGGTGACGAAAAACTGATTAAACCGTTCCTGCTCTACCGAACCTACCACGGCAGCGCAATGGGGGGCGCCGTACAGCACGCAAGTATTGCGGCTTGGAATGATGAAGAACATGTGCGGGAAAACAGACGCCTTTATGTCGAAAAATTCAAGGCGGCTGTTCCGCTTCTGAAACAAGCACTAGAAGTAGAAATGCCCGATGCAAGTTTTTACTTGTGGGCGAAAACGCCTATAGACGATAAACTTTATGCAAGACGGCTTTATGAGAAAAAGGGCATCACCGTTCTCCCGGGCAGTTTTCTTGGCCGAGAGGTCAACGGTGTCAACCCCGGGTCCGGCTACATCCGTATCGCTTTGGTTGCCACCGTGCCCGAAGTCACAGAGGCCGCTAAAAGAATTGCAGAATTTGACCCCTTTGAGGAATAACTATGGAAGCATTGAAGCAAATTATTGAAGAATCTTTCGGCCTTCGTCCCGAACACTTTCCACCTGAAGTTCAAAACTCCGTCGATGAAGTCATCAAACTGCTTCAGCAGGGAAAACTTCGCGTCGCGGAAAAAATTGACGGCAATTGGGTCACGCACGAATGGATCAAAAAAGCCGTTCTTTTGAGCTTCCAGCTTTATCCGAACAAAATGGTCCGCGCCGGCGACCTGTCCTTCTTTGACAAGGTGCCCTCCCGCTTCGATCATTTTTCCGAGTCCGATTGGAAAGAATCCGGCATCCGCTGTGTTCCGACCGCAGTCGCCCGCCACGGCAGCTACATCGCTCCGAGTGTCGTGTTGATGCCCTCTTTTGTCAACATCGGTGCCTACATCGGCGAGAACACCATGGTCGACACTTGGTCCACAGTGGGCTCCTGCGCACAGGTCGGTAAGAACTGCCACCTTTCCGGCGGTGTCGGTATCGGCGGCGTGTTGGAACCTTTGCAGGCCTCCCCGACAATCATCGAAGACAACTGCTTCATCGGCGCCCGCAGCGAGATCGTCGAAGGTGTCGTTGTGGAAGAAAACAGCGTAATCTCCATGGGTGTCTTCATCGGACAAAGCACGAAGATTTATGACCGTACGACCGGCGAAATCCATCGCGGCAGAGTGCCTGCCGGTTCCGTTGTTGTCCCTGGAAGCCTGCCTTCTGCTGACGGCAAGTACAATCTTAACTGCGCGGTTATCGTTAAGCGCGTAGACGCCAAGACGCGTTCGAAGACAAGCATTAACGAACTTCTTCGCGACTAATTTTACGGGCCTTGAAATTTCAAGGCCCTTTCTTTAGAGCCTCTGTCTTTCCCGGCAGAGGTCTTCGCATTTTTTCTCTACTTCTGAATTTGAGAATGTTCAGCATGCAGCAAGACCCTCTTGAACTCACTAAAAAACTCATCGCTTGTGAATCCGTGACGCCTTCGGATGCAGGTTCTTTAAAGATCTTTGCCGATCTCCTCACGCGTTACGGCTTTATTTGCGAAGAGATTAATCGAGGAAACACAAAAAACCTGTGGGCAAAGTACGGTTCAGGATCTCCCGTATTTCTCTTTGCCGGACATGTGGACGTTGTGCCGCCGGGGGCGGACGGATGGAAGTTCCCGCCGTTTGAACCCACTGAAGACGAGGGCTTTTTGTACGGACGCGGCACTCAGGACATGAAAACCTCCGACGCTTGTTTTGCTGCGGCCGCTTGTGAGTTCGTATCCAAGCATCCGCAGTTCAAAGGAACCATTGCAATGCTGTTCACAAGCGATGAAGAAGGCGACGGCAAAGACGGCACCAAGTATGCACTTGAGGTTTTAGCCGAACGCGAAGCCGCACCTGATTTTTGCATCGTCGGAGAACCCAGCTGCTTCAAGCAGCTGGGCGACACTATTAAAAACGGGCGCCGCGGCTCTTTGAACGGCAAACTCACCGTTCGAGGCATTCAGGGACACGTTGCTTATCCAGAGAAGGTTAAGAATCCTATTCACAGCGCCGCACCTCTGCTTGCCGAACTCTCTCAAACCGTCTGGGATGAAGGTCTTCCTCCTTTCCCAGCTACTTCATTCCAAATCAGCAACATCCATGCAGGCACAGGAGCGGTCAATGTGGTTCCGGGTGAATGCATCATTACCTTCAACATTCGGTACAACCCCAAACACACCGCGGCGTCACTGGAGAAACAGATCGAAGACATGTGCCGAAAACATGATTTGGATTTCAAGATTGAATGGCAGGAAAGCGCCTCGCCGTTTTTCTCAGAAAAGCCTTACTTCAGAAACGAGCTCGCCCGGGCTGTTCAGGATGTGACCGGCATCAAACCTGAATTCTCAACTTCCGGGGGCACCAGCGACGGCAGATTTATTCGACAGTGGTGCCCCCAAGTTGTAGAGTTCGGACCGGTGAACGATCGCATACATAAGGTCAATGAGCGCATTCCGACAAAGGATATCGCCTGCTTATCTAAAATTTATTTCAGAATACTGGAACGCATTTTTTTAAGTGAACATGATGGAAACTAATACTGAACCGCTTAAAACCATCCGGGATTTCATTCGGTACTGCACGACGAGGCTTTATTCTTCTGAAGCCACATTCAATCACGGCTACCAAAATCCGGAAGAAGAAGCCGCGTTTTTGGTCCTCCGCACGCTCCGTATTCCGCTGGAGTACGAAGATAAATTCTTAGACGCCGCACTAACCAACAATGAACGGGAAACGGTATTAAATAACATTTCCCGCCGCTGCGACGATCTCGAACCGACAGCCTACATTACGAAAGAGTGGTGGCTCACAGGTTTCCCCTTCTACGTAGATGAGAGAGTCTTGATTCCCCGCAGCTACATCGCGGAACTGATCGAGAAAAATTTTGACGGTCTTCTTCCTGACCCTGCTCACATCCGCTCCATTTTGGATATGTGCACCGGTTCCGGCTGCTTGGCCATTCTGCTGGCAGAAAAGTTTCCTCAGGCCGAAGTCGATGCCGTCGATATCAGCAGCGAAGCACTAGAAGTGGCAGAAATCAATATCGCCGACTACGAACTCGAAAGTCGTGTCTATCCGATTCAGAGCGATCTTTTCGAGAATCTGCAGAACACGAAATACGATCTCATTATTTCTAATCCTCCCTATGTCACCGAATCCTCGATGGAAGGACTGCCTCAGGAGTATCGTTACGAACCTTCTTTAGCCTTGGTCGCAGGAGCCGACGGCATGGATATCATCGACCGGCTGCTTAAAGAAGTTAAAGCGCACTTAAATGACAACGGTGTTTTAATCGTTGAACTCGGAGACGGAGCCGAAAACTTCAAGGAACGTTTCCCGAATATTGAGGTCACCTGGCTGCCGACTTCCGGCGGCAAAGATCAAGTCTTCATGATTAAGAAAGAACAGCTTCCCAATGCTTAGACTTCAGAATGTGAGCCTGGTTCGAGGCGTTAGAGTTTTATATAAAAACGTCAATCTCACGACTTCGGACGGAGAAATTATCGGATTGGTCGGGCCTAACGGTTCCGGCAAGTCCACCCTTTTCGCAGCCATTCTGGGCGAGCTTTCCACCGAGGACGGCGACATCCTTGCGCCTCCTTTGAACCGCATCTCGCACGTCGCTCAGCGTGTCGTCGAGACAGATCTTCCGGCTTTGGAGTACATTCTGGAAGGACATGCACCTTTGATGGAAGCTAGGGCAGAGCTCAAACGCGCAGATAAAGCCGGCGACGATATGGCTTATGCGCAAGCCGTCGCCCATTTGGCCGAAATCAATGAAGGCGCTGTCGTCGCCAAGGCCGAAGAAATTCTCTACGGCCTGGGTTTCAAGCCCAATGACTCATCCCGCAAGGTCTCCGAGTTTTCCGGCGGCTGGAGAAACCGAATCGCGCTGGCCCGTGCGCTCATGCGTCCGGCCGATTTGCTTCTGCTGGACGAGCCGACCAACCATTTGGACATTGACTCGGTCATCTGGCTTGAAAGTTTCCTGAAGCAGCAGGAAGCCACCGTCATTGTCATTTCTCACGACAGAGAATTCCTGGATCGAATTGCAAAATCCATTTGGTCGGTTGAAGACAACACGATCAATCGGTACGGCGGCAACTACTCTCAGTTTGAGGTAACCAGAGCTCAAAAACTTGCGCTTCAGCAAGCCGCCGCTAAAGCTTACGAACGCACCGCGTCGCATCTCCAGGCCTACATTGATCGATTCCGCTACAAGGCCACGAAAGCTCGTCAGGCCCAGTCGCGAATCAAAATGCTGGAAAAACTTCAATCCGTCGAGCCTGTCTTGGCTAAGAACGAATGGAGGTTTTCTTTCCTGCAGCCGGAAAAAGTGCCTCAGCATTTAATCACCGCTGAAGGGGTTGCCTGTGGATACGAACCCGACCATCCCATCCTGACTCAAGTTAAATGCAATATTTCGGCAGGCGCTCGAATCGGTATCCTAGGCGTAAACGGCGCCGGGAAGTCGACGCTTGTGAAGACCCTCATCGGCGAGCTTAAACCTCTAGCCGGAGAAATCCGCTACGGACAAGGTCTGGAGATCGGCTATTTCGCTCAGCATCAGCTCAATGACTTAAGAGACGACGAGTCTCCTCTGCAGCATTTAACGCGCATTGCTCCTCCGAATATGCGCGAACTGGACTTGAGGAACTTCTTAGGCAAATTCCGCTTTTCCGGAGACCAGGCTCTTTCACCGGTCGGTCCCATGTCCGGCGGAGAAAAAGCCCGCCTCTCCCTGGCGCTTATCGCTTGGAACAAACCAAATCTTCTCGTGCTGGACGAACCGACCAATCACCTAGATATGGAAACTCGCGAGGCTCTAACCGTCGCCCTCTCCTCTTATGAAGGCGCCGTCCTCCTCGTCTCTCACGATCGTCATTTGCTCAGAGCCAGCTGCGACGAACTTTGGTTAGTTCGCGACGGCAAGCTCTCTGAATTTGACGGAGATTTGGATGAATATGCCGAAATTGTCTTAAAGGACAAGAAAGCGAGGAATGCGGCACCTGAAGATTCCGGGGCACCTGCTCCTGTGAATCGTAAGGAGCAGCGCCGAAACGAGGCTCAGGAACGTGCCCGCATCAGTGCCCTGTCTAAACCGCTCAAAAAAGAGCTCAGCAAGATCGAGAAAGAACTCGATTTAGCCAACAAAGAGAAGAGTGCTTTGGATCTCAAACTTGCTGACACGGATTTTTATCAAGGAAATCAGGAAGAGGTTGCAGAAGCCTTAAAACGTCACGGCGAACTCTCTTCCAAGATTGACGAACTCGAAGGCCGCTGGCTCGAAATTTCCGAAGAGCTTCAGAACATCAGTTCATCGAGCGATCTTTCTTAAGCCCAATCTCTAAAACTTCAATTCCTTCATCCCGGAGTTCTGAAACCTCTTCCGAGGTCGGAGTTCCGGTGATGAGGCGGTCCGGGGCGTCTCCTCTGTGAATGGAGCGAGCCTCATCGGCAAATCGATCCCCGACAAATTCGCTCTCATCCAGTATCTTTTTAACCGTTTTATAGACGGTATGCATTGCCTCCACGGTATTTTGCGGGACGTCCTTTTGTGTAGAAGAGGCCTGGATGTGGGGCGCAGAAAGGGCTCTCGAAATGACATTCGAATTACACACAGGACATGTGAAAAAACCGTTCTTTTTTTGTTCCTCAAAAGCTTCGATGCTGGGCACCATCGCCTCGAACGTATGTCCGTTTTCGCAAATAAAATTAAAAACTTTTAATCCCATCTTTATTTGGAAAAGTGAATAGTCCTCGCTTATAGGATAAAAGAAAAGGCGCCGATTTTCCACCGAAAAACATTGGGTTTTTCACACAACTATTTGAAGTTAAAAGACAAATACGGGGAGAAATCTGCGACTCTAAAAGCGTGTTCACAAATATAAACATTTCCCTTTCAAAGTAATTTCCTCAACTCGTTTGACAAGTCCAAAAAGCCTCTGTATAGTGCAACTTCTGTCGCGGGAGTAGCTCAGTTGGTAGAGCGCAACCTTGCCAAGGTTGAGGTCGCGAGTTCGAGACTCGTCTCCCGCTCCAAATTCTCTTCATCGATGATCCGCGTTTGCGGATTTTTTCATTTCTGCTCCGAGAAAAGATACGGCAAAAAACCTTTCGATTTCTCGCCGCCGTCCCTATTCCTTCCTGAAATATTCTGAAATATTGCAGGGTTTAGAGCATCTAGCAGAGGCCGACCTCTGAACTAAGGGCGACCTCTCTAGAATTCTGTTTCTTCTTCATCTTCGTAATCCTGTTC
>ERZ773218.71-NODE-71-length-116552-cov-6.968068_pt1 | contig 116552 bp, 147 predicted proteins | sample MGYA00580527_ERZ773218 | MGnify/ENA primary metagenome ERZ773218 (study PRJEB29015, sample SAMEA2737763) | human gut metagenome | biome: human gut; feature: human-associated habitat; material: faeces | place: China | collected 2012 ...
AAAATACGGCGAAGAATTGGTTAAGAAGATGGAAATGACCGGTGCTAAGGCTTATTTGGTCAACACAGGTTGGAACGGTACTGGCAAACGTATCTCTATCAAGGATACAAGAGGTATCATCGATGCTATCCTGGACGGTTCTATCGACAAAGCTCCGACAAAGGTTATCCCGTACTTCGATTTCGTTGTACCGACAGAATTGCCGGGTGTTGATCCGAATATCCTGGATCCGCGCGATACTTATGCTGACGCTGCACAGTGGGACGAAAAAGCAAAAGATCTGGCTGGCCGTTTCATTAAGAACTTCGCTAAGTTCACTGGCAACGAAGCTGGTAAGAAGCTGGTTGCTGCTGGTCCGAAATTGTAATAACATACATAATGACTCTATAAAAGCGCAGGACTTCGGTTCTGCGCTTTTTTTATATATATACATTAATTTTATCATAAATGTTAGGATATTTTAAAATCTATTCCTACCTTTACCCCAAATTATCTGTTAATGTGGGATGTGAGGTATAACATGATTAGACGTTTATTACTGGTCGTTGGGATTATCGTTTCTTTGTCATCGTGTGGCGGAGATATTGCTTACCGGATAGAAGGAAAACTAACCAATCTGGAGGATCAGACCTTATATGCCGTTTTCGAAAATGAAGATATAAAGGTTGTAGATACCGTAACTTGCGGGAAGCCGGGGGAATTTTTGATCGAAAAGAAACAGGGAGATTTCCGGGAAGTGACGATTTTCTTTGCTGATAAAATGCATTGGGTTACGGCTTATCTGGAAAAGGGAGAGAAGGTGACGATCACCGGAGACGCTGATTATCCCGCCATGTTACGTGTCAAAGGAGGGCGGATCAATGACCGTCTTTCCGCGATAAGAAAAGAAATGGCTCCTTTATTGAAGGAGCAGGCCGACTTGATCCGTCAACTGAATAAGAAGAACAGGGAAAACCTCAACAGCTCGATCGAGGAAGCGGATATGGCTTCGCGCCTGGCGAATGTAAACCATCTGTTGAGCGAGGAAGCTGCTGCCGCCATCAAGAAATATCCGGATGAAGAAGCTTCCGTCGTATTGATACAGCATTATTTTAACCATCCTGACGATACCCGGCAAATGGACGAATTGCTGGCTGTGCTGAATCCGAAACTGAACGACTTTTATCTGGTGCGGAAGTTGCAGGAATACAGCACGAGGGCAAAAAGGACTGCTTTAGGCGCCGAAGCACCCGGTTTCAATGTGAAGAATATTTACGGGACTCCTGTCAGTCTGGATTCTTTTCCGAAGAAATATTTACTGCTTGCGTTTACGGCTCCCTGGTGTGATATGTGCCAGACGGAAGACCTCTATCTGGATGAAGTGGCAATGAAATATCCGAAAGAAAAGGTGGATATGTTGCTGGTCAGTCTGGATGACGATCAAGCCGAAGTGCGGAAAGTCCTTGCAAAGGATAGCATCGGCTGGAACTTGGTTACCGATTCCGCCGGACAGGCAGCCATGTTGGTTGATCTGTATAACGTAAGCGCCTTGCCCCGCTGTTTCCTGATCGATGAAGAAGGGAAGATCATCTTGAAAACGGACAATGGGGTCGAGATAAAGCAAACGTTGGAAAAGCTGATGGAGTAGGAATTTATGATTTATGCAATGTTGCTATCCATAAATCATAAATCCGGCCTCATAAATCCAGACCCATAAATTTAAATCATAAATCTTTAACTATGTTAGTCAAATCTTACGCTGCCGCCGTGCAAGGCATATCGGCAACGGTCGTTACGATCGAAGTAAATTGCACGAAAGGTATCCAATTCTTTTTGGTAGGGTTGCCCGATGTGGCTGTCCGTGAAAGCCATGAACGCATTATCTCTGCTCTTCAGGTGAGTGGCTACAAGTTTCCCCGTAACCGCATTGTGATCAATATGGCGCCTGCCGATATCCGGAAGGAAGGTTCGTCGTATGATTTGCCGCTTGCGATCGGCATCTTGGCAGCAGCCGAAGAGCTGGATGCTTCCCGGCTAGGCCACTACATGATGATGGGAGAGCTTTCATTGGACGGCAGCTTGAAGTCGGTAAAGGGAATTCTGCCGATTGCGATCAAGGCGCGTGAAGAGGGATTCAAAGGTTTTATCGTTCCCAAGCAGAATGCCCGTGAGGCCGCTGTCGTCAATGACCTGGATGTGTATGGCGTTTCGACCATCAAAGAAGTGATCGAGTTCATTGCAGGAAGACGGGATTTGGAGCCGACGGTTGTCAATACCCGTGAGGAATTTTATGCCCGGCAACTTCAGTTTGAAGCGGATTTCTCGGATGTACGCGGACAGGAAAATGTGAAGCGTGCGCTGGAAGTAGCCGCCGCCGGAAGCCACAACCTGATCCTGATCGGTCCGCCGGGGAGTGGCAAATCGATGCTCGCCAAACGTCTCCCTTCCATCTTGCCACCTTTTACCTTGCAGGAGTCGCTCGAGACCACCAAGATACATTCGGTCGCCGGCAAGATCGGGCTGGACACTTCCCTGATGACGCAACGTCCGTTCCGTTCGCCCCATCACACGATTTCGAATGTGGCGATGGTCGGTGGAGGCGCTTTCCCGCAGCCGGGAGAGATCAGCCTGGCACATAACGGAATCTTGTTCTTGGATGAATTGCCCGAATTCAACCGGAGCGTGCTCGAGGTCATGCGCCAACCATTGGAAGACCGGACGATAACGGTCTCTCGTGCCCGCTTATCTGTTGATTATCCGGCCAACTTCATGTTGGTCGCTTCCATGAATCCTTGTCCTTGCGGATATTATAATCACCCCGATCGCCCTTGTCTCTGTTCTCCGGGTGCTGTCCAGAAATACATGAATCGTGTTTCCGGCCCTTTGCTCGACCGGATCGATATACAGGTAGAAGTCGTGCCGGTCCCTTTCGAGAAGATATCCGACGGACGCCCTTCCGAATGTAGCGAAGCGATACGCGAGCGCGTGATGAAAGCCCGCGCTATCCAGGAAAAACGCTTTGCCGCGCATGAGGGTATTTACAGCAATGCCCAGATGACCTCCAAACTGCTTCATGAATACGCCGTGCCTGATGCTGCCGGCCTGTCTTTACTGAAGGTCGCCATGCAGCGCCTCAATCTTTCCGCTCGCGCCTACGACCGCATCCTGAAAGTCTCCCGTACGATCGCCGACCTGGAAGCCTCTCCGAATATCGAGGCACGCCATCTGGCGGAAGCCATACAATACCGGAGCCTGGACCGGGAAACATGGGGGACGTAAGCCGGTTTCATTTATTTTAAAATTGGAGATCGGAAAAAGCATTAGGAGAAAATAAAATGAATGCCTCTGGCGTGAACCAATATCTTTCGCCTGCCCGGAGCGCGGCGACCGCCTGTGCGTATAGCTGTCCGTATTCGACAGAACGGTCTGGACGGATGTTCCCGTTTATCTCGATGCAGACGAAACGGCGGCTACCGGTCGGATCAGCCAGCAAGTCCCAGTTGTTGCGTTTTTTATTTAGGATAAAAGTACCGCCTCATTCGTGTTTATCCTATTATTATTTGTATCTTTACTGCCACGTTATTGACTATTCGACCTAGGGCGAAAAGCCTTTCGACTTAGGTCGAATACCTTTTCCACCTTGGGCAAAAACCTTTTCGACCTTCGTCAAAAACATACAAAGAAGGCAGGAAAGCGATAAAGTCTTATTATTCACCATTTAATCTATTACTAATATGACAGCACGTTACAGAATGGAGCGTAACCCGGATTCCGGGAAGAACGGCAATAAAATGCCTCTTCACCCAAGATTGATCCCCTATGAGACCGTCAGCATTAAAAAGTTGATGAAATATGCCAAATCCCGCTCCACCTATTCGGAGGCCGACATTGCCGGCGCCTTGCAGCTGATCACCGACTTGGTGACGGAACGCTTGCGCGAAGGCGATAACGTGGAGATCGAGGGTCTCGGCTTCTTCAGTGTCTCGCTCCAATCTCGCGCGGTGATGTCTAAAACGGAACTGAGGAGCGAATCTGTCCGTTTCAAGAACGTCAATTTCCGATGCTGCCAGCAGTTGAAGAAGGCCTTGAAGACGATGCCGCTCACGCGTATGAAAAGTTCAGGTCACTGTGCACCCGGCATGGCGGACCGGGAGGAACTTCTTTACCGCTATCTGGACGAGAACTCTTATATCACCGTCCGTTCCTACCGTTATCTTATCGGGCTGTCTGACTACAGTGCGCGCAAGGATTTGGCCGCATTGGTCGCTTCCGGCCGTCTGGTGAAGGGAGGCAGCCGTTTGTTTGCCATCTATACCCTTCCGAAAGAGGAAGACACGGGCATCCCTCAACCTTTGGTGGTCGATTCGAACTTGCCTGGATGAAGGCCGGATACCGGGGTTGAAGGCAATCCGGGCGGGTGCCTTCACCTGTTGAGGCTTGTTGCAAGGCGGGTTGTACAGGGTGGGTGAAGCTGAAATGACCCAGCGGCCCGGAACTTTTGTTTTTAGCTGTTCCGGTATTCCAACGGCCCCATCCCCACATGCCGCTTGAAATATTTGCCGAAGAAAGACATATTCGTGAAATTCAGCGAATAGGCGATGTCGTGGATCGATAGGTCGGTCGATTTCAACTGTGCCTTCGCATCCATGATCACCATAGAGGTGATGATCTCGACACAAGTCTTGTCGGTCGTCTGCTTGACAATCGTGCTGAGATGCGCCGGAGTTATGCCGAGTTTCTTGGCATACCACGCAACGGAACGTTGCGTGGTATAGTTCTGCATAACCAGATGATTGAAGTTTTTGCTTATTTGTTCTGCTTTGGAGAGATTCGTTTTGTTCAGTGTCTTGTCTTTATACATGGCCCCTACTCCGAGAAGCACGCCTGAAAGCAGATGGTTAAGGATATCTTTGTTCAGCTTGGGGCCGCAGAATCCATACGTTTTGACAAGTAGCGAAAAATAATCTTTCAGCAATTGGGCCGGCTGTTCTTTCAGTTCGATAATCGGGCTGTCTTTTACGACATACAGCATGTCCATTGCCGATTTGCCTATATTGGCATGGTTGGTGAACTCGGACGAAAAACCCATAAAATAGATCTGCAAATCTCCTTCCACTTTATGAATTTGTAAGATTGTTCCCGGCAGGATCGTGATAAAGCTGCCTGGCTTCACTTGGTAGCGTGTCAGATTTATGGAAGCCTCGATCTCGCCTTGCATGCAAAGCACGAATATCTCCGCTTTCAACCTGCAAGGATAGTTGGCATACAAACTCAACAAACCGATGTCTTTATGCGAAAGGTTCCCGATGATCCAATCGTCGGGAAGGTCTATTTTGGGGATGTCGTTTTCCATATTCAGAATACATTAGAATATATGCAAAGATATGAAAAATAGGACACGCAAAAAGTGTTGAATGATAAAATCCGGTTTAAGTTAGGATATTATAATTGACTATTTGGAACAAAATCTAAAAAAGCGGACAGGTAATCGTATAAATAGACCTTGTGAGATCTTTTGTGTTGTCGTTATTTTGCATCGATTTTGATAGGTGGAGAAAGAGCATTACTCCGGTTGTTTTGTGAATTTTGACAGCCAACAGAATTAGGGCTAAACTATATTACTATATAGATGAAGAAATGTATGATTGAATATGGTCTTGGGAAGATCATGGCTTTATGGATATGTGTTTTGGGGGTACTTATCTGTGCCTCTTCTTGTGATTCCGATCGTGTGCCTGCCGATGGAATTGGAAAGCTGCGCTTGTCATTATCGGCAGACACTACTTCTTTGAACAAAGGTATCAACAACTCCACTAAAGCAGCCGTTTCGGATGAGTTCGAAAAGTTCCTGACTACGGCTGATTACAAGATCCGTATCGTACAGCAGTCCGATACAGTCCAATCGTATGACCGCTTCGATGAGATGCCTTCTGAAATCGAACTGAAAGAGGGGGCTTATACCCTCATCGCCTCCAAAGGTGACAACCTCCCTTCTGCTTTTGAAAACCCTTATTTTGAAGGAAGTACCGACTTTACGGTGAAAGCTGACATGAGTACGCCTATCGATGTGACTTGTACACTTGGAAATGCGAGAATCACGGTCGACTATACCGAGGACTTCAAGGAGGCATATTCTGATTATACTGTTTTGTTGAGTTCGGCCTTTACATCCGGCAGCCTGGAAATAAAGAAAGATGAAATGCGTCCGGCCTATATGCAAGTAGCTAAAGAAGGGTCGGAATTAGGTATCGCCATCCGTTTGAAGAAAATCACCGAAGACAAGGAAAAAACATATAAAATCCCGACTCCTCTTTCTATCGAACGTCGCCAGAACATTCGCCTGATCTTTAAAACGGATGGAGAGGCCTTGGATGGCATCGGTCTGGAAATTATCCTGGATGATGAAATGACAAATGTCACGCTGAATGAAGGGATACCTGATTTTATGTGGAAGCCGTTTGAGAAGCCGACACTGTCTCCGGATGATTTTACGAATGGAGAATCTTTTACCATTAAAGTCGGAAAGTTCGAGAAGAGTCCTACAGTTGGATTTGCTATGCCGGCAGGTATTGCCTCTTTGTGTGTCAAGCAATGGCGGGAAGAAAAAGAAAACGAAGAGATTACCTACGACTTGGCGACGGACGAAGGAGTTACCGCCGCTTTAGGGAAGAATTTCAAATGGTCGGTCAATGGTAAGGCGAATACTAATGTGAAAGGAGAAAGAAAAACCGGACAGCTATTTTTGAAAGATGCAATCAATAGTTTGGAGGCTCCTATCGAGGAAGACCAAACTTATACTTATCATTATGAGTTTTCTGGAGTTGATGCGACAGGAAAGGCACATGCGACAAATGTATTGGGGGTAACAGTTGTTGTACAGCCAGCCGGCCAGCCGATCATAACATTTGACGGCTTTCCTGAAACAACGATTATAGAGGGTGATGACATGTCGAAAGAAATAGAAGCTAAATTTGAGGCTGAAGGTATAATCGATGAAACGAAAACGACATTGACAATTAATGACGGGGTAGATGATAAAGTGTATAATATTCTAACCGATGGAACTGTTTTATATAATGATTGGGGTATTAGTGTTGAGTCGGGTAATAATGCGACAGCAACGCTTAAATTCCCAAAAGTCTTTTCTTCCCGGTTAGAGGCTCCTATGGAAGGAGAGAAAACATTTACTTATAAATTGGATTTAGCGGATAAGAAAGGACGCAGTTTCCCGACTCTGACAAAGACATTGACGGTAAAGGCGCCGGTGTTTGAGTTGACACCGTCTGCTAATGGTGGGGATGCTTTTGCTTGCCGGGCTTTTCTGCGGGCAAAGGTTTCTGATGGAACACATCCTGATAATCTTAAATTCCAATGGAGAAAAGTCGGTAATGGAAGTTGGAACAATTGCAAGAACCATACTTACCAAACGGATGAGATATGTGATACATTGAAGAATCTGACATCAGGAGGACAGCAATATGAAATACGTGCAATTTACCGGGAAAAAGAAAAGCGTGTAACGGAACCGATTGTGATAACAACCGAAAATGTGGTGGAGTTGGAAGATGGCTCTTTTGAAAATTGGCATAAGAAAGAAGTTTATAAGAAAACAATATGGTCTGTTGGAACTACCGGTTTAGGGATAGATCAGTGGTGGCCTTATAATGAAGGAGGTTCTTCGTGGTGGGCAACCCGAAATGCGTTGACAACTTCACAAAGAAGCGGTGTTTCATGTTATTATACATCCTATTCCGGAACAGTCCCTGTTGATAATGGGTATGAAGGGAAAGCGGCTGAAATCAGTACGCTTGGATGGAAAGAAGGAAATACATTTACGGAACTTGGAGGTGAAAGTGGAACGCATTCTGCCGGAATGTTGTTTTTAGGCTCTCATTCTGCAACCAGCAATGGGGTTGAGACAATTGATTATGGGCATGATTTTAATGTTCGTCCTAATGCGTTTGAATTCTACTATAAGTTCAAATCTTTAAATAGTGAATCTTTTGAAGCTTATATTGTAGTAGAAAATAGGGAAAACGGAACTGTAACGCAGTTGGGAAGTGGTAGAATCATGAGTAATCAGGATCAGGCTTCATTTGCTCCGGTAAGAGTAAATGTTCATTATACCAATACATCATTGAAGGCAACACATATGTATATTGTGTTTAGATCCAGTACTGCGGATAACCCTTCAGTGGAGGGTGTACAAGGTAGTTTAGGGGCTTTTGACGGATACAGTGATTCTCGGTATGTGGGTAATGTCCTGACGATCGATAATGTTCGACTAATTTACGAATAAATATGAAAAAGACATATATCTTATTTTTAACGGTAATTCTTTCCCTTTTGGCTGCTTGCCAAAAAGAGGAAAATAGCAGAAGCGACAACTTTGGTGAAGGTTCCGGAGCGCTGCGGTTGGAACAACCTGCGGTTCTGAGCAAGACGGAGATCCCGGTGATTGTGATGAAAGGAGCTTTCGGAATGGATGCGAATACATTCCCGATTCGGATCGATCAACAGGGTGCAGATGGTACATATACGAAACATACGAGTTTTGTTTCTTATTCGGCTATGATCGATTCCGGTATGCCATTGGTTTTACCGGTAGGAGATTATCAGGTTGTTGCTTCCTCGTACGATCAGGCAGCGGCTGAGGGTCGAGTGTCTGAAACTCCTTATTTCGAAGGGAAACAGGATTTTGTGATTGAAGAAAAAACAGTCACGTCTGTTCCTTCTTTTACTTGTACGTTTGAAAGTGTGGGAGTGGAGGTTCGCTTGTCTGACCAGTTCAAAGCGAAGTTGGAAGCCGAACCTCTTAATTACAGTTATTCAGTGACCGTTTATGATGGTGAAGTGTCGTGGACGTTCGATCCCGATAAGCATACAAAGCCGGCTTATTATCTGGATCCATGTGAGAATCTGGTGCTGAAAGTCACGGTTAAGCTGGATGGGCTGACCTATCCGGAACGGACATATTATGTATGCAACCGGAATACAGATAAAGTGTCGATTGGGGAATACTATATTATAACTTTGGATGCCGGAGAAACTGAAACAAAAAGTTTACGGTTAACGACTAAATGCATAGGAGAATAGGCATATGAAATATAAATACCTGTTATTGTTGCTTTTTTCTCTTCTTTTTTTCTCTTGTGAGATGAAGAAAGAGATATTGGGACAGACTGATAAAGGTCAGACTGATGACACGACCGTAGAAAACCAGGGGCTGTTAGATTTGGAGTTGAAGCCGGAAAAAGAAGCGGATATCCCTGTTTCGAAGGGAGGAAGTACTACTGGTTCACAGACTGTTATATTGGATGTTAATGAGTTTGCTATCGATATCATTGATGTCAATGGTAATACGGTCAAGCATTATGACAGTTATGCCGATTTGAAGAATGAGGGAGGTTTGTTGCTTCCTGCCGGTCACTATTCGATTCGGGCGACGCTGGGAGAAGACGTGAATGCCGGTTTTGACAAGCCCTTTTATTCCGGTACGAATGTGTGTGAAATCACCCCTCAGGAAGTGGCAAAGGTGATTACGGACTGTGTGTTGAGCAATAAGAAAGTTACGTTCCGTTGTTCGGATGATTTCTTGAAGAAATTTAATGACGATTATTCGATCGTTATTGATAATAAAGTGGGAGCTTTGACTACCCAAAACGGGGAAAAAAGGACAACCTATTTGAAGAATACCGGCATCTTACAGTTTACTGTATATGCGACTATGAAGAATGGTGGAAAGACTTTGGTATATAATTATGATATGTCGAAAAATGAAGATATCCAGCAATATAATAATATATTGATCGACTTGGATCTTGAAGAAGGCGACAGCTCTCCTGATGAACCGGATGATAACGAACCTGTCGAACCGGATGATCCTATTGTGCCGGATGATTCAGTATCAGTTAAAAATCCGGTGATTAAGGTCGACATATCCTTGATCGAGAAAGAATATGTAATCGAGATCCCTTCAGATTTTATCGATGCCGGTGGTGAGGGTGATGGTGGCGATGATAATGAAGGAGGTGACACGGTGGCTAAACCTACAATTGTAGGGGATGCAGGATTAGACATAAGCCAACCGATCGAGATATCGGGTGCAGGTAATAAAACTGTGCGTGTGAAGATTAATACACCGGGTAAATTGGCTTCGTTAGTTGTAAAAATAACTTCATCAACATTGGAGGCATTATTACCGGCTGTCGGGCTGACTTCCGAGTTTGATATTTGTGATGAGGGTTTGAAAGAAACTTTGTCAAAATTAGGATTGTCAGCAACAAAAGGTGCTACGTCTACAACGTTTGATATATCTTCTTTTATGCCGATGATTGCAGGTTTGGGAGGAGGTGATTATCTCTTTACCATAACTGCGACGGATCAGTTGGGGCAAAAAGCTTCCAAGACATTAACGGTAAGAAACTTGAACGATTAATGAGTGATGAACAGTATGAAGTTATATATATTTGCTTGCTTGTGTAGTTTGATATTATGGGGAGTGAGCTGTAATGAAGAATCGGCAGGGATACCGACAGGCTCGTTGTTTTTAGGTATCGAAGAGGATGCTACATTGTTGACAAAGGCGGAATCGGCTGTCACGAATGAATCTCTTCGTGTCGATATCATCGCTGCGGAAGGGGATACGATAAAAAGCTACTCCGATTATATCGATGAGGTGAAAGGCAAAAAGATCGTTCTTCCGGTAGGAACTTATACGATTTCAGTAAAATCAAACCAGTCGGAAGAGGCAGGATGGGAAAAACCGTTCTATTCCGGTTCGAAAGAAATAACCATTCAGTCCGGTGAGATAACCTCCGTACAGATTGTTTGCAAGATTTCGAATACGAAAGTAGCAGTCGAGTATGCTGACAATCTTGCTGACTATTTCAGCCACTATGAAACGACGGTTTCCAATACTTCCGGGAGCTTGCTTTATACGCGGGATGAGACTCGTGCCGGTTTTTTTAAAGCAGAGAAGCTTACGGCTGATTTGAAATTGGTCAATCAGGATGGAAACGAGTTTGCCATGCAACGTGTGTTCCCGGATATAAAGGAACGGTATTTTTATAAGATAAAATACTCGCTTGACGATGGTGGTGGTGATAATGAAGAAGCTGGAGCCGATTTCGGTGGAATCATAGTGGACGAAAAGGCCGATACGATATATTACGGAATCTTCATCAAACAGGAAGATCTTTTCGGCAAGTCGGTTCCCAAGTTGGCACTTGACGGCTTTACGGAAAATAAGATTGTCTATAAAAAGACTGAAAATCCGTCAGTTCCCGAACATTCTCTGACGATCGAAGCGCCGAACGGCATCAAGCAGTTGAAAGTGGAAACAACTTCTTTCCAGTTTGCCGATGTTCCATCGTTTGATCTTTGTAATCTGACGGATGCTGCACGGACGCGTTTGCAGCAATTGGATTTCCCGATGCAAGAAGTAAAAGACAAACAAGAGTTGACATTCGTGTTGACCGATTTTGCTAAAGCATTAGAGCCTGCTTCTGTCACTCAAATGGCCACTCATACGTTTACGTTCTCTGTCTTGGATAATTTGCATCAGGAAACGACAGTACAATTTATTTATGAAATTCGTCCGAATGTGAATGTAACAACGGAAGAGCCGGTCGTATGGGCGAAATTTGTGACATTAAGAGGTAATTCCATTGACAGAGATAATATCGGCTTCATGTTGAAAAAGAAAGCAGATGCAGATTTTCAAAGATATGATGCAACTATTTATAATGAGCAAACAGGTGATTTTTCTTTATTGTTGATTGAAAATATCATGCCTGGTACAGAGTATGAATACTATGCAGTCTCAGGTACAGATGCTCAAGGGAATGTCAAAACTTTTACAACATCTCCGATTGTAAATTTAAAAAATAATACATTTGATGAATGGTTCAAAAATGGTAAGACTTGGTTTCCTAATGTAGATGTATCTAAATGGTGGGATTCTGGAAATACTGGCGCAAATACTGCGGGCGAAAATAATCCTACTTCTCCTGAAGAAAGTGTTGTAGTCAAGGGTAAAGCTGCTAAGTTACAGTCTACGTGGATTGGCTTTATTGGCATTGGGGCATTTGCTTCAGCGAGTATGTTTACTGGTAATTTTGTTGACATAGATGGAACGAATGGTATCTTGTCATTTGGACAACCATTTACTGCTAAGCCTACAAAATTGACTGGATATTATAAATATACTCCAGTAAACATAGATTATATGGAACAATGGGATTCAAAAGTAGATCCTGATTTGAAAAGTGGAGATTCTGATCAATGTATCATTTATATAGCATTGTGTACAAAAAATTATGAGATACGTACAAATCCGAAAAGTCGCCAATTGTTTGACCCTAACGATGCTTCTGTCATTGCTTATGGTGAATTAGTGGCGAAAGAAGCTGTTTCCGGAGAAGAAGCAAATGGTTATAAAAAGTTTTCAATAGATATCAAATATCGGAAAACAGATGTAACTCCATCTTATATAGTGGTTGTAGCTGCGGCAAGCCGCTATGGAGATTATTTTACAGGAGGTAAAGGCAGTACATTGTATATCGATGAATTTAATTTGGAATATGATTACAACGCTGCCTCTTTCACAAACGAATAACGAATAAACAAAATATGAGAAAAATAACGAGTCTGCTTTTGCTTCTGCTTTGTGCCGTGACGGTACTTTCGGCGAGAGAGAATAAATATGATCGGGGAATCGTGATGAAGACATTTATCCCGAAAGGGCAATGGATGGTAGGGGCGACGTTCTCCTACTCGGAACATGTGGATGATAATTTCGAATTTATGTCGTTGTTGAAAGATATCGATTCGGAAGGATATACATTTAAAGTGACACCTTTGGTTAGCTATTTCATCCGTGACAATATCAGTATCGGCGGGCGTTTGGCTTATTCGCGTTCTTATACGAAATTAGATAACCTGTCACTTTCGTTAGGAGATGATATCAGTTTGGATATAAACGAGTGGAATGATAAATCGAATACCTATTCGGCTGCTTTTTTTATCCGTACATACTTAAATTTGGGAGATAGCAAACGTTTCGGTTTGTTTAATGAGGCACGTTTGCTGTACGGCTTTTCAAAAAGTACGAGCAGTTCGGATTTGGGAAGCGGATTGTCGGGCGTACATCAGTTGAAGCATAACTTGAATATCGGTGTTGCACCGGGTATCACCTGTTTTGTCAACGATTTTACGGCAGTGGAGGCTTCTATCGCTGTCGCAGGCCTGAACTTTAATTGGTATGACCAGAAAAAAGATCAGGTGTATGATGGTAAACGTACTTCCAGTTCGGCAAACTTTAAGATAAATCTGCTCTCGATCGACTTGGGCATTGTTTTTTATCTATAAGGAAGTGGTATGAAACGAAAAAGCATATTTCTTACGTTCGGATTGCTGGTATTGTCTTGGATAGGATGTGTCGAAAACGATTTGCCGTATCCGACCATTGTTGGACAGATCACGGAGATGGAAGTTGCCGGTATGACTTCCTGCCGTATCCTCGGAGCTTCAAATACAGTGGAGATAAAAGTGGCCGATACGATCGACCTGAGGGATCTGCGTGTTGAAAAGCTAGTCGTGACAGAGGGTATGAAGGTTTATCCGGATTCGGCTGCCTGTCTCGATATCGCTCATTTTCCGGATACCGGTTTTGTCTCGGCTGACAGTTTGCCTGCCGGAATGGATACACGGATGAATTTTCTGAATCCGGTGAAGTTCCGCCTGAGCCTTTATCAGGATTATGACTGGACGGTCAATGTCTCGCGGGATATCGTACGTAAGATAAAGATAAAGAATCAGGTAGGTTCGGCCTTGATTGACGATTATACGAAGAATGTCATTGTTTATGTCGATTCGACCGAGCAACCCTCTTTACGAAATATTGAAATAGAAGAATTGCAATTAGGGAGTTCGATCGCACAGACGACTCCCGACCCTTCGAAAGTGGTTGATTTTACCCGTCCACGTGTTTTCTATGTGACGGCATTTGACGAGACGGAAGAGTGGACCTTGAGCGTCCAATATCCGAATGCGAATGTCCAACTGACACAGCTTTCCGCTTGGACACGCCGCGCATATGTCAGCGGGTCGATATCGAAAGGGGAAGTGGAAGCCGAATATCGTAAGGCTGGCGAAACCGTTTGGGAGTCAGTGCTGCCTAACGAAATAAGCTATGAAGGAGAAGATTTTTTGATCATGATGACCCATCTGGCAGCGGGGACGAATTACGAATATCGGTTAACGATGAACGGGACGGTAGGTGAGATACTCACGTTTACAACCGATACGATCATGCAGGTCCCGAATCTCGGCTTTGACGATTGGGTGATGAAAAACGAAAAGACTTGGTATCCGAATGCAACATTGGATGATGCCGACCATTTTTGGGATTCCGGCAACGAGGGGGCCAGCATCGCTAGTCGTAACCCGACTGCACCTGAAACGGGTGATGTGGTGAAAGGCCGTGCTGTTAGGATGGCTTCTGATTACATCAGCATTGCCAGTAAATTCGCTGCTGGTAATATTTATACGGGCGACTTTGTTGGTTTGGCAGGAATCGAAGGGGCTGAACTCGATTTCGGACAGCCTTATACCGGACGACCTTCGGCATTGAAAGGGTATTACAGATATACACCGGGCGTGATCGACCAAGCAAAGGCTCCGTACGATGCCTTGATGGGGCAGACGGATTCATGCCATATCTATATTGGCTTGTTCGATTGGAGTGCCCCATTCCGAGTCAACACGACAACAGGTACGTTTGTTGATCTGACTTGGAACAACGAATCGATGATCGCATTCGGAGAATTGAAATCGAACGAAGCGACAGGCAGCGAATACAAACAGTTTAAAATCAACTTGACTTATCGCGACTACTTCACCCACCCGAAATACATCCTGATCGTAGCCTCCGCCAGTAAATACGGTGACTATTTCACGGGTAGCACGAGCAGCGTGATGTATTTGGACGAGTGCGAGCTGGTGTTTGAGTAGATTGACAATTGAACGTTCTTTGAAAAGGTTGGATTTGAGGAGTTTGTTTGCAGAAACAAAAGATTTTACTTTACTTTGTGAAAAATGTTTGTTTATGCGATCAAAAGAAGAATATATGGAACTATTGCGTAGCTATTTCCTGAATAAGGCAAAGGCTTACGGGGTTGTCAAGATGGCGCTGTTTGGTTCTGTGGTGCGTGGTGAACAAACAGAGACCAGTGATGTAGATGTAGCCTATGAAGGTAAAGCAGATATATTGTTGCGTTGCCGGATGAAGCAGGAATTAGAGGACTTATTCGGTTGCAGAGTCGATATTATCCGCCTCCGCGAGCAACTTTCCGGCACTGCATTCTTGCAAAATATCTCTAAAGAATTACTCTATGTTTGACAAGGTCCGTATTGAAACGTTGCTGAATCGGGTAGAAAATGCGATTCTGCTGATTCAAAGTAAAGCCGGTCAGTTGGAAACACCAAATGATTTTTTGTTGGATAAGGAAGGGACTTTCTTGCTCAGTGGAATATGTATGCAATTGATCTTTATTGGAGAAAGTATAAAAACAATAGATAATAAGACTTCTCATGCTTATTTGACGAATTATCCCAATATCTGTTGGACTCAAATTATGGGATTGCGTGATATTATCGTTCATGAATATCATCGAATAGATGAAGAAGAAATCTTTAATATTATAAAGGTGGATCTATCTCCTCTTCTGTTAACGATCCGGCAAATGAAAAAAGAATTGCCGAATTATTGACTTCTTTTCAAATCCTAAAGAATTAAAGATAGCTGGAAACAACGTTTCCGGTATCATGTCGGGCGGAAAGCGACTATAAACGCCTTGCACGGCGGTTATCGTCAATGCGGCGCTCTTGGAAACGGCGTTTCTAAGACTTCGCATTCGTGATTGCTTCCGGAAACAGTGTTTCTGGCAACAATCCGTTCCGGAAGTAGCAAAAAACACCGTTTCCGGGAGGATTCCCTTGGGAAACAAAGAATAAACGGTGTTTCTACCTGCTTTCTCCCAAGAATGAACTTAGAAACAACGTTTCTGGCGTGCCGGAACAAAAAATATAAAGAAAGAAGGATGAAAAGAAATAGTGGATTAATCGGTTGGATCGTTTTGATCGTGGGACTGCTTTGCTCGGTGAGGGGCGGGGCGGTGGATGTGGGTTCGGCTGCGGCGTTGAGGGATGCGTTGGGTAATGCAACGGTGAGTGGAAATGTTGTGATGTTGACGGGGGACGTTTCTTTGAGTAGTACTTTGAACATTACTGGGGGGACGATGATACTCGATTTGAATGGGATGCAGATTTCTATAACAAAAAATAAGGCAGAGGCAAAATGTATAAGTGTTACAGGAGGAACTCTTGAAATAACGGGCGGAGGATTTATTTCTGCACAGACCACAGGAACTGAATGGTTTTCCGATAGAGCAGCAATTGCATTGTCTTATGATGGTGGAACTGTTAGAATATATCGGGCGACATTTAATGCAATAGCAAGTGATGGTACAGCTTATACCCTTGATCCCAATAATGATTATACTGTTGATAATATGATTCCTGCTGGTGCATATATGACCAATAGTTCTGATTATGGTAGTACTGGGTTAGTATCATCTTCTATAACCGTGGCTCTTACCAATTACAACGTATCCTATAACACCAGCGGCGGGACAACCACCAACCCCGGCACGCCCTCTTACACCATCGAAACCCCAGATTTCACCCTGCCGACAGTGACAAAAAACGGTTACACTTTTGCCGATTGGACATATAACGGCAATCCGGTCAATCCAACCGCCCTGCCAACAACGGCAGACCGTGTAACCAGCAAAGACATGGCTTTTGGTGCCACATGGACCCTGATCTCTTATAAAGTCGTTTACGATGTGGCAGGGGGAACTGCTATTCAGGATGGTTTATATAATATTGAAACCGGGATATCTTCTTTGCCAACTCCTAAAAGAGAAGGATATGTTTTCAATGGATGGTATCGGGATAATCAGAAAGTAACCTCTATCCCTGCCGGAACGGGCGATATTACCCTTGTGGCGCATTGGACGGAGATTTCTTATACGCTTTCCTTTAAGACGAACAACGACACTTTTATAGCAGATATCTCCTATACAAAAGCAAAACCGGGGATTTTACCTTCCGGTCTGACAAAAGAAGGATATATGTTCGGAGGATGGTTTCAGAATGAAAATTTTACTGGAAGCGAATTAGAGGCCGTACCTTTTCCGGCAGGAACGGCAGGACAAACGAATATTCCGGTAATGATCTATGCCAAATGGATACCTATCTCGTACACCATCACCTTCAACACCAACGGCGGTTCCGATCAGGATGCTCTACCCTACACTGTTGAGACCGAAACATTCAAACTCCCAACGAGAACGACGAAAGCAGGTTATACATTGGTGGGCTGGTATATAGATGAAGCTCTGACCAAACCTTATGGAGAAGTTGTAAAGGGTACCCACGGAGATTTTACTTTATATGCCAAATGGAAGTTGACCGAATATACAATCGAATATGAACTTTACGGGCATGGCAATAATCCTCCTGATGCCGTGACTTGCTATAATATTGAAAAAGAAGTCGAATTGCCTACTCCGCAACGTGACAACTTTACGTTTGTCGGGTGGCATAAAGATGACCTGTTGAAGGATCAGGCATTAATGATCATTCCTGCTGGAACGACCGGCAATTTGAAACTATATGCCGAATGGACAATGGGAAACTCTGTGCAGATCACGCGTCCGGAGAACGGAACAATCACGGTGATGAGCGGAACGACGGAAGTGAAATCCGGTGATAAGGTCGGGGCGAACACCTCGTTGACAATTACGGCAACACCTGCTTCGGCCGATTATAAATTGTCGAAACTGGTTGTCAATAATACTGAATATACGACCAGCTCTCAAACGGTAAAGATGCCTGCCGAAGGCGGTTTGACCATCTCGGCTGCCTTTGCTGATCCACGACCGGCAGCCTCGGCTCCCAAAATAACGACCGATCCTGTCAATACGGACTATATCCCAAGCGGAGAATCTGTGACGGTCACGATGGACAAAGGCGGGGAATGCGACTCCTTGCTGTACAGCATCGACGGCTCTACCCCGAAACGTTATACCGGAGCTTTCCAGGTAAGCACCATTACGGCTGCCACGAAAACGGTTGCCGTGCAAGCCATAGCCCGCAAGTCCGGTTGCAAGGATGGCGTTACGACCCGCAACATCACGTTCCGTTCCGGAAAGATCACTATTACGTTCAACCTGCCGAAAGGAATTACGGCCTGCAATCCCGAAGGGGGTGAGGTCGTGGAAGCTGTAGCAAGTGGCGGGGCTTTTGAATTCAAATTGATTGTGGATAAGAACTATTTCCAGACATTGGATTCTATAAAGGTGACGGCTAACGGAACTGTTATCACTCCCGATGTTTATGACATTTACACATTAAGCAACCAGACTACTGACGTAGCTGTCAATGTGACTGGTATTTCCGGAGTAACCCATCTGATTACTTTAGTACAGTCGGCTAATGGTGTGATTGCTTTTACCGGTGATGAGGATGCAGAGAATTCAAGGACCGTCAATCATGGCGATCCTGTTTCGGTGACGGCTACGGCAGATGAAAATTATAAATTCCAGTCGTGGACGGATGGTGAGACAGCTAATCCCCGTACGTTTGTGGCTGAGTCGGATGTGACGTTGCAAGCTCGTTTCGTGAAGGACAGTGCCGGGTTTTCTGTTATTCTTCCCGAATTGGAAGGGGTGACGGTCAAACCGCTTACTGGATATCCGACTGAAGTCAAGCCGGGTGGTAAATTCAAATTCTATTTGCATCTGGATGCAGATTACAACGAATCTGTCCCTGTCGTATATGTCAACAATGAAGAATTGAACGTGAACCAGGAGGTGTATAGCATATATAATATTTCGGAGAATATCCGTATTTCTGTAGATGGAATCGTCCGTAATAAGGTGAAACCGGTATTGCAGGAGCATGTGTCGGCTATCGATGTGGAAACCGGTTCAGATGTATCCGGCCTCTCTCTGTTAACGGATGCCTTGATCGTATTGCAGGCTGATGCGCCTGAAGGACAAGTATTTTCGAAATGGAATGATGGCAAAGCTGATAATCCCCGTATCGTGACGGCAGCCGATGCATCACAACTGTTCCCGTTGTTTCTGCCTAAAACAGGGCAAGGTGCCGTATGCGTCAAACTACCTGTCCTTGCCGGTGCAGGTATGGGAGCTGTCAATGTAAATGCGGCGGCTGTGACAGAAGGAGAATCTGTTCAGTTGAAACTGGTCGTTTTACCGTCATATAGCCAAAGCAGTGTTAAAGTTTTCGCCAATGGAAAAGAACTGGATGCAACTTTGTCTTTGAGAGCTTCTTCTGAAACGAAAACTTTATTCTATACGCTTTCAGGTCTGTCGGAAGATGTGGATGTGGAGGTTTCCGGGTTGAAACAGAATGAATATGTTGTTTCTCTCGAACAGCAGGATGGCGGAATCGTCAGAGCTAGCCAGGTCGGTATGGTAAAACATGGAACGATTGTCACATTGGAGGCAGCGCCGGACAGAGGGAATATGTTTGTAAAATGGGAGGATGGCAACACTTTGAATCCTTATCGATATGTGGTGACGGACAATTGTACGTTAAAAGGTTCTTTTGCCGCTTCGAATATGCCGGTAGGCAATGAAAACGTATCGGTTCCAGCTGTACGTATCTGTACCACCGGAAGTTTTTTGCATATTCAATCTCCTGAAGTTTCTGAGCTGTCTGTTTGGAATATGGAAGGAAAGTTGATAAAAAGGGCAGGTGTCCCGGCCGGTTATTCGTCTTATCTGCTGCCGGCAGGTGTGTATGTGGTGAAGGTCGGAAATGGCGAATCGGTAAAGATTGTAATCCGATGAGCTATCTTTTCCATCTAACCAAATTATTCCTTACCTTTGTGCCTCAAAAAGAGAACACAAGGTATGGAAAAACAGTTTAAGAGAACGCTGATAACTACGGCGTTGCCGTATGCGAACGGGCCGGTGCATATCGGACATTTGGCCGGGGTGTATGTGCCTGCTGATATTTATGCACGCTATCTTCGCCTGAAGGGGGAAGAAGTTTTGATGATTGGTGGATCGGATGAGCATGGAGTGCCTATCACGCTGAGAGCGAAGAAAGAAGGGATTACGCCGCAGGATGTGGTGGACCGTTATCATGGTATTATCAAGAAGTCTTTTGAGGAGTTTGGTATCTCGTTCGATATCTATTCCCGTACGACTTCGGCTACACATCGCCAGGTGGCGTCGGATTTCTTCCGTACCTTATACGATAAAGGAGAGTTTATCGAGAAAACAAGCGAACAGTATTACGACGAGGAAGCAAAACAGTTCCTTGCCGACCGTTATATAACCGGGACTTGTCCGCATTGCGGCAATGAAAAAGCCTATGGCGACCAGTGCGAAGCCTGCGGTACCTCTTTGAGTCCGACGGATCTGATCAACCCGAAATCCGCTATCAGTGGTAGCCAGCCGGTGATGAAAGAGACCAAACACTGGTATCTGCCTTTGGATAAATGGGAACCGTTCCTGCGCCAGTGGATACTGGAAGGACATAAGGAATGGAAACCGAACGTATACGGACAGTGCAAGAGCTGGCTGGATATGGGATTGCAGCCTCGTGCCGTAAGCCGCGACCTCGACTGGGGGATTCCCGTGCCGGTGGAAGGAGCGGAAGGGAAAGTGCTGTACGTCTGGTTCGATGCGCCTATCGGATATATCTCCAATACAAAAGAACTGCTCCCCGAAAGTTGGGAAACCTGGTGGAAAGATCCTGAAACCAAGATGGTACATTTCATCGGTAAGGATAATATCGTGTTCCACTGTATCGTGTTCCCGGCCATGCTGAAAGCCGAAGGTTCTTATAACCTGCCGGAGAATGTGCCGGCCAATGAGTTTCTTAACCTGGAAGGCGACAAAATCTCCACTTCCCGCAACTGGGCTGTCTGGTTGAACGAATATCTGGTGGATATGCCGGGCAAGCAGGATGTGTTGCGCTATGTTTTGACGGCTAATGCTCCGGAAACAAAAGACAACGATTTCACCTGGAAAGATTTTCAGGCACGCAATAACAATGAGCTGGTAGCTATCTTAGGAAACTTCGTCAACCGTGCTTTGGTGCTTACCGAAAAGTATTTCGAAGGTAAGGTGCCGGCTGCCGGCGAGCTGACCGATTATGACCGTCAGACATTGACCGATTTCGCGAATGTAAAGGCCGACGTGGAACGTCTGCTGGATACCTACCATTTCCGTGACGCCCAGAAAGAAGCGATGAACTTGGCTCGTATCGGAAACAAATACCTGGCTGACACTGAACCTTGGAAATTAGCAAAGACCGATATGGCGCGTGTCGCCACGATCATGAACATCGCTTTGCAGATCACGGCAAATTTGGCAATCGCTTTCGAACCATTCCTGCCGTTCAGCATGGAGAAATTGAACAAGATGCTGAATGTGGAACCGTTAGGCTGGAACCGCTTGGGATCGACTGACTTGTTGGAAGCCGGTCATCAGTTGGGCAAATCGGAACTGCTGTTCGAGAAGATTGAAGACAGCGTGATCGAAGCGCAGGTACAAAAGCTGTTGGATACGAAGAAAGCAAACGAGGAAGCCAACTACAAGGCGAAACCCATCCGTGAGAATATCGAGTTCGATGACTTCATGAAGCTGGATATCCGTGTCGGGACCGTGTTGGAATGTACGAAAGTGCCTAAGGCGGACAAGTTGTTGCAGTTCCGTATCGATGACGGTCTGGAAAAACGTACGATCGTTTCCGGTATCGCTCAACATTACAAGCCGGAAGACCTTGTGGGCAAGCAGGTTTGCTTCATCGCTAATCTGGCTCCGCGCAAGCTGAAAGGTATCGTTTCCGAAGGGATGATCCTTTCAGCAGAAAACTTCGACGGTAAGCTGGCTGTCATCACTCCTGAAAAAGAGGTAAAACCGGGCAGCGAGGTGAAATAATCTGGTTAATCCTTCGTTGTAGTGACGAAGGATTAATTAATCGGAAAACAGATAATATAATGTTGGAAGAACAGATACAGATGGTCGACTTGCATGGACAATATCTCCGGTTCAAAGAGGAGATTGATGAGGCCATGCAGGTGGTGATCGACAGTTGTGCTTTTATCAATGGTCCGCAGGTGAAAACCTTTGCCGGGCATTTGGCTGATTATCTTCAGGTTCCATACGTGATTCCTTGTGCTAACGGGACGGACGCTTTGCAGATTGCTCTGATGGCATTGGAGCTTCAGCCTGGCGATGAGGTGATTCTACCGGCATTTACTTATATAGCGGCAGCCGAGGTTGTCGCTTTGTTAGGGTTGACGCCCGTGTTGGTGGATGTCGATCCCTGTACCTTTAATATCGATCCCCGGAAAATAGAAGCGGCTGTTTCGGAACGGACAAAGGCGGTCGTGGCCGTCCACCTGTTCGGACAAGCCTGCGATATGGAGCCGATTATGACTTTGGCAGATGTCTATCATCTGTATGTAGTGGAAGATAACGCCCAATCCGTTGGTGCCGATTATATCTTTTCCGACGGGCGGGTACGAAAGGCCGGGACGATCGGACATATCGGGACGACATCTTTTTTTCCATCCAAGCCGTTAGCCTGCTATGGCGATGGGGGGGCGTTGATGACTTCCGACGAGGCGTTGGCTACCCGTATCCGCATGATTGCCAATCATGGCCAGGAATGCAAATACCACCATAGGCGGATCGGATGCAACTCCCGTCTGGACACGTTGCAAGCTGCTGTGCTGGATGTGAAGTTGAAGCATCTGGAGGAGTTCACGGAAACCCGTCGGCAAGTTGCCTCTCGGTACGATGAAGCTTTGTCCTCCTGCGATTCGTTGGTTCTCCCTGCGAGATCGATATTTTCGACTCATGTCTATCACCAATATACGGTCCAGGTAAAAGACGGCAGGCGGAATGTCCTTCAATGCCTGTTGAAAGAACAGGGAATCCCTTCCATGATCTATTATCCTGTACCAGTGCATCATCAGGAAGCTTACCGGCATATCTCCCGTGTATCTGGTAATTTGGACGTCTCCACCCGTTTGTGCGAATCCGTCCTTTCCCTGCCTATTCATACGGAAATGTCCCTCGGACAACAGCAATATATAACAGAAACTCTAAAAAAGGGGGTGTGTCGAAACTATCCTGTTCCCGCACTTGACGCGGGATAGCATTAAAACCGACCCTATAAAAATCTGATTGATAAGGTCTGTCCTTTTGCGGCTCCGCGTCAAGCGCGGGGACAAGGAGATTTTGACACACCCCCATCGAATGCTTATGGATAAAAAGATAAAATTTGCAGTTATCGGTTGTGGCCATATCGGCAAACGTCATGCCGAGATGGTGACACGCGATCCGGGAGCCGAATTGGTGGCCCTTTGTGATATTCGTCCTCGTGAGGAATTGGGTATTGAGGCATACGATGTCCCGTTTTTCTCTTCCCTGACGGAGCTATTGCAGAGCGGAATTTCCATAGATGTCGTAAATGTTTGTACCCCGAACGGCTTGCATGCAGCAATGGCCATTCAGGCTGTCGAAACCGGTTGCAACGTCGTGATCGAGAAGCCGATGGCACTGACGCTTGCCGATGCCGAGAAGGTGGTCTATGCTTCGCTGAAATACCGTAAACAGGTGTTCTGCGTCATGCAAAACCGTTATTCTCCTCCTTCCGTCTGGATCAAGGAGATGGTGGATTCGGGTAGGTTAGGCAAAATCTATATGGTCCAGTTGAATTGTTATTGGAACCGTGACGAGCGCTATTATAAACCCGGTGGCTGGCATGGCGATGCCGTTTTGGACGGAGGGACGCTTTTTACCCAGTTCTCCCATTTCATCGACATTATGTACTGGCTTTTCGGGGATATCTGCAATATCCAGGCTCGCTTTGCCGATTTCAACCATGCCGGACTTACGGCTTTTGAAGATTCGGGCTTTGTGAATTTCAACTTCGTGAACGGCGGGATGGGGAGCCTGAGCTATTCCACTTCTGTCTGGAACAGGAACATGGAAAGCAGTATGCTGATTGTTGCGGAGAACGGAAGCGTGAAAATCGGCGGACAGTATATGAACGAAGTCGAATACTGCCATATCAAAGATTATGAAATGCCGGAACTGGCGCCGACGAATCCGGGAAATGACTACGGCCCTTATAAAGGTTCCGCCCAGAACCATAATTTCGTGATCCGCAATGTGGTCCGTGTCCTTTCTGGTGCAAGTTCGGAATGTATTACGACCAACGTATTGGAAGGCATGAAGGTTGTGGACATCATCCAGCGGATTTATGCATTGAAGTAATAAATGTAAGATAGGGACGGGGCGGCGTTTAAATATGGATTCCGTATTCATGCTTTACCTCGTCCATCACAAAGGTGCTTTCGAGCGATCCGAGGCTGTCGATCGTGCCTAACACGTTCAAGATAAACTCCTGGTAATACTTCATATTCGGTGCATGGATCTTCAGCAGGTAGTCGTAACTTCCCGATATATTGTAGCATTCTGTGACTTGCGGAATTTCCTGTATGATTCTTGTGAACTCTGCCGCAATCTCTTTGTTCAGTCTCCTCAACTTGACACTGCAAAAGACCACGAAGCCCTGGTTTAGCTTTTCGGCGTCCAGCACGGCAATGTACTTCTTTATATATCCTCCGTTTTCGAGGCGTTTCAGGCGTTCGAATACGGGTGTCGACGAGAGGCTGACACTCGCGGCGAGCTCTTTTGTGGTGAGCCGGGCATTCGATTGCAGGGTACGGAGGATCTGCAAGTCTACTTTGTCTAATTTCTCAAGTGTGTTCATAAGAATAAAATTCTATCAGAATCCTTTTTTCGATCCTGATACAGTTTATGCGTTCTGTTGACGACCGTAAAAATAGCGTTATTTTCTGTATTTTCCATATATCTTGTCTGATATCTCTGTCTGCTATAGTTTTGCTGGAAAATGAGCAAGAAGAACAATTTAAAATAATACGACTATGGCAACAAAGAAATTACATTTCGAGACATTACAGGTTCATGTAGGGCAAGAACAGGCCGATCCCGCAACAGATGCTCGTGCCGTCCCTATTTATCAGACAACATCTTATGTATTTCATGATTCACAACATGCGGCAGACCGTTTCGGCCTTCGTGATGCTGGGAATATTTATGGTCGTCTGACCAATTCGACACAGGGAGTTTTCGAAGCGCGTGTCGCTGCTCTCGAAGGGGGAGTGGCTGGTCTGGCGGTGGCTTCCGGTGCGGCGGCCGTGACATATGCCTTGCAGAATATACTTGGAGTGGGCGACCATATTGTGGCTGCCGATAATCTCTATGGCGGTTCCTTCAACCTGATTACGCATACGTTAGCGGCTCAGGGCATTACCCACACGATTGTAAATGTCAATGACTTGCAGGCGTTGGAGGCGGCTATTCGGGAGAATACGAAAGCGGTGTATGTCGAAACGTTCGGTAATCCCAATTCTGATGTTACCAATATCGATGCTGTGGCGGAGGTGGCCCATCGTCATAATATTCCGTTGATAGTGGATAATACGTTCGGTACACCGTACCTGATCCGTCCGATCGAGCACGGGGCCGATATTGTTGTTCATTCCGCCACCAAATTTATCGGCGGACATGGATCGAGCTTGGGAGGAGTGATTGTGGACAGTGGCAATTTCGATTGGAAAGCAAATTCCGATAAGTTCCCGACCTTGGGCACACCGGACCCAAGTTATCATGGAGCGGTCTTTGCCGACGTGGCAGGTTCGGCAGCTTTCGTCACCCGCATCCGGGCTGTCATTCTGCGTGATACAGGAGCTACGATCTCGCCTTTCAATGCTTTTATCTTGCTGCAAGGTCTGGAAACATTGTCTCTCCGCGTGGAGCGTCATGTTGCCAATGCTCTGAAAGTCGTCGAGTATTTATCCAAACACCCGAAAGTAACCAAAGTGAACCATCCGGCTCTTCCAGACCATCCAGACCATGAACTTTATAAAAAGTATTTCCCGAAAGGTGCCGGAAGTATTTTCACTTTCGAGATTGAAGGCGGACAGGTAGCAGCCTGGAAGTTTATCGATTCGCTCGAAATATTCTCCCTTCTTGCCAATGTGGCTGATGTGAAGAGCCTGGTGATCCATCCGTATACGACTACCCATTCTCAAATGACTCCGGAAGAGCTGGCCGGACAGCATATCACGCCTTCCATTGTGCGCCTGAGTATAGGTACTGAATATATCGATGATATCATTGATGACCTAGGCCAAGCTCTGGCAAAGGTTTGATGTAAGATGGCAATGTGTTTTTGTTTTGATGCAAGTGTAAGTTGTTTTCGACGTTGTCGGGAATGTATACGGCAATGTAGAAAATAACTTATGCTTGCATCTGAATGAAGAAGTATGGGGTCGAATTTTTATTTTATCCTGAATAGTTTGTTTTTGTAATCGATAATCACGGTGTTTTCAAAGAAATAAGCATTTCCGGTTATTCCCCAGACATCGAGGGAACTATAAATACTATCCCAAAGGCCGTCTTTGGCGTAGTAGACTTTCGAATTGTTCAAGGCTTTTCCGCCGAACTCGATCGGTTTGGTTACATTAAAGCCATAAAATGTTATTTCTTGTCCCCACCATAAAGGACCGCTTAGAGAGTCGACAATAGTAAGGTCTGATACGCTCCAAGCTCTTTCTTGTGTCGTTATTAACTGGAAAGGGCTTGAACCTGTATCGAACAATACTTTACATGTTTTTCCATTAATCCGTAAAGGCAATTTTATTACCCCATATTCTGATTCAAATTCTTCAGCCGGCAGATTTTCGTATTCAGCCGGTAAAAAGTCTGTGATTGCAAGCTTGTTTGATTTGTAATTAATGATTAAGACTTTATCTTGCACCATGTCGGATGCGATCGTTCCAATATGCTTGGGTGTATTTGAATGAAGTGAATCTTTAGGGATTTCATTTCCGAAATTCTGCATGAATCCGATATTGGCATTGCTAAACTCCACTGTCCCTATTTGCAGGTTGACATTCTTATACATCCCGGTTGAATCTTTTTTGTTCATTAAAGATGGGGCTTCTTTGAGATAAGGAGCAAAAGTATTCCCGTAAAAGACAGAATTATATGTTCCTAAATCAAACTGCATTGTGAATTCGTAGGGTAAATTCTCTATTTTTACCGGAACATTTAGAAAAGCTTTTTCAATGTATATCCCCGAAATTGTATCACCTTCCCAACTGAAGGGAATCCATTGCAGCGATGGTTTTCGTGAACAACTTGTGAAGACTAATAGAAGGAGAACAAAAGTAATCCCTTGTTTGTGTATTTTCATAAATGGTAATTTTTTGTTATTAGAAAATAGTTTATTTCGGTGTCTCGTTGTTCTTAGCCAATGAAACCAAGCCTCCCATAGCCCCTAAGTTCATGGTGTCGAGTGCCGAACTCGGTACGATAACCATTGATCCTTTTTCTTTTAAGCCTTCGAACAGCATATTCATCCCTCTGAGATGTAATGCCACAGGATTATCGGTATATTTTTTACTGGCTTGTTCGAACTTTTCTGCGATTTCCGTTTCTGCCGTTCCCAAGATGACACGAGCTCTTCTTTCACGTTCGGCTTGGGCCTCTTTGCTCATTGCTTCGGCCAGGTCTTGCGGAATAGCGATATCTTTGATACCGACAGTCTGGCATGTGATGCCCCACGGATTCGTATTTCTGTCTAAGACCTGTTGCAAATCCTCAGCTATCTTATCGCGTTCCTGCAAGAGATCCGACAGTTCGTGCTTACCGATGGTATCTCTTAGACCAGTCTGTGTGATATGTTCGATCGCTTTTTGGTACTCCTGTACTTCCAATGCAGCTTTTTCCACGTCCCAGACGGTCCAATATACGACTGCATCCACATTTACCGGAACCGTATCTTTGGTTAGAGTTTGTTCGGCCTTAAATGCACTTACCCGTACACGCTGGTCAATATAAGTCGACACACTGTCCTATAACCGGGATAATCATAAAGGGGCCGGGACCTTTCAAACCGTTGTATTTCCCCATACGAAGGACTACCGCCCGTTCCCATTGGTCGGCTATGCGGATTGCAGAAGCCACCAACCCGGAAAGAAGAAGCAAGAGGATGAATACCGGTATGTTTATAATCTTCGAAACATACAAAACGGCTGATACGATAACCAGTATCAGCAATACGGAAAGGGATATGGGATTGAACCAACCCTTGTTAATTACATTTGTTGTCATATTCATTGTTTTTTAGAAGTTTCGATATTCTTTAATTCTCGAATAACCTCATTTAGGCTGAAACCGTAACTCAGTACAACGGAAGAAAATTGTGTACAAATTTCTTTTAACTTGTCTTCCCGTTCTTTTTCCGGTACTACATGATCTGTTTTGCTAATAAACGTTCCGGTTCCTTGCTGAGTTTCCAAAATATTCTTGATCTCCAATTCTTTATAAGCTTTGGATACCGTGTTTAGGTTTACCTTTAACTCTACGGCAAGTGCTCTGACCGTAGGAAGCTGTTCTCCCAACTTAAGTTGCCCGGATGCTATGCCAAACCTGATTTGATCAATGATCTGGCGGTATATCGGTATACCGCTAGAGTAATCTAATAAAAACTTGATCATATGATTTTATATTATTCTATATTAATATTGTACTACTATTATAGTACAAAAATACAAGAATAAATTGTAAGCATCCGATAAAGTACACATTGTAGACCTAAAAACTCTTCTATTACTTTGCGTTCAAAAACGTAGTTATGAAACGATCAATGAGTAAAGAAGAGTTTTTAGCGCTATATCAGCGCCAACAGTCCAGCGGACTAACCATAAAGGATTTCTGTGATAATGAATCGTATCCTGCTTCCTGTTTTCATTATTGGAAGAAGAAATATGGATTGAGTCACCCATATACCAAACACACCGAACCTACAGGTGATTCGTTTATCCCTCTTAATATTAATCATACTCCTGCCATTCCCACTTCATCATGTGGTGACAGGCATGTAACCATAGAACTTCCATCCGGCATAAAGATCCACCTCAACATCCTAAGTAATCCGGAGATTATTTATGGCCTGATCAGTAAATTATGTAGCCATGTTCTGCCTGAATGATACGATGCGCTACTTCCTGTGTCCCGGGAAGACAGATATGCGCAAAGGAATAAATTCCCTTTGTGGGCTTGTTCATGATAAAATGGGATATGACGTTCGACTTGGCGATGTGTTTATCTTTGTCAACCGAAGCAGAACAACCATGAAACTTCTGCATGCCGAAGACGGAGGTATGGTGTTATACATAAAACGCCTTGAGGAAGGTACCTTCAGACTTCCTTCCTATGATAGTGAAAGCCGTTCCTATCCCATGGAATGGCGTGATTTAGTACTGATGGTGGAAGGCATAACCGATAATCCGAGTGATAGACTCAAACGTCTTAAAGCCGGTCGAAAAGAAGGATTTTATTGATTAAAAAGAGCTTCCTAAACTTGTATAGCTGTACGATTTTCAGTATCTTTACATTATAATAAGATACTAAAAAGAATGATTCATACAGATACGATGGAACTAATAATCAAGAATCAACAGGAGCAAATAAAAGGGCTTCTGGAGACAAATCGTACCCTTGTAGAATCAAATCAGAAACTTATGGAACAGACGGGAGAACTGCAGCAAAAAGTACAGGAACTCCTGTCGCAAGTAGCCTGGTTAAACAGACAGCTTTTCGGCAGAAAGAGTGAAAAGCTGGCATCCTTGGATCCCAACCAGCTTGCCTTGTTTGATACCTTGGCTAATCCCAGGCAAGAGGAAACGGATCTTGTGGAGACTGGCGTAGGCACTAGGACATGTAAACCGGACGGAAAGAAAAAAGAATCCCGCCGTAATCGGGAACTGTTAGAGGGGCTGCCCGTTGTGGAAGTCATTGTCGAACCTGATAATGTGGATCTGAATCGATATCGTCGTATAGGTGAAGAGCGCACACGTACGCTTGAATTTGAACCGGGAAAGCTATATGTCAAAGAGACAGTACGTCCCAAATACGGACTCAAAAATAATTTAAGTCTTCCCAAAGAGGGTGAAAGCGGTGTCATAATAGCACCGCTTCCACCTTCCCCTATATACAAATGTCTGGCAGGACCTTCCTTGCTAGCCGAAATACTTCTGCAGAAATATGAATATCATGTTCCCTTTTACCGTCAGGTAAAGGAATACAGACATTTGGGTGTACGACTGCCGGAAAGTACTTTAAGCGGGTGGTTTAAGCCGGTATGTGAGTTATTAAGTCCTCTTTATTCGGAATTAGTAAAGCTCGTAACGGGCAGCGGATATGTTCAGGTCGACGAAACCACAGTACGGGTCATCAACAAAGGAAAGGGAAAAACCGATAAGGAGTATTTATGGATGGTCAGGGCAGCTATGGAAAAACTGGTCATCTTCCATTATGATGACGGTTCCCGATCCGGACAGACAATCAGAAATTTATTAAAGGACTTCAAAGGATATCTTCAAAGTGACGGATACAGTGCCTACAATGCGTTTGATGGCACTAAGGACGTGTGCCTTATTGCCTGTCTGGCCCATATCAGAAGACATATGGAGCTGGCACTGGATGAAAATAGATCACTTGCTGAATATGCTCTTAAACAAATACAGGAACTATATCATATTGAGCAGATAGCAGATGCCCGGAAACTCGATGCGCAGGGACGATGTGCACTCCGCCAGCGTTTGGCAACTCCCATACTTGACTCCTTTGAAAAATGGATGGAACAGACTTATGGCAAAGTACCACCAAGAAGTCGCATGGGACAAGCTATTACCTATACTTATCCTCTTTGGCCAAGAATGAAGAATTACCTGAAAGATGGAAATCTGAAAATCGATAATAATCTGGCGGAAAATGCGATTAGACCACTTACTTTGTCCAGAAAGAACTTCCTCTTTTGTGGTAACCACGAGGCAGCTGAAAATACAGCAATCATATGCTCACTATTAGCTACCTGTAAAGCACAGGAAATTAACCCAAGGGAATGGCTGAATGATGTCATAGCCAAACTTCCATATTATCCGGAAAAGGACTCCGGGAAAAATGGTCGTGAACTTCTTCCGGATGTGATATTCTCTATTGGTTACGGTAACCAATCCAAGCTATTTGTCAGCAGATTGGTTTTTCTCCATTATTTCAGTTCTTCGTAATTGCAAACTCCACCCACGAAAACAACATGATAGATTTCTATGCCGGGAATCTGCACACCGTCCGGCACATCGAATTTAATTTGAAGGATAGTGTTCTTGATTTCAGGAGTAAGTCAGTTCGTAATGGCAGCAGTTACTTTTATGAATCATGTCGAACTTCCACGTGTTCCTGTCCTCATCTTCGTAAATGACGTGCCATTCGATGCACTCTTCTTCTGTCTGAACCAGATTCTTATCAGTATACTTCCTTTAAAGAGAGCCATTCGGCAAGTTCCTGCATCACTGAAAAGCTGACTGCAATATCCAATGTATCGGTATATATGCAGGTCTATATTCCTACTCTTTGCCAGCAGACCGGATGTGAGTGAGTCTACCAGATGAATGGTTGCCCCAATACGTTCCCATGTCGGGTCAGCATTCATACCTTTCACAACACTGAAAGCCGAGCAACCATAATTTACGATTGGCGAGCACCTATTTCGAGTATGTTCTACGATCATGAACTGAGCAACCGTACCCGAAACGAGCATGGAGCAGATTTTGCAACAATTACATTGAAGCATTCAACATCGTCCTTGTTTAATACTATTTTGATTACCATATTATTAGTCGCTTATGTTCTGGTTTTGTATTTACATCCTCGTGGCTATATTCATCGGTCTTCCAAAAGTAGTTTTTGCACAGACTCTCGGATGCTTACATTTATAGCATATATAATCACTTAAGTCCTGATTGACTGTATAAGTACTCCATCAGCGTACAATATTGCCGTTTCTTTATTAATGAAAGCAAACTTTCTATTAACCACGGTCGTGGCTAACATTAACCACAGTCGTGACTAACTCTAACCACCCAGGTGGGTAGGCTTAACCACGGCCGTGGTTAAGCAATCGCAGCCTGATTTCCGGTAAGCTATATATTTACTCTATAAACATTATTTGCTTCATCCTTAAATCGTCCACTTTGTTATACCGTCTTTCTATGAATTGTTGTTAATTGTTTTCCTTTAACATGAACTTTAACTTTATATGAACTGTTATTTTGTAGTAATTTTAAGCCACCATTAACTATATGAATCTGATTATAGCCATAGTTCCCGTATTATCACTGATAGTACTAATGGCATTTTTTAAAATGTCAGGTGATAAAAGCAGCATTATATCTTTAGTAGTTACCATGCTAATTGCCTTTTTCGGGTTTCATTTCCCTTTGGATGATTTATTATTCTCCTTTCTTTATGGAGCCATGAAAGCAGTTTCACCTATTTTGATTATTATCCTGATGGCTATATTCAGTTACAACGTTTTGCTTAAAACTGAAAAAATGGAAATTATTAAACAACAGTTTTCTTCTATCTCAACTGATAAAAGCATTCAGGTGTTATTGCTTACATGGGGATTCGGAGGATTGCTAGAGGCTATGGCCGGATTTGGAACAGCCGTAGCCATTCCTGCTGCCATTCTGATTAGTTTAGGATTTAAACCAATCTTTTCGGCAACAGTCAGTCTGATTGCCAACAGTGTAGCCACAGCTTTCGGCGCTATTGGCACACCAGTACTTGTACTTGCCAAAGAAACAAGCCTGAATGTACAAACATTAAGCACAAATGTTGTCCTCCAACTTTCAGTCTTGATGTTTTTAATTCCATTAATATTACTCTTTCTTACAAATCCTAAATTAAAATCACTACCTAAAAACGTATTATTAACACTATTGGTAGGCAGTGTTTCTTTGGGGAGTCAATATATAGCAGCACGTTATATGGGTGCTGAATCTCCTGCTATCATTGGAAGTATATTGTCCATTATTGTTATTATTTTATATGGTAAACTGACTGCAACAAAAGAAGAAAAGAATCAGAGAAACATTTTAAAAAGTAAGGATATATTCAAGGCGTGGAGCATCTATCTCTTTATTCTTTTATTGATAATTGTGACAAGCCCATTATTTCCGGGACTGAGAAACACATTGGAGAATAATTGGGTAACACACATCAGTCTTCCTATAAATATGTCGACAGTGAATTATACGATTTCGTGGCTGACCCATGCAGGCGTTTTGCTTTTTGTGGGTACATTTGCAGGTGGCCTTATCCAGGGAGCAACTGTCAAGGAACTGTTCGTTGTACTTTGGAAAACGGTGAAACAATTGGAAAAGACATTTATAACAGTGATTTGTCTGGTAAGCCTGTCCACTGTCATGGATACTTCCGGTATGATATCCGTAATAGCTACTGCACTTGCGACTATTACCGGAAATCTTTATCCCTTTTTTGCACCGATAATCGGTTGCTTGGGCACATTTATTACAGGTAGTGATACCTCTTCCAATATCCTATTCGGTAAATTACAAGCTAGTGTTGCCGGACATATTCAGGTAAGTCCCGATTGGTTATCGGCTGCAAATACCGTAGGAGCAACAGGAGGGAAAATAATTTCGCCTCAGAGCATTGCAATCGCTACTTCCGCCGGAAACCAACAAGGGAAAGAAGGAGAAATATTAAAAGCTGCCATTCCTTATGCATTGGTGTATGTGTGTATAACAGGTATCATCGTCTATCTTTTCAGCTAAAAATGTTGAAAAACTGTAAAAAACAAGCATGTTAAAGCGTATTCTAACAAAAAAGGATTTAATTTGAATCCGATTTAATAATTAATAAATAAATAGTAAGATGAACGAATTAGTTGCAAAAATCAAGGAATTAAGCAATGCATTCTTTATGGATGCTGAATTGCAAACAGAAAAAGGTAATAAAGCTGCAGGTACACGTGCACGCAAAGCTTCTTTAGAGCTGGAAAAATTACTGAAAGAGTTTAGAAAGGCTTCTTTGGAAGAAGCTAAAAAGTAATTTCATGATTATTTGAGCACAAAGAAAAGCTGTCCATAACCGGATAGCTTTTTTAGTTTTATGATTTGCCATGAAATTCACAGTCCCCTATTTTTTTATCATCTCTATTTCTTGAAAGATTAATCTCTTTTTCATTGATACTTATTCGTTTTTAATTTATGGAATAATCGGAATTTTTGTATTTTTGTTTGCTGCTTATAACCTAGAGAAAAAATATCCAATGAAGAAAATGCGTTTATTGCTTATTTGTGCAAGTATATTGACAGTCACAGGAAGTTTCTTCTCGTGTGAAAACGAAAAAGATGCTTCTTTATACCTTCGGGCCGACTCACTTAATCAAGTTGCTTATAAAGTGCGTTACAAAGATTTGAAGGCTTCTTGCAAAGCTGCCCATGAAGCATATCGTTTTTCTTTGAACAATTCTTCCTTGCGTGCCGAAGCACTGAATAATATAGGATTTTGTGCCTTTATTCACATGGATTTTGAAACGGCTGAAAAGTTCTTTCAACAAGTATACGAAACAACGACAAATGAACTTGAGTGTCTGATAGCTGACATTGGCATGATGAAGATTTGCCAGCGTACCGCCATGAATAAAGAATTTTATGATTACCGTAACAGTGCCTTACGCCGTATGAAGCGTATTAACGATGATCGTTCTGCCATCACCGATCCTACGATATTAGAACGTTTGAACTATGCACATTCCGAGTTCTCGATTGCATCAGCCATCTACTATTATTATTTACAGCAAGAACAGCAGTCTTTGGAGGCCATAAATGAAATTAAAGTAGACGAAGGACTGGAGCGCGACACGGCACAACTGCTCTATTATTATTACATGAAAGGTTCGGGAGGTATGTATGAAGCACCTACACAAGAGGAAGTTGTATTGGGCGAGTTTAATTACTTAGTGGATTGTTTGCGCATCAGTCATGATTTAGGATATGTATACTTTGAAGCTAATGCTTCGCAAGCAATGGCGGAATTACTGAAAGAGAGAAAGAATTATGATTTGTTGATGGCACGCCGTCCCAGTGTGATGAGAGGCATTAATACAGAAGATTTACCATGGGAAGAATTGGTGATGTCTTTTGCCGAAAATGCTCTACAATTATTTAAAACCTATGGAGATTTATATCAGATATCAGGAACTTATCGCACTTTGGCCTCCTGTTGTAATGAGCAAGGAAGGTATGAGGAAGCATTAAGTTATCTATCTGAGGCTTTAGGATATGTGAACCGCCATCATGAGAAATTTTATCATTGTACAGATACGACAGATCGTCTTCGCCCTTATGTTCCCATGGCATCCACTTCCATCGAACTTCAATGGATTAATGATGATGGTATCAAAACGGTTCCCGAATGGATTGCCCGCTTTCGTGAACAACTTAGTGTAACTTATGCTGCCCTGGGAATGAAACCGGAATCTGATTATAACAGAAATATTTATCTTGATATACTTGATTATACACGACAAGACAAAGAACTGGAAAGCCGCTATATTGCATTAGAAAAGGAATCCGAGCAATTAACTGGCTTATTGGCTGTTGTCATTATCGGAATTATAGTACTGATTGTGCTGTTCTGGATACTAAACAGACAATGGAAAGTTCGCAATACGTTATATATTGCCAAGTTGAAACGTACTCTCGATATTTGCAGAAAGATTACAGCTTCCGTACCTTCGGATGCAAATGAAGTGGATGATGTCATAAGTGCCATGCACACTCCAGTAGGTGAAGATATTCTGCAGTTGATAGGAGCATCGCTATTGCAAATTGTCGTTTACGAAAATGAAACGAAACAACCGATACAGTATGATGGCAGTTGTACTCGGTTTATTCTAAGTGTCCCCAACAAAGAACAACCGTTAGGAGAAATAAACTTGTATTCTTCACAGAAAATGAAAAAGGATGATAAAGCTTTGATGAAGGTTATAATTCCTTATATATCATGGACATTGGAAAACGGACTGGCTTTTATTTCATTGGGAGATGAACGCAAACGGCTGGAAAAAGAACAATATATACACGAACAACATTTGGCAGAAAACAAACGGCAAAATCTGGTAAAGAAAGCATGTCTCTTCATTGTTATGGGTATCATGCCTTATATCGACCGTATTATTAATGAGACGCATAAGCTTACAGTGAATAATTATATTGACAATGAAGATATTAAGAAAAGCAAATATCATTATATAGATGAATTGATAACCCGTATCAACGAGTATAACGACATCCTGGCTTTATGGATAAAGATGAAACAAGGAACACTTAGTTTAAGTATTGAAAATTTTGAATTAAATGACCTGTTTAAGGTCTTAGTCAAAGGAAGAAAGACCTTCGAAATGAAGCAACAGACATTGACGATAATACCTACCGAAGCCATAGTAAAGGCAGATAAGGCACTAACACTCTTTATGATTAACACTCTAATGGAAAATGCCCGTAAGTATACCCAACAAGGAGGGAAAATTTCTGTGTATGCAGAAGAAAACGAAAATTATGTAGAAATATCTATTCAAGATAATGGTTTGGGGCTTTCTGTAGAAGACAAAGAACGAATATTGAGTGAAAAAGTATATGATTCCGGAAAAATTGGTTTACAAAGTACCAAGAATGCAGCAGAACTTCAAAAGAATAAAGGACATGGGTTCGGACTGATGAATTGTAAAGGCATTATCGATAAATATAGAAAAACGAACGACATCTTTCGAATATGCACATTTAATATTGAAAGTGAACCGGGCAGAGGCAGTCGCTTTTATTTTCGCCTCCCCAAAGGAATACGGAAAATACTGATGTTGATTCTTATATCTACTCTATCGCTATTGAGCAGTTGTGGAGAGAATCATTTGGAGCGCCAGGAAACAATGACACCGGAAGACTCCGTCCAATGCTATGACAAATGGTTAACGGCAGCAAATAATTATGCTTATGATGTATACAATTGCAATATCGAAGGACTTTATCAACAAGCCTTATCATATGCTGACAGCGCATTATTTTGCCTGAATGCCCACTATAAACAGTATTCTCATCAAACAGCACCTTTATTGAGATTGGAAGGAGAAGGGACAGCAGCCGAACTGGAGTGGTTCAACAATCATTTTGACACGGATTATTATACCATGTTGGACGTACGTAATGAATCAGCAGTGGCATTTTTGGCGTTGGGTCATTTAGATGCTTATCGATACAATAACAATGCATATACTGCGCTTTATAAACAGATAAGTGAAGACACCTCTCTTGAGGAATATTGCCGGCAGATGCAACTGTCGGCAAATAATAAGATTGTCGCTATTATTCTTTGTATTGTCATATTGCTGCTGTTACTGACAGGTTATTATTTGCTTTATTTTCGCCATCGTTTGCTGTACCGGTATAATTTGGAGCAGGTACTTGAGATTAATCAACAGGTTTTTACAGGATCGTTGCTGAACGAACAGACCGATAAAGATATTGCGGAAAGTTTGGTTAATGCCATGTTTGAGGGAATAAATGAATTAATTGCCATTGATGTACTTGGCATAGCCGTTTATAGTGAAGACAGTCATAACTTGAAATGCAGTTTTTCTTTATCGGATGAGGGAAATGAGGATATGCGTGAACTTATAACACGTTGTTTTGAGACACAGACTGTATATTGGACGGAAAAAAATCGTATTAAATGCCTTCCTTTGTGGGTAGAAACCGGAGGAGAAAATCGTTGCACCGGTGTACTGGCTTTAAGATGTTCTTTTGATAGCGAGCGCGAAGATGACCGCTTAATGGTAGAGTTAGTAGCCGGATATGTTGCTATAATCGCTTATAATGCGGTGGTGCTGATGGCACAAAAATATCGTGATATAGAGACGGCTCAAGACGATGCTCGCCGGGCTATCCGTGAAGAAAACCAGCTTCATGTACAGAATTTAGTTTTGGACAACTGTTTGTCCACCATTAAGCATGAAACAATTTATTATCCTAATAAAATAAAGCAGATTATCGACAAACTAAACAATGAACCGGTTCGTGAGAACGAAAGAAGACAAATAGAGACTGTAAGTGAGCTGATTAGTTATTACAAAGATATTTTTACAATATTAAGTTCCTGTGCTGCTCGACAATTAGAAGAAATAACTTTTAAACGCAGTATTGTAAAGGCCCAGGATTTAGCTGATTATGCAGAACGCTACATGAAACGTGTGGGAAAACGTTTTTTTTGTAAAGTAGAACTAAAAATAGAGGTGGAAAATGTTTCAATGCTTGGAGATATGATTCAATTAAAATATATGCTTGAAAATTTAATAGATGAAGCCTTGTCTTATGAGGTTGACGGAAGACTGTATTTACATATATATAAGGACACAGACTTTGCCAGGTTCGACTTTATAGATAAACGTCGCGATAAAACTCAAGAAGAACTGAATCAATTATTCTATCCGCATTTATCACGAATGAAACGTGGTAGCGAAGGAGTTCTGACAGGTACGGAATATCTAATATGCAAGCAGGTAATTCGTGAACATGACGAGTTTGCAGGCAGGCGTGGCTGTCGTATTAATGCCCAGCCGGTAAGCAATGGAGGTTTTATGATATGGTTTACTATTCCTGCAAGATAACAAAATAATGAAATATAATAAATCAAGATAATATGGAAAGCAAGAAATTTAAAGTTATAATTGTTGAAGACGTTAAGTTAGAATTAAAAGGTACTGAAGAGATTTTCAGACATGAAATTCCTAATGCCGAGGTGATTGGTACAGCTATGACTGAAAATGAATTTTGGGAACTTCTTAAAGTACATACTCCTGACATGGTATTACTCGATTTAGGATTGGGTGGTTCCACTACCATAGGTGTAGATATATGTTCTTCTTTACGGAAGAATCACCCTGAAATAAAAGTACTTATATTCACAGGTGAGGTGTTGAATGAAAAGCTTTGGGTAGATGTTTTGAATGCCGGTGCAGATGGTATTATTCTCAAAACAGGCGAGCTTCTGACGGCGACCGATGTGCAAGCCGTAATGGATGGTAAGAAACTTGTGTTTAATTATCCCATACTCGAAAAAATAATAGAACGTTTCAAACAATCTGTCGCGCAAGAACAACGCCGGCAGGAAGCTATCATCAATTATGATATTGATGAATATGACGAACGTCTTCTTCGACATTTGGCACTAGGGTATACCAAAGAAATGATTACAAATCTAAAAGGTATGCCTTTCGGTGTAAAATCAATAGAAAAGCGGCAAAACGATCTTATTAATCGCTTGTTTACTATTAATGAGCGAAGCGGTGTCAATGCATGTCGTCTTGTAACGCGCGCTTTAGAGTTGCGTATTATTGATATTGATAATTTAGAGCCGGATGAAGAATAATTACTATTTTCCCCATGTAGCTACATTCTTCTTTTTATTGACAGTAATAGTGGCATTAGTCTCATGGATAGGCAGTATTTACGGGCTTGGCACAGTGCAAAGTCTGCTTAGTCCGGAAGGTATCCGCTGGGAGCTTAGACATATTACAAGTAATTATGTTAAGACTCCCGCTTTGGGAATTATAATGATTTTACTCTTTGGCCTTGGAATAGCTTCTTATAGCGGCATGGTTAATGCCATTGGCAGGATTTTGAAAAGAGGAAAGCAGTTAACGCGAAAAGAAAAGCGTGCCCTACTGTTTTCTGCTTGTATTTTATTTATCTATTCGTTGACAATCATCATGACTACTTTTGCTCCTTGGACAATATTGCGAAGTATTACCGGCTCCTTAGGAAATTCACCTTTTCAGCAAGGCATATATTATCTTATTTCATTCGGAATAGGTTTGTCAGGAGTAGTTTTTGGCTATACTTCCGGGCGTTTGCGTAATGACAGAGATATAATTCGAGGAATGACTTTCTTGTTTATTCGCTTTGCCGATTACTTTGTTATTTTGTTTTTTATTGTTCAGTTCTTCTCTTCGCTACTATATACTAATTTGACAGAATGGATTGGAATAGACTCAAGCATAATGGTTTACGTCTTTCATGTTTGTTGTTTTATTCCTTTTATTGGAATGCTAAATAGAAAAAAATAAGTTATGAGCGAAAATAGTTGCTAAGATTTTTGGAACTTTTGATAAAAGCTATTATCTTTGCACCCGCAAACAAGGATGGTTCCGTAGCTCAGCTGGATAGAGCAACGCCCTTCTAAGGCGTGGGTCCTGCGTTCGAATCGCAGCGGAATCACTAAAGGCGGTTACTTCGGTAATCGCCTTTTTTATTGTATATCAGCTAATTACAATGTAATATATTGGAATATAAGCATTTACAACTCGTTTTTATTAACGTTTATTAGTGCACAATCATGCACAGTAATGCATCAAACGTATTATTTTTGATACCGATAAAGTATCAAAGGTATCAAATGATACCCAAAAACATGATACCAAATAGAATAAATACTGTTTTTTTATTTATTAAACCAATACATGCATTATTTAACAGTATACATGAAAATTCGTGATTCTGTTCGATTACAACCAGTGATTCACATTAAAAAACAAAAAGTATGAAGTATCCAACAATGAGGTTTGTGTTCGACAGAAAGCATGTCGCCACAAGAAACAAAAAAGGTCTGGTTCAGATTGAAGTAACATCAGAAGGTAAACGGAAATGGATTGGGACATCAGTGAAACTATACGCTGACCAATGGAATGAAAAAAAGAAGGTAGTTAATTCCGTACACTCAATCCAGTTAAATGCGATGCTTGATGGTATGATGAGCAAATTAAATGATTTTATTCTTGATTTGTTTAGAAATGACCAGCAATTCGACTTTGAAAAACTTAACGCGTTCTTGGAGAAATCCAACCATTCGGATTCGTTTATTGATTTTGTTCGCACAAGAATAGAGGATAGGACAGACATTGAGGAAAGCACGCGAAAACAGCATAGAACTTTGCTACAATCGTTAGAAAAGTTCGGAAAGCTAAATTACATGGATGACCTGACAAAAGCGAATATAACGCTTTACGATGAATTCCTGCATCAACAGGAGATTTCTCAACCTACAATCTATAACTATCATAAACGCTTAAAGCGTTATTTGCATGAGGCAATGAAGTTCGGTTTATTGAATGAAGACCCTTATGTTGGTTTGCATTTTGAACGCGGAAGATTTGAGAAGCGGAAATATCTTACAGAAGAAGAACTAAAAATGATCCGTACTTGTAAAATTAATATGCCATCAATAGACCGGATACGTGATTTATTTCTTTTTCAATGCTACACTGGACTTGCGTATGCTGATTTTGAGAAATTCAATTTTGAAAAGGATGTCGAGGAAAGGAATGGGAAATATATTGTATCCGACAGAAGAAAAAAGACCAATGAGGATTATAAAATAGTGCTTCTTACTCCGGCAATCGAAATATTGAAGAAGTATGACTATAAGCTACCTATCATATCCAATCAAAAATATAATGTCTCATTAAAGGTGGTCGCTCAATACGCAGGTATTGATAAGAATATAACCACACATATGGGGCGACATACTTTTGCCGTTTTTGCCCTGAACAATGGTGTGCCTATTGAAATTGTTGCCAAAATGCTTGGACACACAAACATTCGCACTACACAAGTTTATGCGAAAGTTCTTAATTCCGAAGTGGAAAAAGGATTTGATTTGCTAGAAAGTAAGATTAGACTTTAACACCTGAATTGGAAGAACAGTTTCAGCAAGAGTTATACAGCCCTACTTGCTGAAACTGTTTGTTTTAAACTGAGTCGTCAATGGCATTGATTACAGCAACCATTTCCAAATCAAAGAAAAGGATACGCACACCATCATTGCATATACCGTATTGAGAACTGGGACGTTCATCGGTCCATCCGTTTTCAGCTATGACTAAATCAACGACTTTAAAAATTATATCCAAAGACACAAAGTTTATTTCTCGGTTGATAAAGTCTCTGAGTTCTTCTAATGTTTTCATTTTTTTAGTTTTCTATAAAATCAATCCTGCAACCTAGTGCATACCCTATCTTTGCAAGGATATCTATACCTGTACTATATTTACCAAGTTCTATTCGTGCTATGTGACCCTGGTTTATACTGACCAGCTCTGCCAATCTCGCTTGGGACAATCCCTTTTGCTTTCTGAGCTCGGCAATACGCTTACCGATTCGTTCTCTCTCATTCAAGTTCTCCATATAACCTCTCTTCCTCTCTTTCTTCTTCACACAAGAAATTCCACATCTCAATCAATGCTAATTCCTTATCTCTATTGCTTCCGCTGTTAGATGGATCAAGCCAATTTATGTGGGCAATTCTATCTTTAAATTCATCATAGCTACAGTATATACTATCGGCATCTTGGTCGAACCAAATAAAACAACGAGGGAAAGATAGGCGAATAATCCCTATCTGGCCATGGTAATCAATAATGTTTTCAGCAAGGTATATACCTGGATATTTCGGATTTTCTTTTTTCATTAGTAGATAACAGCTTTTAATTCCTTGTCAGTTATACAAACACTCTCTTGTCTCTGCACGGAATAGTAAGTGACATGATTATTCGAAACTTCAAACATCGGATAGATTGAATCAGGATCGTCTTTAATCCCTTCAACCGTGAACTTAACGATACCTCGTTTTGCAGCCTGCTTGAATGCTCTGCGAAAATTTATATCTAATGAATTAAAAATTTTCATAATCTTATATTTTATAAAATTGAAAATTGCTTGTTTCTTAATTCAAAAACACGTACCTTTGCACCGCATATCAGAAATGATATTAGTCGCCTTCGGGCGTGGATTGAAACGACATTAAAAATGTCATTGTGACTTAAATCACAATTCAACATTTAGGGTAGCGATTTTTTCGCTGCCCTATTTTTGTTTATAGTTACCAAATTATAGTATCTCAGGCGTATTGTCCCGCCATCTAGAACCATCCGGCCACATACCTCCACGGGCGATGCTTATATAGTTGTCACCCTCTTTGATGAACACGGACCAACTACATTCATTTCCGGCAAAGCGGTTAGCCTCCGCAATATGCCTAATATCTTTTATTAACACCGATTTGTTAGTACCTGTAATCGGTTCCATAAGACTCGTGCCGTTATTGGCCTTAAAGTTCGCAAAATACGTTCTCATTGCTTAATGCCGCTTATCCGTTGCCGCCGGTTCTATTGTGTTATTTGATACTGCAAATATAAATGTTTATCTTGACAATGCAAAATATTACATTAATAAAGAAGGCATGTTTTTAAACATTCATTCAGATAATACGCTTTGTGCATATTCCGCACGCCTGTTTATTTTCGTTCTGAGCGCGGTTAAGCGATTTCGGGTAAATTCTAAGCCACTATGTGTGCGAATGCCTCTTGCGTTCAGTCGTTCAACTACCTTGTCAATATCTTGCGGAGTATTGCACCCCTCCAACATGGCGGCTATCATATTGTTCTTTTCATCGTTCATCGCTTCCTTTCTTCTTTTTTCCCCGTTCACCTTACCGCCTTTCGCCTGTCCGGTGGTTGTTCCACCTAAAGAGGTGCATTTGTTTCCAGCTTTGGAAATAAAATAACCGTTTTCCTCAATTTGTTTTTTCTTTACTTCCAATGCTGATTTAGTTCGTTCCTGTATAAGTTCTTTTTCCAGTTGGGCAGCAAAAGAAAAGGCAAACAAAATCATTTCGTCCATCGCTTTTATCATGCCACAATTCAAATCAATGCCCATTTGGACGATTACAAGACGTATTTTACGCGGTTTTAGTTCATCATTGATGAGTTTGTTTAAATCGCTCATAGATCGTCCTAAACGAGAAATTTCGGCTACTATTAGCATATCTCCAGTCTCCAGCAACGGAAGTACATCAGTGCCTAATTTCCGTTTCTTATAGGTTACACCGCCAGATATTCCTTCTTCCGTTATCACAATGTCAGATTTTAAACCGTTTCTTTTCAACCATTCTTGGACGGTTCTGTTTTGCTGCTCCAATGTTTGTTTGTCGGTGGATATACGACCATATTCTACTACTTTCATAAATTATTCCTTAGATTAAAATTCGTTTCGGCAATGGTTCGCCAATCTTATACAGTTCTACGCTTGTAACTTCTTGTGTTTCTTTAAGCAGGTTTATCCCATCGCTGTAGAAGTTTAGCAACCTTATAGCTTCGAATGCGTTGCATGGTTGAAGCATTATAGTTCGTCCTTTCTCGTTAATCTGAATGAAATAATTCTTTTCCATAATCTTTTTGTTTTTAAGTTAGTAAATAGTTCCGCCCGTGGAACTTGCACCACTTGCAAGGCTTTCAACCTTTGGCGGATAATTCGGTTTAAAAACCGTTATTTCCAGTCAGCTCCTTACTTACTCCAACAGCTAACCAAATCAAAATGCAAATCATGAACATATTATTTCCTCCTTAATTAAATTTATTCGTTCATTCTTACCTATCGCCTACCCGGCAGCCGTATTACTGCCGGGGTGTCATAAGATGATATGTTGGCAAAAGCCCCAACAATGTATCTATGCTAATTGTGGCAATATATTTCTATTCAAATTTCACATTCAAGTACGGCCGTTTGCCCTGATTGCTTACATAGTTTTTCTAATCTGTCATATATGCATTGTAAATAATCGATAAAACCGTATATTATTTGCATTGTATTTTCTTTGCTATCTATATCTATATCAATGCAAGCTATAATAAATTCTTTGCACTGTTTTACTGCCTTAATCATTAATTCAGTATTGACTATTTTTTTCACTATTTGGCTAAACTCGTTGCCATCAAGCCATAGTTTCTGTACGTAATTGTTAACTTCTTCGGATGTTATTATTTGTCCGTTGAAATAATCAAATGAAATTTTCTTTAATGAATTCATATTCTTTATTGTTTAAGTTAATAAATAGTTCCCGGTGGCGGTGTTGCTCCGCCTCCCCACATTGGTTAATATTGTTCTATCGTCCACTCTTTTTTTATAAAACCTTTAAAGTTGCCAAACGATTTTTTAAACGCTGCTAACGCTTCTTTCTTCGTCTTGCCGTAATAGCAATAGCGCGCCCCGTTATAAAACTCTACCATTAACTTATATTCTTTCATATCCTTTAAAATTTATCTGATTCATCACTTTTGTTTATAAATTCGCGTAGCTTATCCCTGTCGGTGCCGGAAATGAATATCACAGCACCGAATAATAAAACCAACAAAACCATATTCAACTAATTAAATGACCGTCTTTAATCTTCCGTTACCGTCCGTAAACCCGTTAAGTGTTTCCGCCTCTCTTTCGGCTTTTTCCTTAGTCGGATAGCATTCTATTATACAGTTGTCCAGATTGTCTAATATGCCGTAATATCCAAGTGTTAACGGCTTATCCTTGACGGTGTAACGCTTTCCCTTTACTTTCTTCTCGTAAAATTCTACGTTCTCATCCATCGGGGTGTAATCTGATGAAATGCTAAGCGTGCCCGATTCTATTTTGTCATTAAGCTCAATTATATCGGGTAAATCGTTTTTTAAACTGCTTTCCACGCTTACACCGTCATAGGTTACACCGAATTTCCATTCCTTATCTGTGTACACGTTGAAAACATCGCCCGGCTGTATGTCTGCACGTACTTTCGCGCTGGTTATGATTCCCGCGCCTTCAATGTCGTAATAGTGCACACCGTTAAAGTTGGCTGTTTCGGTAAATCTTATATTATCAAGCGGGTGCGCTTCAGCTGTGCAATCCGTTAAAGCTTTTTCCAGTCGTATTATATCCATGTGTTTAACTTCTCTCTCCGCTATTTCTTTAGGGCATTTCTTTAAATTTCCGACACTGCAACAACCGTTTGAATTTACACGGGCAGTACCGTTTTTTTCATTAAAAGCCAATATAACGCCTATTTCTCCACACTGATCATAAACAACCTCCCCCAGTCTAAACCCGTCCAGTTCTTCGGGTATTGTCGGATAATCAAACGAATCATATTTCGCATAATCATCAATGATTAACGGGGTGTCATTCCCTTGTGGTTCTTCTGCTAATTCCGGGATATATATTTCTTCAGGAAGCGCCGGCAACTCTATAGGCGCTATCAATTCTTTCACCTTGTCCGCTTGCTTCTTGCTGAATATCCATCCGGCACGCTTTTCACCGTTATAATTTAAAGACGGGTTAAAGCGTCCCCCCAGTTCCTTTAATTGCTCTTTGATCGCTTTTGTATCGCCAAACACCGCGATCGCCTTTTCGGAGTAGTCCACGATTTCCAGGCCTTCAATCGTCACGGCTTTCTCAACCTTTTCAGGCTTAACGCTGCTTTTCTTCGCTTTCGGCTCTATAACCTTATATTCATCACTCACTTTTATGCTTAAATAAAAATTAGTATCAAAATAATCTTGCATACCATCCGAATCATCGTAACGGAAAGAACTTGCATAAGTCGTAACAGCGTCCAGAACCTTAAATATTTCCGGCGTTAACTCACCTTCCCATCCCTTTACGATGTTCATTGTGGACATATAACCACGTTCCGCGCTTCTTGATCCTTCAGCGAAAGGAACACAAGGACCGGCTTTTAATTCAATCGCCATAGAATCCGCGTACATGCTCCATTCAGAGCGAACAGAGAACTTAAAGCCCGGGAAATTCTTCTTGGCATAGGCTCTAACCTTTGCAGCGATTTCCTTTGTGCTTAACTTGCTGTCATAATTTGAACCAGCCCAACCATTTGCGGTATAAAAACTCATTGCTTTCATAATGCTATAATGTTTAATGTTAATATTTCAATTCATTACAGCGTGATTAATAGCCTACTAATATCAGATACAGCCTATACACTCAATGGCTGAATGTTATCGCAATACCAGTAAACCAAGAAAATTAAATGGGAGAATATTTGCAAGTGAGAAGTTAAAGAAGTATTTTTGCCTCCGGATTGGAGAGTACTTACTTTAAGTATTCCAACTTACGAGGGTCTTAACATTGCCGTGTTAAGGCTCTCTTTTTTATTCCAACATTTAACAACACGCTTTTGGCGTTAACGTTTGCCCCTGTAAAAGAATAGGACTTGAATATATCACCTTTCTTCCTTTCACATTGCGAAGATAACGCTTTTTTATCAAAATACCAAATAAAACGCATGATATTTTGTAAGTAATTATAAATAAATACATGCTTCATAACATACGTTTATAAGCCAATATAACGCTTCTATATGGCGTTATATTTTCATCTTCACAATGTATCGTGTTTACCTTTATTCGTCTATATCGCGCATATTGAAGCCATATGCAACGAAGCAAACGAGCGTCGCAAACCGTTGTAATACAATACACAGCAGCCCAACTATGAACGCTATACCCCTCCCCCCCCTATACCGGTGCAACCGTAAACATCCGTCCTCTCTCTCATTTTTTTTATTTTTTTCTGATTTTTTCTCTCTTTCTGATTGTTCGAATATTTTATCTAAATCAAGATGCACAAGCTGTAATATAATATTATTATCTTATACGAGTTATTGTTTTACGTTGATGCTTCTCTATGCAGTGTGTGTATGAGCCCCTTTCATTATATTCATAATAAAAGGGAGAGCGGTGTTCGCTGTCGCTCACTTTTTTCTTTATGTTACTTTCTTTTTTATGGGTTTTGGATTAGACATTTTTCCTTTATTTATATAGGGTATGTCTAATATGCAATGAGGTAGTACTATGCAATGCAAGGTATATTTCAAGTATTCTTTTACTTTTAAGATTAAAAGCTCAATATTAAAGCGGATTTAAATATATCACAGTGATAAATATTAAAGTAAAGCTTTAATATATAAATTTAAATTATTATATTTGCGTGTATTATAATAGAACAACATGAATGAATACAAGTTTTATATGATGCATTATGGCGAGCTTGGTGCCAGTTGGAAAGACTTGGAAATAGATTTCCCAGGTTTAAGGTATAAAGAATGTACAGGTCTTAATTCGTATGGAGAGCCTACAAATATGTATGCAGAGGATTTTGCTGAGACAAGCAAGGCGGAGGTGTATATTTCCAGCACACCGGCACACAAGCAGACAACTATAAAACTGACATTGATATTCTTGGAGGATGATACCAAGGATGATAAGTCTTACCATGACTTTATGACTTTCATTACCGGTTCTAAGATTGCCTACCGTGATACAGCGAGGAAGAGAAAGGTCCTTATGTACCTTTCAGGAGCCACAGAACCTAAAAGCGACACTCTTTACGGACAGAAATACAAGGAAGTGACATTTACGTTCAAGAACGTATATGGGCATTCCTTCGGATATGACGAAACTTTTCCTAACGAATAACAATTAAATTCTATATTGCTATGTTTTTAGAAACAGAAACCTTATCGGAAGCATTATCCTTTGCGAAGTGCAAGGATTTGCCCAAGAAGTTCAATCCCGAACTGGGGCTTACTTGGATATTGGCTATCGCCCTTATCAAGAAGAAAAACCTTATGAATGCCTATGCCATTGTTGAACAAAGGGCTGACGGACTTATCCAGTACAAGAAGACATTCGGGCGGCTTTCTCCCATTGATGGTCTTATCTCCATCCATCCGTATATGTACGTGGATGAAGAGGCGTTGGGAATGGCTATGAAAGCAAACAGACGAACTATCGCCATGCACTATGCTGATGCAGCGGACGACATCATTGATTCGGACGATGAGAAGTTCAAGGTGTACCAGTTGCAGTACGCCATGGATATGCAGAAGCTGAACATGAACCAGGAGAAGCCTAGATTCGGGAAGTCTGTTGTGGAAGAAGCGGAGGAAGCGGCTAATCCGGTTGTTGAGGAAGTGTTGAAGGAGAATGAGGCGTTGGCGACAATTGAGGACGAAGGAGAGTGTGTTATCGAGGTCGAGGACGCTAAGACAGCGTTCAGACCGAAGAAAGGTAGAAAAACTAAAAAAGAAGAATAGATATGGAAGATTTAATTAAGGCGTTGCTGATATTTTTGAAGTACGGTAATAAGCAATACCCAACTTCTTGTGAGCATGATATTCTTTACGTTGATATTGACCCAAGTGTTGTTCCTGATGAGGACAAGAAAACACTTGATGAACTTGGTTTTTTCGTTGATGATGAAAATGATTGTTTTGCTTCATTCAAATACGGAAGTATGTAAGCACAAATTATGATAGTCTATGATAGATGTTAAAGAATTGAGGGTAGGTAATGTATTGTATGTGAAATATGAATCCAAAACACATATTGTCCACTCAATACACGAATACAAAACTTTTAATGGCGGATATGCTATACGGATGGAAAATGGTTTTAAATGCAGTTTGGATTACGCAGAGCCTGTTCCACTTACGGAAGAATTGCTTTTAAAGTGTGGTTTTAACATTGAATGTTATGAGTATTGCATAAAAGAACAACGACTATTTGCAATAGAAGATTTTTGGATATTACATAATTGTCATAATGATTTTTATGGAGTAATGTGTTCCAATAAGGTTGTTAGGAAGATAGAACATCTACATCAATTACAAAACATCTATTATGCCTTAACTGGTGAAGAATTGGAAGTGAGATTATGAGCGATAAGAAAATGTAGTAATTTAAAGAATTAGAAAACAATAATAGATATATTATGGTAAAAGGAAACAAACAACAAGGATTTGAGTTCATCATCAAAGAAAGTGATGTGTTGGAGAGAGAAAACTTCGGCTCGTTTGAGATTATAATCACGAAAGGATATGCCTGTTTTAAGAACTACACAGGATTCCGGGTGTTCACTACCCCGTACGCTGTGGGATTGGACGGTGTGGCACATGAAACATCTCTCTATGCGTGGTTGAAGTATATGGTGGACTTCAAGAAATCCATCAAAGACAAAGAGAATGAAATGTTCGGGAAAACTACTTCCACCAACAAGGAGTTCTTGGACGGTATGAAGGTGCTTACCGAAGCGAACCTTATCAAGCCTATGGCTGTGTTCACAGATATTAATGAAGCGCAGAAAGAAGCCGAAAATTATATGAAGTGGATGGAAGGTCAGATGAAAGATTTGAATAAAGCAATGAACACTACGCCACCTGAAGAAGATTTGAAGGCGAATGCTGAATTTGAGCAGAAGGTTATCATGGCAGAAGAGGCTAAGGAGGTATTCGATGGAAGTGTTGAAACCGAGGAAAGACAGGTATAATCCTGATAATACTTACCGTATCTATATCAATATAGGTAATCATCCGGGTGCGAAGTGGGTATCTTTCAAGGACAAGGAAACCGGGGAAGTTACTAAGGGTATATTCTTGCCTGACTGGGAAACTGGAGGCATACGGATAAGACATGGACAAGTCAAGTTTGAAATTAATGCAATACCCGTAAAAGGAAAGATAAATACTCATGTGCTTATTCCTGCTGTATATAAAGGTATTGATTGTGGACTTGGACTAAGCATAGGTAATAAGGTGACAGACTTTAAGAAGGCTGTTATTGGAAACATGTATATATGCGGAGAAATACTTAATGAAGACCAAAAGAAAATACTAGAAAAGTATGTCAGAAGAAAAGGATTCTTTAAAATCGGGCGTTATAAGAAAAGTTGAGCGTATCGTGTGTGATTGCGTAAATAAAGTATTCTGCAATCAGGACCCTGTATATCCTTCAACTATCTATGAAGGAAGGACAAACATTATTCTTACAGGGAGGATTGCGAGAGGTGCAGTTTTTGCCGTATTGCATAACAGGTTCGGAATCTCATACGGTAATATTGCCAAACACTCAAAAATTAGCAGCAGGAACATTATACGGTCCGTAAAGACTTATAAGAGCATTCCTGATTCGGACAATGCCGTAATGATGATAAAAGAGCTTATAGAAGTTGAACTAAAAAAATTCCCAATTTTATGAATGATTTACTTTCTTTTAAACGTAATGTCATGATGCTCGGTCTTTGCACTGGATATAAGAATAAATGGGACGTAGCTACAAGTAAGGAAGCGTTAATGGATATAGCTTTGGATTCAAACGGTGTGGAGCTGTTGACAGATGCTCATAGCTTTGGATTCGGTATGGATATTCAGTATATGGAACGAACGTTTTCTGACTATATTAATGGCAAATGGAAGCGGAGCAAGGATGGATATACTTCGTGCCTGTATGTGGACTTTAACGGGCAAATAGAGCAGGATTGCACGCTTACTACGGTGCTTGCTTCAAAGGTTGAGTTCCATGTTTCAAAAGGGGATGTGTGCAAGCTGTATGTTGGAGGTGGATCTACTGTAAATATCACCGGAGAAGGTATCTGCTACGTGTACTCATACGGTCACAATAAAGTGACCGGCAGGTTTAAGTCAATGAATTGTATAACTAAGTCCGAATGGGCTAAATAACATGCCTATATCCACGTGTAGAAAAAGTAACGGGTGCGTTGGTTAATACTGGCGCACCTTGCTTAAAAATCAGATTATGAAAGCAACAGACTTAAAAATAGGCAACTATGTTCATATCAAATTCCGCTCCCCACAGGGAGAAAGGCTTTCCATCCCCATGCAGATAGTCGGAATATTTTCAAGCATCAATGGGGCAAACCCGAATGATACCGTTTACCTTGACTTTGAAGGAAACGAAGGTGATATATGGGAAGAAGAAGTACAAAATTTAGTATTCGCTAAAACGGAGCTTAAAAAACAATGAATTATATAGAAGAAGAGCAAATACAAGCCGACATAGAACGGTTTGAGCAAATAGGTAGCGATATTCCCGATGATGGAGATATGGTTGAACAAATACCATTGTTCAGATCTTCCGATATGCAGTCAGTCATTGAGGGCGGTAAGAAGAAGCCTCCTATTCATAGGCTTTGGGGCGATTTTTGGTGGGAGAACGAGCTTGTATTCTTATTTGCCGATAGCGGAATAGGTAAATCCATTCTTGCCACGCAGATAGCCTACGAGATAGCCAAAGGGGAAAGCGAATGTACGGAGGTGGAGGTAAGTCCTCAAACCGTTTTGTACTTCGACTTTGAGTTATCGGACAGGCAGCTTGCAAGAAGGTACTGCAATGCGGATTTCCCGAAGTCGCTTATCCGATGCACCATATCGGAAGAAGTGGACAGCGAAGATTTTAACATGAACGTGATTGACGGCATAAAAGACAAGCTGATTGATACAGGTGCAAAGGTTATGATACTTGATAATCTTTCCTATCTTTCTACGCAGACAGCAGAAGCGGAGTTCGCAGGTGCTATTATGGACGGTCTTACAAGATTGAAGCGTGAGCTGAAAATCAGTATCATGGTAATAGCGCATACGCCTAAGATTGAGGAATGGAAGCCCTTGTCTAAAACCAATATGGCAGGGAGCAAGCTTCTTTCCAACTTTGCGGACGGGGTGTTTGCCATAGGACGTACAAGGAATGGAGGACGTTATCTAAAACTACTAAAAACTCGCATGGTGAGTGAACCGGATGAAAAGTCGCTCCTGCCATATTTCAATATTATTTCGGAACCTTACCTTCATTTTGAAAAGGTTGGTGATGAAACGGAAAAGAAATTACTTATGGGAAAACCTGCAAAAGATTTTTTCACTTCTATTTGGGATAGAGCTGTTGCAGAGCCTATCCCTTTGAACGAGTTGGTTAAACTGATTATATCTAAAGATAATTCTAAAAATAGTGCAAAATCTAAGGATGGTAATGCCCGTAAGCGTATAGACCGTGCAATAAAGTACGGATCTTTAAAAAAGGACGAATTGAAGAATATATATTTGAAAACTGACAATTGACATGAATGTTGAAGAGATAAAGCAAAAGAAGCAGGAGTTGGGCGAAAAGATAGCTGTTCTTTTGAATGGGTTTGAAAATGAAACCGGAGTTCAAGTTTCGGATGTCGGCTTTGTGAGAAGAGTGGTTTATGACGAGTTGGGACATGAAATATATAAGGTGTATGTGGCAGAAGTGGAGGTGAAACTATGAGTAAGAAAAACTTATTATACGAGTTTGACCCTGTAATATACCCCCGAAATTTATGGGTGTACATAGGTTCTGATGAGGATTACATTAATAGATATTTTCACGAAAACGGAAGTGACAAAAGATTAAGTTTTGAGGCAAATTCAGAATGGGACGGATTGACATTAACGGAAGTTGTACGGAATGACACTAATATGGTAGGCATACTTGTGATATTCCGCAATAAAACTGATATGAGGATGGGGCTTGTTTGCCATGAAGCGAGCCATGTAGTTGATGGAATAGAGAACGCAATAGGAATGAAACACGGAGACGAGCCGTCTGCATATTTGTTTGAATGGGTATGTAAGAGTATCAATTTAGCGAGGTTGGGTAGTTGCGAGCCATTGAAATTTCAAGATGAATCTGAAAAATAGAACACTTATTTTTGTATAACCACCGTGATTTTTCTGACAATCAATGTAAAAACATTAAAAATAGGATAATGTAATCCCCGTTCGTAGCGTTCGGGGATTTTTGTTGTATGCTATTAAACATGTATAAATTAAATAAGAAATCCATTGCAATACAAATTTTAGCCTCTATATTTGCATCATAATTACGCTCATGGCTACGCATACCTTAAAGCTGTATTTGCAGCTTGTCCTTGAATAATAGGTATGCTTACCCTTTGTTTTTTTACAAATAACTCATTAGTATTATGGCATACAAAGCATTAGACATCGCAAATAAAATTATATCCAAAACAGATTTGGAACATGGTGATACTATATCAAATCTGAAATTGCAGAAGATGATGTATTACCAACAAGGTTTCCATTTGGCATATTTTGGAACACCATTGTTTGATGAGGATATTGTTGCCTGGCAATATGGACCGGTTGTCCCTTCTGTATATAAGGAATATAAATCGTTTGAATCCAATTCTATATCGACTTCAAAAGAAGGTATATCTTTATCAGATGATGAAGAAGAACTTTTCAACAATGTTTATGAGGAATACAACCAGTTTTCTGCTGTAGCCTTGATGAAAATGACACATGAAGAATCTCCTTGGAAAACCACGGAAATAAACTCTGTAATAAGCCGTGATAAGATGATGGCGTTTTTCAAAACACAAATTGAAGCATAAATGAGTGGCAAGTTTAAGTTAAAGCATAAAGATGTAAAGCCTAATTTAAAAGAAAAAGAGGTTGATGCGAGAAGCAAAGAACCTCTTTTCTGCTTTAAGTACTTGGATATGAAAACATCTTTAAAAGGATGTGATAATAGTGTGTTCAAGGATTTTGTAACGAGGATGCAAAAATTGTGCTGTCTTACTTGGAAAGATATAAACGTTTCCGGGAAACACCAGTATGGTTTTGAAATGATACCAATCAAACAGTTGAAGCCAACATCCCTTCCTGCAATAATCACAGAGGATATTAAAGAACTTGCTGTTTTCAGATATAGTGGCGATAACCGCCCTTTCGTATGTCTAATAATGGACTGTGTGATATACCCTATATTCATAGAAGCTAAATTCGGTGATATATACGACCACGGAAGTAAATAATAACAGATTTATCATACGTATGAAGCGGTAAGAGAACATCCTACCGCTTCATTTTTATTGCATAACTACACGTAAATCCGGACCTTTAGAGTTAGCGTTAATGGGCACTTTGCTTTCTAACATGCCTCTTTTTTTGCTCCATTGTGGATTATGTGGTAATTTTGCGACGTTTAACTAAAAAATATATCGTATGAAAAAGATTTTATTATTAGCTTTATTTGCGTTGGATTTTGTGGCGTGTGATTCACATAAAGGATTTGATTCATTAGAAGAAATGAAAGCCAAAAGCTCAAATATAAAGGGGGTGTATGGATTCACTATGGGTGATGATTATGATAAAGTAGCTCTGCAATGCAAATCTATGGGATATGATGTTGTTGATACTTTAAGTGAATTTGTTGAACTAATAAACAACGATAATTATAAGTCATATATAAAAGACTGGAGATTTTTCATAGCAGAAAAGAATGGTATAAGTCAATTATCTTTGGAATTTTATGAAGGTAAACTCTGTATAATAAGAGGATTTGGTGATTTAAGAAGCAAAGGTGAAAAGAATATAGCAAAGAATATTATGGATAATTATGGGTTGGGGATAAGTTTCGATACACTTTATTCTGAATATAAAAATTTCCCTTTATCAGAGATGAAAGAGATGATAGGACATCCGATTTTAGATAGGGAAGACCATTATTACGTGAACGATTCTTTGTTATTATCTTGTATTCTTGACAATCGCAGTTTATCATATATGGTGGTATGCACACTAAACCCATACGCAATGGCTCTTAATGGTAAGGCTCTTGCATTGAAAAGAGAATTTCAAAAAACATTATTTGGAGGAAGCCATTCTAATAGTTCTAATAGCGATGGGGATAATGTCCGTGGTCGTGGAACAATGGATAAAGATGATAAAGAGTACTGGAATAGCGTAAATAGAGAAAAGAAACTCCGAGATATGGGTATGAAAGAAGCTGCCGAGTTGGAACGTAAGGCGAGGATAAGATATTTAGAAGGTGGCGGATATAACTCAAAGGACGGAGGAAAACAAGTTCACTTCCAAGGGAGTAAGGAGCAGGAAGAGCAACTAAGGCAAATGGATGAAATGGGTTGGTAATATATTAACGAATAAAATAAGGTATTATGAAATTATTTTTATTGATTATTGCGTCATTGGCTTTGGTTTCGTGCAGTAGCGGACTTGAAAGTAAAGCCAAAAAACAAATGAAGGAAACCATTCTTGAAATGGCAAAGAATCCAGAATCTGTTAAGATTGATAATGTGAAAACGATTATCAACAATGATAGCTTATGTGTACTTTCATTTAATGCAAGAGGTCAAAATAGCTTTGGAGGATACGATAGGTCTAATTATGGATACTACTATGTTAAGTCTAAAAAAGATGGAAAAGAAAGATACATGGAAGCATTACAGGGAATAGAGGATAATAAGAAAGGTATTTTAGAATCATCAGAAGAGCTTATTTATACACTGGCTGATAAATTGAATAAAGAACCTGATTTTTCCAAAAAATCTATACATAATTGTGCTTATAATTTGGCAAGCTTAATGTGTATTGGTAGTAAATACGGTAGAAAGATAGAGTAAATACATCCTTTATGCTCAAAAACACGCTGCAAAGTTTTGCCATATCAAAAATTATGCTTTTGCAGTGTCTAAATTATAGCAGTGCAAAGCCGCAAACGTAGCGGCATTTTTTGTGCCTATACATAAAGTAGTCTTTAAAAATATAAAGATATAACTGCGCCGTGTCGTGGAGTAGAAATGCCCACGGAGTTTGCTATAAACTTGAACAACACGTAGCGCAGTTTTTTATTGTTCAATTTATAGTTATGGAAGAGTTAACTTCTCCTACCGCTTACCAAAAGGCGGTAATCGGCATCCTTCTCAAATAGATGAGAATATTCAAGCGTATCAGACACATAAAAGGGATTGTTCCATTCTGTGCAGTGCTAATCCTCTACCTTTTCCATTTGTTCCTATATCCGTTTGTGAAACTTGCAAAGTGATGGAATTACAACCTTATTTTTTAATATCCTATAAAGCAATGATATATGTTTGAATAATCATTGCATGGTATCAAGAAAATTAATGTGATATGCTTTATACGCATGGTTTGTTAAGAATGAGTACAAATTATCATCTATTTTCGATGTATTTTAATGCTCATTAACGCACAATCATGCAGGATAATGCACGCAAATACAAGGACATTTTTACCTCATTTTTAGGATATTGTAAAGTGGAAATCATCCATTATTTTTGCATCGTAGAAATAACGTTGTTCAGCTCATTTCGTGGTTGTCATGTGCTGGAGTGAATAAAGATATTACTGGGCATTTCCCTTTGGAGCAGACAACCACATTAGGCTTCATCGGGATTTGCCCTTTACTTTTCAATATAGGAATAAAATGGGAAATATACAAGTAATTAAGAAAGCTGAATTATTAGGTCATTCATTTACAGTTTACGGAACTGCCGAAAATCCGTTGTTTCTTGCTAAAGAAGTGGCAGAGTGCATTGATTATGCAAAGCGAAGTAATGGTAGTTATAACACTACTATGATGTTGCAATCAGTAGATGAAGAAGAAAAGGTTGCCAACATTGTTGACACCCTTGGTGGAAATCAGCAAGTTTGGTTCTTAACCGAAGATGGCTTATACGAAATCCTCATGCAATCCCGCAAGCCAATTGCCAAAGAATTTAAGAAAGGCGTAAAGGAGATTTTAAAGTCCATCCGCAAGACAGGCGGCTACATTGCCACTACCGAAGAAGAATCTCCTGAAGAAATCATGGCGAAAGCACTACTTGTTGCACAGGCTACAATCAAGCGTAAAGAAGAGCGCATGAAGCAGTTGGAAGCGGAGACAGAGCAGCAGAGAGAAACTATCGAACTCCAAGACACGGAAATCAAAAAAGCTGCACCGAAAGTCAACTACTACGACAACCACTTACAGAGTGTGAACACGCAGACCACCACGCAAGTTGCCAAACAAATCGGCATGGAAGCACCCAAACTCAACAAGAAACTAAAAGAACTCGGTATTCTGTATAAACAATCTTGTCAATGGTTGTTGCACTCTCCTTATTCATCGTGGGGTATGCATTCCACTCGCACACAGACCTTCACACGTTCAGACGGTTCGACAGGAACAAGTGTATATACAGTATGGACTACCAAAGGTGTGCGTTTCATTATTGCTCTATATGAAAATGGCTGGGACGTGAAGAAAGCAATAAGGCAGATTAAGGGAGAATTAGAGCCTACTGCATAATATAAGTCAGCCATTAGTTTATAAACCAATTACTTACGTTATCCACATTTATGCAGACAGCAAGAGGTATGTCTAAAAAGTAAGAAAGTATGGTAATATGTTATATTTTGTTAGGCATAGCAGCAGCAATCGTAATTGCATCTCCAATCATAGGTATCATTCTCGGTCTTGAATTAAGAGAGAAATACGGTAGTGATAGAGATTGGTATCTTGAAGTTGTTGGAAAATGCGCATTGATTGGAGGCTTGCTGTTTATCGCTTCTATTATTATTAGACCGTTCTATCCTGCGAAACTTTATGATGTTGAAATAAGGGCGCATTATGTTGATGGATATTCAACGGTAATGCGAAAGGACAGTATAGAAGAAAACTTTCTTCCTGAAATAAGAAATGGGAGATACGAAGGTATAGGTTCTCTGTATTTTGCAGGAGAGAGGCATCATGGGGTTATTCGATTTGAATACTTGAAAAAACGGGAATACAATGTAGATTACATGGAATACTTAAAAAAAAGAACAATAACTAATTAAACTCATATAAAATGGAAACAAAAAAAATATCAACAGAAGACAAGGGTACACTTTTGTACAATGCCATGCGTGACACTTTGGAAATGAACAACGCAAGCCAGTGGCAGGAAAAGATAATAGACGTAATCAGGGAAATTGGTCTGACGAACGCAGAGATAAACTCCGATTACCTTTACTAGCTGATGGAGATTTACAGAATGTTTGGGAAGATAGGAAAGATTGAACCGTATATTATGGACTAATTGCCACATATTAGCATAAGAGCACGTTGAGGATTGACCAACGTTTCAAATGAAAAGGCACTCTACTTATCGCAAGCGAAGTGCCCCTTTTGTATAGATTGGTTCAGAAGCTACTGCATTACAACGCGCAAGGCTGGTCCCTTGGAATTTGGACTTGGTGCAAACACACGGTCTATCCTGTCCGAAAGGATTTCCAAATACCTCGTCTGCGCCCTCAACTCAACAATCATGGGGTTAGATTCGCCCGATTGGGATTCTAAGCTGTAGCGGGCTTCTAATAGCACTCTGATTGCGGCTATGTCAGTTGTCTGTTGATTGACAAAGAACCTAATAGAATTAAGTAATGCTTCAAGAGCTTCTGCTGTGGTTTCTGATACACCTTGTATACTTTGAGTAAGTGCCGACAATTCAGATTTCTGCCCTACACTTGTGCCTTTGTATCCTAATGTTTCCATAAGCGCAAGCAAATCTTCATTTAATCCTTTCAATGCGCTTTCTCCAAGAGCCTGGATGTTTGCAAGCTCTTCTTTAGTGAGGTTAATCCCTCCTACGCTCCCCTCTGTAACAGATTCATCTATTTTCTCAAACAGTTCCTTCAAACGCCCTTGCGCAAGTCTCATTGTAGCTTGTTTGACGATAAGATTTTCAATAAAACTATCAAAGTTTTCATTAAGGGCTTTTAGTCCATCTTCTGTTTCATTGAAAGCATCCATCCATGCTTGAACAAATGAAGAGGCGGCATCCTTATATTCTGACTCCCCACCTATACCTCCTAATTCTAATTTCTGTTGGTCTAAAATTTCTTGTCTTGTCTTTTTCAGTTCATTTATAGCATCATTCCATTCATCAATACGGTCTCTATCAGAATCTTTCTTTGCCTCTTCTGAGTTAATCATATTTTCATATGATTCAATCTGTTGGTCTAAATTGGCTATTGTATCTTTGGTTTGTGTACGAAGATCATCTGCACTCCAAGCGGCTTCCATCTTCTCCTTTAACTCATCGTATGCCCTACCAAGTGATTCTATATTCTTTATTTGCCGTTGGATTTCACGTTCTTTCTTCTTGTTCTTATTGCCAATGCCGAATATGCTACCGATTGTCTTGCCAAGTCCGGTGAGTACATTCAGAGAGCTACTTATTGGCTTTGTTATGTCAAAACTTTCAAGAGAACCGAATAATGCACCTACACCATCTAAAATTTCATAAAGGTCTTCTCCTATTGCAACACCGAAACTATCCTCCAACATGTGAGCAAAGTCTGATACCGAATTTGTAATACCCGATATACTTTCGACCATACCTCCACCAAGGTCAATCTTACCAAGAGATTGGATTATTCCTTGTAATTTTTGAGCTTGTTGCGACAAAGCCCTGTTAGCAGCATCATATCCGGCTATTATCTTGTCTTGCTCCTTCTTTTTATCAACTAATAAATCGTAGTTATTTTTTTCAACTTCATATTCTTCAAGTGCTGCATCTATATTTTCAGTAGCGGATTCATAAGCTGCTTTCTTTTCTGCTACTATTTTACTTTGCGTGCGTAATTGTTTCTCATATTTTGCTTGCAAATCTCTCGCTTTAGCCTCGTCCTTCTCATTTTTTGCATTTTCTTTACGAAGCTTTGTATATTCCTTGAGAGATTTTATTAACTTATTCCACGGGTCTCTTTGGTTAAGCTGTTTGTCAAGTTTTTTTTCTTGCTCCATTATTTGCTTCAACTCTGTAGGTGACAAGTCTTTTAATTCCTCACGCATTTTCACAAGCTTATCTTTCATGCTTTGCAATGCGGCAGTGGAATAGTATTCTATATTGTCAAACAAGTTAAGATAACTGTCCGATGAAGTAAATTCCTTCCATGCATTATTAGCTGACTTTTGATTGTACATCTTTGTCGCATTTTCTTCTAGCCTTTTTTGTAAGTCCGGAGTGTTTTGGAATTTGTCACGTATCTCTTCTAAGTCTTTGTAATACTGCTCGTCAAGCTGTAGCTGTTCAGAAAGTTGTGCCTTGTACGATTTAATAAGTCTTTCGGCAGTATCTTGTTGTTCTTTGATACGCTGTTGGTCAATCTCCTTTATTGCATCTTGATAATCTTTGTATTGTTGAGTATTCGGGTCTTTGTATGTGTCAGCATACTTCGTTTGAAACTCAATATCAATGCTTCTCTGAACATCATCCAACGTCTTTGCAAGTCCGGGAAACAACTGTTGCACCTCCGCTTCGGACAATCCTGCATCTTTCAGTTTCTTGTGCAAGTCCAATCCGTTGAACATGGCTTCAATATTCTTTTTGGTCTTGTCGAGCTGTTTCTTAATATTTTCTACATCATCGCTATCCAGCAGTTGATATGAATCATTTATAGCACCTTGCTTCTTCCTAAAATCTGTGATTATCTTTGAAATTTCCTGCAATGCTTTTGCTGTATTCTGCTTGTTTGGCAAAAACGCATCTCCAATGATGTTCTTTGGCATATTCACGTTTTTGAGAGAATCTGCATAACGCTCCATAACAGTCTTAGCAGCCTTATCGCTGCCCATTACCTTGCTCAGCTTCTCGTATTCCTTATTAAGCTCTTTAATAAGAGAAATGCGCTCTGCTAATATGTCACGTTTATGTTTGGAGTCTGATTCAGGTTCTTCTTTATTTACCCCTGGTCTAAGAGGAACTTTTATATCTCCCAAATTATATATATCGTATGCAAGTTGCTTCTTTATATCAGACCATTCTTTGGAAAATTCTCCTTTATTGATTAAAATCTTAAATTGTTCCCTTGTCTTATTACCTTTTATTACCTCATCATTTACAGAATCAAATATTTCACGTATTTCTTTAACTGCTTTTTCTTTATCTTTCTCCCAATCTTTCCTTGTTCCAAGGAACGAGCTAGCGATAGAACTTTTCTTACCTGCAAAAAGGACCCCGTTCTGTAACTTCTCCAAATAGTCCGCAAGCCTTTTGTAGTAGTCGATTAAATCCTCTCCTTCTTTTTTCCCCTTTACAAGTTCTTGTATGTATTCTTTTGCTCCTTTACCCAAGGAAGTTGATTCTTCTGAAAGCCTTAATAGTTCAGCTTGTATTTTATTACCTTTCGCTATAAAATCATTGAAAGAGTTCTCATACTCGTCTAAATCAGTTTCAATATCATCATCCCCTATCAGCCATCCCTTCTTCCTATTTTCTGCATAATTAGCTTCAATTTTTCTAATATCTTCTAAAAAGTCTGTATATTGTTTTCTGTACTCTTCAAATTGCTCTTTTGCTTCTTTTTCTGATATATTGGGCTTTATCTGTATTTCAAATCCTTCATTATTCATCTCTTTCACAAGGGAGGACAATGCGTCCCTTGTGTTATTTTTAGCTATTTCGTCTATTTCTCCTACCCTTAACTGAGCAGTATAATACTTGTTGCTACTTTCTCTCAACATTTTGTTATATTGGGAATGAACGTTCCACAACTCATTAACAAGTTGTAAGGCTACTCCAAGAGCCATTAATGGAAGAGATGATTTAAAAGCAAGCCCTAAAGAGCGTAATGAAGTTTCTGCTTTTGTTAAAGCAAAAGATAATAAGCTTACTTCTTTGGTAATAGCTTTTATTTTAGGTACTAATAGCAATGATCCTACTACGACACCAAACGTCTTTGCCACTTCAGCAACTGTTTCCCAATTATCAATCAATACCTTAATTGAATCAATAGAACCTTTTAGTGTATCTTCGTTAGCTTTACCGATGGAGTTAAGCATCACATCAATACTGTCCTTCAAGTTGGAAATTTTACCTTGTAAAATTTCAGCTTGGATTTCTTGCATATTGTAGAAAATACCCTCTTTGGAAGTCAAGTTTTCAAACACTTGTTCAACATCCTCAAATGTAACCTTACGTTTGGAAATCATATCTACAATCTGTGCCGTGGTATAATCTGCTTGGTCTCTTGTTTTGAACAACTTTTGAAGTTCCCCATACATATTGATACCTGCTTCCGTAAACTGACGAACTTCTGTACCACGCAAATATGCTGCCGCTTTGACCTGCCCATAAGCAAGGATAAGTCTGCCCATATCCACACCTAAACCAGCAGATACATCGGCAAGTCGTTTTGTCGTATCATATAACTTGTCGCTCTCAATACGGTATGCTGCAAGCTGTTTTGTGAATGTAACCAATTCCTTAATTTGAAATGGCGACTTTACGGCAAGTTGGACAGTCTTGTTGAAAATTTGGTCTGCCTGTGATTTATTTTGTAAGATTGCTTGTAACGAACGCTGCTGCAATTCAAATTCACCGCGCACTTTTGCCAACTTGCTGATATACCCTTCAATCTGTGACACGGAGAACAACAAAGCAAGCTGACGGCTTAATTGCCCGGCTGTATCCATCAGGTTGCGATGGCGTGTGGCAAGCTGCTGTGATTTGACTCCTGCTTCCGTCAATGCTTGGTTGTGTTTTGCAATGGCTTGGTTTATCTGTTCAAGCATGCTCTTATAGTTCGCATCGGTAGTGTTCAAAGACAAACGAGCTTTTTTCAGGTACTCTATAGCTTGTACGTTCTGTTGCAGAGACTTTGCATTTTTAGAATAATCTAATGCGCCTTGTGGAGTTGACCGCTGTGCATTTGCTAAATCCGCCGCCTCCTTTGCAGCACGTTTATCCGCTGCCGCCTTACGTTGTGCAGCCTTTTCCGCAGATTGGGCACGTTGCTCGTCCGTCTTTCGTTGCTCGTCAAGCTCCATCTTCATGTAGCGCATGGCTTCTACCGCAGCCTTTTGTTGCGGCTTTGACAAGTCCATGTTCTCAACGTATTTTTTCAAATCCGAATATCCCTGCTTCAATCCGGATATATTAAAGTTAGCAAATGAACCTTCTCCGATTTTATTGTTTCCTATTCTGTTTAGCAAATCTGCCGCACGTGAAAGGCTTTCGTTCAGAGAAGTAGTCTTTCTTGTAGTCTCTTCCGCACCTTTCCCTGCTCCTTCAAATGGATTACCTTTTATAGCATCTATCTTTTTGGCTAACGAAGTAATCACACTTTCCAATTTACTCGTATCCATTACCACACTGCCAAACCCGTTTTTCAATGCATCTGCTGCTGTATGGGCGTGCTTCTCTATCTTCTCTAGCTTCTCATCGAAACTATCCAACTTCTTTAATACATCAGGGGTTATGTTGAGGAAAGCTCCTGCTTCGTTATTTGCCATATCGTTATCCTTTTTTATTAATTATGGGCATACCCAAATCATTCAAGTTCTTCAAATCGTCAACACTTCCTATTTTGCTGACCTTCTTTTTTTTCTTGTCCTTGTTTCCGTATTCTACATGGGAAAAATCAAACGAGCTTAACCGGATCTGTCCAACCGTCATTCCCCATAAATATTCGTCACGAGAGCACCAAGTGTTGGAGCGCAGAAAATCAATCATCTGCCCCCACTCTGTACGGGATATTATCAGTTTTGTTCCGTTTTCTTCGTCTTCCTCGTCAAAGTCATTTCCCTCACGGTCTGAATCACATTGGTACTCTCGAAAAAAAAATCCGTGCTTATGAGGTTAAGGATTTCACCAAGCAATAATGCCCAGTCCTTTATGTCGTAATCTCTCCACATCAAAAGGTCAAAGACCTTGTGGTAGTCATCTGATAGTTCTTTTTTCTCATAATCAGAGAATATCCTGTCCCTGTCATTGAGAAGTGCAAGCGTTATCACGTGTGCAACTGCCGGTAGATTTACCGAGAACTCTTTGATAACATCTCCCATACTTAACTTCTCTCCCTTCACAATCTGACACGCTTGTTCGGCTATAAGCCATTGAACACCGGGCTTCAATCCTTTAATACGCCACTCCGTACCGTGAAGTTTTACAATGCTTGGGCTGTCATTCATTATCCTTGCCAAACGTTCCATTGACTCATCAGATATAGGAGTACAAGCCGTTACAACATTTGTCTTTAGTCCTGTATCTTTTTTCTTTGCTCTATATACTGCCATGATTATAAACATGAAGGGCGGCGGCATATAAGCCTACCGCCCGTAAACACTCTAGTTATCTATTATGAACAAGTTTTATTTGGGTAAAGTATAAGCTGAATCTACATAAAACGGTGTTCTGATAGTTCTTTCTCCATCGGCGATATTTGCATCATACGCTGTTCCTGCAAGGTTGATACGACCCACATTAGAGTTCAAAGATTCAAGCATTATTTTTGAGTTAAGTTGGACTTTTGGAACCACAAATGCAGTCATCGTTTCTCCTTCCTCAAACACTACGTCAATCTTTGCATACAACTTCTTGTATTGAGCCGGAGCAAAGTATTTAGTAGAGACAGTAGTTCCTACCGTAAATCCCATGAGAGCGACCAATAGGTCTTTTTGTGTATCTGCAACCTCAGCTGTAAACTGGTATTTGCCAAGCTTCACGATGGAAAGAATGGGGCTGTCGGAAGTTTCGCACTCGATGTCGTTTACATCGTTATCGTCTTGAGCGATTGAAGTGGTATCCTCAACTACATCTTCAAGGATATAAGAGTCACCCTTTGGCACATCGTCTTGTTCAGAGCCAGTGAACAGAGTTGCCACAATGTAAGAAGGCTTGATGTTTTTTTTGGCTGTTGCGCCAGTCTTGTTTACTGCCATAATTAAAAAATGTTATCCTGTTAATAATCTGTTTACCTTATTGTCACTTCTATATTTATCACGTTGTAGTAGTAGTTCCTATTTTGGTCATAATCTGCATCACGGAAATTTACATCAATCACATAATGGGGGTCTTTGCATGATTCAATAGCCTTGTCAAGCGCAAGTTCCATTTTGTACAGCTCCTTCACGGGTTTCGTGCCGTGACTGTCAACTGATTTTGCGTACAAGAACACGTTGGCAGAACCTTTGGCATAAGCTCCGTAATCTCTCATGGAAAGAACGTCAACAAGCACCATTTCTTTCCAACTGCTGTCAACGGTAGCAGGCATATTCCCGATAAACAGGTTATCGGATATAGCCGCTTTTGTCAGCAGCATGGAAAAGAAGTTCTCCACTTTCGATGTTGTCTTATATTTACTATCCATAATCAATAACTACCGTGACTTATTATCCCAAAATTTGCGTTCTTAAACTTTGAAGCAAGTCTTTTAACGTCATCCCTTGCCGTTGCTATCACCTCATACTTGTACTTGTCTTCGACTATTTCACCGTATGGCATTGCCACAGCTACTACCAAGTCTATACCGTCATGCGGTTTATACTTGTTTCGCAGAAAATCTGTAATCGCTTCACGACCTTTAATCGTTTCACCATACCATTTCTTACCTTTCGTAGCTTGAATAGCCGGGAAACCGCTTGCAACCAACTTTCGGTTTACATATACTCCCCATCCGTAACTGTCATGCAGGTTGTGAGAACGGTGCGTATATCCTTTGTTCTGCAACTGGCTATCCACAATTTTCTGTCCTTCACCGGAAAGTAATCTGACAAGTTCTGATATGCGGTCTTTCTTCGCCATAGCCTACACCTCGCTCATCTTAATGTCAACGTGGCAACCTCCCAACTGGCTGTATTCAAGTCCAACGACACGACCGTTAATAGGTATAGCATAATCCTCGCATTTGAAGTTGGTGTTGAACCTTATCGGAAGTTGAGCACCTATTTCGCAAGGGAAGAACACCTTGTAATCAGCCATGATAGTACCAGAATTAATCAGCTTTGCAGCCTGCTGTATGTCACATTCAGTTTCAAGAAGGATGGTCTCTCCCGTAGTGGGGACTTCGGGAGAACTATCCGTCTTTTCATCCCCGAGCAAGTCACCGTCACCGAGAAGGTTTCCGTCTTCCGGCTTGTTTGTTATCACGGTATAGAATGTACCATGAAACGGGTATTCTGCTATTGCTTTCCTTTTGAGACGCATAAACTATACATCTAATGAATTTTCATTGACCCAACTCATACTACCCGAATCCATGCTTTTCAACGCTTCTTCTTCACCATACTTTTTGTACAGTGCTTTCAGACGGTCTTTCAAGTTTTGGATTATGGCAGCCGTTACCGTTTCACTACCTATGTCCTGTCTGTAACTGCCATGTTGGAGTGATGATGAAGCCACAGACCACGGACCGTTAATGACAAGCTCGTACAGTGCGATAAGGCAATGGTCTTTAGTGCATTCATCTATTTCAGAACGGTCTGAAATAAACATCAAGCCGTTTTCGTATGCGATATTTTCAAGCGCATCATCTTCAAAGACAAATCTCGTAAGCCCATTGAGGTATGCTATCGGGTCAAATGATTTTTCCATAACTACTACGCAATGTATTGTACATTTAATCGTCTGCCTGACTTGTGTCTACAATTACGTGATTACGGAATGTTTTCAGTGCAGGACAAGCTGACATCATTACATCAGTATGCCATTCCTTATACAGCCCGTTGTTTGTTGTTGTATTCACAATCGTGCAGAGACCATCGTTAGCCTGAGCAAAAATCTTGGTTATTACGCTTGAACCATACTTATCAAACATCTGTTTGTCTAGGTTATTGGTGTATTCAAACTCACAAGCATATCCGGCAGGGCGGAGAACAGCAATCTTATCGTCCCAACCTTGTACGAATGTGTCTCCGGTATTGGTAAGATTACGCTCACGTTCTTCAACAATTTCAATTGGAGATACACCGGGATAATCACGGAAAGCAGCTAAGAACAACTCTCGTGTAGTAGGTGCAGTAGCGGTTGTTGCGATGTAAGCTAAAGGATTTTTCTTGAAACTTTCAATCAATTCCTTAACTTCGGCATTTTGCAGCATTACTTCGTAAAACATCTTGCGTGTAACCTGCCATACCATTGCACCTTCATACCCCCATTCTTCACGATATTTTTTCTCCTTTTCCGCCATTTGACTGAGAATCTTACATTTTTCGTCTGTCCAAACTACTGTGCCAGCTTTAGTAAAGTTCTCTGTTGGTATATCAGCCTTATGCAACGGAGCTTGAACGCCACGTGCGATATTTCGATAGTCAATATGACCTTTAGACATTAACTGTGCAGTCATGAAGTTCATGGTTGCGTCCGCACTATCAAGTTGGGACTGTAATGTATGTACCCAAGCGGCTACCAAATCGGCATCGTTTCCAAACAACTCAAACTGTTGTTCTTTTGCTTCACGTTCCATAGCTGTTTCAACGAAACCGGGAGCGATAAAATCAGGGATGGATGCGGTGTACCAGTGCAGACCGTCCTTATCCATTTGATTACTGTCACCAAGAGGTGCACGCAAATCCATCAAAGGAGCGGCTTTCAAGTCACGTCCTTTCACAGAAAAAGTAGCGATGCCATTAGGAGCGGTAGGTGTGGGAGCACCAGCTTTTACACCTTGAGTCTTGTACCAACCATAATTAGTGTATAGCAGACCTTCTGTATTGACAAAGGATTGCAAGAAACGTTGATTGGTCTTGTCTGAAAAGAATCTTGCATATCTGCTGCTATTAAAATCAAATTTAGGCATAGTTTCGTCAATTTTAAATGTTAAACCAACCCTTAACCTTGCTCTTGTTCAAAGCTTTTAATGCAGCCGAAAGAGGTTGCATACGGTCTTCGTAGAGGAATACATCTCCTAATGCCAATGCAGGAGTGATAAGGTATCTTGCACCATCGAAATCATCTTCGGATGCAGCCGGGTCAAAAACAAAATCAAAGTCGCAGGGAAGGTATGAGTTAGGATTAGTGACCATAGCTTCTTTACCAGAACCTGCTTCTTTCGCTTCAACAAGAACAGATGAAGTTGTTAATGCTCCGAGGGTTGCGCTCAATGTAACTTTCCAAACATCGCCAACCGTTCCGTCAGTCGTTTTTTCAACGGCTGTGACTGTTACTGCTGTTCCTTTCCCTACCAATGTGGTAGGAGCAACCATGAGAACGTCCCCTACAAACGGAATGAGGGAATACCCGTCTCTTTTCAAGTAAATAACCGTATCAGATGATTCTGATGTTTTTGCAACTGCATACGATTTTAGGATGCGTATTTCGCTTCCATTAGAACCATTACTGGGAATATATTCAGCGAGCGTTCCAGCAAAAGCTCTTGCATTACCTTTGAATGGGTTTTTAACAATTCCTCCACTGGTAGGAAATACAAGTGCGTCTTTCCCGCTCATCTGTAGCTTCACGAAGACATAGCGATGACCACCAATGCTTCCGCGAGCCTGAACCAATGCTCTACCGGGAAGATAGCCACTGTTCAATAGGATTTGCTGATAGAAATCTGACATTTTCTTTTTGGTTTAAATGATTATTATTTTTCTTCTCTGTGCGACTGCTTCTTTACGACAGCAACCACATCGGCAAAGTCATCGGTCTTTTCCTTACCGCCTCCCGTGCCGCCCGGAGTGATGTAAGGTGGAGTGTTAGCATTAAACTTATTGTAGCTCTTGACCAGTCTTTCTGTAAGAGCGTCAACGTCAGTTTCAGAATCAATGTGAATCAATTCGAGTTGGTCGTTAATCCAATCCTCGTTCTTGACTTCTTTCCCTTTTAAGGCTAATTTGAGTTGATTGCGTTTGTCTGAGATAGCTTTTACCTTTTTCTCTTCCTCACGCTCTGATTTCAAATCTTGGAGTTCTTTGAGCAACTTATCCAGTTTGCTTTCGTCTCCTTTGTCATCCTTTTTATCACTTCTATCGTCCTTGTTCGGATGATTCTTTTCCCACTCTTTTATAAATTTTGAGTTGTCATTTCGTATGTTGTTATCGTCCTCTTGTAAGTCATCCAAGTAGTCGGCAACAACATCATCCAGTTCCAACTCGTCCTTATCACTCGCTTTCTCCAACCGCTTGTAGATTCTTTCTACTTTGCCGTTGAAACTTCTCTCACTCATAGCCAAGTTTTTCTTGCCGTTGTTGGTGAGTTTTGCTTTCAGTGCTTCTGAAAACTGTTCTTTCGTAAACTTCATACACTATATGTTTTATAATGATTATATGCGAAAGTAATGCTTTAATAAAAAGGTATAACTATAAAAAAATCACTGTATTTATCACTATGATAAATAGACATTGGTTTAAGTATATATTACCTTGTTATTAAGAGCTATTTTTGCTTTTGATGAAAGAGCAAGAAGTACATAGGGAAGTCGTAATCAAGCCGCAAGAAGGATTCCAAATGCAGTTTGCATCATCATGTGTGGACGTAGTGTTTGGTGGTGGAAATCTTGGCGGTGGAAAATCTTTTGCTCTTGTTCTCGCTCTCGCAGAACCGTTAATGGCAGATGGGGATTTCCGTGCGGTTATTACACGTAGGTCTTTGCAGTCGCAAAAGACGGGAGGTTCATTCGTAGATACATTCAAGGCTATATTCGGTGACTATTGTTCTGTAAAGACTGCCGATAGCCCTCGCATATCATTCCCAAGTGGTGCGTATTGCGACTTGACCTATATAGATGATACTAATCTTGACAAAATGCGTGAGCAATGGAAAGGTAAACAGATTGATGCTATATGTATTGACGAAATTACCGAAATGTCTTGGGAAGCGTTCAGCTATGTCCAGACCCGTAATCGTGGACGGTCAAAGACATTTACGGGAAAGTTCTTCGCTACACTTAATCCGAAACGAAGCCATTGGACGAGAAAATTCTTGGATTGGTATATTGGCGTTGATGGTTTTATTATGCCAGATAGAAACGGGAAAGTAAGATATTTCTATGTAAACGGCTCTACCGTTGATGATGTGGTTTGGGGTGATTCCAAAGAAGAAGTTTATGCTAAGTGTAAGATAGATATTGATAGGAAACTTGCCCGTATTGGAGGTGATTTTGACTATACGAATATGATTAAGTCATTCGTATTCTATCAAGGTAAGCTATCCGAAAATAGGGCTATGCTTGAAAATAATCCTAATTACATAGGCTCTGTTGCAGCTTCGGGCGGTAAAATGGCACAAGCTATCATTGAGGGCAACTTCAATGTTGACCCTGAAGAAGACGAAAAGATACCTATCCCTTCCATTTCCGCACAAGGCGTGTTCAACAACAACCCTGCCGTAAACGGTGACAAATGGATTACCGTGGATTTGGCGGATTACGGTACGGATAATCTCGTGGCTCTGGCATGGGATGGATTTCACGCATACGACATTCTCATTCTTAGCAAGTCCACTCCGAGAGAAAACGCTATGGCAGTGAAGACATTTGCATTTGAGCATGGAACAGCCGAAAGCCATATCATTTTTGACGCGACTGCCGGAAGGTACTTCAATGATTACATTCCCGATGCAGTACCTTATATCTCGCTAAATAAACCTTTCGGGCTTTACCAACTTACCGCAATGACAGTCAAGGATATGTGCTATATCAGATTATGCAAGATGATAGAGGAAGGCAACTTGACATTTGACGATAAACTTGCCGTTCAGACTTACACTCATCAAAACTTGAAATATAAAGTGACGATTGAGAACGAGTTTATGGAAGAATGTTCCGTTGTGCGGTTTGACGATATGCAGAGTGGAAAGAAGCGGCTTTGGAACAAGAAGAAGATGAACCAAATGTTAGGGAAAGGCAGGTCTATGGACTTGTTGGACCCATGCGCAATGAGGATGTTACCGTGCGCTAACATCGAATACGGGAATGAAATTCAAGCAGGGTATTACAATCACGAGGAAGAAACCAAACAAGCGAGCCATACACAGACAGAAGGAAGTATTTACGATGAACATTTATGGTATTAGGATATGATAAGTTATAACGACATAAAGGATATTATCAATTCCCTTAAAACAGAAGGAATTGAAGCAAGATTAAGAGACGTTGCCTATTTGGTGATGTGCGATTCTTTTGTGGATAAGGACCTTGCTGCCAAGGTTGCTTACCAAGAAGATGAAAAGCCTTCAAACAAGGTGTTATCCACGCTTGCCGAGAAACTGAAACCTTTCGGCATCGGTGCTATCACTACCATATCTAAAGATGAGAACCGAGAAGCGTTGCTGAAAGAAATATCGGAGATGAAACAGATTGCTGACGACGCGAAAGCAAGTGGAGATTCAGACACTTTTATCAAAGCAAGTAAGGTCGTATTGGATGCACGTGTAAAGCTAAACGACAAGTTCAACATTGAGGAAGAAGAAGGACAACGAAGAATTATTGTTGTTCCGCAGAAACATGACATCATCTGTAAATGGACTTCGAGAGAGTGTTCTGCCATGCCGAGCAAGGAAGCATGTATGAAGTATTACAACCTAATTGATGCGGACAAATGACACGGGAAGAGAAGAAGTTATATTTATTACGGAACATAAATGCTCTGTTACAGAAGAAGCCGTTTTTCAGAGGCAGCGATACTCCTTCCATTAACGATTATTCCGAAGGGCAAACCGCAACCGTTACAGAAACACGGACAGCATGTATTCCGAAGGTCAAAAAAACAATTGTCACACAGGCAAGATTTTTGAAGGAACTTGACCCAATGAGCCATGATGTTCTGTTTGACAATAATCTTCCAAGCATTTGCGTGAAGTTGGAGAACGGAGGTTATCAAGAAATAAAGTTCCAACGAACTGCATTAGCTTTCCAAGAACAGATACTGGCGAGCCACGTAATCTACCTTTGCGGGAATCCCTGTACATTGTCTTTAAGAGGTGGCACTCCTTCCGAGAAAGATAAAGCCAACTATTCCACAATCAAGGAGTATTGGGTAGACAGGAATATGGATGGATGGCGTACAAAGGCAGTCCGTTCGCAACTTGCAACAGGCGATGCAGGACTTCTGTTTTATTATGACTATAAAGGACGTATCAAGTGCCGCCTGATAAGTTATGAAGATGGTTACGTAATCATATCACACAATGACAACAACGGTGACAGGCTTCTTGAAAGTGTCTACTATGCCGATGCGGACGGTGTGGAATACATTGACAGTTACGATGATACCTACATGTACCGTATGCACACACCGATAGACGGTGAAGAAGCAGGCGAGGACGGTTTTGTAAGAGAACTTCCTATATTGCACGGTTTCAGTGAGATACCATTGTGTACCAAACGTGGTAATGTGGCGTGGAACAACGGACAGAGTCTTATCGAGATTTACGAGATTATCTACAACATCTTCTTTGTCATTCAGAAACGGAACGGCTGGGGCATTCTGTATATTAAAGGCAATCTGTCAGAAACGACAAAGAAACTTGCAGGGAGTATCATTTTGCAAGACAAGTCAATGGACGGTAACGGAAGTGCAGAGTTCAAAGCACCGCCCAGTCCGCAAGGTATGCTTGACAGTCTGCAAGATTTGTTCGAGAAGATACAGATAAACACCTCATGCACATTTCTTTTGCCTAAAGATGTCAAGTCAAGTGGTGACATAAGCGGACTGGCTATTACGCTGACCCGTGATTTAGATTTGAAGAATGCCCAGCAAGGGGTTATCGAGTGGCAGAATTTTGCAGACAAGATGATGCGCCTGTTCAAGGAGGGATTAGCCAAAGAATTGGTAAAAAAAGGCGAGAACGTAAATGCCATTACAGAATTTGACAAACTTCGTGTCAGCTGTAAGTTCAAGATATGGCAACCGTTCAGTGCAACTGAGTATAACAACATGCTTATCTCAATGAAACAGGCTGGTATTCTCTCCACGAAAACGGCTATTGAAAAGAACACGGAGAGCACACCCGATGAGGAGCAACGAGTGACTAAGGAAGTTAAGGAAGCAGAAGAAAAGGTGATTGCCCAACAGCAAGCCAACAAAACGAACAAGCAGGAAGGAGGTAATAATGAATAAACAAGTGATAAACATAGATGCCAACTTCATTAAAGAGATTGCCAAAATGCAAGAGCGAATTGATGAAACAGATAACGCAATTTTCAATCTATTCATGAAGATACAAGACGTTAATCGACTTGATATTATGTATGATGGTGAGAATAGAGATCTGTACCATCACATTTATATGTTCATCGAATATGTCCTGCATAAGTTTCCAAATATATACGAAGAATTCAGAGAAAACAAACAACACAAGTAATGGAGAAACAGAGCCTATACATATACAAGCTGGATACACATGGGGAAAAAGTCAAATTTCCCAACGAAACCATGTCTGCAAAGCTGGGTGAATACACTTACACGGCACAGCGCATGGCCGGCACTCCTACGCTTACCGCCACGCTCAACTATCCGTCTTGCTTGGATGAAGAGTGGACTGGAGAGGAATTTGTGGAGTTCAGAGGTGAGAGATACTATGTCGACCAAACCCCTACATCTTCAAAGGACAACAAGAGCATTATGTATAAGCATGAACTCCAGTTCGTTTCAGAACGTATCGTATTGGAGAACGTGTATTTCATGGATGTGGTGACAACTGGAACAGATACTTATCATTCCAACTCTACTTCTGTGAAGTTCATGGGAGACATAAACGAGTTTGTAGGTCGCCTTAACGCTTCAATGGCAAAATCGGGTATCGGATATTCGGTAGTCATAGATGATGATATCACTTCCGATTCCAAACTTGTTTCACTTGACAATGTGTATCTTGCAGAAGCGTTACAATCCATATATACCATATACGAACTTCCTTATTACTTTGTAGGTAAGGTTTGTCACATAGGATATACAGAGAATGTAATTTCTACTCCCTTCGAGTATAAGAAAGGGCTTGTATCAATAAAAAAGACAAACGCCAATTATAAAATTGTCAATCGCGTTACCGGTGTTGGTAGCTCTGATAATATCCCTTTCTACTATCCGAATGATGATGAAAAAGGTACTATAGAACGTACACAAAACCTTATGCCTTCCATTTACAGACAAACAAATGGAGCGGAAAGATTCTACAATGCGCTTAACGACACGTATAAGATACCCGGCACAAATGATTACTACTCTTTCAAAAATACATTTTCTTCTAAGAAGGTAAAAGAGATAAAGGTAGATTTCAGCGATATAAAGCCTACCATAGAAAATGTGACAAACGCTTCGGGACAGTTATTTGGTGAGATTGCGGATATTGCTTTTGATGCTAATGATAGTGACGAACTCGGAACCGGAGAAGGGAATAATATATTCAATGATACAGATGAGTATGTACATTCTTATTTCTACATAAAATTACATATATATAATGGAGATTACGGCTTTAACCTGTTCGAACAGGGTTTGGAGGGTGGTACGGCTGTAATCAATATGACTACGGGTAATTGCGCTGCTTGCGAGTTTGAAATAGGAGTTACCTATAAGGACAATGAACCGGGAAGGGCATTCAACCCTGTATTGGTGGATTCTTCCGGGAACTTACCGGCAGGAGATTTTGAGCAGAAGGTTACTTCACAACCATCCCAATATGTAGAAAGCCAACAAAACACTTCTACAAATGAAGTTTGGATTGCAGTAAAAAAGGACAATACCACTTTCGGAATTGTTATGCCTAATGCCACCAATAACTATAAGCCTTCTGTCGGGGATAAATTTGTGATTACAGGCATTAAGATGCCCAAGTCCCTTGTACTCGCTGCTGAGAAGAGATTGGATGAAGCATTGATAAAGTATATGTCAGAGAATAATGACGAAAAATTCACATTCTCTGTCAATTTTTCCAGAGTATTTCTTGCAGACAATATTCAATTAGCAGAATTACTAAATGAGAATGTTCGCATGTATATAAAATACAACGAACATGAGTATCTTATGTATGTAAATTCATTTACTTGTAAAGCGGACAAAAATTGCTTATATGACATATCTGTTGAATTAACAGACAAATTATCTGCAAATGTTTCTGCATTACGAAGTACTATTACAGAAATTGCAGGCGATATCATAGGTAATACATTGGGAGGAAATAGTATTTCTACTACTGATATCTTAGCAAAAGTCTCTCGACATTTTCTCAGTAAAACACAAGATGACCGTACCCCGCACAAGTTATCCTCTGACAAAGCTTTTGAAATAGGGAAATTTGTCAGTGGTAGTACAGGTGGTATCATAATGGTTGATAAGGAAACAGGTCAAACCTATGCGGAGGTTGATAAACTGAAAGTCCGCATGAAAGCCTATTTCGAATCATTGGAGATACAAAATGTAAATTCTGTAGGTGGAAAGATAGTTCTAACTCCGGGTGGTGCTGTTACGCTTATTGATGTTTGGACCAAGGGCACCATTGAACAAACGCCCATACTTTCAATGGCAGACGGGAATCCTATATTGCTTGCAGATGGCAGTGAACTCCAATTGATGGATAAAGAAACGGTAGACAATGGCGTCCCCGAAGGCGTGTACAGATGTTTCTTCCTTGCCGAGCAGGACGGTGTGGAAGTGGAGAACCGCTTCCGTGCAGGCTTCCAGGTACAGAGCAAAAACTTCAACATACAAAAACCGGGAGAATACCAACAGGTAGCGAACCATTATTATTGGCGTTTATGTGTAGGGGCAAGCAAAGAGCCTATCAATGTCGGTATATACAAATTACACTATATTGACCTCAGCATGGCGGATTGCGACACAGGCAGTGACATTCCGGCAAAGGGTGATACTGTAGCCCACCTTGGTGCACGAATCAAATGGAAAGGCATTGACAACAAGGACGTGACGGATGAAAGCAATATTGACGCACAGAATGCCATCGTTTTCTCTTCTACCGATGTGTTCAGCCCGAGTGTTACTCTGTATCACGGTATAGACTCCTACTCCTACTTGAACAAGGAGTATGTTGAGTATGGTGTAGACAAAACTAACAACAAGGCGTTTTTCCATGTGTACGGTGATGCGTATATTGGGGACCGTGATGGTAACAGCTTTGTTAAGTTCGCCCAAGGTGAAGGCGTGGAATTGAAAGGAAAGCTGTCGGTCGGTACTACCATCGGCAATGGAGACACCATCGAAGATGCTCTCAAAAAAGCATCTGAAAAGTACATTGAAGATTTAGGCCCTCTGAAAGAGTACATCAGGCAGGAAATAGATAATATCCAGAATCAGGTTGACGGTGCGATAGAAACATGGTTTTACGATCCGGTGCCCACCCTTGAAAATCTTCCCGCATCCGATTGGGATACAGATGAGAAGAAGAACAATCATTTGGGAGACCTCTATTACAGCAAGGAGGGAAAAGCATACCGGTTCCAATATGAACAAGAAAAGGGATGGTATTGGAATGCCATTACCGATACGGATATTGTCAAGGCTTTGGAAAACGCTCAAAAAGCACAGGATACCGCAGATGGGAAAAGACGCATCTTTGTGAGACAACCGCAGAATTCGGACGCATACGACATAGGTGATATGTGGGTAAATGCGACCTATGGTAGCACTTACAAGGACGATATGCTCAGAGCGAACACTTCAAAAAAGGCAGGGGAAGCATTTAGTATCTCCCATTGGGAGCTTGCATCAAAATACACTGATGACACTTTGGCGCAAGAAGCAAAGAAAATAGCCGAAGAAACGAAGAAAGCGGCTGAAAAGCTGGATAGCACTGTAAGTTCAATGAAGGACTTTACCGATGAAGCATTCAATGATGGTATCGTAGACAGAGGGGAAGCGGCTGCGATTAAAAAATACCTGAATAATATTGATTCCATCAAAAACGATGTAACAGAATCCTATAATAAGATTATAGAGAATGAGCTTCTTGATGAAGGCGTGGTAAAGACGGAGTTGGAAACTGCGTACCGCTTGTTCAATAACTCGGCACAGGAGCTTATAAACACCATTAACGGTGTGATTCAGGACGGTAAGACCACAGCGACCGAAGTGGCTATGGTGGATGGCAAGTATTCAGCGTTCAACTTGAAGTACGGTGATTTTATTGCCAATGTCAATGCCGCGAACAATTATATACAGGGCAAGCTTAACGAATCCATCAAAGAAATATCGAAGAATATAGGAGATATATCCTATCTGACGAAAGCACTTAAGGAATATACCAATATTGAGGGTGGTCTTATTCAATCCTCATTGTTAGCTTTAGGATACACCTCGGAAAGCGGTTTCAAGATAATGAGCGGCACGAACGGTGTATACCAATCCGACAAGCGTGGCGGAGGTATTGCTTCCTGGTGGGGAGGTTCCATGCTGGACAAATTCGATTACCCGGAAAGCAGCGTGCCGGAAAACGTTGCCAAAGGTCTTGTGCGCTTTGACGGTACTGGTTACTTTGCCAACGGTGCACTTTGGTGGGAAGAAGATGGTACACTCCATGCAGACCCGTTGTCATTCTTTGTCGGTGAGGAAACGGTCGGTGTATTACTGTCGGCATTTAAGTTCTTGCGCTCGGCAGAATTCAAATATATATTGGAACCTCAATATCCGTTCACTCATATAAAAGCCATCAATTCTGTCCAAATCGGTAATGCCATGCTGAAATATGACGCAACCAATAATGCCGTATATGTAGAGAAGGATGATGGGTCTATGGTTAATTTCTACGCTACGGGTGACCTTGCTGCGTTCGGTTCGACAACCGGTGGTGGAAGTGGTGCTACCTCATTGGGCATGCTGGACGATGTAGACCTGGTTACTCCTCTATCGGAAGGACAGGTATTGACCTACGACTCGATTAAAAATAAGTGGACGAATAAAAAAGGCGGTGGCGGTTTGGATATAGATGCCATGTGGGATGAGCTTGCCAAGTCTGACACGTCCAAGAGAATCCATTTTTCCCACATACCGGACTTGGGCAGTGTATATGCCAAGCAGGTAAAGCTGGGCACAACTCCTTACAATGTATCCAATGGGGTGGTATCTCTTCCTGCGTACCCGACCAAACTGTCCCAATTGGAGGATGATATTATAACAGGAAAGTACCTGCCTTTGGCAGGCGGGACGATAACAGGCAACCTTGCGATAAACGGAACTATGACTACTAATAATATAGTCCTGAACAAAGCCGGGAATTTTGGTAACAAAATAAACTTCGGTGACGGTGATTACGTATACTTGAAGGAGGCGTCTGATGATACCTTGACTATCTACGGAAGCAAAAAAATATCCCTTAATGGTTCGGGATTCGGTTACAGTTTCGGTTCTGATGGGCTGATTCCCACATCGGGAAGCAAGAGCCTTGGCGGTGGATGGAATAGCAATATGTGGAGTACTGTTTGGGCGAATAAGGTTGGGTGCACCATAATTGGTAGTGAGCCTGATAATGCTCACGATGGGGGTAGTCCTTGGAATGGTTTATCCTTTGCAGGGAATGACAATTTTGTGCACATGTCGGGATATTACGGTATCGCATTCTACACTTCGGCAGGGCGTGTAGCTCAGTTCCAGTCGGACGGTATTGTTAATATCACGAATCTCTATTGCTACAACAATCTTCAATGCAGAGCATCATTCGTAAGCACGATGACAGACCGTTGGCAATTACAATGGCCGATATACTTCAATCCGGACAATGCCGTATTCAGGGCTAACCAATTGTCCTTGATGATGCACGACTCCTGTAGACCGATTCTTAGTTGGAAGGATACACTGGACGGTGTTGGATGGCAGACAAGATACACCATTGGCACGTATCGTCCTAATTACGACACATGGGGAACCATGCTGATAGCAGTGTCTAATGATGATGGAGGTAACAGCCCGGGGATTAGATTGGAGCTCGAGGCATCTAATAACAGGGCGGTTGTCCAGGGTTCGTTCCTTGCAAGCGGTGAGATTACCGCTTATTCGGACGCCCGCTTAAAATCAAATATAAAACCGCTACGGAACAGAGGGTTCATTACCCCTGTCAGCTATATCAAGGATGGAAAGGAAAGTATAGGGTTTATCGCACAGGACATGATAGAATTGTATCCTGAGCTGGTGTCTAAAGGCAGCTCGAAAGAACACTACCTGTCCGTGAACTATGCCCAATATACGGCAGTATTGCAGGCTCAGATAATTGAGCTGCACAAAGAGATTGATGATTTGAAACGTAAATTTATAAATTAAAAACTATGGTTACATTATTGATTGTTTCGATTGTTCTGTTTGTATCCTATATCGGATATACAGTCGGGATGTATGGCATCCCTGCAAGTATCAGTGACACATACTATCGGCTTGGAAAGAGGGGTTGGCTGTTCACGCTCTTCTGTCTTGCCGAATCTTCCCTGCTGGTTGCATCGTTTATCGAAGCCAGCAAGGAAGAATACCAATTCCTGGCGTTCATCGCAAGTGCATCATTGGCATTTGTCGGCTCGGCTCCCTTGTTCAAGGAGGATTATAACCGCAATATCCATTATGTAAGCGCGGGAATCTGCGCGCTTGCCTCTCTTGTATGGCAAGTGTTGATGAGTTTTTGGTACGTCCCTCTTATAAGCTTCCTTGGCGGTGTAATCGTATTGGCATGCCTTAAGTTCAAGAAGCCTGTGTTTTGGATGGAGATGTGTGCCTTTATCTCGACTTATATAACCCTGTTACTACTCTACTGATATGGCTAACTCGAATAACGTAATTACGTCTCCTGTCAATCTGAGGAGTGACGTTGCTGCCGTTCTTGGAACGTCTGCAACGAATGTGAGCGGGTTGTGCACGAGCCATGAGATTAATATGTGGTCAAGATGTAAGCCTGTCCATATTGCCTCTGCTGCTCCTGACAGGAGCATGCCATCTGACGGTGAAGGGGCTTGGTGGAAGGGCTCGATGAAGAATTGCGGCATTAAGCCGCCCCCTGTAGCGTCTTATGAGGAAATCCCCAAGCTGTATACGGAAGACAAGATGAACGGATATACCTATGAGAGACCTTGGGGCGGAAGTGGGAGTCCGTACAGGTTGGCGGATTTTCTGTTGTACAAGCATAATGCATGGGCACCCATATTCGCATTTCAGTGCGATTCCAAAGTATCCCAATCCGGAACTATATCATGTTCGGTTGGAATCAACATTACCGATGTGGATAAGTCAGGACCCGGCTCTATAACGTTGTCTGATATAGATTTCGGAACTGACCTTGAAACATGGTGGTTTGGGGCGATGTTGGTTGACTCGTCCAACAGAATCGTAAGGAAACTGGCGAACGTGAAGCCGGGTGTGTCATTGGAAATGCCTGCCAGGGGTCTGACACTAGGTCAATATTATGATGTATATCCGTTCCTCTGTATGAGTAAGATTGATAGCATCTATGACTTGGATTCGGTTAACTTGTTCCTGCCCGTTATGAACTGCTCTCCCGGCAGGGTTAAGTATGTATCGGAAGAAGAAGCGGGTGGTTTGGTAATCAATCTGAATGCAGAGTATGTGACGCATCCAATGACAGGTCTGAATACGGCTGTCAAGTGGGAACTCAAGTTAAAGGCTACCAATGGCAATATGACACTTCGCAACAATTGGATTAGTCTGCGATTCATAACGAGTGACGTGACCGACCCGTTCCAGGCAGGTGAGCAGCAAAAATCTTTAGGAGACAAGGATTTGACTCTGGACAATCCGGTTGTGATATCGGGTCAATTTGATTTGATGGATTTCTTGCAAGAGTACTATGTATATGTTACGCTATCCAACGGAAAGTACACGAAGAAGGCTTATCCTTTGGCTTTGAACCCTAACCCATAATATACTAATCATTAAATTATACAGATATGGAACTGATACGAAAAAAAGAAAGTATTACAAGGCTTTATGAAAACGGTGAAGTCTCAAACAACACAACCAATGATATCCAATATATCGTATTGGATGGAGATGCTTATGTCGGCACAGCCTCTATCATGCCCACAGGGTTTACCATGACAGTAGGTATGAAAGCTCCCATCGAAGATATAGAGAGTATGCTTAGAAGCATATTGTCTTCCATCCCCAAGGAAGGAGGTGCAAAATGAAAATCAACGAAATCATCAGAAAAATGAGTTTTTTGCAACTCGTGCCTCTGAAATCGGATGAGGGTGCGCCGCTTGCCAATAAAACGAAGGTGAAGATTATCTTGAATTTGGTAGCTTACGAAAGGGCAATGGAGAGCTTTAACGAGGATATGCGCGGTATCTATGCCAAGCTGAAGCCCGAAGGCTATGACGCCCAAGCCTTCCCACGCGTGAATGAGTTGGAGAAGAAAGAAAACATAAGCAACGAAGAAAAACAGGAACTTGAGTCGATTAAGCAGAGTGAGGAATACCTCTCTTATGTTGATATGAAAAAAACATTGATGCGCGAGTTTGAAGAGGCAAGAGAATGCGCTTCGGCAGACAATGACTATACAGTCAGCGAAAGGGCACTCACAGACGATGATTTGGTTTCCATTGCGGAAGTTATCCCTACGGATAAGGAGTTTGCAATCGGCAGGAATGAAGATGGGGAAATCAAGGTTAATGGTATCACCGTATTGGCGGAGATTGGCAGAATGTTTATAATGTAAAACAAATACTTATGGCAGGAAAAACGATTAACGAGCTTGACGCACGGACAACACTGAACGGTAAGGAGAACATACCCTTTCAGGAAGGGAATACAAACGGAAGATTATCTACCGATGCGTTGAAAAGATACGTGGCACCTGATTTAACACCTTATCAGAAAACCGTAGACGCTGATAAGAAGTATCTGTCTGCCGTGGAAATTGACGATGTGACATCAATATTATAGTTATGAGAATCAATTATCAGTCCGATTTTAAAATCATAGAGAAAAATCTGAATGGAGACCTGAAAACTCCTTTCCGGTTTACTTATCATACAGCACTGTCGAAACCCGTTGTAGCCTCTTTCGACGGACACGACTACAAGAACTGTCGCAGGCTGGATGATGGCAGCCTGCTGGTTGTGTTTGATAATCATGGCATGCGTCCGGGCAACCTGACGGTCAGACGCGAGTATTACCTTACTGATGCTGATTTTGCTGATAGTATCTGTAACCTTGTATCCATGGAGTTTACAGGCATCGTTCTTGTCAATGGCAAGTCTGATGACAGTACAGGTACAATTGACGTTTATCCTAACTATCAGAAAGGCGATAAGGGAGACCCAATGACATGGGAATCCATGACAGAGGAGCAGCGTACCGAATTAAAGGACTCTGTGGTAAAGGATGTGCAGAATGAGATGCTTTCTTCCTTTCCTATTTCTGATAAAGAATACGAAGATGTATTGAGTGGTTTCCTTTTATCGGGAACCGATAAAAATATATTTACGAATTAAAATAAGAATTATATGGCTAAAATTCATAAACTTACCAAAGGCGGGCAGACTATTTACCCTGCTACAACCACTGATGCGGTGGTACATCCGACTACGCGTAAAAACCTTACGGAAGAACTTTTTGACTTAAAAAAAGAAAACGGTAGTTTGTCATTTTTTAAACAAAATACTCCCTCGCAAGCAGGAAATATAGATTTAAGATGTATTAATTTGAGCCTTAAATCCGGTTCTTACTTAAAATTCAGAGTTGACATATTAAAAGGAGAAGCTACTAATACTTATGAGATGTTATCGTATTATGGAAAAACTTATTTTGACAAGACTCAATTTAACATTGGGGAGGAATATGTCCTTCCTTTAACCAAGGACTTCGATACTGATACAGAATTAGTATTTGGGGCATATATAAAGAATAATAAGCCTGGTGCCGAAGCTAAGTTTACCGCAATCGTAAACTACCAATTAAACGCATCATTTCCGGTAATTACCGATAAGATAGCTGATGGTGCCATTACAACAGATAAAATAGCTGATAATTCCATATATACTTACAAAAAGATAATAAATCCTCTATTTCTCAGTATTCCCTATTGGGGCAATGTCATAAAAGATGTATATATTGATTCGGAAGATATTCCAATAGATGCGAAAAATCCCGAAAAGCCTCTGTTTACTCTTGAACAAATACTTTATGCATTCGGGGAAAAGGGGTGGAATAGAATCAGAATAGCTTACCTAAAAAATGATGGAACTTACGCTAATCCTTTTGGCGACACCATACAAACCGAAGATAAACAAGGCAGTAATGCTGCCATTAAATTTGGACTTAGCGGGAAAAGCTATGCGATAGTGAATTTCTCAGAATTATCTTTCCTTGGATATCCTCTCAATAGTGAAATCGTATATAATCCCACAGGTGATTACAAGTTTATAACCGAACGTATAGTTCATAGGCAATTTCACCCCGAAGTTATACCCCCGCGTAGTATAAGCAGCGATATGTTAGTGGATGATTTGCCGGGTTCGGGAAATCCGTATTCTGGTTTTGAATTATATACAATTGGAGATAGCTTATTCGCCGGCGGTGTTTGGCAAAACGAAGTTGCAAAACGTTTGGGAATAAAGTTTGACCAAAATAAGAATGCAGATCCGAGTTTTCCATTATCAATCGGAGGGACATCATCAGATATGAGTAGGATAGGTACAACCTATTTTAGGACACTGAATTTGATTAAGAAAGGGTATATTCAAGATAAAGGTGAAAAATCTGTAATCATATTGGAGAATGTTAATGATGGAATATTTGATTTTGATGTGGCAGCTCCATCCTTTAAAATGGATAAGAGCTACTCTGTCAATGAATTGTCTACATCGAATCTAAACGATATACCCAAAAATGAGCGTTCTTTAAATGCAGTGGTAGGTTTAAAAAAAATATCAAATGGAAAGAAATTGATTATAAATACATTGCCAGCAAAAGAGGGTGATGTTAGGATTAGAACCGGTTGGGCCGGGCCGGGAGAAAGCGACTATAACATACATGTAATTCCGCAAGGTAATGATGAATTAACGAAACAATATGTAATTGATAGAATCGTAGAGTATTCGTATAAGGGTATTTTTGACGCTGCCGGAAGTGATGGCAACAGTGTTTATTTCACGAATGGGAATAATGATTATGAGACCACATTGAAATTTACTGATACCGGTGGAACAGGTATGTCTTGCAGTATTGAGACTGTATCAGACGCTCCTTGGGAAATCTACTACTGGTACATAGGAAGTGATATTGAAGATGTTAATTGGGGGGATGTTAAAAAATGGGTTATACCAAGCGTTTCAAGCGCATGGAAATCATCTATTGAAGAACTGTTGCAAAATTTTCCCAAAGCACATATATTTATCGTCAATTTCCCGGCTATATCCAAAACTGCCAACGATTACTATAATGCAGAGAAGGGCATTTATGACGAGTCAAGATGGTATACTGATACGCAGGAGAAGAAAAGTAAAGCGTTGAAACAATTCAGCAATATATCCGGATTATATAATATACCTTTGATAGATATTTGGGGGAATATGAATATGTCAGCATCTAATTGGAATGAATTTTTCCCAAGCTCGGCTAACACCCATCCATTAAAATCAGGGTATGAACGAATTGGATGTTTATTGGCGTCAATGATAAAAAAATATATATAAAAAACAGGCACATACGATTTAAATGATCATCCGAATAATTTTGAAAAAACTCCCTGCATGCCTTCGCAGGCAGCAGGGAAAAAACTTATGCAAACCTCGCCAGGTCTGTTGGGTTATGAAAAACACATGCAAATATAGTATTAATCTTAAAAACAGACAAAATGAAAGATGTTATTTACAACTTTATCCAACAACACATGATGACACACATCGTGCTGATTGCCTTATGTATCGCTGTCACCATTGGGGCTATGTTTATAGACCTGTTGACCGGAGTGATGAAAGCCAAACAGCGCGGTGAGGCAAGGACATCGACAGGTTACAAGAAAACGGCTGTCAAGGCAAAGAAGTACTTCACGCCATTCTTAGAATTGTGTTTCATAGACTTACTTTGCTGTGTCGTTATACCTTTCCCTGTCTTCTCTATGATTTGGACAGTCTATTGCATTTTTTGCGAATTTATATCGGTAAGGGAAAAATCATGGGAAAAGGCGGAATTGAGGAAAGCAGAGAAAACGATGAGTGTGATAATTGAAAACAAGGAAGATATCGCAAAATTGGCTGCACAGATATTGTTTGAATCGAAGAAGGAGGAAAAGAAGGAATAAAAAAGCCGGTATCGCTATACCGGCATAGTTATCGTCATATCTTTTATGAAAAGCAGTATAATTAAATACTGTCGCAAATATACATAAATTATTTAATATAAAAATATATAATATGAAATTAAGAGTAGAAAGATTATGGAAGAAACCCGCTTACACGGTGGGCAGACTGTTCGTAGACGGAAAGTTTTTCTGCAACACACTGGAAGACACCGTCCGCGATTTGAGCAATGAAAAGAAGGTATATGGTAAAACCGCCATCCCTTACGGAGAATATAAGGTGGTATATAATTGGTCTCCCAAGTTTGGCAGAAACCTGCCACGATTGCTTAACGTCCCTGCCTTTGAAGGAATCTTGATACATCCGGGGAATACTGCCGATGACTCTGCCGGCTGCATACTTGTCGGAAGGAATACGGAAGTCGGGCGATTGACCGAATCCCGATATACATCCGATAAGCTCAATGTGCTGATAGAGGATGCGCAGAGAAGAGGCGAAAGTATTACAATTGAAATCGTTTAACAATTAAATCTACAATTATGGCATTAAAGGATATAACCGGCAATTTTGCAGCATCCGGCTCCAATCAGGAGTATAAGTTTCAGCCTGCTGCGTCTACATTTGGTTTGCAATTGGTATTCGATACACATCCGTCCAAGGTGGTATTGTATCAGAGTTTGGACGGTGAGAGTTGGGTGGCGTTTGAAGTTGATTACGGTGTTGGGTCGGTTTGGCAGAAGAACATCGAAGGTGTTATTGGTGAGCAGCATATCAAGATTCAGTGCAATGTTAAGCCTGTCAAGGCATTAATTTTGGAGTGATATGAAGGTTAACACAATATCTTTAAATTCGGTGCGGTTGAATACAATCGCACTGAATCACATTGGCGAAATCCGTTCGGGTGGCGGTGGTTCCAAGCCTTCCCCTATCCCTCAATGGATAAGGGAGCATGTTGTTTTCTACTATGACGTAAAGAAGCAAGGTGCGACCAACGAAACATTGAAGGAGTCTGCTTACTTGCAGGACTTGTCGGGTAAAGGAAGGAGGATGAAGTTAACTAACTTTCTCTTCGACATGATGAGTGGTGTAGATGGGTATAAGAATGAGGCGTTTGTTAAAGCAAGTGGTGCAATTGATATTAGATTCGACCATATAAATGGCAGACAAATTAAAGGGAAACCGGCACAAGATTGGAGCAAATTCGGGTATTATAGAGCTAAAAACATGGTTGAAAGAATAATCTATTGCAAATGGCATGTTGAAGGGATATTAGACGATAATAAAGTTTATGTTGCCCAATATACTGTATACGACAATAGAGTTGAGTTACATAATGGAGATAATTATATAGAATTAGATACTAATCAAGGTAAAGCTGGATATAATTATATATCTGTTATCTCCGACCAACCCTACTCCACAGACATCACCATTACTCAGATACCCGAATATCCCGGTGCATTAGTGACAGATGGTGTAGATGACTACGGATTGGTAGAGAATCTGAGTAGTGGAGTGAAGATGCTGTTTATGACGGTTAATCCGATGATGCTCGATGCCGCTTTATACGATCAAAGAGCTACATCAGGTTGGCGTCATTTTGCAGTAATTACTGAAAGTAATAAGGTTGCTTATAATGCCTATAATACTAAAGGAAAAACTTATATTAACGGCGTATTGAATGAAAGTCGAACTTCCAATGAGCTTCAAAACGAGAAACAAATTATAACGATAGTAAATTCAGAAGTAAATGAAACCAACTCATTACCTCCTAATTTCTTTAGAATAAGGGGAGGTGGTTTAAGAATGAAATGTGCCTTCTACAACTCCATAGCCTTTGACTCCATACCAACAGAGGCAGACGGATTCACAGAGCAAGAATTAATTGATTACGTAATAACTAATATAATTGGACAATGAGATATACAATCGTTACGATAGAATGGCTGACCCAACATGGACTGTTGGCACTGCCGACAATGCGAAGCAACGCAGACGCAACCAAAGTAGTGCTGCATGAAGAATTCGTTAACCTCTTCCCGAGGGACTCCTTCCCCACCTACAGAATGGATGACCCCGAATTTGTACAAATCATGGAATCGGAAGAATGGAATCACGAACCGCAACCTTATAGTGCTGATTACATATTGGCTGCATCCGCACAAAACATGGTGGAATCCGCCAAAAAACAGATACAGACATTGAGCCTGACAGACAGCGAATCTTTAAAGGTTAAATCGCTGTACCCCGATTGGACGGAATATATAGACGAATCCTTATCCAAGGGAATGAAGGTTAATTACAAGGAACACCTGTATAAGGTCCGGCAAGATATCCCTATGGTTTTGGAAAGCCAATATCCCGGCATGGCTACGGCAGCACTCTACGAAGTGGTTGTAGAGACCGCATCAGGCACCAAGGATGACCCTATACCCTATACACCTCCTATGGAGATATTCAAAAACAAGTACTATACTCAGAATGATGTATTGTATATCTGCACAAGGGACAGCGGTCAGGCATTGACCCATGACTTAAGCAGCTTGGTAGGGTTGTATGTTAATGTTGCAAACTTATGAAAACCATAATTTATTGTGTCATATTGCTGACGTTGGCAATATGTTCATCATGCCGTAGTGTAAAGTATGTGCCTGTTGAAACTGTACGTGTAGACAGTTTGTATCTCACCATCCACGAGAGAGATTCAATCCACATTAAGGATTCTATCTACATCCGTGATAAGGGTGACACGGTATTCGTTGAGCGATGGCGCACGCAGTACAGGGATAGAGGAAGAACAGATACCTTATATGTTGACCGTGTGCGTGAAGTTCAAGTTCCTTACCCGGTAGAAAAAGAGCTAACATGGTGGCAGGAAGTCAAGATTAATTTTGGTGATTTTTCTTTAGGTATTATCTTTGTATTGCTGTTTATTATTATTTGGATGATAAAGAAGAAAGGAGGTTCAAAATGAAATAGAACACTATACCGAGGATTATCCTCACAACGCTACGAGTAGAAGCGTAGCAATTACTCAAAAATAACAAAAGCAGTTCTTTCGGGGGCTAAGAATTAAAAAAAAGCCCCCAACATACATCATATTAATATTGCCACATAAAAACATGATAAAGCATAAGATACCTGATGTTGGGGGCTAATATCTTCAACATAAATATCTTATGCTTTGTTCATCAAAATCTCATGTTTTATGTGGCGAGGCAAAGATAAGCATAAAAATTAGAAAAAACTATGTGCAAATCAGAAATCTTTGCCAAGATAATTAATATTGTTTCAAAAGAAACCGAAGTGCCTGTAGACCAAATATTATCATCTGATAAAAACATGGAAACAGTGGATGCCCGGTATCTTCTTGTGTCTCTCCTGTCTGAAAGCGGCATGTACCCTTCACAAATAGCCGTTCATATCCACAAAACCAAACGTGCTGTCAACTACATGATATCAAATTTCTATGAGAGGATGGAAAGTGGGAAAATGTTGAGAATATATTGGGATAATATAAAGAAATCATTGGGAAACAACTGATTTTACATAAGTTACAACATATGTACTTTTGCATACGGTCAATTTTGACCGGGATACAAAATACAAATACTTATGGAAAGAACTTATGTTTTTAATTCAGACGGAGGCAATGGAGGTTCAGGTGGTAGCAAGCTTGACATTACCGCCATGCTTCCCGGAATGTTTGGGAACAAGGGGATAGACCCTAACCTGCTTGCCTTGATGAATAACGGCAACGGCTTTGGAGGACAGGACGGATGGTGGAGCATTATCTGGCTTGTTGTGATAGCAAGTATCTTTGGATGGAACGGCAACGGTGGCGGTTTGTTCGGTGGACGTGGAGGAAACGGAGCTAACGGACTTCCGGCAGAATTGGCAGGAAACGCAGGACGCGAATTGTTGATGCAAGCTATTCAGGGTAACGGTAATGCTATCTCTCAATTGGCTTCTTCATTCAACTGCTCTACCCAACAGGTTCAGACAGCATTGTGCAATGTTCAGAATAGCATTACACAAGTAGGTAATCAGGTGGGATTGTCAACTAACCAGATTATTAATGCTATGCAGTCAGGCAACCAGTCTATCCTTACTCAACTTGCCGATTGTTGCTGCAAAACGCAAACAGCTATTGAAAGACAAGGCTATGAAGGACGTTTGCAGAATTGCGAATCAATGAATGCCCTTACCAATACAATGAACAACAATGCATTGTCATTGCGTGACGGGGCTACTGCAAATACGAATGCTATCCTTGCCAAACTTGATGCAATTCAAAATCAGGCATTGCAGGACAAGATTGCATCTCTTACTGCGGAAAAGGCTACTTTAACAGCCGAAATATCCCAGCGTAATCAGAACGCCACTATCCTGAGTGCAGTAGGACAACAGATTGCTCCTTTAGCAGCCGGATTGCAGGCATTACAAGGAGACGTAGATAAAATCAAATGCAAGCTCCCCAATACTGTGAGTGTTCAATACCCCAATTTAACCGCTATTAATACAGATTGTTTCCGTGCAGCCGCCTACGGTGCATATATGGGTGACGCTGTATACGGACGTAGTGGATGTGGTTGCAACAACTACTGGGGTTAATCCGGTAAGAAAGGAGGTAGATATGTGGCCTAACTTTTTTACAGGATTCCCATCCCTATTCCCATCAATCGGAAGAACAAATTTCAACACTCTTCCTACGGTGGCTGTGACCGTCGGCACGGAGAATGTTACTTTGGAACTTCCTAACCACGCATTCCGTAACAGGGATTATGTTGGAGGGTTCTATATCAGCCTCCGTCAGGCTATACCTGCCGGCACGACTGCAACTCTTCCGATACTGATAGGGACTAATGGGGACACAAGACCGTTGATGGCTTATAACAATGAGCCTGTGACTGTTGAAAACTTAGCCGGAACAGGCATCTATGAAATTCACTATAACAAGTACACCAACGAATTGTATCTTGTTAATGGTGGATACAGACCGACAGCGGCTCCGGCTCCTACAGCAGAAACAGCTCCTTTAAGGAGCAAGTAATAATTAACATGGAGTTTTGTGGTGATTCCCAAAATGGGAATAGCCACACTCCTTTAAAATCAAACAATCATGTTTCAGAACTTACGAGTAAACAGTACATTATATCTTCTTCATAGAGGTGCAAATCCAAGTTTGGAATGTGGGCAGGTCGTTAATGTAAGCCCCATAAAAACCATATATAAGACTGTTCCCAACATGCCTTATCCACAGCCGGTACAGGTTATTGATTTTGTCGTGAATATAAACGGACAGAATGTCAATTTGCAAGAGATACCGGCTAATGCCAATATTGCCGATGATATTAAGACAGGGATGCTGATTACAGGGTCAAGAGACGAAATGAATACTGAGGTCCTTACCATGAAGCAGAAAAGTGAGGATGTCCTAAAAAGTGTGGAATATCATCAGAACTTTCTTAGGGTATGTGACCAAATGCTTGCCATGCTGAACCCTGAATTTGCAGCCAAGCAACAGCAGGAGCAGGAAATATCCGCATTGAAAGGGCAAATGTCCAATATGGATAAGAACATGCAGGAAATGAGCAAAAATATGGCTGACCTCATTGCACAGAATCAGAAGTTAATGGAACAGCTCGGAGTGGTTGAAGCATCTAAAAACAAGAAATGATTATGGGAATGTGGGAAATATTAGAAGAAGGGCGTGACGATTACGGACGCGGCTTCGGTATGAGAGGTGACGAAGTGGAGGAAGCCTACAAGGAAGGCTGCCGCAAAGGTTACGAAAAAGCCATGAGAGAGATGCGCGGAGAGATGGGTTTCCGTGATGGTGGGAGAAGTTATTCAGGTGGTGGAAGCTCATCCGGCATGGATGAACGCAGATACCCCGGATACTTTCCTGAATATCCGCGTATGGATGAAATGGGCGAACGCAGACGCAGACGCTCTAACGGTGAATTCTATTAATAACAGGAGGGGTGAAACGCCCCTCTTTTTAAATTAAGGCTATGGAACAAAGATTAGATACATATAGCAAATTCCCATCAGGAATGCAAGAATACCTGGAATCGTATGGATTCCATTTCAGTAAAAAACTTTACGAATGGGCTGTTTCAAAAATGAAAGTGAAAGACGAGGCAACAGGCAAGGAAAAGAAACTTGACCCTTGGAGTAAAGATGAGGTGGACGATATGCTCAAAGCAAACGGAATTACCATCGAACACGACAAAGGATATGACGTTGCCTATGTTGCAAATATGTTGAAAGCAGATTTTTTCAAAAAATCATTGGTTGACGAAGCACATTTGTGCAAACACATAAAGTGCTACCTTGATGATATTGATGGGGACCCTTGCAGGGCGTTTGATGAATTCTTTGCCACCTGCATCGGTAAAGGAGTTCCTGTAATTTGGTCTGATGTTATATGATTGTTCAGGAGTTCTACATACCGAAATATGGGGATTGGCACGTCAAGGTGTATTATGCGGTACACACTTATTGGGCTAAGGAAATCATTACCGACCTGTACCGTATAGGATGCAGGGGGGATTCCCTCAAACGTGCGTATCGCAACCTGACGGAAGGCAGGATGAATACCGGACTTACCTATTCGGACTACAGGAGAAGAGAGACGGTAATGGTGCTCTCTTTGACTTCTACCCCCGAACAGTTTCAAAATTCGTGGGACCACGAAAAAGGTCATTTATGCCGGCATATTTCCAAGGCTTTCGGAATTAACCCTTATGGAGAGGAAGCACAATATCTCAGCGGATATGTCGGTCAGAAGATGTTTCCTGTTGCCAAGAAATTCTTGTGTGAACATTGCAGAAAGGGAATGGAAAAATAATAATCGAACAGAAGCGTTCTTTGACTTGTTGGAATTACCGCTAAATTTAAAGTGTTAATAGCCATCTTTGGTATTGTCATATTGATATAATTGCCTATATTTGCGTCATATAGGAGTACTGGTATGTACAACAGCATTATCTTGCACTATAATAAGGAATTTACAGGAATACCGTAATTAGATATCCTTCTGTAAATATTAGTATTATTTTCTTGTACTATGAATAAGGTAATTAATATTCCAAATGCGGATAGAGATGAACGGATAGGTAGTGTTTTTAACCATTTATTTTCTGTCATTTTTGCGAATGAACAAATAAGGGATAATGATGTTCCTGTTTGGGATTTTTCAAAAACCTCATTTTTCCATCCATTTTTTTTGTTCCCATTTGCCATATATAAAAGCAAATGTAAGAACGTACAGTGTAAAAATGTGGTTGGGTATATGAAAAACTATTTAGAATGTGTTAAGTTCTTTGATATGCTGACGATAAAAGATGACATGGACCTAAATAGTGCGTTGAAAGAATATTTAGGGAAAAGTTATATCCCTATATGTCGCTTTAGTCGATTGAATAAGAATATAGATTCAATGCAGACCATTATTCAAGGAGTTATTGAAAAACAGAAAAATTTAGATTTAAAACTTAAAACTCCACTTTCGTATTTGATTAGTGAGTTAATTTGCAATATAAATCAACATTCTGATAGTGATTATGGTTATATATATACGCAATATCTGAAACGTGAGAATTGTTTGGATATATGCATTGCTGATGATGGAATAACAATTTATGGAAGTTATGTCAAGTCACAAAAGATGCTTGATAAGATAGGTGACAATGAAGCTGAAGCATTGAAATATGCAAATGAAGGATATTCGACTAAAGATCTTCCCGATGCTGAAAGTAGAGGATTTGGTATATCATCTACTAAAAGTATGATTGTGGAAGGTCTTGGAGGAGCATTCTTTATGTTATCAGGAGGAGCATTTCATAGGCATGATGCATCTGGTGGAAGTGATTATGTAAAATTGCCTGATACTATTAATTGGAATGGCACGATTATACTTATGAGAATACCATTGACAGTTAGTGAAGAATTTGATTATACGAAGTATATAAAATAGGAGGTATTATGAAAGAAATAATTAAGCTTCATGATCTATTAGGATCTGAAATACGCTCACGTTCTAATGCTGAAATTTTACGAGAAAAAATAGCAGAGCATAGTGGTTCTATAATTGATTTAAGCGATGTTTCTTTTATTTCAAGATCATTCGCTGATGAACTATGTATCTTAGTAGAAAAACATATTATTCAATTACACAATGCCAGTGGTGTTGTGCAAAATATGCTATCTGTTGTTTCTGAAAGTAGGAAGAAAAAAAGAGTTAGAAAGACTGATGATACTAAAATAAAAGAATTTGATGATATGGAAAGTTTGACATCTTTTCTGGCTACAATTTGACAAGAATGTATTTCTAGGCATATCTATTGAAAAATATTCACCGAAAACTTAAAAGGCAAATATCAATAAAGTCTTGTTGATTCAAAATAAATCAGAGCGGTAATTCCCAACGGTTTTACCGCTTTTTTTATGTTAACATAATATGAAAGATGATAAGTTGAACATATTGTTTGAGCAATCGGATGATATTCCTCATTGGGTATTCTGCCAACTGCTAGCCATGATACAATGGAACGTTTAGAGAGGTGGATTTGTAAAATGATTCCCTTTGTCGTTTTGATGAAGGTGGCTTTGTTGTACGGCTAATTGAAGTTTATGGGATATTTGGGATGAACTACCTATCATTTGATTGTCCATAGCTTGTTAGTGTGAAGAAAAGGGGACTACCCGATTAAGAATGATCCCCCCCCAAAAAAATGGTTACTTTATAAGGACTCGCATTTGAAAACCCCTAAATCTTCAGTTTAGCGGTAGTTCACAAAGTGAATGCTGCTACTGCCCGCACCCTGTAACTGTAGCACTTGTCGCCGTTGCTCGTCTGCCCACTGAAGAAGTGTACGTACCAACTGAGGCTGAGACTGTACTCAGTACTGGACCAATACCATGTGGAAGATAACGGTTCTTTGCCTATGTACCTCAGCACATCGTTTATATTATCTTGATAATGAGCCATTAAATTAAGCTGCCCTAATGATGGGATATATTCGTCATCTTTCAGCAGATTAGACAGTTTAGGATTTCGCTCAATCAGCTGAGTAGTGTTACGCTGTCCATTCATATCAAATAGTGCATCACATTCACGCCCATAATAGATTTGATTTCCAAATTCCTCTCGGCTGTCATTGTCAAGCAGCTGAACATCCTTATGCTCCGTCAACGAGATGGCAAACGATACGTCTTTGTGCTTTAATCCGATGTATCGTACACAATCTTTGAAGTTATCGCCGGTAAACGGTTCTGCATGTCCGTCTTCGTAGATTAGATACAAGCCGTTGGTCCAGTCTGCCCTGTCTTCTTTAGTCGGCATCATAACCGATTGGCGTAAATTTTCAATGTTAACCTTCATCGTCTTATTGTTTTTAGATTGTTGCTCAATACTTTTTCCCATTTTTGTTTTCTCTCAATTCATTGTATCTCATCTTCTGATTGATGTGCCATGTGAGGTCTATGTCCAAATGGTTGGCAAGCCCGAAAATAGCCAATAGCATGCCATTTAATTGCTTTTCTAATGGATAGTCATATTCATACGCATATCTGATGGGAATTGTGGATATAGCGTATATACTTTCTGTAAAGGTCTCATCCTCGCAACTTTCCTCCGCCTCGTATAACATTTCTTCCGTAAAATCCTCGATGTCTATCTTACGCAATCCGCACAAATCAAGCAGGCGTATAGCTGCATCGGCAAGTTCATCGGGAAGTGTATCTTTTACATTCTTTTCAAAGGAACACTTAAATCGCTTTTCTTCTTCCACTAATGCAGGATAGCGATTATAGTCCATTTCAAAACGTGATTTACATTTCTTTCCTAATCTTCCCTTTCTATCTGCTTCTACAGCTTCCATAAGCTCGGATGTAACTAAACAAAGGTAGTGTTTATTACTCAATTCCTCATCGTGAAAACCGCGCTTACAAGCGGTTTTATAAGCGCGATCGCGCAATTCGTTTAAATTAATATTGTTCATTTCCTTATTCCTAATTTGATTTCTTCATCCTTGATTATTCTCCAATCTTATCGGCTTCCTCATACCGTTCCTTATTTATCCACATCTTTGCAGTTCCAAGAGCTGGGTGATGTAAACAATGTCGTTACGATATGGCACATGACGGACGCATTTTTCTATCTCATCAAACCTATTCTCCATGCGTCTGTGACACTTGCTTACCAAAATTAAGGTAAAAATGCCAAAGTACAAAAAATTAATGGGGCAAGTACGGATTTAAATATTAATTCTGCTGTTTCCATACTTATTTAATCGTGAAACGAATCAACAGCTTTCGCAACCCAATACCATATCACGAAATAAAAAGCGTATTCGGCTAATCTTTCGCAAGCTGGTGAAGGCTCTAACCCAACTATGAAATTCCACGTATTATACTCATATACGCAAATTAGATATGATATAATGACAGATGCCAATACATATGTAAATTTTCTCATAATCATATAAGTTTTAATGCTTCCTGTAATCCTGCTTCAAGTGCTTCCTCGTAGGTATTATAATGGGCAATAGGTCTGTCAGACAATCCTACTAAGTCGTGATTCGGAATTGTTAGTATATCATATATCCAATAATTTCCATACATATAGGATATTTCGATATGCAGGCTCTTGGTTTCACGAAGCCACTTTTGGGCGATGGATTGTATTGGACAAGAATAGAATAATTTAGGTAAATCCTTACTAGTTCTAAATATGGTTTCCATCATCAAGCCTTTATCGTTAATGATATATTTGCAATACTCATTAAAGCCTTTCTCTTTCAGAAGCTTCGCAGTCTCTAGTGTTACAAGTTCTTCGGTCATAGTTATTCCTCCTCCTCTATTTTTACTTTTCCACGGTTAACAAAGCCATCACAGTTCATCAAAGCACAAAGACAGATGTCATATTCTTCCTTTTCTGACTTACTGCAAATGCGCAACAGTGAGCATTGGTTGCATGGGACATTTTCACTCGTCATCTCATGCAACACTCCATTTATTATTATTCCGTTCTTTACTTCCATACCGTTCATTCATTATAAGTTACACCCAAACACAATACTTTGCTAGACACGCCTAAATCGTCAAATTCAAGAATTAAATACTCTGTATCGTAAGGATAAGGGTATCTGCAATTTTTCAATTCCTCATCCGTCAATTTGCGTCTGATACGTATCTCGATTTCAAAATCATCGGGAAGGTTCTCTATGATTTTTCTAAGTTTTCCTACGTTTTTTATTTCCATACTACTTCTATTAAAAGGTGGAAAGTATGTTTTTCTCCCTAAAGGATTAACTATAAACTCTTTCCGATTAATTCTTATACGCTATTCAAGCGTTTTCATCCTTCTCATGTGTTTCTTTACCGGCTTAGTTGAAACAATTCGACCTAAACACTCATTGTAATCAAATTTTAATTTGTTCCAATAATGAAAGTATCTATTATTATACATATTTTTATTCTTTAGTAAATACAGGTGAAAATTCTTGAATATACCCAGTAAGTTCATCTACATGTTTCCTTAGCTTGATATTAAGCAACTTTAATAGATATATCTCCCTATATGCTTCCGCTAAGCTAATGGTTAATTCTTCCTTATCCATATCTCAATCTCCTTTCTTCTTAATCCGTTCAAGTACATCCCTGTTGGCTTCGAGTATCTCATCAAAAGACGGAATAGGAAACCAGGCCAACACGATACTGTTTCCAAAAACCCATCTATTATCTTTATCAAAAGCACTTGTTTTGCAAAACCTTTCAATTAGAATACGTGATACACCACAACACATTGTCAAAACAAAAACTTTTTGTCCTTCTTCCGGCAACCGTTCCTTAACACTTATCCAAAGCGATTGCTTGGATTGCCATTCGGCACCTTGAACGAAATTCATCTCTCCAAACTTTGCCAAATCTTTACCGATCAAAGTTCTGTCAACTGTCCTGTGATTAAACAGGATATTTTCCCTTGCTGCTTCTTCTACTGTCTGTTTCATAATTTAATCAATTAGGGGTGATGTGGTTGAATGTTCAATTCGTCCTCTATAAATTTCTGTAACTTATGGGCGCATTCCGAGCATAAGTCGGCTCCTTGGATGAATATATCTTCCCTTCCACCAACAGAGCCACCATCCCATTTATCCACCTTAAAATCCAATCTTGCGCTGCGGAAATACGATGGTTGTATTTCTCTTCCGCAAGCATCACATATTATCGTTATTTTTTTCATATCTGTTCCAGTTATTAGTTATTCTTTGAAATCCAGTTATCAGTATCACAGTGAAAGCAATATCCACTTTTAGGATGTTCCGCACCGTCTTTAGCTCCACAAGTTCCACAATAATACTCCTTATCATATTCCGGGGAAAGACCTTTATTCCGTTCTTTGACGACTGCTTTTCTTTCTTCAAGCATCATCATTTTATCGGGATTACGACTCAAATAAAACTTTCTGACTTTATGTATTTGCTTTTCAAATAGTTCGTCAGATTCAGCTATCTGCCTTGCTGTATATTTGCTCATTTATATCTTGTTACAAGTTAAAATATTTTCCTTTTTTTGCGTCTACGTTGAAAATCCAACATAGATTTTTTCCTGTCATTAATAGCACGTGACATTTTAATAATCATATATATTGTCACAATAAATACAATGACAGATAAAATACCTCCGACAATTATATATGTACGTACTAATCCCGTCAATCCGGATTGATTCAAATAGTCAATAAGTTCTTTCATAATCAATCTCCTTTCTCTTTAATCCGCTCCAATACATCCTTGTTGGTTCAATAGCTCACTAATGTTATCTATGACTTCCCCATCTGTCAACGTATCATCCAGGATGATAGATTTAATCTGATTTGAAAGCCATGATGTGCCATTTTCAAAACTAAGAGCAATCATTTCCTTAATATCGGAAACGCCATTTGGAACTCCGTTTGTTCCGAATGAATCAATTACTGATTCTGCATATTCTTTTGCTGCTTCTTCTGCTGTCTGTTTCATAATTTACGCTAATTCAATTATAACCTTTTTAAAATTAACATATAAAGGCATTTCTGACATGCCCCCATTGTAATCCAACTGTCTTAAAGAGGGGACAACCTCTCCGTTATCATCAATCTCATAATCTGCAATATAGGCTAACTTCTTCGCTTCGGGGACCAATATCCTTTCATTTCTCAAAAGAAAAAACCTTTCATGAGCCGGGACCGTTATACAGACCTTGCTTCCAACATTGAATCCTTGGTTGGATTCAATGTATTCCTTTTCCAACTTCTTCTTTTCGCCGTTCAATTCTTTTAACTTTAAATCGATGGCATCTCTTTTGCTTAGAAATTCTTCCTTATTCATGTTTTGTCATTCTAATTAATTCTAACATACTTACCTGCCATATTACAAGTCCTTAATATCTCCGCATTATCCTCGCCAAAAGCGATTAAGATGGAACCACAACCGGGTGAATCTCCACGAGTCCCGTCCGGGCGAAAGAAACGAATCCTATTGCGCAAAAACTTCATCGCCGTTGCTTTTTCAAAAATGATGTCTTGAAACATCTTTGAATCGCAACGATTGAAAAGCAATGCGATGCCGTTTCTATGTTCTGCCATCCGTTTGATAAACTGTTCTATTAGAGGACGGGAATAAGGTGGATTCAACCATACGCGTCCTCTCCATTCTTGCTTCAAACCATTGTCATTTTTATTGTACATGACTTTTGCCGTTTTCCATAAAGGATTTATAGGGGCACATGGATCTAAATCAAACTCACCCAATGCGTCTATGATTTCTTTCGGCGTATACCATTCATCGGTAGCGCATGCTGACCGCTCAAATTGTGTATTCATTCCTGATCTGTTTTACTCTAATTGTTTATCGAAAATCTTAATACATTCAAATAAATAGTGCGCAATTATAGGTTGTACTGCATTGCCTATACACTCCGTTCTGTCCACCCTATCGGGAAGTTCATTAGACTTTCCAGCAAATCGGGGTGAGGGTATTGACTGTCTTGTTCTCCATCCCGGATATACTCGTGTATATTGCCCCGATAGGTAGGGCTCCCGAAATATCGATTCTTGGGTGCTCCTTTTGCCGTTGACTTCACAGGAGTAGGCAATACAATATAATCGCTCCCGACCCTGTTGTATACCAAAGTCGGTGCCTGATAAACATTGCCATTCTGCATCATACCTGATTTCGGAAAGGTCGCATAAGACCCGTTCAAATCCCCGAATAAGGAGCATTGGGCTGTTTTCAACGATGATGTATTTAGGTCTAACTTCCCGTATAACTCGGTACATCTCAGTCCATAAGCCACTTCTTTCACCGACAATTCCGACACCTTTTCCAGCAACGCTGATGTCCTGGCAAGGGAATCCACCGCTGATGATGTCAACAAATGTTGGATTTGAATACGTTCTAATATCTCTGTTGATTTCATGGTTTTCTCCAAAATTTTTTTTGATTATACTTGCTTGATAGTCTTCATATTCGCAGCTCCAAAGCGTTTTTATTCCGGCAAACGCTGCACCCAAGCCGAAACCTTCTATCCCACTAAACAGAGAGCCATGAGTCAATTTACTTTGCTTCATCTCTATATCGTTTTGAGGGTTATTCACTATCGTATTCTGACATGATTTCCAAAATATCGCTTTGTATATTTTCATCAGTTAACATGTGCTCAACTAATTCTTTTTGCTGCGAGGGTGTGGCTATAATACACTTCACTATTTTATTGCTATCGGTAGCCATTATTATAATTCCACCTTCGCGAGTCTTAGGTAGGCGTACTGCTATTTCTTTAGCAAATGCCTCTACGTCTTGAATAAATTGACATTCCATATTAGTTCCTTTCTTTCTCGGTTTTAATTAATTACTTCCACTAAGCCTCCTTAAGCTCTCCATTGACTAGCATATACCATGTGTCAGCCTTAACCTTTTCCCCGTCAACTTCAAACGCCTTGACCTCCTTAATCGGGTAGGTATCACCGTCCCATCCTCCACGTTCTGCGAGGACTATCCAGCAACCTATAGCTCCCTTAGCCTTACACCTGTATCCGGCAGCAAGAGCAATGCTATCCTTGCCTGTGGCTGATGCTGCACCTCGGTCACCTGTGGCTGATGCTGCACCTTGGTCACCTGTGGCTGATGCTGCACCTTGGTAGCCTGTGGCTGTCTTACCCTCCTTCCACTTGCATTTTTCAAACGTAAACTTAACGGCTGCGTCTACAAGACTCTTAATACTTAGTTCAGCTCCTATGTGGATTTTTGAGCAAGCAATTTTCGTATCATCCGTATCTACGTCCATATCGCCAGTCCCCTCAACCTCGTGAAACTTATTCATGCCAACCAAGACAGGTGGATAGTAACCGAACACGTCCAACGGATGGAGACAGAAGTGAAATCCGTTACCGCAAGCCATTATATCGCCTGTTTCTTCATAGTCCTTACCCTCTTCGTATTGGAAATCCCTACATGTCATATCGGGGTTAAAACCTTTGTAGCCCTTTATTTTGACAAATTCTTTTGGCAGGGTAACGTTATCCGGCAGGTTTGCCCTAAGTACCATGTACGCCATGTAGCTGGCGTCAAATCCGGCTATCCCGGTGCCAATGGCAGTTAGGAGGAATTCCTTTTCCGGATGCTCGTTAGCGTAATTCCCGAAGTTCCCTAAAAATACGACCAGCTCTTCTTCGGTAACTTTCTGCATATCCTTGTCCAGCGTAGGAATGGCATAGGACTGACCTTGTATTCCTTCTGCCTGCCCCATAATTGCGCCAAACTTCTCAACTGCCAATCTAGCTGCACCTCCGGCGTGATTGCCGTTCATATTGCTTCCAAAAACGAATATTTGATTCTCTTTCAGTTCCTGAATATTCTCAGGCGTTAACTCTCTTTTCATGATTCTTCCTTGTTTCTGTATTACTTTTAATTAATGGTTCCTACAAACTTCTCTAGGTTTCCACTCTGACGGTACTTTAGCCCACTCTCTGAATGCTTTATCAAACCCATCAAGGTCAGAGAACATATCCATCTTGGCGGTATCAGTAGTAATGAGGGTGGAGAACTCCTTGAAATACTTATCGGCAACTTTTACGAAGTCATTGTGCAACTTTTTTAAATCTCCAAGCAGAAGGGAGTTCTCTGCCATTAAATCGCTCGCTTCCTCTACTAAGTTATTGGCTTCGCAATTCAACAGGTGAGCGGCTGAAAGCAGCATATTCAATCTATCTATGCTACCATTGGCTATGGCGGCATCTATTATTTTTTTCTTTGGTTTCATAATTGTATATTTTCACTTTACATTTCCTTTCATGCGGTTAATACTTTCGTTCTCCTTTTTATTAATTTTGTCAATCCACCTTTGGAATTTGGCAGCTACAAGAGGGCAGTGTATGCGCAGGTTTCTGTCGCGTTCCGCTTCCCATTCACGTATCTTTCTCTGCGTCTCGGTATTCATAAATTTCTCCTTTTTCGTTATAATTCTTTCTTTAGAAAACTGTTGCAAATTTGCCCATATCTGTCACAGGCACACACTCTATGCCCTTTAGCCTTACAATACGCAGAATTATCCCCGAAGTCCGAGGCATTCTTGCAATTCCGGCATTTGACATATACAATTTCCGGTTTGACTTTCTTTGGCATACTTCAATGTGATGTTATCGTCTTCTGCTACCTCCTCCAACTTTAACAAAGTTGAACATCTCTTTCGCCCTGTCCATAATATAATCTCCATATCTCTCTCGAAATTCATCAGGATGTGCCATATCCATGTTTGTACTTCCAAGAGTAAGGATGTTATGACGTTGCTCATAACGTAATTGCAATACAGTCTGGACCACATTGCACGATGTACCGAAATGTTTGGATAATTCTTCACGACCTATCTCATCAATAGCTAGATTGCCTGCCATGTTACGATCCGTCCAATAGTCAAGAGCATTAATTCCGTCAATAGAATATCGTAATGCTATTTCTGCGGCAGATCGTATTTCAATACATATATTGGAGGCTCTGAATCCATAAGCAATTTGATTAATAGTAGCCAAATATCTTTGTATCCCTTTCAGAAGTGTTGTCTTACCAGTCCCTATCTCACCCCACAGAAGTAAGCCTTTATGTGGGTCAAGTACCCCTGGAGGGAACCTTCCAAGATTAGACCAAATCCATGTATAAATCGCGCCTATAAGATTTCTGTTTCGTTCATCAATTACAAAATTAGGAGATACTTGTTGCAGTGACATAACAAATCCTCCCTTCCAAAATTTTTCAATTTCTTCTTTTGACATCATTCCTTTCTTGCCGCCATACAAGAAATTGAATTGGTCATCCTTTCCTTCAGAACTCAAAGGATTCAGGTGGTGTGATTGAGCTTCCTCCATCTGTTTTGGCGATGGTATAGGAATTAATTCGCCTATCTTTTCGGGTGATTTCATCTTTTTTCTTTTTTTCAAGTTCAATTTTCAGCCATCGAGCAAAATGCGATTTTGCATCTTGGGGTGATTTAACCGTTTCTCCCTCGTTTTGGAGTTTCATAAAGAACTTCTCCAAATAATCATAAAAATCAGGAGGTGCGAAATCCTTATACCCACATAAACGAGTATTCATGCAGACAGCTTCCATCCATGAACTATTCGACTTCAATTCTTCATAACACTCATCCAACCCTTTTTCAAAAATCCCAGTCGGAATTTCCTCATACGCGCGCGGGAGAGAGAGATAATTATCTTTGTCTTTATCTTTGTCTAATGCGCGTACATTATACTGTAAGAGTTTAGGTTCAACTTTAGGTTCATGGTTAGGTTTCACTTTAGGTTCAACTTTAGGTGTCAAATTTTGATAGCTAATCTGATACCTTGTTTTATCACGTTGCCCTTTTCCGCCTGATTTGAATGTGATAAGACCCGCCTGAACTAATCTGTTACGTGCTGATTTCATTGAGTTGACCGACACTCCCACGTCAGATGATACCTTTGTATCACTACGCGTCCAGCTATCCACCCAGCCTAAACGATTCGCTGTTTTTAGCAAGTAAAAATAAAGCCTCGTTTCACAGCAGGTAAATTCCCAGTCTTCGTCAAGAGACCAAAACTTATTTATCAGTTCTATATAAGTCATATATCTTTCAAATAATTATCCACCACTTTAATAAACTCGTCTAATGACCGGACAACGATGTATTTGTTACCATTTGCCTCACATTCCTTTTGCCATTCTTTTTGGACCGGTCTTTGGTATTCTCCCGGCTTTTTCATTTCCACACACAAAGCTCCATAGAAACGATTGCTCTTAAGAAGTATCAGGTCTGCAACTCCGGGAAGCATACCTTCATCTTTCATATAAGCTCCGTTCCTTGCAGAACGTCTTGCCGCATTAGGAACAGCAAACAGCATATTTCTGAGATGGGGATATTTTAAACGGAAATACCTAACACAAGAACATTGTATTTTATGTTCCTCATTTTTGGGCTTGCTACGGCTGCTTGCCACACAAGCCTTGGATTTCATCTCTTCGTAAGTCATAATTATTATTTGTTTATGTAGTACGGCATTGTCTATTTGCCAATTGTACCATCAAGAACCTTGTCTCTTGAACGACGGCTTGTTTGTCCCATTCATATTCATTGTCTCCATAATGGAATGTGTCAAACCCAAATATCCACCAGTCATCACCTATTTCTGTATTATCGGTAATGAATTCCACATCATCCAATATGGGATTTCTTTTTCCGACATACTTGGGATTAATTTTCCTTTTGCTTCCGATAGATTCTTCACCGCTTATTGCCGGTTCTGAAAATGTGATACCTCCATGTACACTTATATCATCAATATCAGAATAAGACATTCCATAATATTTGTTCGCAGGGGGGACAGCCACATATCCGTTATGCGTTCCATGCTCTACCATAGTGGACTTAAACCATTCGTTTGATTTTATAAATGCTACTGCTTCATTTTCCATAGTTTTCTATTATTGGTTTACACAGTTCAACAACTTGTTTACAATCCTCCACATCAAACATTCCGATATGGCAAAGCTCACGTGGTATGCCCAGTTGATTGGATAGCCACAGGTAGGCTTTGCTTCTGTTTGAAGTGTTGGGGATATGTTTCTTCCAAATTTTATTGATAAGATTAGTCTTAGCTATTTGGTCAAAGTAGAAATGCGCTTCTTTCTTTGCTTCCCTTAGTTCCGCATTTGCCAAACGCCCCCATGCTTGGTCTGTACCTTTATGTACGCCTACATAAGCCTTGCAATCACGACAGAGATAAATCATTCCGTAAGAACGTCTGTAGATTATAGAACTATCCACGTATTCGGTAGGCTTCCCGCAATAAGGGCAAATCTTACCGGTTAATATTGCATTCATAATTTTCTCAATTAAAAGCCCGAAGCGTATTCTCCGGGGCACAACCATTATTTACTAACCCTTGCCATTGATGTGTGGCTCACATTTATGAGGTGGTAGCAGGACTTGCACCTGCATGATTGTTATGCTGCTCATTTACATCTTTTATCGCCTACTATGAATAAGGCTCGCTGTTGTAGGTTTTGGTATCCGTCACCGACTGATTAATAACCATCGAATGCTTCGTTTACCTGATATGCTGGTCTCCTTTTCGCCAACCTTTCCCGATTATCATTTCCTATAATCCTCAGCTTAGAGCATCAATCTACTGCTTAATAGCGTCTTCTAATTCCGCCATACCACCATGTTTGCCCGCCCTATCTTCACAGACCGGGAAGGCATGTAAACAAATGCACTTAATCTATATCAAATCAGTCAACCCAAATTTAATTTTAATAACATTGATGATGGCTTTATACTGTTTCTCGTAGATTTTTCCCGAATGTGTCTTCTCCACTTTCTTTTCAAACTCTTCAATGCTGCCACGAAAACACCCACAAGTTATTTCGACTTTATTATCTTTTGTCAAATATGCGTGAGTGTGGCGGTTGCATGAACCGAAACAATCAAATCCGCAATGATTGTTATCATTTTCTATATCAGCATCGCCGTACACCTGAGCATTGCCGTACACCTGAGCATCGCCGTACACCCAAGCATTGCCGCACACCTGAGCATTGCCGTACACCCGAGCATTGCCGCACACCCGAGCATTGCCGCACACCCAAGCATCGCCGCACACCTGAGCATCGTCATACACCCGAGCATCGCCGTACACCTGAGCATCGCCGGACACCCAAGCATCGCTTTCTTGGTCTAAGTTCTCATCTTTCTCAACATATCCTCCCAAATCACCTTCCTTGGCATATTTGAAAGACTTTGTACACTTAATTTGGAATAATTTAATTCCAAAAGTATTGAATACAAACTTGTCTGTAAGTTCAAATTTCTTTTCCATGTCAATCAAAATTAAAATTATCCTCACCGTCCGGTTCTTCGTCCGGCATATCATTACCGAAATCCATCGGAATGAACCAGTCTGAAATAAACTCTTCCATATTATTCCTCCGTATCTTCACTATAACATGGCATAAGCAACCCAACACTACTTACACCCTCCATCATACTATCAAAAACAATAGGTTTATTAGTACCCTTAAATGTAGCGACACACTTGTCGCTTTCAAAAAGAGCTTTATTCAACCGTTGCATAATCTTCATGTCAAACTTCACTTGTGGAAGCGGAGTAGTCTGCGTATTCAAAGCACCCTGCAAGACTTTTTCCGCATCAGGATATTTATCAAATGTGGAAAAGTAAAAGAATACTTTATCATCATCCTTGCTGCATTCTATGCCATCTTCGGCAATCATAATATTATCGTATTTCAGCATATCTTTGTAGAAGTCAGCGTGAAGAAATTTTCCGTCAAGTGCGGTTATCTCAGGTTCCTTCAACCCCGATATTTCTGAAATTCTGTTTTTTGCCAAAATATGCCCGTCACTTGCGTATGCAAATCCGTTTTTGAAATAGATACAACACATTTCAGGTTTGATAGGATAATCTCCAGAACAAGCAAGATGCATCTGAACTTTCTTGTTAAAGTTGTTTCCTTTTTCTGACATAAATCATTCCTCCTTTGTCTTACTACGTTCCTTAATCATCGCATCGGCTATCTGGTAAGCAGCTTTAGCCTGTTTTTCAGAGTTGTAGTTTATAATACTAACCTCTTTGGATGGGAAAAACAGTGTTACAACTCTATTCCATAAAGTTCTTCTGCGTTTTGCTGTCATCATTATGCACTTCATTGCTTCAAGCGCAATATGATCTCGTGATATGTTGCTTTCCATAATCAGTCCTCTTCTTGTATTAGTCGTTTAATCAATTCTTTTTTCCATCCTTGAATAAATCCATTTTCATCAATATTCATAATGATGCAGTCGCCATATCCTTCATCTGCCGGACACATAATCTTAGGTACATAGCCGTCATAAGAAGCAATGGCGATGTGCTCTTCATCAGTAATATCACATATAAAATCATCGCATACTTTATAGTGAACATTGGCAATTGTTCCTTGCGTCCAATTGACTATTTGTCCTGTCTCAATTGCTATAATAGGTCGCCAACGATAATGATCTGAATATATATTGGAATCAGCCTCTTCTTTTATTTGTACAGCACAAGGTATAAGAGGTTTACCTATGCCTTTACTCTCGCACAAATCAATGTCTCTCACTCCGTTTACTTCTGCATCTTCCCAATAGCGGACACCTGTATCTACTTTCAGATAGACCGCCTCAAACTCGGTCGGTTTGTTGATTGTAATTTCCATATTATTTTAATTGATTAATAACTTGTCTTTTGATTTTCTTGCAGAGCTTCCCGACAAAACGTCCATGCTTCTCTGTTCCGTCATCGGGCAACTCGTTTTTGTAAGTGTTGAGCAACTTCTGGATGAGAAGCACTTCTTGTTCTGTCAAAGTAAGTTTCATAATTATTAGTCTTTAATCTCCCATAAATGCCAGCAAGTACTATGTAAATTCACAAACTCTTCTCTCGGAGGGAATATTTGTGCCACTTGAATGTTATTTGGTAAAAACTTATATCGTACATCTTTCAACTGCTGATAACCTAATGGGAACTTAGCACTTACTGATAAATGCCATAACCCATTTTCTATTGCAATTATCAAACTCATCCCTTTGTATTTAAATACTCCAGTAGAATACACTCCATATTTGTCTGTTATTTCTTGCTCTTTAATATGAAAAGGGAATGACTTTGATCCATCTAACCTGTATTTGAGCAACTCTTCTCGTGTCATTTATTAAATGTAATTTATATGTTGTTCAATTTCAATCTCCATCAACTGAATCAAACGTTCTTCGTCTGGAGATGGGATATATATGCCACATTGGGCACTCGCGAAATTCCGAAACCTTTCAATGGTAAGGCTAAACTCTGTACTATCAAGGTCAGACGAACTTCTTAAGTATTTTATTCTCCCAAGAAACTTGTCTTCTCTCTCACGGACGAAAGTGTCTTTGTTGCAGAGAATCTTGTAATAGTTCCGCTTTACATATTCCATCGTCTCACCGATTTGGCAACCGAAATAAGCAAGGCAGACATGAAGGTATTTGTTCTGATTTAAAGATCTTTGGGGTTTCTTTTCCGTCAATTCAAACACCTTCTGTTCCTTTATCAACTTCTCCAGCTTCGCTCTTGCCTGTTGGACGTGGAGAGGATTGGAACCATCGTATTTCATAGGCTAAAATGGCAGATCATCATCCGACACGCTTGGTGCATTATTTATATCCTCTGGGGTGGGTGATGTATTCTGAGGTACAAACTCTTTGAAATCTCCAAAAATATATTGCATTCCTTCTACTCGTTCCTCCTTTTTAGGAGAACAAGTGATGAAATGCGTATGCCCGAACTGAGATTTCTCTTTGCGCTCGATAACAGCCACATTCACATAGATTCTTTCAACTCCATCTTTACACTTAATTTTCTTCATCTGCTCACGAGGTATATCAGAGAGACAGATAGAACCACTTAAAATTGCCATAATTATATTGTTTTTAATGTTACACTTCCAACTACTGGAATCTCTTTTAAATATTTCTTATATAAATCAGGATAATCTTTCTCAAACGCCTTTTTGTCGAAATCCTTTCTGATAGTGTCCTTTTTGCGAGTAAATGATATGATATCACCTTTCCAACTATATTCACCGGCTTCTACCATAGCCATCATTACGCCATCAGTTATTTCTTTCTTTTTATCGGACCAGTATTTTGCCTGTGACACAATTTCCTGTATTGTCCTCTCCATCTTTCGGTACTCGTCAGGAAGAGTAACAGGAGATATGGCATAGGGATTTACAAACTGCCTGCCTTCCGAATCACATTTCAACAGATTCATTACAACTTCAGATGGTATTCTCTCGACTTCTACTATCTCATGGTTTTTACCTCTCAACCATATACCTATAAGCCTTACCGCATTGCATCCCGGATTCTGCAACTCAAAAAAGTATGCATATATACTCAACTGCCATCTTACAGATTCCTTGTCAAGCACGTAAGTGGTCTTTATATCGCCCAAAGTAAAATCAGTTTCATTTTCGCGATAAACTTTGTCGATACAGCTTGCATAGTGCTCATTATCTGATACTAGATATTCGGAACATTCGTATCTCAATCCCCAATCGTCTTTCAGTTCCTTATATCCTTGTGCTTCATCGCTGTCATGAGTTATACCCATATCATCGACAAGTTCGCATATACTGTGGATCATAGTACCTCTTTCAGCCGCTTTTCTTAATACGTCTTCGGGAACATCACGGTATTTATCAGGAAAAAGCTGTCTGCTTATCACGGAAGTAATACCGCTTAGTTCCTTATCCCCTAGCATATAAGTATGTTCATCGGGATTGAAAATGACTTGTGATTTGATTAGTTTCATTTCAGTTCTCCTTTCCTTCTTGTCACCGCTTCAATAAAACGTTTATCACTCTGTAATTCCTTATAATTCCCCCATACTACCTGTAATGTCTCGATTGACAGGCTTGATCTTACTTCCTGTAATGCCATCGCAAGGAAATCCGTTTCCTCAGGTGTTGTACTATCAGGGTCCTTTTGCTCTTCTGTAGGAATCAGGAACAATTGAAGCAAAGAATACTTCAACGCTATGCTCATTGCTTTATTCATCCCTTTGTCGCCTGCGTCCATTGCTTCACCCACATTTACAGTTTCCACAAAGCTGCCATCAGTGGTCATATACCTAAACTTTATCGTAGCCCTTGTAAATGTGTTCGTACCGCCGGATTTCGTTATTCTGTTCTCCGTTGTGAAGTTCTGCACTTCCTGTAGTATGAACACCTCATTTTTTGAGAATAATTCATGAAGTTCGTTCATAACGTTGTCAATCCCACGGAATTTGAATCCCTGTTGCTGGTTCTTCTCCGATTTGGTGATAGCCTTTGTCTCTTTGAGGATATTGGCTATCTTACTGTATATTAGCTGTTCACTCATTATAATATTATTATTTACCAACACAAAAAAGGCAGGTCCGCAGTCCTTACAAAGTTCCGCTTCCTGCCATGATATATCTCCACTTCTTCAAGCTCATTTTCAAGAGAATCAATTTCTTCATTGATAAGTGCAATATATTCAGCCTTACTGTCAGCATTGAATGTGAGCATTACCGCTTCTTCACTCATTTGCTGAACCGTGTCAAGCTCTGAATAAAGCTTATCAAGTTCTGAATTAATAGATGATTTACACCTCATACTTTCTCCAAAAATTGCAAAGGGAGTGAATAAACAGCTTTTAACTTAGAGAATTTGACATCTGCACGCCCATCTTTAATCTTAATAATCGTGCCTATCAGCGTATCGCCAATTTCACGGACTTTATCACCTTTTTTCATAATAACTACGTTTAAATATTTGTCCGAAAGACAGGAATCGAACCTGCTTCTTGTGGGGTAATGAGACCTACATAAAGAATATGATTATTATTAAATTACCACATACATTCCATAATGCTACTTTCGGAGGATGTTCATACCTATATTCACATACCGGCATGAACGGATAATATTACTAACTTAAAAATAGATAGAGAAAATATTAGTCACACTCTTTCAGTTCATTGTATGTCAGGACTACCAGTCTTATGCACAACAGGAAGATAATGGAAAATATAATCACAGATACGGATTTTACAGGACTTTCCGTAACTATCGCACCATAAATCATCCCTAACGAACATAAGGCGGCAAATAAAGACATGATAAAATTGGCTGTTTTCATTATATTATGTAAAAAAGGGTACGTTCCCAAATAGAAGTATAAACTGTCACATTTAAAACTTTATTGATGGAAAAGAGGAACGTACCCGAATTATTATTACTTTTGCGGTGTCACATTTAAAATTTTTGTATTATGAACAAATTTATACTGATCGAGGGCAAGACTTTCCCTTGTTATATAAATCCTGATCATGTAACTTTCATTGAGCATAAGAGCCGTATGACTTTTATTCATTTGGTATCCGGTGATGTGGTTGAAACAACTTTGCCAATACCTCAAGTGTTGTCTCTGTTAAGCCAACAATAGTATTCTTCCCAAAGATCATTGCCAATTCTAGCAATTAGAAGCTTGTCTCTCCACGTATATATCGGTGAATTGTAAATCCACTCAAAGAGATGCGTGGAGATGGGTTTTTTTGTTTCTATGGCAATCTTAATAAGCCGTCTTTTGAGCCATTTTTTAAGAAATCGTTTCATGAGGTCATTTAATTATTAAGTTCGTTCCCCTCAACGGCTTAAACCGGTTGTTACCCCGAATCTTACGGGAGGGGATATATTAGACCTTTCAGCGATACTTGTGCCTAACCAAGCATACTTCTACGCTAAAGACAAATTGGCGTGCTGAAAGTAAATTTCATTTCAACTTCGTGGCTTTACCACCATCAGACATTTACAACCATTCGACCGTTATCGTCTTATCTTCGGTTGCTATCGGTGTCAATTCCGTTCCACTTGCACCCACCACTATCTACCATCACTGGCTTCGCTTCTGTGCCTGCGCAGAAATCATATATAATAATTGTACGGTTTTACCCATACATTATTTCTATTGTATAAATAAATATTTCAAAGAACTACTAATTTGAAGTTTCGGTCGGAGTTGAACCGACTTTTTTGCTACATAATAAGGTAAATACCTTTCCCGCCCTGTCCCGAAACCTTCTCAGATATACACTTATCGTTCAAGCATTTTTACTATATCTGATTTTCTATACCTTCTTCGACATCCTACTTTTGTATATGGAATATCGCTGTGCATTACATAGCTTATTGACATGCTTAACATTCGGGCTACCTGTTCTGGAGTAAGCCATTCATCTGCTTCTTCTGTGACAACTTGTGATACAATAGTCTTGATGTCCTTTTTCATCAACTTGTATATCTCCTCAGCTAATATTTTCACTTCGTTACGCGTCATAAGCTATTATTCATTTTACTATTACAGTAATCGAGAAACTACTTCACAACTTCTTGCAGCCTTAACGCTATCTTCCTATTCTCTTCTGCAAGTTCTATCGCACGCTCTATAATATCGAATCGTCTTGTCTTGCCTTGCAGTGCATTACTCACTGTAACCTCTGTTGTCCCACAATCTTTGGCTATGATTTTTGTATAGCCTTTGGGTAAGAGAGGGCGCAATGCCTTCAAATTCTCCATCAGATTCAGCATATTCGGTTCTTTTCTATTCATTTTTACGCTATTTTACTTGGTTTCTTTATGAGTTATCAAGTATTGTTTGTAACTTTATAGTGCAAATATAAAGTAGGATTTATATTTAAACAAGTTCTCTTTATACAAAACGCATATTATTAACATTATTTATAAAGCATACTTTATATGAATACGGAAAAATTGAAGGTTTTATTTGAGAAAAGTGACGATAAATACGCTGATTCTCAAAAAATTGGAACTACCTATCAAACTATGTATAATATTATATATAAAGGTAGCGTGTGCAAAGTGGACTTGTTGCAAAAGATAGCCTCTTTTTATAAAGTGCCAGTTGGATATTTCTTTGATGAGGAGCCAATATCATCAAATGAAGATATAACAAACGAACTTAATATTGCGTATCAAGAAATTAATAAATTGAAAAAGGAAATAGAACTTCTTCGTTTAGGGAAGAGAGGTTCCACTAAAGTTGTCGTTGAGCTTGATGTGGATGATGACGAGTTCATTAAAATGGGATTAAAGGATAAGGTTATTCAGATATTAAATAAGTAGAATTGTTATATGTCACAGCATTTTTTATATGACTGAATTAGTTACATACATATTTGATTTTTTGAATAAGAATCAAGGAGCAATAACTTTTATTGTTTTTGCAATTCTTGTTGGTTACTTATTAGTGTGTAAAATGAAGGAAACTGATAAATTTAAATCTTATGCGAATTTCATATTTTCGATATGTGCTTTAGTTTTTAGTGTTTTATCTATATGTTATTCGTTCCCAAAAACAAATCTTGGACTTGATTATATGGGAGTAATATTTGGTGCATTGGCGGTGCTAGTCACATTCTCTGTTGGATGGCAAATTTATAATGCAGTAGAGGTGAAAAACGAAATACAGAAAATGAGAGATGAAAGGGAGGCTGCAAATGACTTAATTAACAAGAAAATCGCATCCGCAATTGAGGACGTTTGCAACTACGCCGCCGACATTTCAGAGCTTACTACTAAATCGCAATGCAACAATGGTGATTATATAGTTTCAATCATTACCATCTACAATAAATATAAAAAGATTGGTAATTCAACAATGGTAAACATTGCAAAGTCACATCTGTATAGTTGTCTTGAGACATTCAATCCTCAATCCCCATATTGGAGTGATTCTGCTTGTAAATTGAAGCAAGATGATGTAATAACTATTAAGAATGATATAGATAGCAATCGTAAGGACGAGATGTTAATACTCAATGGTCTTATAAAAGAAATATCCATTCAAGATAGATATAAAAAGGAGGATGATAAAAATCATTCTACTCCCCCAACAGAAAAGGACGAACAATAACTTAAAACCTTATAACTATGAATGAAAAACTAAAAATAACCACCAACGAACAAGCGTGGGAGTACCTGCAAAAAGCAAAGCAAAATTTGAGTAAGGATGCTATGACACTTGAAACTGCAAATCCAGAATTTGTCAAGATGAGCCTTAAAATGATTGACGAGGTGCAGTATTACCTGTGCCCCGGCAAAGAACAGAATGAGCTATAATCCCAATTCTAATGAAATAGTATATAAGCAATGAATAATGAATACAGAAACAAAATATAGAGTTGCTTCGTGCCTTGTGGTGATGAGCTTAATATCATGCTCAATGAGCCTTATTGCTTTGTACATTGCAATACCTCAAATACCCAATAATACGTATGATTATAATGGCGCACTCGTAACAATATTGTCTGTTCTTGTAACTCTGTTGCTTGGATGGAACATATATACAGTGGTAGATTTTAATAGAAAAGTCGAAAAGGCGGAAGAAAAAGTTGGGGAAGAGATTGAAGTGATAAAAGCAGAGAGTGAAAAGTTAAAGGATGATTATTTGGAACTTGAAAATAGTTTGAAGTATATGCAATCAGATATAACATTTACATCTGTATTTAACTATGCAATGAAAATAGATAAGGAAACGACTTTTGTTCAATATGCAATAGATGGGTACATAGATGCTTTAAATGTTGCTATAAAAGATGGATTGAATAAAGATAGAATTGATGTAGTTGTAGATTCACTTTTTACGATTTTAGATAAACCAAACGATTCAAAATCATTGATATTACCAAATATGACAAACGTCTATTATTCTGTTGTGTCGGAAATTCCAAAAAGAGGGGCTTCTAAACGAACTTTAGGTGATTTAATATTAAAATTTACGGAAGAGGAATATATACCATTCCCATCTGGCTATGTACATATTATGAGTGATTACCATCCTGATTTCATTCAACAAAAGCATAGTTGACGCTTCATCCATAAAATAACAAGCAAGTACCCCAAAACGGTGTAAGAGAATAAGAAAGCGAAATAACTAACTCAGTAAAAGCAACATTATGAGAAAGATTCTATTATTTATGCTATGTGTAACCTCGTTGGCTTCTTGCAGTGGAGGAATTGAAAAAGTATGTGTTATGGGGATAAGAGATAGAATCATATATGTTGATGAGAATAAATACGAATTACTACTTGAAAAGTTTAAACAGAAAAAGAAGAAAAACGTAATTGAGGTGATAAAATATGTTATTGAGATTATCACCTCTGCGATATCCAAACTTTGATATCAATAGTGTCCTCTGAATTCGTCAAGTATTTCAGGATGCTTTTCGTGGATATATCTTATAAAATCGTCCACACCTGCATAATCGTTCTCTATTTGTTTGTCAATATCAACCTCAAAATGTTCGCAATGGAACTTATTGACGTATATATTGAAAAAGGAATATTTGATAAAAGATTCAAGAATGTCAATCTTATGTTGCAGAGAAGCGACAAATTGAAGGTCTGACAAGTTCTGTTTCGGTTCTTGTTCAATGTGACTTGCTGATTTAAATGGATTTTTCATAATTCGTTCTTTGAAATGTTTACAATCGGTTATTAATGACTATCTTCCCCTTCCAACTCTTGTTCTTGGAAGATTGTATTTCTTTACAATATCTTCGTAAGCAGAATACGCTAAACTATCAACGTGCTCGTTATACTCATTACCGTTGTGCCCCTTCACCCAAACAAAACATATTTCACGAAGCGATGCGGCACAATGATGATAAAGGCTTATTAAGTCTAAGTTCTTTTTAGGCTTCTTGCAGTTCGTGAAACTTGTTATGCAATATTGAGAATCGGTATATACGGTTAATGTAGCTCCTTTAGGAACAGATTTAACAGCACTTATTATGGCAAGCATTTCCATGCGGTTATTCGTAGTGCCAACAAATCCTTTTTTAGACTCTTTTATTATTACACCGTCTTTAAGTATTATATAGGCAGAACCGCCTTCTCCATAAGGAGATATGTTATCACAGCTACCATCTGTGTATGCTTCATATTTAAGATTTGTTTCTTTCATTGTAATTATATTAATAATGAGTTATCTATTAAATAATAACCTGCTTTGATTTGAGGTAGGGGACTTGAGCAAATCATCCCCTTACCCGTAGAGAGTGTTTTCTCTCTTGCGGTTCGGGAATGATTCAAGAGAATGAGCCCGTCATCTCGGCTTTTTCGTCTCGGCTCTGAATTGGGTGCTTCCAATCTCGGCTTTCAGCTTCTACAGAGTTGGTTATCTCGTAACCTGCACCTGCGCACCAGTCTGCTTATTTCAATCGACTGCCTTCTTTCGTGCATCCCCTCACGGGCTTTCACCGTGAAGCTTCGGAAGGTTGTTTTAAATCTGTTATTGGTCGAACGTATTTTCCCCGATAGCCCTGCTGTATCCAATTCATGGAAAGCATACAATAACCGATTGTATGGATTTAATCTAACTAATAGGAAAGAAAAAATCCGTTGCTAAAGTAGAGCGGCAACGGATTTCCAAATATAAAGAAGGCTCACGTTTGAGCGATTGTTTAATCATATGTCTGTTGCCGCTCTACTTGCAACGGATGCAAAGTTGCAAAGTATTTTGCGATAAAAAAAACAGCCGATTATAGGTTGTTAACATATAAAGATAAACGAACAAGAATAGACCTGTAAAAAAACAAAAAGTTATGACATATAAAAATAGTTTAAAACGAATGTATCGGCTAAAATATGATACCGATTAAAAATAATTACAAATTAAATTACTGATTATCAGGTATATAAATATTAATGTTGTAATCGCAGCGGAATCACAAGGTAAAACCGCAATCGTTTAGCTACCAAACGATTGCGGTTTTCTTATTTCTAATTTGCACAACTTGTATTGCCTATGTATGTTAGGAATTCTGGCTCAGTTGTAATTCTTGGGGGATTAACATTTGTTAATTTCCCTTTATGCATAC
>ERZ773218.93-NODE-93-length-107270-cov-271.339048_pt1 | contig 107270 bp, 77 predicted proteins | sample MGYA00580527_ERZ773218 | MGnify/ENA primary metagenome ERZ773218 (study PRJEB29015, sample SAMEA2737763) | human gut metagenome | biome: human gut; feature: human-associated habitat; material: faeces | place: China | collected 2012 ...
CCTTGACTTTATTTTTCCGTGGTTTTGTCCCGTTTTTGTCCCTCGCTGATTTTGTGTCACGAGGCAAGAATTTATAAATGGCTGATTTACAGCGATTAAAGCCGTGTTTTGGAGAATTGGTAACGGCAACCACCAGTAACCAACCAAAAGACACTTTACCAAAACCAAAATCCAAGTAACCCCTAATGACCGGTTGGGGTTTAAGTTACTCGATATGAGTAAAAGTTGCCCATAACGCTGATTTTTAGTAAAAAACAAGAATTTTCAAAAAAACTGTCAGATCATCTGGTTTTTTGTCGTAATATTCTGATAGACAGACAGTTGGTTGTCTGGCGATTGTCAGGCAATTGTCTGGATGGTTTGCTGATGAAAGGAATTGTCAGATGTGAGGAAATATCAGATGATAGGAATTGTCAGCTGTGAGTAATTCATTCTACAGGAATAGTATGCGTTGGCAGTATCCTGAAACCGGAAAATGAGTATTACAACATTCTCTTATTGGTCAGACGTCTGACAGCAAATCTGCCCAACAGGGGCAAGCAGCGTGCCCCACTTGAGAAAGCACCTTGCCTCACTTGGGCAAGCATCGTGCCCATTTGTGGTCAATTTATTGGTCAATGAGTTGGCTGGTGTCGTTATATTTCAATAGAGATAGAAGAAAAACAGGACAATACGCATAGAACTTTGTACGTAATGACACATCTATTTACTCTTTGAAACCTTGAAAAGCAGATTTTTCCGTTAATTTTGCCGGCAGGAAATGGATGCCCCATTGTCAATACAAGAACAATCAAATATAAATCAAGCAAGCTTCACTGCTTTATTGTTAAACTAAAAACTATATTATTATGAAAAGAAATCTATTCAGAATCTTCGTGGCATTCGCAGCTTTCTTCTTTGCAGCACAACCGGCAGACGCACAGTTTGGGAATATCCTGAAGAAGGTGACAAAAACTCTGGACACGGTATCTAAGAAGGACGCCAAGATCAAACGGACAGATCCAGCAGCCAGCAAGGATATGCCGCCACAGTTCGTCGGTACTACCACCACATCAGAGTCTGGAGCCACCGTCATCAATCCTTTTGCCAAGGATGTAGACATCCAGTTGGTTGGTGCCTATGGCAAGAGCACCTCAGAGAACTACGGCACCGTGACCCTCGTGCTGAAAGTGAAGATGATAGCCGACAAGTCGCGTATCGGTCTCGGCGGTGTTGGAGATTTTCCTAATTCAGACCTTCGCAGCGTAACAATGTTCGTTGACCAAGACGGTGAATCTTATACGCCAGACGGCGGCACTACATCCGACTCTTTTGACGTCAGTGAGGGAGTTTATGTGAAACTGAAGCTCGATGGTACCTATACAAGATTCGAGAATGTGAAGAAGACCGCCAAGGTGATGCAGGTGCTGAAGCTCGGACTGTATGTTGATGCGGCAATCAGAGGATACATCACGATGAAGAACGTGCCTATTCAGTGGGACGTAGAGCCATAATTTGTCATCTTAAGCATAACCTTCGAAATTTCCCCCTGTCGTGGGGAATCAAACCCCACATTAGGGGGTTCCGTTCCCCACGGTGTGGGGGGATTTCTGGCATGTATTTTTGTCACCTTTATTATTTGGCTAATCTTACAGGTTTCTTATACAAGACTAACGCCAAATCGGTCATTCGGGCTAAAAGATAAAACTCGCTGTGTATCTTTTTGATATGTCGGAAATAATTCGTACCTTTATACTTTGAAAGATATAAAGATATTGTCCGAAACAAAAAGAGAAGTATACAATGCTGGAAAATCATTATTACGAAGGTCTCGTTGAGGCAGGCTGCGACGAAGCCGGCAGAGGCTGTCTTGCCGGAAGCGTTTTTGCTGCCGCCGTTATATTGCCACCCGATTATGAGAACGAACTGCTCAATGATTCGAAGAAACTCACCGACCGCAAGCGCAAGCAGCTTCGCGAGATAATAGAACACGATGCCGTGGACTGGGCTGTGGGCATCGTGGAGCCTGGAGAGATTGACGAGATAAATATCCTCAATGCGAGTATCCTCGCCATGCACCGTGCTTTAGACCAGCTCAAGGTGCGTCCCGAAGCGGTGATAGTAGACGGCAACCGCTTCAAACCCTACCGCGACCTTCCATACACCACCATCGTGAAGGGCGACGGCAAATACCTCTCCATCGCTGCGGCGAGCATCCTCGCCAAGACATACCGCGACGACTATATGGACCGCCTGGCGGAAGACTATCCGCAGTATGACTGGAAGAGCAACAAGGGCTACCCAACTAAGAAACACCGTCAGGCTATCCGTGAATGCGGTATTACGCCATTCCATCGCCGTTCTTTCACTCTCCTGCCTCCCGAAGAGCTGACACTCGACTTTGAATTCTGAAACCATCTGGAAACCAGATTGCCTGATGCTTTCTGAAGATTTCTGATGAATGGGGTTGAGGTTGCTTATCCCGAACTGGGGTAACGATTTGGGTATGCTTCAAAAACCATTTTATATATAAGGATTGTCCAACCTTCGATATGACTTTTTTGCAGGTTGATTCTAAAGTCGGTGAAATTGTCAGAAAATAATTTGTAAGTATCTGGTTTTTAGACTAAATTTGCAGCATATCGGTGTACATACGTTGATTTATGTTTACGATTTGTACTCCAAACGCTACTAAAACATATCTTTACATGCATTTTATTGCATTCAATATTGCTGCCTATGGATTATAATTGCAGACATATCATTTACAAAATGAAAAGGGTATACTCTACAACAGTGCTATCTTTACTTCATCTGACACTCTTTGCTCAAGCAGGCAGTTCTCTGTCATATATGTATAGACCAGGAGACATCATCCATCGATATGGAATCGAGGATTTCTGCATCAGCACAAAAGGGGAAAATCAGATTTGGGATTATAGTAGTCTGAGAACTGACAGCAAGGACTTTATTGTTGAATACACATCCGATAAAGACAATGACGACATTGTTGTGGAAATTTCAAACGGTACAAGGTATTATTATGTCCAAGATTCTACGGCAATAAGAAATGTCGGCTATGAGAATAACAATATAGCAGTAGAATTTGACAGACCAGAAACTGTGTTGGTTTTTCCGTTATCTTTTGGTAACAAAATGGCAGGAGCGTTTCACGGCAGTTGCATGTATTGTGAAGAAGTCATGGCGCGGGATTTCGGGACATATTCAGTTGAAGTCGACGGAAAAGGGAAATTGCTATTACCCGACGGAAAAGTTCTTGATAAGGTTTACAGAGTCCATTATACAAAAGACAATTGCCGAATCGCATATGATGACATTCATACCACCAAAGAACTGGTTGAATACATAAACAAAACATATTATCTGTCAAACGACAGTATAGCTACACTAACAGCCAATCAAGACAATTGTTATCGCCATACAGAAGTATACAAATGGTATGCTGAAGGTTTCCGCTATCCGATCATTGAGGCTATCGTTTACGGAAAGAACGATAATGGCGGGAACAACACCATAGCTTACTATTATCCACCCGATGAACAAGAAAAGCTGTATGATACAGAAAACGAAAGGACGAGGTCGTTATGCACAAATGGTGATAATGTGACCGACAGCAAGAATTACGAGACTGATTCGTATGACAATAAATCAAATGATGGTTCTTTGCCCTATACAATTGAGAATGGAAAGAATTCATTTGTTATCCATACAAGCGTCCGCAATGCAGGAATATACGTTGATGCCTTGTTGTCTGACATCTCTGGCGTCGTTTTAAGAAGAGCGTCAGGTAATTCTGATTCTCCGATTATTATAGATTGTGCAGGACTCATAAGCGGTGAATATGCAATAAGGATTACAATCGGAGAAAAGATATACGAGAGAAAAGTCCATTATAACAATAAATAAAACAGGTCTCATTGTCATGATATTAAATTCCCAAAACATCATAACAGTATCATTGATTGCTGTTTTTACGTTATTTTCAGGGGCTGTTGCCAATGCGCAAAAGCCAGTGCAGCCAGACGTTTCTACAGTCCAACTTCAAGACACGGTAAAAGTTCCGGCTTTGTCACCAAATTATGATGATGAAACCGAACATACCCCCTTGGACAACATCCTTCCGCTGTCACCTCAAGCCGCCTCCCTCGCCCGATATGGTGAATATCCGGTAAGCCATGCCACGGGAATCCCCGATATAACAATTCCTATATATGAAATCAAACTTGGAGATTTTACTCTTCCTATCAGTATTTCGTACCATGCTTCAGGAATAAAAGTGGATGACGTAGCATCTACAGTAGGACTCGGATGGACACTGAATGCCGGAGGAGCAGTCACGAGACAAATCTGTGGGGCACCAGATCTGACAAATGCCAGTCAAGAATATGCTGATTACAACAGACTTGTGGAACTTAGAGACAAAGCGCATAAGGATGACACTGGCACATCCATGTTAAGAACTCTTCTGTATGGAACAGGCGGTAGTAATCCTTATTACCCGTATGACACGCAGTCAGACCGTTACTCTTACAATTTTGCCGGGAAAAGCGGCATGTTCAGATATTCATACGGGAACGGTGAATTTATTCCGATCAATTACAGCCGGATAAAAATATATGGAGATACAGATATAGAGGGCGGTTTGTTTAGAATAACGGATACGGACGGTATAGTATATGAATTCTCAGAGCAGGAACATTGTGGAGTCAAAAACGATGAGAACAACACCGATGTTTCGGCATGGTACATGACAGGAGTGAAAACCCCGTATGGTGACATATCAATAAAATACACAAATTCTTCATTGTACACGACATATACTTATTCGGAATCAGTTGTTACAGGCGTCTTTGATCATGGCAAATATTTCAGCGGTGGTTTGTATGGAAGGAGTGAGGACAGCCGATTCATTGGTGGAAGGACAGAAATCATCTACAAGATTCCTGTCGTTTCTGAAATTTCATGGCGAGGTGGTAGTATAACATTCAACTATATGAATGACCGTAAAGACGTGTGGAAGACAAGACTTGCTAATATTTCCGTATATGACATGGATGGGAAACAGGTAAGGTTCGTAAACTTTGCCAACCGGCATTTCTGGGGATGTGATTCAACGGACATGCGGATGATGCTTGACAGTATATTCATTTCCAATACTGGCTTTTATACATTTGACTACAACGACGTAAATGTCTGCAGAATGCCGAAATACAAGAATGCGCAGTGCGGACAATTCTTGGAACAGACATCATGCGAGGCAGACTACTGGGGGTACTGGAACGGGAAGAAGAACAAAAGTTCCATTCCGAAAGAGGCGTATGAAATGTGCCTTGCAAAATATCCCGGTGCCAGAGGCAATGCCGGGTATTCCTTAGATCTTTTTGCAGACAGGACTCCTGACGATTATTATTCAAGATGTGGAATCATCCAAAGAATTACATATCCTACAGGAGGCTGTACGGAATTCATTTTTGAGGGTAACGATTTCCAGTTCGGTGGGTTGAGGGTCAAATTCATAAAAAACTATGGCGGTTCTTGTAAGAATAATATTATAGAATATGTCTATTCCGGTTCACGGCAAATGACTAACCATCCCCTTGACATGATGGTGTACGACTCCTTCAATCTGATGTATAACGATCCTGACAGTATGCCAGAAGTTTGTCCGTTCTCTGACATTACATGCACAGGAACTCCTATATTTCCATTAAACAGTTCCATGGTATTTTATACAAATGTAACTGAAAAATATTCCGACGGAAGCTATACGGACTTCAGCTATTCTTGTTTTCCTGAGCCGGGAGATCTTTGCGGATATTTCACAGAACGTCCTCCGCAACTCATGTACCAGTCACTTAATGACTTCGGGATTACATCGCCTTTTCTGACCGGTAAAGTTGTGCATGACATCAATGGGAAACCCGTATATGAAGAGTCTAACACATACGAAAACAAAAGTCTCGCGACTTTCTGTGCAGGAATAAAAATTGTAAGTTTCGTACGGACATCCTCGCCGTACGGAAGATGCATTTACAACGATATCGGTTACGGGCCGTACTATGTCAACAGCGAAACAATAAGGTTTGACAGTGTCGTCGTACATCCGTTTATCACCCGGATAATTTTCGCAAAGACAACAGACTACATCACCGGGGTGACAACAATCAAAGCCTACACCTACGACGATGCTTCAAGAACAGTAAAGCCACGAAGCATTAGCGTTGAAAACAGTGACGGAAAGACTCATACTACAGAGTACCGATATGCCTTTGACTTTGGCGATGAACTGCACAGGAGAATGACGGATGACTATAACATGTATGATGCCGTTGTCGAGACAAGGAACTCCTGTGAGGGAATGAGCATGACAGTTGAGCAAACGGAATATACAGAGAAAAACGACTGGATTTATCCAGAGATTGTCAGTAAGTCCATACTTGGAAGTACAATGTTTGAGAAATACCGTTTCGACGGTTACGATAATTGCGGTAACCTTACAAGACTTGTCACAAACACTTGCGATGTTGACAGTATTGTCTGGGGATACAATGGCATGCATCCTACGGAACATCTGCATAATGGCAGTCTTGTGGGAAAATATTTATGGAAGCCCCTGTGTGGTGTTTCTTCCCTAATAAAACCTAACGGACAAGTAATCAATTATGGCTATGATACGGCTGGCAGACTGTCTTCCGTAAGCGATGCTTGGGGAATAAAGCAGAGGTTCGGCTATAATTACAGCAATGGTATAAAAGACGAATGCATTTATGACAATACTAGTAATTATGTTAAGACCACGAATGTACTTTCCGCTGATGAAACTTGCCGGAATGTTTCACTGCAGTATGTCGACGGACTGGGCAGACCGTTTGACAGTGCGACCGATGCATCAAGCGAAAATGGAAAGCTTGTACATTCGTTTTCTTCATACGACGGCAAGGGAAGAGTGTGTCGGAAATGGTTGCCTGCGATTTCTGACGATGAGAGCAAAATCCTGTCGGAGCAGGACTTTGCAGACATTTCGCGGAACACTTACGATGACAGTATGGCATACAGTGACATTACGTACGATGCCTTGGACAGGAACGTTTATGAATCCACTCCCGGTACATTGTGGAAAGACAAGGGCAAAGGCGTGGAATACATAGGCAACGGAGACAGGGACGTTCGTTGCTTTTCTTCACCATTTGACAAAATTTCCCTTGTAGACAATGGCTTCTACAAGCCAAATATGTTGCATGGTGAGAAAACTACCGATGAGGATGGACACAGCCTTACCATCTTCACAGACAAACTCGGTCGGAAAATACTTGAAAGGCGTAATGACGGAAAGAACAACAACGACACTTACTTCGTCTACAACGACCTCGGACAACTGCGGTATGTATTGTCGCCAGAATACCAAAACTCAGGATATAAGGAAAAGTATGCCTACGAATACCGCTATGACGGAAGGGGAAATGTAGTAAAGAAGATTCTACCCGGATGTGAATACACACAGTATTGGTATGACAGGGGAGACAGAGTCTCGTTCTTTCAGGATGCCGCTCTTCGGGATAATGGCATGTACCGTTTTTTCCTCTATGACAGTCTCGGCAGACTTGCCATGCAAGGTGTGTGTAATGGCTGCAACAGGAGTGAAGAGGTGAATACCACAGAATATAAAGAAAATGTCGATGGAATTTGTTATACAGGATACGTTATTCCGTTATCTGATAAAATAACCAATCCTGACCTTGAGACAGTGAACTATTACGACAACTATACATTCCTGCAGAAGTATTCTGCCGAACTTGGAAGTCTCGTTCCCGACTTTCAGGTGAAGGGAAACTGTGCACTGGGGTTACAGACGGGAAAGGTTCAGAAGGCAAGCAGCGGTGGAAAGGTAATCGAAGTGTCCTTCTACGACGGCAAGGGACAGCCTGTTGATACCCGTAGACTTCATGTCGGCAAGAGGTTGACTTGCACACATACGGATTATTCATATACAGGGAAACCGACAAAAGTCATTGTTGACGAATATTCTGTCAATGGCAGCGGCAAGACTCTTGTCGCATCGCAAATAATAGAAAACGTTTATTCCAAGAAAACCGACAAATTGCTTTCTACTTCCATTTCCGTCAACGGCAAGAAAGAAACCACGCAACGCTTCGAATATGACGATCTGGGAAGGATAAAAGAGGTCAGAAGAGGTGGCAATGCCGGAGCCGTATCCTATGACTACAATATTCAGGGTTGGCCGACAAATATCGACAGCAAGGATTTTCATGAAGAACTGCATTATACCGACGGTGTTGGCACACCGTGTTTCAACGGTAATATCAGCAGTCTGCTATGGTCTACTTCTGATTACGGACAGGTCAGAGGCTACAGATTCGAGTACGACGGACTTGACAGGCTGAAGGAAGCCGTTTACGGCGAAACGCCTTCCTTGTCAGACAAGCAGAACCGCTATAACGAGAAGGTCATAGAATACACCGCCAACGGAGCGATGAAACGCTTTCAGCGTAGAGGAAGGAAAGACGACGGTGAATACGGAAAGATAGACAACCTCCATATAAAACTCAACGGCAACCAACTGTTGAGCGTCGTTGATGACGCATTGCCGGCAAACAAATACTCATCGTTCAACTTCATTGATGGGGCTAACGAAACGGTCGAGTATGAATACAACGGTGTGGGGGCTTTGACAAAGGACTTGAACAGGGGGATGACCATCCGCTATGATAATCTTGACTATCCGAGACACATTAAATTCAATGACGGGAATTCCACGACATACTCTTACCTGCCAGACGGAACGCTCCTATCAAAGGAATACGGCTTGAAATATATCGGCAGGAAAGAAGAATCCAATGGCGCTATTGGAATTGCCAGTGGTACTGACGGTGAGACAACTGGTGTTCCATCGCTTTCCAATTCCCAGATTGCAGAGCGCCCAAGTCTGATAGTTTTTGGAAAAACCGAATATAGCGGAAACGTCATATACAAGAACGGGAAACTTGACAAGGTATTGTTCCCCGGTGGATACTGCACCTTCGATAGCGAGAATAACAGTCAGCCAATATTCCATTACTTCACGCAAGACCATCTTGGCAACAACCGTACTGTAACGAATGAAGACGGAACGGTCGAGCAGATAACGCATTACTATCCATTCGGCGGAACATTCAACGATGCTGGACTCAATGCAAGCTTGCAGCAATACAAGTATAACGGCAAGGAGCTTGACAGAGTCGCAGGACTGAACACGTATGACTACGGGGCAAGACAATACTTCTCGCCGGTGCCGACGTGGGACAGGGTGGATCCGTTGTGTGAGAAATATTATAATATTAGTCCGTATGCGTATTGCAAGAACAATCCGATAAAGTTTATTGATTTATGGGGAATGGTTTTGGGGGATTATTATGATAATAAAGATAATTATATCGGAAGTGATGGAATTAATGATAATGAGATGTATGTGTTGAGAACTACAAACGCATACTTTGATTCTTATTCTGAATATGGTCAAAGGGCAAAAGTTACAAATATAAGCAAAAAGCAAGCAAAAGCAGCAATTGCAGAAATTCAAAGCCACAATGGAGATTCTTCTTATGATTTTAGCCATGCAAGAAATAGTTTCGTAAGAATTGATGGAACAACAGAAACAAGGAGAAAAGTTATGAGTTTTATTAAAGACGATGGAACTGGAGGTGATAAACCCAATAATAATCGGGAATACCTTGTCTTTTTTGACAAACAAGACCAAACAGATATAGGATATAGAGTTGGCGATATAGGGAATCCTGATAAAGACATAGATATAAGCGTAGGATATAAAGGATACGATGGTATGGCCTATTTCCATACTCATCCAAGTGGATATTCTAGCAAAGGTTGGAAACAACCTCCTTCTGTACAAGATATCTCAAATGGTAAAAAATTCAACATGTATGTTATTGGCATGGGAAATAAAACTGTTTATATATACAATAAAAATGAAGGAATCATAGCATCATTTTCTATCAACACTTTTTTAAAATGAATAATATGAAGAGACTATTTTGGATATTTTTATTCACATTAAATTTTACGGATATTACAGCGCAAAGTTTCTATGACATGTTAAGAGAGACCATGGATTCTACGTATGTATATATAATAAACATAAGTTCAAAATATAATGATAAAGAAAGATTTAAATATAACAATATTTATCAGCCATGGGGATATAATCCAAGTGATAAGTTAAAAGCGATTAAATCTAAAAACAAAAAGTACAATTACAAATATGGACTTATAGGTGATTATGATGCCAGATTATTAAAAGATACGATTTGCATATTTTCTTTCAATACAACATTTACGAGATTTCGTTGGACAAAAAAAAGCAAAAGAACACTGAATTATGAATATTGGAATATTAATAATAGGAATAGGCTTCACTATAAAAGTAGGCCTATAAAAGGTGGCTTCGATATCTATCACTTGATATATGTTTACGATAAGAATGTCAATAAATGGGTGCGGATAAATAATAATAATATAAAAATCATGCATGTTTCAAAGTGGTATTATAATTTTTCTTATGGAACTACATTAATTGGCGAGTGCATTAACTATACGTGTAGCATCTTAATAAATAAAATTCGTTTAAAAGATAATGAAAATGAAAAAATACTATATATAGACAATACATTTGGTCTTTTAAAAAGAAAAGATATATATATAGCATCAGAACAGGATATGAAAAAAAGTGATTATAAAAAATTTAAAAACATATTAGGATGGGTCCATATAGATTTAAAGGATGATACATTAATGATTTCCATGAAAAATGTTGATGGAAAGAAATATTTGAAACATGGACTAAAATATTCTATAAAAGACCAATGTACTGCATATTTTAAATATAATGACAGCACAAAAAAATGGAGTTATTTATTCCACTCTTATCAACAAGAAAATCATTAAGAACTAAAAGAAGCTTAAGCACAATATATGACATATCATTAGTGTCCCGATTTTAACGGGACACTAATGATACAAAAACATAATTCAAACGACATGAACTTAAAATTATTTTTCGTACTTTTATCTCTGATATTTTGCGGATGTTCAGAAGAGATTTATTGTCCGCAAAATTTCTATAAGGTAAAAAAAATTGTGAAGAAAGAAAACAATGTTTTCTTCATCTATGCTGAAAAGAATGACAGTATATATAAAATATATACTCATTACAATGGCTTCAGAGAACCGAATTCTGTAGAATTGAAGCGTGGAAGTGTGTTCAATTTACCTTTAAAATCATTTAATCAGCGGATGATAGATGAAATGGGAATGGCATCATGGGCAGACATAACAGGTACGATATATTACGATGTGCCAGTGTGTAAGGAAGAAGATAAAGATATAGATGATATATATGAATGTGAAAGTATCAATGGAATATATTATGGTTCTGATCAGATTCGCTGATGAATCAAGAATTTAAAGACATAATTTACATCATTCAAAATGTTTGTAAAATTTATCTATAATACTCCAGTAACTTTTTAAATGGTAGTCTAATTAATATCTTTGTAACTGTTTGATTTTTACATATAAAGGTGCAAAATATTCATTAGACTACCAATTCACCAGTCTTTCGAATGCCTATACTATAGGCAGGCTTATACCGTTGATCTTCTGGTAAATGTCCAGAGCATACACGTCGGTCATGCCGCTGATATAGTCGACTACCGCCATGATTCTCGTCTCCAGATTCGGCGACGTGATGTCATACTGGCTGCTCACCCTGCTTATCAGCTGCTTGGAGTAGAACCTGTCGGGATGCACCGCAGCTTCGGTCATTATCTCCATCAGCGTTTCCATAATCTTGAAACCGCTCAGTTCCACGTCGAGCACCGGTTTGCTCTTGTATATCCTGTTGAACGACACCTCTGTGCACCTTTTGTATGCTTCTCGCTGAGGTTCCGGGATGTGGTCGATGAGACATCCCTTGAAAGTGCCGTCGAGAATCTCCTTCTCGTGGTCGATGAACGCCCTCGCACACACGTTCTCCAATTTGCCTATCACGCAGGCACGCATGTAAATCACCTTCTCGTTGTCGTCGGTGATTCCTTCGTCCTTGATGCGCTTTTCGATACTGTTTTTCACGCTTTCATCGAAGAATCCGAGCAGGAGGTCCTTTGTCTGCTCGAACGAAAGAATCTTCAGTTTGTGAGAATCCTCAATGTCCATTATCTCATAACAGATGTCGTCAGCCGCTTCCACCAGATACACCAGCGGATGACGGGCATAGGCAAGCGGAGCGCCAGACTGAGAATGACGGATAATGCCCAATTCATCGGCTATTTTCTGATATATCTCCTTTTCTGTGCAGAAGAATCCGAATTTGCCGTGGTCTCCGGCGAGAGCCGATTCGAACGGATATTTCACTATTGAGGCGAGCGTGGAGTATGTCATTACGAATCCCCCGTCGCGACGCCCTTTGAATCTGTGGGCAAGCAGACGGAAGGCATTGGCATTACCCTCGAAGTGGGTAATGTCGTTCCATGTACCCTCGCTGATCTCGTTTTTGAGGAAAGCCCCTTTGCCCTCTGTGAAGAACGTCTGTATCGCCTTCTCACCGGAATGTCCGAACGGTGGGTTTCCCATATCGTGGGCGAGACATGCCGTGCTCACAATCGTGCCGATCTGCGGAAACAGCGTCTTGTCCAGTTCCGGCTGCTTTCCTATTATCGCCGCCGCCACGTCGTTGCCCAGCGACATGCCTACGCTCGCCACCTCCAGACTGTGAGTGAGACGGTTGTGAACGAAGATGCTTCCCGGCAGCGGGAACACCTGAGTCTTGTTCTGCATGCGGCGGAAGGGAGCAGAGAAAATCAGACGGTCGTAGTCGCGTTTGAACTCGCTGCGGTCGTCATGGCGCTCTATGTGGCGGTCTTCCTGTCCGAGGCGCTTGTTAGAAATCAGTTCTTTCCAATTCATATAGAAAACGGTTATTTTGTGCAAAGTTACAAAAACGTGGAGAAAAGCGTGCCCATATCAGCAAGAAATGTATTACCTTTACACCCGACAACAAAATCTTAGCCGTTACTGTGGGGATGCGGAGCAAGTATTCTCCGGTGGGATACCCTGCCGCTTGGAGATATTGGGCCCATCCGCAGACGGCACAAAGGAAAAAAATCACGGAAATATGAAAGTAGCGATATTCTGTTCGGCAAATGATAATATAGAGCCGGTTTATTTTGAGAAAACGAGAGAGTTAGGGGAATGGCTTGCAAAAAACGGCGATTCCATCGTGTTTGGCGGTTGCGACATGGGCTTGATGGAGTGTGTAGCCAAGGCAGCCTATGATGCCGGAGGCATGACAATCGGCGTGGTGCCGTCGAAAATAGAAGAGAACGGACACGTGAGCCAATACATCAGTGTGGAGATACCCTGCGACAATCTCAGCGACCGCAAGGACCTGATGCTGCTCAAGAGCGATGTAGTGGTGGCGCTTCCCGGCGGACTGGGCACCCTCGACGAGATCTTCACCGTGGCAGCTTCTTCAACTATCGGTTATCACAACAAGAGGGTGATACTCTATAACATCAACGGCTTCTGGAACACCCTCATCGCACTGCTCGACGACCTGCAGCAGCGCGGAATGATCCGCGGCGACTACCACAGGCACATCGAGATTGCAGATTCCTTCGAGCAGCTGAAGCAGCTGCTGGGTTGACGTTTCCTGCCGTTGGTGTCAGAAACTTCTCAACCACGCCTTCAGCATGAGTTCCATTTCGGTGTGGTATTTGAACGACTCCCTTATTCCGAAGCCGTGGCCACCCGACGGGAAGACATGCAGGCTTGCCGGCACATCGTGGCGGTATAGTTCGTTGTAGTAGTTCACTCCGTTTGCCGGTAGCACGGCCCTGTCGTCGTCGGCAAGCAGGATGATGGCACGTGGTGTGGTTCGCGACACCTGGGCGTCGTTGCTATACAGTTTCTCATCCTTCTTCTTGGCATCCTTGCCGAGGAAGTTGTCGTGGCTGCCCTGATGAGTGATGTCAGGCATCATCGTTATCACGGGATAGAAGAGAATCTGGAAGTCGGGTCTGGCTTCACCTTTTGAATGAGTTGCAATAGTGGAGGCAAGGTGTCCGCCGGCAGAGAATCCCATTATACCCACCTGGTCAGCCTTCACGCCCCATGCCGCAGCGTTTCGGCGCACGAGTTTCAGCGCTTCTTCAGCATCCGCTATGGGCACCTCGCAGTTGCCGTGAGGCATGCGGTATTTCAGCACCACCGCCGTGATGCCCATATTGTTGAAAAACGGAGCCCAGTTGTGTCCCTCGTGCTCCATTGCCAGATGCGAATATCCTCCGCCCGGGCATATCACCACGCATCTGCCGGTGTTGTCAGCCTTTGCCGGCTTGTATACCCACACCTTTGCAGTGTCCTGGGCGTCACCGTTGTCGTTCGGCGCATTGTTGTTCCATAAGTTCATGCTGATGCCCTTCTGGGCGTTGGCCACACAGGCCGTGCCTGCCACAAGGAGGGCAGTCAGAATCATTCTTGCTCTTTTCATTTCCGTAGTTGTCGTATTTTGATTATTCCCCATGTCGGAAGACGACATGAGTAGCAGTTTGCTAATGCAATATTCGCAAAAAAAACTGACATACGCAAGAAACTCCCTCCATTCACATTGATTTAAACATTTTTTTTTGTAATATTGCAGTCGCAAAGGCTACGACGGCCATTGTCAGCATCACTTAAAACATACATTATGCACGTATTGGAACAATTCAGATACTGTCCGAAATGCGGCAGTTCGCATTTCGTGGAAGCAAGTGAAAAGAGCAGAAAGTGTGAAAATTGCGGTTTTGAATTCTATCTCAATCCGGCTGCAGCAGTTGCCGCCTTCATCCTTAACTCCAAGAACGAGCTCCTCGTGGAGCGTCGCAAGCTGGAGCCAGCCAAGGGGATGCTCGACCTGCCCGGTGGATTCTGCGACATGGGCGAGACCGTGGAACAGGCGATGAAAAGAGAGATAAAGGAAGAGACGGCACTTGACGTGGTGGATATGAAATACCAGTTCAGCCAGCCGAATGTCTATAGATTCTCCGGTTTCGACGTACGTACCCTCGACATGTTCTTCCTCTGCAAGGTGGCAGACGAGGCGCAGCTGAAGGCATCCGACGATGCCGCCGAATGTTTTTGACTGCCACTGTCGGAGATACATACCGAGCAGTTCGGACTACGCTCCGTACGTCAGGCACTCCATACATTCTTCGACGGAGTGTTGGGCTGATGCCCACAGAGGCAAGACTTGCCTTTTATCAGATATCAATAGTGTTTTATTAACTTATGGAGATTATTGAGCAATGATCAACAGACTGAAGATCATGGACCTCAGAATGTTGCCACTGGCAGTGCTCTCGATGGTAATGGTGCTTCTTGCCGCTTGCGGAGGCAACGGCAGGAGGACGTCGCCATATGTTGACGTAAACACCGATTTCAACCATATTTATGAAACTATCGTGACCAGCGCCGACCTGTCGCATGCCAAAGGGATGATAAAGAAGGCATACGACGAGGAGAGAATAGGCGAGGGACAGAAGAAATATCTCGAAGCCATCGTGGTGTATCGGGCTGAGGCACGCTTCGACTCCGTGATGGAAATTTGCCAACAGGCTCTTGACGCTTCAGACACCAAGAACGACAAGACGTTGACATACTGCATCTATGCGCTCATGACAAACTCGGCAGTGGCTTCGGAAAACAATGCGGCGATGCTGCAGTATGCCTCAGCCACAGAGACGCTCGCCCAGGAACTGGGACGCAAGGACAAGGAATTCGAGATGAAGGCCACCGTGGGATATGGTATGGTGCTTCTCGGCAACTCTGAAGAAGGACTGAAGATGATAGACCAGGCTCTCGCCGATCTGATGAAATACGATTCGTGGAACTGCCTGAACAGTTATCTGATAGCATCTAAAATCAAGGTGGTGGCACTGCATATTCTCAACAGACCGGCTGATGTGGTGGACTTGTGCGAAAAGGTCATTGCCCTGCTCGACAAGTGTATAGCCCATCCGGAAGGAATAAAGGACAAGCCGCTGGCATGGGAGAAAGACAAGGAGTCCTTCGCCGTAATGCTGAAACTCTACCGCACTCAGATGCTGGCTTTCCTGTCTAATGCCCATGCCGAAATGGGAAACAGAGACCTGGCTATGCAGAGCCTGAAGGAATTTGACCAGTCGGAACAGTCGAAATCCCTCGACAGCCAGCGTATGATAGTGCCGGCTCTCGGAGAACTGAAACTCTTCGACAGGATGCTCGCAGTATATGCTAAGATTGACAAGGAAGACGGTGGTGACACTATAACCGAAAGCTATAGGGATGAACTCAAACTGAAGGCGAGTGCCGCTTCTGCCAAGGGGAACCGCGAGCTGGAGCGTCATTACCTGAGGAGGGCGCTGAATCTTGAAGACACGCTGCATGAAGCACAGAACATGGCGCTGATGGCACACACACTGTCAGTATACAAGGTGCACGACGAGCAGATGAAGGCTCAGGATGCCAAGGCTGCCGCCAAGCTAATGCTCGTGGCACTGGTGGCGCTTGCGACAATAGTGATATTCGTAGTGGTATATATGTTCCGCCTGTATAAGCAGAAACAAGTGGTGGCGCTCAAGAACAAGGCTCTTGTGAGTTCCATAGAGAAGGCATTGGAATATAAAGACAGGTATGAGATGGCAGAAAGGGCACTTGAAGATGCTGAAAACAGGGCGTGCGAAGCTGAACGCAACAGCGAGATGATGAGAGTTGCCATACAGAGAACAGCAAAAGGCAAGGAAATCGCCCTTAGAGACGACAATGCCGGTCTGGACGAGGAATTGTCAGCAGTGGCTGCCAAAGAGGCTGAAAACGCAAATGACGCATCTTCTGACAACTCTGAAGATGCAAGTAGCCTCTTTGAACAGATAGACCGCACCATCCGCGACGAAAGATTGTATCTTAATCCCGACTTCCAGCGCCAGACACTTGTTGACATGTTCCATTCAGACAGGAACAGGGTGGGGCGTGTGATAAAGGATTTCAGCGGTTTCTCCAATCTCTCAGCCTATATCAACAACTACAGACTGGAATATGCCTACCGTCTGCTGCGCGACTTGGACAGCAAGCAGACCATCGACAGCATTGCCAAGGCATCGGGATTCTCCACCGTGCGCACCTTCCAGCGCCTTTTCAAGGAGCGTTATGGCATGACACCGGCAGAGTTCCGCGAGAGTTATCCTGGCTTGAGGACAAATGAATGATTGTAATTGATAGTCAAATGAATTATAGTCTATGGATAATCAATTGGATTATAGTCTATAAGATAATCAGATGAATTATGGTCTATAGTAAATCAGATTAATGATTGTCCATAGATGGTCCGGATACAGATTTCCCCTCATATACCCGACGAATCATGGAAGTGATGCTTCCTTTGTGATATTGTCCGGGATATGAGGGGAAACTCATATATTCTGTTTGTACGTGACTTTGTGATTAAGCCAGCAGTTTCTTCACGATGTCTGAAATCACCTTACCGTCGGCTTTGCCAGCCATCTGCTTGCTTGCCATTCCCATCACCTTGCCCATGTCCTTCATGCTCGAAGCACCGGTCTGCTCGATGATGCCCTTCACGATGCCTTCAATCTCATCGGCGCTGAGAGGCTTAGGCAGATACTCCTCGATCACCTTTACCTGTGCCAGTTCCTCGTCGGCGAGGTCCTGACGGTTCTGGGCGATGAAGGTGTCGGCAGACTCCTTGCCCTGTTTTGCCAGTTTGGCGAGAATCTTCAGGGCGGCAGCGTCCTCAAGAGTGTCGTTGGCACCCGGTGCTGTCTTAGCCTCTATGAATACTTTCTTGATGTTGCGGAGGGTTTCCAGGCGAACCTTGTCGCGGGCTTTCATTGCCTCCTTGATGTCGTTGCTTACTTGATCGTATAACATTGTTATTACTTTTTTTGTGTTTGAATTCTATGCAAACTTTATAGTGCCCGAAGTTGTCGTTCCCACCTTCGTCTGCGAAACGCTGTCCACATCGCCCTTAGAGAGCTTTATCAGCTCGTTGTTCTGCGTTCTGCTGCGGCTGTAGGTAGGCATCGACTCAATGGCAGAGATGAGGTTGTCGTTGTCCAGATCGTCGTTGCCGAAGATGAAGCAGCGCACCTGTGGTCTCTCCTTGTTGTTGCTGCCCTTGCCATAATAGCTGTCGATGAGAGCATCCTCGGCGTCCTTCTTCTGTCGGGACTTGCGCATCTCCTCCACACTCTGCTCGTTCTTGTCGGTGATGTTCATCTTGCCGTCTTCCACCTTCATGCCGAAGCCGGTGGCGAGGATGGTCACCTTCACGTTCTCCTTCAGTTCCGGGTCGATGGAAACTCCCCATTTCGTCTCTATGTCGTCGTCGAAGCCGTCCATGAACTCGTTGATGGCCTTCATCTCGTCCATCATCAGCTCGTTCTTCTTGTCTTCGCCCTCCGAAGAGAACGATACGCTGAGAAGGATTTTCTTCGAGTTGAACACGTCGTTGTCGTTGAGCAGCGGAGAATGGAGGGCATTCTCGATGGCCTTCTTCAGACGGTCCTCTCCCTTGCCGAAGCCGGTACTCATCAGAGCCACTCCGCCATCCTTCAATACGGTCTTCACGTCGTTGAAGTCGAGGTTTATGATTCCGTGCATCGTGATTATCTCGGCGATGCTCTTTGCCGCCACGCTCAGTGTGTCGTCTGCCTTGCCGAAGGCGTCGATGAGCGATAGTTCAGGATAGATGTCAAAGAGGCGCTGGTTGTTTATCACAAGCAGGGCGTCCACGTTCTGTGCCATCTTCTCAACACCGGTGAGTGCCTGCAGAATCTTCTTCTTGCCTTCCCATTCAAACGGGATGGTCACGATGCCCACGGTGAGGATACCCATCTCCTTGGCGATGCGTGCCACTACCGGACCGGCACCCGTACCGGTGCCGCCACCCATTCCGGCAGTGATGAACACCATCTTGGTGCCGTCGTTGAGCATGTGCTTTATCTCCTCCTCACTGTCTTCTGCCTCTTGGCGTCCCTTCTCAGGCTTGTTTCCGGCTCCCAGTCCCTCTTTTCCGAGTTGCAGGTGCACGGGGACAGGAGAGTCGTTAAGGGCCTTCTTGTCGGTGTTGCAGAGAACGAATGTGACGTCGTGTATACCTTCGCGGTACATGTGGTTTACGGCATTGCCGCCGCCACCGCCCACTCCGATGACTTTTATTATGCTGCTTGGCTTGTCCGGCTCGCCGAAGGCTGATGCCATCATGCCTATTTTCTTATCGTCTGCCATATCTCTTATATACTTTCGTTGTTTACCAGTTTTGTCTTTTCTCTCTCTTATGTCTCGTTTATGTCGGTAGTATTATTCTTCGTTTTCTTCAGTAATCCACCTCTTGAATACCGAGATGCCCCTCTTGATTATATTGTCTTTCGGCTTGGATTCTTTGTTCTGAATCTCCTCGATTATCTTTATAGCCTCTTCGGTGTGCAGTCCGTTAGGATATTTCTCCTTGTAGCTCTGGTATGCACCGATGGTGTTGTCGGCAACGGCCTTTGTCCATTCGTCGTTGTCCTGCTTGCGTTGCAGTTCCGCAGCAGCGGCAATTTCTGCCGGAGTCCTCACTCCTGCCGTTCCACCAGCCACATAGTTTGGCTCCGTAGGCTGTGTCTTTGTCAGAGCAGGTTGTTCGGGCTGGTTGCTTTCATTGAAGAGAGAAGTCTTTATCTCGCCTCCGTCGCAGCTCTGGTCGCCCTTCATGAGCAGTCCCAGCAGGGTGTTCAGCGTACCGTCGTGGGGGAGGTTGATGTTCTTGGTCGTCGTCACGGTGTCGTTGATGAACTGCACGATGTTTATCTTGTCAATCTCCGTCTTCTTGCTGAAAGCCTTGGTGATGTTCTTCATGTTGGAACCACCGCCGGTGATTACGATGCCGCCGTTCAGTTTCTTCTTGTATTCTGTAGGCACCTGTGCCCACACGTTCTCTATTATCTCCTGTATGCGGGCTTCCACAATCTGCTGGAACTTTTCGCTTGAGATGGTCTGCTCCGGTGTGACGGAGTATTCCATCGTCTTGTCTCGCTCTTCCAGTTCGGTATATGCGCTGCCGTATTTTATCTTCATCTTCTCAGCCACATCCTCTTCGATGTTTGCCGAGGCGATGTCCTTGGTTATGTTGCTGCTTCCGAGAGGAATCACGGCGATGTGGCGCAGTATGTTCTTGTGGTATACGAGCATTGTGGTCGTTGCCGCACCCATATCCACAAGCATGCAGCCAGCCCTCTTGCGTGTATCATCGAGAATACAGTCGGCAAGTGCCAGCGGAGCGATGTCGAGTTCGGCAATCTTTATCCCTGCCTTGTCGAAACAGTTGGTGAGCTTGTCGTAGAAAGATTTGCGCCACAGGATGTTGAGGAAGTTTCCAGTAAGCTGGTCAGCCTGAATTCCTGCGGGGTCGTTCTCGTAGTCATTGCCCACTTTGTATTCTTGTATGGCAACATCAAGGATTTGCTTGTCTGAATATGTCTTGTTGCGGTTAGTGTCCATCAGTTCGTTCACCATCTGTTGTGTGATGAGCGTGTCTTTCGGCAGGTCGCGCACGATTTCGTTCTTGACGCTGAAGATTGACTGTCCGCTGACTCCTACATACACCTGCGAAATCTCCCTGTTGAGGGCGGCTTTCAGCTTTCCGATGATGTTGGTGATGCCCTGGATTGTCTTCTCCAGGTTGTGTGCCGTTCCCTTCTTGATATACGTTGAGGAGTCTTCGCTGGCCATGGCGTAAACGCTGATGCTTCCGTCATTGTTCTTTCGTCCTGCTATTCCTCTTAGCTTCGACGAGCCCAGTTCTATTGCTACTATAAAATCCTTTGCTGGCATATTGCTTATTTTTTATGGGGTTGCTTTTATTTGTTTCTTGGTTTATGACCGTCTGTTCTTGTCGGTAGACTTTTTGCTTCCCGATTTCTTCTCGGCAGACTTCTTCTTGTCTGCTTTCTTCTCGGAAGACTTCCTGTCTGCAGCTTTCTTCCTGTCCGACCTCTTGCTGTCGGTCTTCTTTTTGTCAGCAGCTTTATCCGACTTTTTCCGGTTGTTCTCCTTCCTTTCAGTCTTTTTGTTCTTTGTATTATGACTGTTCTTCTCAGCCTCGTTCTTTTCAGTCTTTTGTCTGTCGTTCTGCGGCTTTTCCTGATGGCTGTCGTCAGACTGCTGGGCGGCAGGAGTGTTGGCATCAGGCTTTTGTTCCTGCTGAGGCGATTGCGGGGCGGTCTCCTGATTGCCTTTGGCGTTCCTGTCCTTCTTGCAGATTATCTGGTTGTCGAATTCCAGGCTTATATACGGATATTTGTTCCATCCCACTTGGCTCAGACCATATTTGTAGAATTTCTCCAGTCGTGTGAGTTTCGTATCCACGAATGCAGCAATCTTCTCCTTCCGTTTGGATGCATATCTTGTCTGAGGCATGTATCCGAGGAATACCACGTGGTCTCCGATTCGCGGCACTATTTCTATTCCACCGTCCGACAGCACGTTGATCTGCTCTATCATGTTCTTCCACAGGTCGTTTGCCATTATGATATTTGCCATTGGCGCGATGTAGTTGCGTGCGAACGATTGTCTGATGTTGCCCGTGGCTATTATCAGGTCAGAGGTATAGCTGGTGTTGGGCATTATTCCTCCTTTGTCGTCGAGATAGTAGTCGTCGCCCCTCTCGCTCTTTATCCTTATCACCGGCAGTCGCTGCGTGATGCTCACGAACACCTTGTTGTCTTTCGTCTTGTAGCATTCCGCTGTCTTCACGAACGGGCTCTTGCACAGCAGGTCTTCTATCAGCCTTGGCTGTATGTCCGTCATCTTGAAGTTAAGAGGATACATCCTGCTGTCCTTCATCATCTTCTTCACCTCGTTGGCGGTGAGGAAGCCGTTGGCATTCTGGTCGGCGATAACGATGTTCACCTCTGTGCACACGTTTTTGCTCTCGTCCGGTTTGTTGAACGAGATCATCGCTACGAAGACATACACCAAGAGTATGACATCGAGCATCAGCAGTATTAGTTTCTTGTATTTTGGTCGCATTTCCATTCAGCCTGCCAGCGAGCCGCTTCCTTGACAGTCAGGGACGCTCGCCGGCAGGTAGTGTTTATTTCCTTTTCTCCAGTATCTTCTCTATTTGAGGCACGTAGTTGTCAAGGTCGCCAGCACCAAGTACGACGAGCACCTCGAAATCGTTGTCTTCTACAAACTTCAATACGTCCTCCTTGTGTATCATCTCCTTCTCCACTCCCGGTTTCAGATTGTCGTATATCAGTTCCGACGTCACACCAGGTATCGGTTCCTCACGGGCAGGATAGATGTCGCAGAGCACCACGCGGTCGAGCAGGCTGAGGCTGTCGGCGAAGTCCTTGTAGAAGTCTCTTGTCCTTGTATAGAGATGAGGCTGGAAGATAACAGTTATCTTCTTGTCCTTATATAGTTCCCTCATGCTTTTCGCACTCTGGTATATCTCCTTAGGGTGATGTGCGTAGTCGCTCATGAACACGAGCTTGTCGGTCTTTATCTTGAAGTCGAACCGGCGGTCCACTCCATGATAAGTCTTCATTCCGTATTTCAGTTCCTCTGCATTGCAGCCGTTAAGCTGAGCCATAGCCATAGCAGCCACACCATTCTCTATATTGATAGGCACCGGCTGTCCGAGCTTCACGTTCTTGATGCTTTCCACCGGCGATATGAAGTCAAAAGTGATTTCTCCGTTTCCGATCTTCACGTTCTCCGCATGGAAGTCACCTTCATCGCGGCTGTATGTATACACCTTCACTCCATCCTGCACGTCAGCCTTCATCTCCAGGTTTTTGTGGATTATGAGTGCGCCTCCTGGCTGTATCAGAGTGGTGTAGTGGCGGAAGCTTTCGAGATAAGCCTCTTTGGTGCCGTATATGTCGAGGTGGTCAGGGTCGGTAGAGGTGATCACGCTCATCCAAGGACGGAGCCAATGGAAGCTGCGGTCGAACTCGTCGGCCTCTATCACCACGTAGTCGCTCTTTTCGCTGAGGATATAGTTTGTGCCGTAGTTCTTTGATATGCCGCCGAGGAAAGCGTTGCAGTCTATAGAACTCTGATGCATGATATGGGCACACATCGTTGATGTCGTTGTCTTGCCGTGAGTGCCTGCCACGCAAAGCCCCTTGTGAGTGCGTGTCAGCATACCGAGCACCTGTGCTCTCTTCTCCACGTCGAAGTTGTTCTCGCGGAAATATACCAGTTCCTTGTGTTCCTGCGGAATGGCTGGTGTGTAAACAACGAGAGTCGATGCCGGTTTCTTGCATGCATGGGGAATCTCGTCCACGTTTTCCTCATAGTGGATGAGCATACCCTCTTTCTCCAGTTGTTCTGTCAGTTTCGATGGTGTCTTGTCGTAACCGGCCACCACGAGTCCTTTATGTATGAAATAGCGAGCTATGGCGCTCATACCGATGCCGCCGGCTCCTACGAAATATACTGCTTTTATATCTTTCAGTTCCATTGCTTCTTTGTTTTTCTCCACAATAGCGTCAGCCTTTCCAAGCTGCTTTCAGGAATTAGCCTTCCAATTCAGCTACTGTATTGTCAGGGATTTGTATTTGTTTGTCATTTTTTGTTCTCCGCCAGTTTCAACACCTCGTCGGCAATGATGTCGGCGGAGTGGGGCAGACCGAGTTTCTTCACGTTTGTTGCAAGGCTCTCCAGTTTTGCCGCATCGCCCACTGTTGTCAGTGCGAGCTTTATAACCTTGTCCTTTGCCTCCACATCTTTCACCATCAGCGCGGCGTCCTTCTCCACCAGTGCCATGGCGTTCTTTGTCTGGTGGTCTTCAGCCACATTTGGCGATGGCACCAGTATCACAGGTTTGCCTATCAGACAGAATTCCGAGATACTGCTTGCTCCGGCACGGCTTATCACGAGGTCGGCAGCCTTGTATGCCGCTCCCATGTCGGATATGAAGTCCATCACCTTCAGCATCGGCATGTCATTGTGGGATGCCATTTTCTGCATGATGCTCTCGTGGTAGTATTTGCCGGTCTGCCATATGAACTGCACTCCCGACTCCTTTATCTCCTTGAGATGAGCCAATACGCTCTCGTTCACGGTGCGTGCTCCGAGGCTGCCACCCACTATGAGTATCGTCTTCTTCTCCGGGTCGAGTCCGAACTGTTTCACCGCATCCTCATGGCTTATCTCCGCATTCACGATATTCTGTCTGACGGGATTTCCCGTCATCATTATCTTGTCAGCAGGGAAGAAACGCTCCATGCCGTCGTAGGCAACGCATATCTTGTCAGCCTTCGTCGAAAGCATCTTGTTGGTTTTTCCTGCGTATGAGTTCTGCTCCTGGATAAGACTTGGGATGCCCAGGGCATGTGCCGCGTCGAGAGTCGCTCCACTTGCATATCCTCCCACTCCCACTGCAGCCATCGGCTTGAAGTCTTTGATGATCTTCTTCGCCATACCCTTGCTCTTCAGGTAATCTATGAGCACACCGATGTTTTTCGGCGACCACAGTGGACGTATCAGTCCTCTGACGGGCAGACCTTTGATTTCGTATCCTGCTGCCGGCACACGCTGCATTTCCATTCTGCCAAGTGCTCCGACAAACAGAATCTTTGCCTCCGGGCGCTTCGCCTTTATGGCATTTGCGATAGATACGGCAGGGAATATATGGCCTCCAGTGCCGCCACCGCTGATTACAATCCTCAGTTCATTATCCATTGTTCAGAAATTTTGTTTCTTTGTTACTTCATCCGCAGTAGATATGCTGTCTCGCAGATGTCTTTTCCTTTATCAACCTTTACCGGTTATCTTTCCCTTTGATCTTTTTCATGACCTTTGCCGGTCGTTTCAATGCTTATGCTGCTATCGGCGTTGCTGTGGGAATGTGAGCTGTTTCGTTCTTCTTCTTTGCCGACCGGCTCACGCTCAGTATCATTCCGATATACACGCAGTTCATTATAGAAGAAGTTCCGCCCTTGCTTATCAGCGGCAGCGGCTGACCGGTCACCGGCAGCCATCCCACAGCCACGCCCATATTGAACAGAGCCTGTGTGACAAGCATCAGTGCTATTCCTATTATCAGCAGTGCCGGGAAGGTGTTGGCACATCTGCTCGCTATCGTCATGGTGCGGAACAGCAGTATTATATACAGCAGACACACACCCACGGCACCTATCAGTCCCATCTCTTCAATGATTATGGAGTAGATGAAGTCGCTGAAAGCCTGTGGCAGGTAGTCTCTCATCGTGGAGTTTCCCGGTCCTTTGCCCATCATGTTTGATGATGCTATGGCAATCTGTGAATATCCCTCCTGTGCGTCATTGTTGAGGTCGAATTTCTCTGGCGGAACATCTTTGCCGTCGAGGAACTTGTCTATACGGCTCTTCCAAGTGTCAAGGCGGTGGAACAATTTCGGTTCTTTGCTATCTTCTTTGTCTGTTGCCTTGACCTTGTTCTTGTCCACCATAGCCATCCTCGGGTCCTCTTCAGCCTCTTTCTCCTTGTCGTGTCCGAAGGCCATTACGATGATCAATCCACCCACGGCCAAAATGGCAAGAGATCCCATCAGTTTGCCCAACTGCCTCTTGGGAATTCTTCCTATCCACATCATCATCAGCACCACAGCACCCAGCAGTGCTGCCGTAGAGAGGTTTTCCAATCCTATGAGAATTATGAAGCCGCCGCTGACGGTGATGATGAATTTGAATGCCCTCTTGTCGACACCCGTTTCCGTCTGCATTGCGCTCAGTATCGTTGCCACGGCGAGCACTACGGCTCCTTTAGCCATTTCAGAGGGTTGGAATTTCATGCCGATTACCGGTATGGGAATCCATCTGTGGCCGTCGTTCACGGCACCTACGAAAAAGCAGATTATGAGTAATACAAACGATATGAACAATGCCAGCGGCATGACGAGCTTGAAATATTTGCATTTCAGATTCATCGTTGCCAGCATGAACAACACTCCCCATCCGAGCAGGAACACATGTTTGCATATCGGTCCCCAGTAGTTGGAAGTCTTGTAGGTCAAGTTGCTCGAAGCGCTGAACACCTCGATGATGCTTATTATACACAGCATGATGAAGACTCCCCATATCACAGGGTCGCCCTTTATCTTCCTTGTGACAACTTTTTTCTCTGCCGTAGTCTCTTCTGCCATTTTCTGCCTATGTCTCCTATGCTATCAGTTTATTGTGTAATATATGGAATTTACAAGTTCCTGACGAGAGTCTTGAACTGTTCGCCTCTGTCCTCCATGTTCTTGAACAGGTCGAAGCTTGCGCAGCAAGGGCTCAGCAGTACCGTATATCCCGGCTTTGCCATCTTCTCGCATGCCTCCACGCAGTCTTTCATACAATGCGTGTCAGCCACCGGAATACCCATTCCATCGAAGAAATCATGCAGTTTCTTGTTGTCAGCACCGAGATATACGATGCCCGCACATTTCTTCTTCACCAAATCCTTTATCTCGTTGTAGTCGTTGCCTTTGTCCTTTCCTCCGATGATGAGGATGGTAGGTGTCTTCATGCTTTCGAGGGCATACCAGCATGCATCCACGTTGGTAGCTTTCGAATCGTTCACGTAGAGCACGCCACCCACGGTGGCAACCTTCTCCAGTCTGTGCTCCACACCGGGGAAATCGCTCAGGCTCTTGCGTATTTCCTCCTTCTTGATGCCGGCGATGTTTGATGCGATACCGGCAGCCAAAGAGTTGTAGATATTATGTTTGCCCGTGAGGCTCAGTTCCTCCTGCTCCATGTTGAACGGAGTGGGGTATTCAATCTTGTACTGTCCCTCTTCGATATAACCGATGGAACCCTTCTCTTTCAGCTCGGAGAACGGACACTTCACAGCCTTGATGTCATATTTGTCGAGTTCCTTCTTTATCACAGGGTCATCGTTCCAGTAGATGAAAGAGTCCTCCTGTGTCTGGTTCTGCAGAATCCTCATCTTTGCGTCCACATAGTTCTGCATGCAGAAGTCGTAGCGGTCCAGATGGTCCGGTGTGATGTTCAGCAGGATGGCGATGTTTGCCCTGAAGTCATACATGTCGTCAAGCTGGAAGGAGCTGAGTTCTATGATATAGTATTCATGAGGCTCCTCCGCCACCTGCAGCGCCAGGCTCTTTCCGATGTTGCCGGCCAGTCCGGCGTCATAACCTGCGTTCTTGAATATATGATAGATAAGCGACGTTGTCGTCGTCTTTCCGTTGCTTCCCGTTATGCACACCATCTTGGAGTGTGTGTATCTTCCGGCGAACTCAATCTCGCTGATGATATGTATGTTCTTCTCCATACACTTTCTTATCATCGGCGCCTCCTTCGGTATGCCCGGACTCTTTATTATCTCGTCAGCGTTGAGAATCTTCTCCTCGGTGTGGTGGCCTTCCTCCCATTCCACGCCGTGGTCGTCAAGGAGCTTCTTGTATTTGTCCTTGATGGCCGACATGTCAGACACGAACACGTCGAAACCCTCTTTCTTTGCCAATACGGCAGCTCCGGCTCCACTCTCGCCAGCTCCAAGTATAACAATTCTTTTCATATTACTTTTGCTATATAATACCTTCTATTTTATTCTTTTCTTCTCCCTTTTTATCTCATCTTCAGCGTGATAATGGTCATTGCAGCCAGGATGATTGTCATTATCCAGAAGCGGATGGTGATCTTCGACTCATGGATAGCCGTGTGCGGCTTTTTGAACACATACTTGATGTTCGGGTCGAGCTGGTCGTCCGTAGTGCGGAACGTGTCGTGCAGAGGAGCGCGCTTTATCAGACGCTGCTTCACGCCTTTCCTTGTTCCTAACTTGGCGTAGTAGACCTGCAGTATCACGCTGAGGCTCTCCACGAAGAATATGCCACACAGTATCGGCAGCATCAGTTCCTTGTGTATAATTACGGCACATACACCGATGATGCCGCCGATGGTCAGCGATCCCGTGTCGCCCATGAACACCTGGGCCGGATACGAGTTATACCAAAGGAATCCCACCAGCGCTCCCACGAAGGCACACATGAACACCACAAGCTCCTGCGAGCCCGGTATATACATGATGTTCAGATATGCCGCATATTCTATGTGACTGCTGACATAGGCGAATATTCCCAGCGCCACACCTATTATTGCGGAGTTTCCCGCACACATGCCGTCCATTCCGTCGTTTAGGTTAGCACCGTTGGAAACAGCCGTCACCACGAGGATTGTCATTATCACGAAGAGAATCCATCCTGCCGCCGTCTTGTATTTGCCGCAGAACGACATGATGTTGGAGTAGTCCAGGTTGTGACCCTTCACGAACGGTATCGTCGTCTTCAGTGACTTCTGTGCTTCAGGGCGGTGTTTCACCACCACCTCCGTGCCGTTCATCTTCTTCATGCTCAGATTCTCGTTTATTTTGGCGTCAGGACTCAGCCACAACACCAGTCCCACGATGAGTCCGATGCTTATCTGTCCCACGATCTTGAACTTGCCCGGCAGTCCCTCCTTGTTGTGGCGGAAAATCTTGATGTAGTCGTCGAGTCCGCCGAGGAATCCCAGCCATATCGTCGTGATGATCATTAGTATGAGATAAATGTTCCTCATTCGTCCGAGCAGCAGCACCGGCAGCAGTATGGCGGCAATGATGATGATGCCTCCCATTGAAGGCACTCCGATTTTCTTCACCCCGAACGGGTCTATCTTGGCATCACGCTGCACCTCTGTTATCTGCTTGCTCTTCAAGTATTTTATGAACTTCTCTCCGAACCAAGCCGAGATGGCGAGCGAGAGAATCAGGGCGAGCAATGCGCGGAACGAGATGTATCCCCACATGTGGCTTCCCGGAATGCCGAACTGGTCTAAGAATCTGAATAGATAGTATAACATGATATATTATATTCGTTTCACTTTTTGTTTGTCCCGTAGTCTGTCTTCCGTCAGGCGTCAGGGATTGCTTCGGTGATGTGAGTATTTTGCTTTCCGCATCCTTATTTGATGCCCATAGCCTCTCTCAGCACCTCCTTGTCGTCGAAGTGATGTTTCACTCCCTTTATTTCCTGATAGTCCTCATGGCCCTTTCCGGCAACGAGTATCACGTCGCCCTTCTGTGCCAGCATGCAGGCGGTGCGGATGGCCTCACGACGGTCAACGATGCTTACCACTTTCTTCATCTGCTGGTCGTCCAGTCCGGCAAGCATGTCGTTGATTATATCCTGCGGCTCCTCAAATCTTGGGTTGTCGCTCGTTATTATCACCTTGTCGCTCTGCTTCACCGCCTCTTGCGCCATCAAAGGACGCTTGCCCTTGTCACGGTTTCCGCCGGCGCCACAGACCGTTATCACATGGCCCTTTCCTTCGAGCACTTCATGTATGGCATTGAGCACGTTCTCCAGTGCGTCAGGAGTGTGTGCATAGTCCACGATAGCCGTGTAGCCCTCTGGCGACTGTATAGGGTCGAGTCTTCCGCTCACGCTCTTCAGCGTGCTCATCACGAGGAGTACGTTCTCCGGTTTCTCGCCCAGCATCACGGCAGCACCATATACGGCGAGCAGGTTGCTGACGTTGAACTTACCGATGAACTGCACTCCCACTTCTCTGCCGTCGATTTCGAGATACATGCCGCCGAAGTGACATTCAAGGATCTTTGCCTTGAAGTCAGCCATTGTGCGTGTGGAGTATGTCTTCACCGTAGCCTTCGTGTTTTGCACCATCACCATGCCGTTCTTGTCGTCGGCATTCGTTATGGCGAACGCTGTCTTCGGCAGCTGGTCGAAGAATGCCTTCTTTGCATTGCGGTAGTTCTCAAACGTCTTGTGGTAGTCCAGATGGTCGCGTGTCAGGTTTGTAAACAGTCCTCCAGCAAAGTCCAGTCCTCCGATGCGCTTCTGTGCTATGGCGTGGGAGCTGCACTCCATGAAGGCATACTGGCATCCGGCGTCCACCATCCTGCTGAGCAGATAGTTCAGCTCGATAGGGTCCGGTGTGGTGTGGTCGGCAGGAACCGCCTCGTCCTCGATGTAGTTGCACACGGTAGACAGCAGTCCGCATTTGTATCCCAACTTGCGGAACATATTATATAATAATGTGGCGATCGTCGTCTTGCCGTTCGTTCCCGTCACTCCCACGAGTTTCAGTTTCCTCGATGGGTCACCATAGAATATCGTGGCAACCTTTCCTGCCACGTCCTCAGTGGATTCCACCTGCACATAAGTCACTCCCTCGGCTTTCTCCTCTGGCAAAACCTCGCAGAGTACAGCCTTTGCGCCAAGTTCGATAGCCTTAGGTATGAACTTGTGTCCGTCCACCTGGGTTCCGCGCTGTGCGATGAACAGGTGTCCCTCCTTGATTCGGCGTGAGTCGATGTTCACGCCAGTTATCTCTATGTCTGTCTGACCGCAGACGCTGACCGTCTTCAGTCCTTTGATAAGTTCTTCCAGTACCATAGTCTTTCTTTATATATGTTATGTTGTTTTCTTTATTGTCCTTGATTTCCCCCTCCGTAGTCTGCCCTTCTGTACATTAGGGTGTCAAACTTCATTCATTAGGGTGTCAACGTCAGTTTCTGAGCTTTATCACGCAGCGCTGTCCCTTCCTTATCTTCGAGCCAGCTGCTATACTCTGCTCATACACCTTTCCTCTGCCGTAGATAGTCACCTTCAGACCTCTTGTCTCCGTGATGTACACGGCATCGCGGGCTCCCATTCCTATCACGTCTGGCATCAGGTTTTTGGCATACGCCTTTCCCTTGGTCAGCGTCACCATCCTGTTGTTGCTCTCGGCCTTTCCCCATATCGGGTTTCCGTTTGCATAGCTGCCGTTCCATCCCTCGTTGGTCTTCACACCGAGATGTGCCAGCACATAGTCGGCGGCAAGCATGTTGCCGTTTTTCACTTCCGGCGTCAGCAGAGCGTCCGGTGTGCGTGCATCGGATGCGAGCAGCTTCAGGCTTTGAGCCATTATGCCCTCCGATATCTTGTGGAACACGGCACCGCTCTGTCTTCCTCCCGATGCCGGCAGTCCCGGTTTCTGTATGCATACGATGCAGCTGTATCGTGGAGCGTCGGCAGGGAAATATCCGGCGAAGCTGACGAGATAGTTCATCGGTCCGCTCTTGTATCCCGACCGTCCTTTTGAAATCTGTGCAGTACCTGTCTTGCCGGCCACCTTGAACGATTCCGAACCGGCAGCTTTGCCCAGTCCTTGACTCACCACGTGGTATAGGATTGTCTGCATTTCCTTGAGAGTCTTCTCCTTGCAGATCTTCTCCTTCACCACCACGGTGGGGAACTCCTTCACCACCTGTCCGTCTTTCACCACGCTCTTCACGAATCTCGGAGCCACCATCTTTCCGTTGTTTGCGATGGCGTTGTAGAAGGTCAGCGTGTATATCGGCGGCACCTGAGTCTCATATCCGATACTCATCCACGGCAGCGTGGTACCATACCAGTTGGTGTATTGCCCACGTTTGTTTTTCTTCGGCATGCGTATCTGCGCCTTTCCCGCTCCCTTGAACGGCAGGTTCAGTGGTGCTCCCATTCCGATGCGTCGTAGTCCCTCAACGAATTTCTCCGGGTTCTTGCCGTAGTATCTGTCGATAATCCGGCTCACTCCGATGTTGGAACTCACCTCCAGCGTGCGAGGCAGTGATATCGTCTGATAACCGCCTGATGACCAGTTGTGGTCTCTCATCTTCGCTCCGTACATGTCCCATACTCCGCCTCCGGTGTCCACCATATAAGTGGTGTCCACCACTCCGTCGTCGAGCGCCACCATTATCGATGCCGTCTTGAACACCGAACCCGGTTCGAGCAGGTCAGACACGGCGTTGTTCTTTATCTCGGCATAGTCGCCGCTTGCGAGTTTCGACATGTTCACCATTGCCTTGATGTCGCCGGTGCTCACCTCCATCACGATAGCCACTCCCACGTTGCCGTTGATTTCCTTCAGCTTCTCCAGGAGCGCCCTCTCGCAGAGGTCCTGCATTCCCACGTCGATTGTCGTTATGATGTCGCATCCGGCCACCGGCGGCACGATTATCTCAGGTATCGTCTTGTCGAACACCTTGCGTATGCGCTTCTTTCCCGGTGTGCCGCTCAGGTATTTGTTGAACGACTGTTCCAGTCCGCATTTCGGCTGCCCGTTACTTATTATTAGGTCACCGATTGTTCGGCTTGCGAGCGACCCGAAGGGCTTCTTCCTCGTCGTATGCTCCACTTCGTGGAATCCTCCTCTCAGTCTTGGCTCTCTGAACACCGGCAGCCGTTTCACCTCCGTCATCTCCTCGAAGGTAGCTCGCCTCTTTATTATTTTCCAGCTCTTGTTCTTCTTGTCGTATCCCTCCTGCAGCCTGTCGCGGAAATACTCCTCGCTTTTGTCAGGGAATATACGGTGCAGCCCGGCGCAGATTTTCGGGAAATCGGCTCTCCACATGGAGTCGCGCCACTCCTGACACACGCTGAAGTCTATTATAAGGTCATATTCCGGCAGTGTTCCGGACAGCAGCCTTCCGTCGCAGCTCAGTATGTTTCCGCGTTCGGCAGGTTCCGGCTTTTCCTTTACCTTTTTCTGTTCCGCCACTTTCATCCAGTATTCACGCTTCAGAGTGCCCACATAAACCACCTTTCCGATGATCAACAGGCAGATAAGCACGGCAATCCAGGCTATTATCCTGTATCTCTTCACCGATTTGGCCAAGTTTTGCTGTCTGTTTGTATTCATTGTTCCGGTACGTTTATAATATAAGGTGGCTGGTTAGGAATATGCAGCACGCTGTCTTTGCAGTTCTGCAGCATCTGCAGCACGTTGCTCTCGCGGCTTATCTTCGTCAGTTCGCTTGTTGTCGTCATCGCCCTGAACTTCGCTTCTTCCAGCTCCTTGTTGAGCTTTGAAATCTGTATTCTCTTCTGGTCGCAGCTGTATCTGTTTGACACATATACTATCATGAAGCCCACGATTATCACGATGAGCCATTTGTACTGCTTTATTATCTTTGCCTGCAGGAATTCGCCGCCGAGGATTTTCTTGAGCGAGAAGTTCGACGACATCGGCCGTTCGTCCTCTCTGGCAATCTCCTCCACAATGCGTTTCAGTTCCTTTCTTGCCTCTTGGCTTTCCAGGCTTTCGCCGGTAGCCTCCACGTCCGTCTTCCTCTTTTCCGTCGTGTCGGCGGATGCTGTCGTGTCGGCAGTGTCAGTCGTTGCGGCGTCGGTGTTGGCGTCGTGTTGGCTGGCGAGAGGTTCCGTCCGGTGCCCGTCCGTATCTGTCAGTGTCGGTGTCGTTCCCTCTTCGGCGTTTATGTCAGTATAGTCTTCTTTCATTTCTTTTGTTCGTCTCCACTATTTGTCGGCCGGTTCTCTTTTCTCTGCAATTCTCAGTTTTGCGCTTCTGCTTCGCGGGTTGACCTGCTGTTCTTCGTCGGATGGCACTATCACTTTGTTGTTGACGAGTCTGAACGGTGTCTCCACCCTTCCGAAGAAGTCCTGTGTCGTCTTGCCTTCAGCATTTCCCGTCTTCATGAAGTTCTTTACTATTCTGTCCTCCAGGCTATGGTATGTTATCACCGACAGCCTGCCGCCCGGTTTCAGCAGTTCCGTGGCAGAGGCGAGCATCTCCTTCAGTGCCGTCATCTCGTGGTTCACCACGATGCGCAGCGCTTGGAACATCCTCGCCATGTCCTTCTTTCCCCTTTCCTTTGGAAACAGTGGCAGCGTGGCATCCATCAGGTCCTGTGTCGTCAGTATTGGCTTCTGCTCCCTCGCTTGGGCGATGGCTTTCGCTATGCGCCTTGAGTTCTTCAGTTCACCGTAGAGGTAGAACATGTCGGCGAGTTCCTCTTCCGACCTCTCGTTCACAAGGTCGGCGGCATTCTCTCCGCCCCTTTTGTTCATCCTCATGTCGAGCGGTGCGTCGAATCTGAATGAGAACCCTCTCGTCTCGTCGTCGAAATGGTGGCTCGACACCCCCAGGTCGGCAAGCAGTCCGTCGAGTCCTTCCACTCCGTAGTAGCGCATCCAGTTCTTGAGATATCTGAAGTTGCTCCTCACGAATGTGAAGTTGTCTTGCGGACTCACGTTCTTTTCCGCATCCGCATCCTGGTCGAAGCTGTACAGGTGTCCGCCACCGTCCAGCTCCTGCAGTATTCTGCGGCTGTGACCGCCACCGCCGAACGTCACGTCGACGTATGTCCCGTCATGTTTGATGTCAAGTCCGCCGACGCTCTCTTCGAGCAATACCGGCACGTGATATGTATCGATGATGGTAGCCATTGTTTTATTTAGTTTTTTCTTTAGTTTCCAGCAATATTGTCATTCACTTTCCCGTTGTCGGCATCCGCCGGCGAGGGGTCACCCATAATGCTCTCCAGAGCGGCGCCGAATTCGTCGGGCTCCATAAACGGGTCCGCGGTGTTTCCTTCGCTCCAGATCTCTATCGAGTCGCCCATGCCGATGAATTTCACCTGCCCGCTTATCGCAGCCATGTCGACGTATCTCTTTGGAATCAGGAATCTGCCGTTGCCGTCGAGCGATATCGCTTCCACGTCGCTCACGAACTGTCTGAAGATGCGCTGATGTTCCCTGTTCCAGCGGTTGAGCCTTGACCGAAGCTCGTCCATCTGCTCGTTCCATACGCTTTCCGGGTAGAGCACGAGGCATGGCTGGAACACGTCTTTGCGCAACACGAGGTTTTCCTCTCCGCCGGCTTGCAATACCTTGCGGAAAGTTGCGGGGAGGAACACACGTCCCTTCGCGTCGATCTTTGCCTCTATGTTACCTAAAAATCGCATACGTACATCTTAATGGGTTATTGGGCTTCAAAGTTACACATTTTCCCCCACACTCCGCCACTTTTCCCCACAATTTTCCTCTTTTCAGTATTTTTTTTTGATTTCTCTTCATTACTTGGTGTCTAATGAGGTCAGGTGGCGGGGTGGGTAGATGAGGCTTTTGGAACTAAATAAATTAATAAGAGTTCACAAATGAAGATATATTATTTAACATATCAGACGCCTTGTCCAATTGGGGTATGTCACAATATTCATATTCCGGTTTTAACCCAAATCGGTCATTTGACCTTATTTGAATTTTGTTTTGATTTCTGCCATCCAGATTCAATTCATCAGATTCCTGTCGTCTGGCAGCTTCTCCTGTCTGCGAATCATCCGGATAACTCGCGGATAATCATATGGCTGTTAACAATCTGGTTGTCAGTAGTTTGTTTGTATAGGTATTGCATTGAAAACAGATGGCCTGATGGTTTTGTGGCGATTGTTTTTTGCCAATATGGAATTTGGAGTAAAATGGAGTGAGATCTCCTCTGGCTGTTGATGGTCCGGACTAAATGCTTGAGGTCCCATCTGGTCATTAAGAATCAGTAATATGTATAACTTTTATACATATTTGTCAACTGTATGATTTAACAATTAAGCACCGTAAAGAGTTAAAATATTCTAATTCCAAAGCATTGTTTGTTTTCCCTTGCTGCAATGGTTGGGATTGGTGACGAGTCTTGTGTCCTGTCCGGTTTCAGTGCTGACGATTATGTTTCAGTATTTGTCTGGTATGTCCGGAAGGGTGGGGCATTAGCGATGCTGTGTCATGTTCCGTCCTTTTCCGATTGCCGTGCATGTGTGCTCCTCTATATATAATAGGTAATAGAAGAGCAAAACCGGTGTTTGGAATGAAGGTCAGGCAAACAATTCCCTCAGAATGGAGAGCGACTTCATTTCGCGGAAGTCAGCCACGTGCAGTCTGTAGTAGTCTGTTATAACGTCGAGACATCGGTTGCGGTCGGCGTGCGACATCTTGAAGAGTCGCATGTTGTCGTAGTTCATTCGCATCAGAGTCTGCATCTTGGTGGCGTCGTCGCCCGTGAGGAATCCCCTCTGCTGCGGTGCCCAGTCCACGAAACATCCGTTCTGCATGTCGAAGGCGCATCCCTCGCTGTAGTCCTCAAGGTTGGGAAAGAATCCCACAAACCTCGTCAGGCGCATCATGAACACAAGATGGAAGTTCGAAAAATCCTTTCTCGCTCCGTCGAGCCACTGCAGACTCTCAGATATGTAGTCGAAGAGAACCTCCGATTCCTTTTCTGACCGCGTGACGTTGGCAATGAATTCGGCGAGAAACATCGATATGGCGAGTTTGTAGGGGTCGAAGGGGATATTGGCGAATGCCACTGCCACATGAGCGTCTTTCACTGTGGCGAGTAGTCCCGGTGCCTTGCGGTCGAGAGTCAGTTCGAGAATCGACAGGGGTTGGAACAGTTGGCGGCGCCCGCGGCCCGCCTTCGACCGCCCTATGTTTAGCACGCACGACAGCCTGCCCTCCTCTCTGGAGAGCACGTCCACCATCATTTTCGAATCGTTGAACATGAAGGCGTGGAGCACTATGCAATTGATGTTGAAAGTCATATTTGTCGGCAAAATTATCAAAAAACCTCATTCGAAGGGCGTAAAATCCTTAAAAACAACAAGAAAAGCACGAATTTCAATATTTTTTCTTGAAAATATTTGTGTATATGATAAAGTTGACGTAACTTTGCACCGCAAAATCCGATTATGGTCCCTTCGTCTATCGGTTAGGACGAGAGATTTTCATTCTCTAAAGAGGAGTTCGACTCTCCTAGGGACTACAATAAAAAATAAAAAGATAATAACAAGATGGCAAATCACAAATCATCACTAAAAAGAATCCGCCAGGATAAGAAAAAGAATTTGCACAACAGATATTATGCAAAGACTATGCGTAATGCAGTTCGTAAACTGCGCGCTATGACAGACAAGGAAGAGGCTGTTAAGATGTACCCAAGCGTACAGAAGATTCTTGACAAGCTGGCTAAGACTAACCTTATCCACAAGAATAAGGCTGCTAACATCAAGTCAAGCTTGGCACAGCACATCAATAGCCTTGCCTAAGTCAAGAGTCGCACTATGGGGCGATGTAAAATGTTATTGAATCATACGGAATGCTGCAATCGGAAGATTGTGGCATTTCTGCGTTATGGCATATCGTTATGTTATGGCATATCGCCGTTTTGCATGCCGTTGGTGGCGTGAGGATGATGCAGCGTTATGTGTATGAAAACAAAGGCCTGGCAGATGCGGAATCTGATGGCCAGTTTGGAAATAACCCCAATATGTCGAGGGTGAAGAGGAACGGCGACACTTTTTAAACCGAAAATTTCCCTATGTCAATAAAATTGACTATCTTTGCCCCTTGAAAAAATCAAGAAATCAACAATGTCAGACAATCAGATAAACGAGAACAACTATTCCGCCAGTAACATTCAGGTGCTGGAGGGTCTTGAGGCTGTGCGCAAGCGTCCGGCCATGTATATCGGCGATATCAGTGAGAAAGGTCTCCATCACCTTGTGAACGAGACTGTGGACAACTCCATCGACGAGGCGATGGCAGGCTATTGCACGCACATCGAGGTTACCATCAACGAGGACGAGTCTATCACGGTGCAGGACAACGGACGTGGTATTCCGGTGGACATGCACGAGAAACTCCACAAGTCGGCACTCGAAGTGGTAATGACGGTGCTCCACGCAGGAGGAAAGTTTGACAAGGGATCATACAAAGTCAGCGGAGGACTCCACGGAGTGGGTGTGAGTTGTGTGAACGCGCTCTCCACAAAGATGCTCTCGCAGGTGTTCCGCAACGGCAAGATCTATCAGCAGGAATACGAAAAGGGAAAGCCTCTCTATTCCGTGAAGGTAGTGGGAGAGACCGACCAGCAGGGAACACGTCAGCAGTTCTGGCCGGACCCAACCATATTCACCACCACCACGTATAAGTACGACATCATAGCCAAGCGAATGAGAGAGCTGGCATATCTGAATGCCGGCATCACCATAACGCTTACCGATATGCGTCCCGACGAGGAGGGAAAGACCCGTCAGGAGGTGTTCCATGCCAAGGAGGGACTGAAGGAGTTCGTGCGCTACGTCGACCGCCATCGCACCCACCTCTTCGATGATGTCATCTATCTGAAGACCGAGAAGCAGGGTATTCCAATCGAGGTGGCTATCATGTATAACACCGACTATAGCGAGAATATCCATTCATACGTAAACAATATCAACACCATAGAGGGAGGAACACACCTTGTGGGCTTCCGTATGGCACTCACCCGCACGCTGAAGAAATACGCCGACAGCGACCCGGTGATCTCAAAGCAGATCGAGAAGGCGAAGATAGAAATCGCCGGAGAGGACTTCCGTGAGGGACTCACCGCCGTAATCTCGATAAAGGTGGCAGAGCCGCAGTTTGAGGGACAGACAAAGACGAAGCTCGGAAACAACGAGGTTACCGGAGCCGTGCAGCAGGCCGTGTCGGAGGCGCTGACAAACTATCTGGAGGAGCATCCGAAAGAGGCGAAGCAGGTTTGCGAGAAGGTCATCCTTGCAGCTACGGCGCGTATCGCGGCACGCAAGGCACGTGAGAGCGTGCAGCGCAAGAACCCGATGACCGGAGGCGGACTGCCGGGAAAACTCGCCGACTGTTCCAACCGTGACCCGAAGGAGTGCGAGATATTCCTCGTCGAGGGAGACTCCGCCGGAGGTTCGGCAAAGCAGGGCCGCGACCGCTACACCCAGGCAATCCTGCCGCTCAGAGGTAAGATCCTGAACGTGGAGAAGGTGATGTGGCACAAGGTGTTCGAGAGCGAGTCGGTGATGAACATCATCCAGAGTATCGGCGTGCGCTTCGGAGTGGACGGCGAAGAAGACAAGGAGGCGAACACCGAAAAGCTGCGCTACGACAAGATCATCATCATGACCGATGCCGACGTCGATGGTTCACACATCGACACGCTCATCATGACGCTCTTCTATCGTTTCATGCCGAAGGTGATACAGGAGGGACATCTCTATATCGCCACTCCGCCATTGTATCTCTGCACCTTCAAGAACAAAGTGAAGGAATACTGCTACACCGAGCAGCAGCGTCAGGCGTTCCTCGACAAATACGGCAACGGCGTGGACGACGACAAGAATATCCACACACAGCGATATAAAGGTTTGGGAGAGATGAACCCGGAGCAGCTCTGGGACACCACAATGAATCCTAAGACCCGTCTGCTCAAGCAGGTGAACATAGAGAATGCCGCCGAGGCGGACGAGATATTCTCTATGCTTATGGGCGACGACGTGGAGCCACGCCGCCAGTTCATAGAGCAGAATGCCACATACGCCAACATCGACGCATAAACAGCCGGAAGGCGTCGGGACGGTGCGTGGAAACATCCGGTTCCCCGGAAAGGAAACGGACCGGAAAACGGCAATAAGACGGAATCTGATGGTTGGTAATGCCTATACTTCATGGCAGAATGCTAAAAAACGAAGAAAAAGCAGATACAAACCACATATTTTATGCATAAAACTTTGCGCACGTTAATAATAATTGTTAACTTTGCAGCGTTCAGTGGAATGGGGAGCCCCGAAGGAGCTCCTCATTTTATTTTAAATCCCCGACAGGCGACACTTTCTGATGGATGACATTCTCTTGCCGCCTCAAGGGAATTACCACAAGTTATTTTATTTATGATAGACAAAAACGTAGTTGAAAAATTAGTTAACCAGTGGCTCGAGGACAAAGACTATTTCCTCGTTGACATTGAGATTAGTCCAGACGACAGAATCGTCGTGGAGATCGACCATGCAGATGGCGTGTGGATTGAGGATTGCGTGCAGCTCAGCCGCTTCATAGAAGACAACCTCAACCGTGATGACGAGGACTACGAATTGGAGGTTGGCAGCGCCGGCCTCGGACAGCCTTTCAAGGTGAGACAGCAGTATCTCAACTTCATCGGAAAAGAAGTGGAAGTGCTCGACGCCGACGGAAAGAAATGGAAAGGACTGCTCAAGAGTGTGGATGGAGACGATTTCACCATCACCGTGAAAGAGAAAGTGAAGAAGGAAGGAGCCAAGCGCCCGGTAATAGAAGACGTTGACAAGACCTTCGGCATGAACACAGTGAAATATACAAAATACTTAATAAGTTTCAAATAAGCTATGGCAGCATTGAAGAAAGAAGAAGAAACAGTAAGCATGTTCGATTCCTTCAAAGAATTCAAGGAAACGAAGAATATCGACAGAACGACTCTCATGAGCGTGCTCGAGGAAAGCTTCCGCAACGTCATCGCGAAGATCTTCGGCAGCGACGAGAACTTCGACGTCATCGTGAACCCCGACAAGGGCGACTTCGAGATATACCGCAACCGTACCGTCGTTGCCGACGGCGTGGAGCATGACGACAACAAAGAGATAACACTCACAGAGGCTCGCAAGATACAGGCAGACTACGAGGTGGGTGAGGACGTGAGCGAGAAGGTGGACTTCAGCAAGTTCGGACGCCGTGCCATCCTCAACCTGCGTCAGACTTTGGCTTCAAAGGTGCTCGAGCTCGAGCACGACAGCCTCTACAACAAATACAAAGACCGTGTGGGACAGGTAATCACAGCTGAGGTCTATCAGGTGTGGAAGAGAGAGGTGCTCCTCGTTGACGACGAGAACAACGAGCTTATCCTTCCTAAGGGAGAGCAGATTCCTCGCGACCAGTATCGCAAGGGAGAGACCGTAAAGGCTGTCATCCTGCGTGTGGACAACGAGAACAACAACCCGAAAATCATCCTCAGCCGCACAAGTCCGGTGTTCCTACAGCGCCTGCTCGAACAGGAGGTGCCAGAGATTGCCGACGGACTCATCACCGTGCAGCGCATAGCACGTATGCCGGGAGAGAGAGCCAAGATCGCCGTTGAGAGCTACGACGAGCGCATCGACCCGGTAGGAGCATGCGTGGGAGTGAAGGGTAGCCGCGTGCACGGTATCGTAAGAGAACTGTGTAACGAGAACATCGATGTGATCAACTACACCGCAAACACCAAGCTCTTCATCCAGCGCGCACTCAGTCCGGCAAAGGTCCTCAACATCAATGTAGACGAGGAGAACCACAAGGCAGAGGTGTTCCTCAAGCCGGAAGAGGTGTCATTGGCAATCGGCCGTGGCGGTATGAACATCAAGTTGGCAAGTATGCTGACAGAATACACCATCGACGTGTTCCGTGACATGGAGGATGGCCAGGAGGTGGAAGACATCTACCTCGACGAGTTTGCCGACGAGATAGACCAGTGGGTAATCGATGCCATCAAGTCTATCGGCTTCAACACTGCAAAGAAGGTGCTTGAGGCACCACGCGAAATGCTCGTAGAGAAAGCCGACCTCGAAGAGGAGACGGTAGACCACGTGCTCCAGGTGCTGAGAGCGGAATTCGAATAATACATACAGTCCATACGGCACGCCGCTCCCCAGAACGGTGTGCCGCATGTGTAAGCATTCGGGAATGGCATGTTCCGGAAACTGGCGGACCGCAAGCAAGGGCGGAGAGCGATGATTCCGCAGTCAGAACGCTCCGGACAAGCCGAATAATAACAGAAAAGAAAGAAGAAGGGTAAAACATATAGTATGAGCATCAGATTAAACAAAGCGATTAGTGAATTGAATATAGGACTTCAAACGGCAGTTGATTTCCTGAAAAAAAGAAGCGAACTGGGAGAGGCTCCTGAGGGTCCTAACTCCAAGCTCACCGACGGACAGTATAATGCTCTCGTAGAGGCATACAAGTCGGACAAGGAGGAGCGCACACAGGCAGAGAAGCTCTTGCAGAAGCGTCCTAAGGAGAAGAAACGCTCTGACAAGAAAGAGGGACGAAGCACAGAGCCAAGACCTCAGCAGAAGTACACACCATTAGGAAAGATAGACCTCGACAGTCTGGGCAAGAAGCCATCAGCGAAATCTGCTGCTTCTACTGCAAAGCCCGAAGATAAAAAGGCAAATGCTGCTGCCGTCAGCAAGCCAGCCGAGGAGAAGCCCGTGGCACAGGAACCAGTGGAAACGGTTGCCAAAGAGCAGCCAAGTCAAGAACAGCCTAAGCCAGCCCAGCCTAAACCGGAGCCGGTGGCTCCCAAGTCGGAAGTGAAGGCAGAACAGCCAGCAGCACAGCCAGCTGCAAAGAATGAGCCTAAAGAGGCATCACCGGCAAATGCGGCACAGCCTGCAGCTGCCGACAACGACTCAAAGGTGTTCACGCTGAAGAGCGAGAAGAAACTCGCTCCCAAGGTTAACGTGTTGGGCAAGATCGACCTCGACTCTCTGAACCAGAGCACTCGTCCTAAGAAGAAGAGCAAGGAGGAGCGCCGCAAGGAGCGTGAGGAGAAGGCACAGCATGGCGGAGCAAACGCCAATGGCGAGCGCAAGAAGCGTCAGCGCATCGGTAAGGAGCGTGTAGACATCGCTGCAGCTGCCAAGCAGAACAACGCCCAGGGCGGTCAGAAAAATGCCGGAGGTTCAAACAAGAAGAAGAACCGCAAGCGCGGCGGACAGAAACCGGCTGAAGTAAGCGAGGAGGATGTAGCACGTCAGGTAAAGGAGACGCTCGCACGCCTCACCAGCAAGGGACAGAACAAGAAGGGAGCCAAATACCGCAAGGAGAAGCGCGACGCCGCCCAGGAACATCTCAAGGAGCAGCGCGCCGAGGAGAAGGCAGAGAGCAAGATACTGAAGCTTACGGAGTTCGTTACCGTCAGCGAACTTGCCAACATGATGAACGTCTCTGTAAACCAGGTCATCGGTACCTGTATGAGCGTCGGCATCATGGTGTCTATCAACCAGCGTCTCGATGCAGAGACCATCAACCTCGTTGCTGAGGAGTTCGGCTTCAAGACAGAATACGTTAGTGCCGAGGTTTCGGAGGCTATCAATGAGGAGCCTGACGATGAGAACGATCTGCTGCCACGTGCTCCTATCGTTACCGTGATGGGACACGTAGACCATGGTAAGACTTCTCTCCTCGACCATATCCGCAATACCAACGTCATCGCTGGTGAGGCAGGTGGTATCACCCAGCATATCGGTGCATACAACGTGACGTTGCAGAACGGCAGACATATCACATTCCTCGACACTCCGGGTCATGAGGCGTTTACCGCCATGCGTGCCCGTGGTGCCCAGGTCACCGATATCGCCATCATCATCATCGCTGCCGACGACAGCGTGATGCCTACCACACGTGAGGCAATCGCCCACGCACAGGCTGCCAACGTGCCGATGGTATTTGCCATCAACAAGATTGACAAGCCGGGTGCCAATGCCGACAAGATCAGGGAAGACCTCGCCAATATGAACCTCCTTGTAGAGGAGTGGGGCGGAAAGTACCAGTGTCAGGAGATCAGTGCCAAGAAGGGCATTGGCGTTGACGAACTTCTTGAGAAGGTGCTCCTTGAGGCCGATATGCTCGAACTGAAGGCTAATCCAAACCGCAAGGCTACGGGTAGCGTCATAGAGTCGTCGCTCGACAAGGGCCGCGGTTATGTCTCTACTGTTCTCGTGAGCAACGGAACGCTCCGTGTGGGCGACAACCTGATTGCCGGAACAAGCTACGGACGTATCAAGGCAATGTTCAACGAGCGTAACCAGCGTATCGAGGAGGCAAAGCCGGCAGAGCCTGCAATCATCCTGGGTCTCAACGGTGCTCCTACGGCAGGTGATGCCTTCCACGTTCTCGACACTGAGGTGGAGGCTCGCGAGATTGCCAACAAGCGTCTGCAGTTGCAGCGTGAGCAGGGATTGCGCACTCAGAAACGTCTTACCCTCAGCGACATCAGCCATCGTATCGCACTCGGATCATTCAAGGAGCTCAACATCATCGTCAAGGGTGATACCGACGGTAGTATCGAGGCTCTCAGCGACTCGTTCATCAAGCTCTCTACAGAGAAGATCAAGGTCAACGTCATCTACAAGGCCGTGGGTCAGATTTCAGAGAGCGACGTTACACTCGCCGACGCTTCGGATGCTCTCATCGTGGGCTTCCAGGTGCGTCCTTCGGCAGCGGCCCGCAAGCTCGCCGACCAGGAGGGTGTGGAGATCAACACCTATTCTGTCATCTACGATGCCATCGAGGATGTCACTTCCGCCATGGAGGGTATGCTCGACAAGGTTGTCAAGGAGGTTGTCTCCGGTCAGGTGGAAGTTCGTGAGGTATACAAGATCTCGAAGGTCGGAACGGTTGCCGGTGCTTTGGTCACCGAGGGCAAGGTTCACCGCACAGACAAGGCTCGTCTTATCCGCGACGGTATCGTTATCCATACTGGAGCCATCAACGCCCTCAAGCGTTTCAAGGACGATGTCAAGGAGGTGGGAGTCACCTTCGAGTGTGGTATCTCGCTCGTCAACTTCAACGATATCCAGGTGGGCGACGTCATCGAGACATTCACAGAGATTGAGGTTAAGCAGAAACTGTAACCCAAATATTTGGGCTTAAATACGCAAAGCTCTCGCAACTCTGAGTTGCGGGAGCTTTTGCGTTAGTATGGAGTGTGGGCTTTTTACTGATTTTGGGGTAAGTGACTCCTTTTTGAAAGGGTTGTGAATGTTCTTGATATTAGTGAGATTTGTTGGATAATTGGGATAAAAGAGTTACTTTTGCAGTATTATTTCTTTAGATTATGCAAAACACACCTTCTGACGGGAAACATTCTCGGTTACATATAGCCAGTATCTTTTGGGGAGTATTATGCTTATTCCTCATCCTCTCCTGTGCCGGCAGACACTCTTATCCGGCAGATTTGGCTATGGCAGACACGCTTTGCCGTACAAATCCGGACAGCGCCGTAGCATACGTTAAGTCAATATCGAAGAAATACGCCAACAGCAGCAATCCCTACGACCGCAACTACTACCAGCTGCTCACCGTAAAAGCCGCCAACAACGTATACAAGCCAATCAAAGACAGCACCATCTTCCGTGTGATGGATTTCTATGAGAAAGCAAACGACACGGAGAAACTGTGTCAGACTTATTACTACGTAGGCAAACATTTCGTCCAGGAGAATGACGCGCCGCAGGCCCTGCAATATTTCCAGAAAGCCCTTGATTTGACGGATGAGAATACGCCTCTCAGCTTTCTCAGTTGCATTTATAGTCAAACGGGAAGTTTGTTTCTGTATCAAGAAATGTACGACGATGCTCTGACAATGTATAAGAAATCATATTCTTGTGATTCTCTATTAAGAGATACTGTTAATATGCTATATAGTATGCAAGACATTGCAACAATATATAATTTCAAGAAAGATTACGGCAAATGTCTTGATTTTCTGAATACTGCGCATCGTTTGTCTAAAGGTTTGGGTAATAATATACTAAGAAATTCCATCTCCCAGTCTTTGGCAATCTGCTATTTCGATATCAAAGACTATGATAAAGCAAAATCATATATGATGGAAACATTAAAGAACTTAGAAGATGGTGTTAAATCTTCTGCGTATTCTTTAGCGATTGACATCTATTCAAAAGAAACTAAATTGGACTCCGTCTTTTATTTTAGTAAGAAACTTATGGAATGTGGAACAGTATATTCTAAACAAAAGGCAGCCTCTGCCCTTTGTGAGTTTTACAACTGCAAAAACGACAGTAAGACAGCACTGCTCTATCTAAAAGAAAGCGTGACCTTGCAGGATTCTATAAACAGAATTAATGCCGTGAGTACAATTGGAAAAATGCATTTTGCATATAACTACAACAAACAAGAGAAGGAAAATATAAAAATGGCTGCAGAAGCAAAAGAGAATAGATATGTTTGCTTTATATCCATTCTCTTGTTCCTGTTTATATTTACCTTGTATATATAAGAGAGGAATAGCCAAGAAACAATACTTGCAGATTTCTCTATCAAATGAGCGTCTTAAAAATTTGGTTGTTGAAACAGAAAGAAATTATGAAAGGGAAAGGACGCAGACTACGGAAAAACATTTGATGGAGATAAAGGCACTTAATGATAAGAGTTTAGTGGAAAGAAATGAATACGAAAATGAAATCAAGCGAATTAAAGAAATTCTCGATGAACTGATTGAAAGCAATAATGAAAAGAAATATGAAAAAGAAAAGGCTGCTAATGAAATATGTGATTTCATAAAACAAAAGTTGAAAATGAAAATTAACTTGAAGAATATTGATTGGAGTGTCATCGAAAAATCATTCAACACAATTTACCCTAATTTTAAATCGGCCATATATGCAAAATCATATCTTAAAGAGGATGATTATAGAATATGTATGCTCATAAAATTGAATTTTTCAAATTCGGACATTTCTGAACTTATGAATAGAACTGCTGCTGCAATATCTATGAAAAGAGGAAAACTTCTTGGCAAATTGTTTAGTACTGAAGGTGGGGCAAAGGATTTTAATGCTCGTATAAAAGACTTATAATAAGCATGTTACATAATAAATTAAGCAAAAATTAAGCACGTCTTTTATCGCTGAATATTAAAAAATTGAATTAAAATTTAAATACACAATGACTATTCATGTCCATATTCATTATAAATTTGCGCAAAATTATTTTAATGGTATAAATTTGTAATCAGTAAACAACTTTAGTTGGAACGTGTGCAAGTTTTCTAATACCATTTACACTATTCGATCTAAACAAAAGGAACTAGTAACTCATTAAACAAAAAGGAGATAATATTATGAAAAGATTACTTGGATTCATCTTCTTACTTGCAATGACGGCAAGCGCATTTGCGATAAGGATTGGCGAATACACATTGAAGTTTGACGAAAAACTGGCAAACAAGGTATGGAGAAAGGAAGTGCTCCTGCATCTCGACTCGATAAAGATTCATGGCGAACTAAGCCAAGAAAACTTCATGACGTTGAGGTATATGGCAATGCTTGGTGATGTGAAAGGCATCGATCTCTCGGATTGTGTTATAGAAGGCGACAGTATTATGGATTGGGCTTTTAAGTCAGACTTCATAAACGGCGCGCCAAGAAGAGAGTCGGAGTCAATCGATGACTATGACAAGTCTGAGCCGTCATATGGCTATCGCGCCAACTTCAGGTGCTTCCGTCTGCCTCGCGGTTTGAAGCATATTGCGGAACAGGCGTTCTTCTGGTCATGCCTCACATATATGGAAATCCCTTCGTCTGTGACAAGAATCGATATGCAGCCATTCATGGAATGTACATTCCTGAAAGCTATAAAGGTAGCCTATAAATCTTTAGATGGCCTTGATATAGATAGATATGCTTTTGATGGCATCCCCGAAAACGTAACTCTCCTTGTGCCCAAAGGCACGAAAGCCATGTACGAGGCAGACGAGAGGTTCAGCTACTTCACAGCAATCGAGGAGTATGACGAAGATACGAACGGCATCTCAACCGTAGCCCCGGCCATCAGCAAGACGCAGGCCGACAAGTTCTACACCCTCGACGGCGGATACGCAGGCACCGATTTCAGCAGTCTGCCAAAAGGCACATACGTAGTTGGCGGCAAGAAGGTGATGAAGTAAAAAGGAAGATTTGGAATTATTGAGGTAAATAAACACCATGTAAGAAGCCCCCGCTCTGAGGAGAAATCCTTGAGCGGGGGCTTTAGTCTGTGTATTCAGTTGCGCCGGATTAGTGGATGTTGTCCTCGATGAGGTTCTCGCCTGTCATGTCGGCAGGCTGCTCCAGACCCATGATGTGGAGGATAGAAGGAGCCACATCGGCAAGACGGCCGTCCTTGACAGTAGCCGAATTGTTGTCTGTAACGTAGATGAACGGAACTGGGTTCAGAGAGTGAGCCGTGTTAGGAGTGCCGTCAGCGTTGATGGCATTGTCAGCATTGCCGTGGTCAGCGATGATGATAGCCTCGTAGTCGTTTGCCTTGGCAGCCTCTATAACGTCTTTCACGCAGTTGTCCACAGCATGAACAGCCTTTGCGATGGCATTGTAGACACCGGTGTGTCCCACCATGTCGCCGTTGGCGAAGTTCACCACGATGAAGTCATACTCCTGAGTGTTGATGGCACCCACCAGCTTGTCCTTCACCTCGTATGCGCTCATCTCAGGCTTCAGGTCGTATGTGGCAACCTTCGGCGAAGGCACGAGGATACGGTCCTCGCCCTCGAATGGAGTCTCGCGACCGCCGTTGAAGAAGAATGTCACGTGAGCGTATTTCTCAGTCTCTGCAGTGTGCAGCTGCTTCTTGCCCTGCTTGCTGAGATACTCACCGAGAGTGTCCTGCACGTTCTCTTTCGGGAAGAGGATGTGTACGCCCTTGAACGAAGCGTCGTAAGGAGTCATGCAGTAATACTGCAGGTCCTTGATAGTATGCATTCCCTCCTCAGGCATATCCTGCTGTGTGAGCACCTGGGTCAGCTCCTTGGCGCGGTCGTTGCGGTAGTTGATGAATATCACCACGTCGCCCTCCTGTATCGTTCCGTCAACGTTGGCGTTTGAGATAGGCTTCACAAACTCGTCGGTCACGTCGGCAGCATAGCTCTCCTCCATAGCCTTCACCATGTCGGTAGCCTTTGTTCCCTTGCCCTCTACGAGCAGGTCGTAAGCCTCCTTCACACGGTTCCAGCGCTTGTCGCGGTCCATGGCATAGAAACGTCCCACGATGCTTGCGATGTGGGCGTCGTTCTTCTCGCAGTGGTCAGTCAGCTCCTTGATGAATCCCACTCCGCTCTTAGGGTCGGTGTCGCGTCCGTCCATGAAGCAGTGTACGAAGGTGTTCTTCAGTCCGTACTCCTTTGAGATTTCCACGAATTTGAACAGGTGGTCGAGAGAAGAGTGCACACCTCCGGTGGAAGTCAGTCCCATGAGGTGTAGGCGCTTGCCTGTCTTCTGTGCGTAAGAGAATGCGCTCACCACCTCAGGGTTCTTCAGAATAGAACCGTCGGCGCAGGCGCGGTTGATTTTCACGAGGTCCTGATATACGATGCGGCCCGCTCCGATGTTGAGGTGACCCACCTCAGAGTTGCCCATCTGTCCGTCAGGCAGACCCACGTCCTCACCACAAGCCATGAGCTGTGAATGGGCGCTTACTGCCGTAAGATAATCGAGATAAGGAGTAGGAGTGTTGTTGATTACGTCTCCCTTTCCATGTTTGCCGATACCCCATCCGTCGAGTATCATCAATAAAGCTTTCTTTGCCATGATAATTTTTATGTGTTATATTAAATGGTTGACAGTTGATGAGTTTGACGGGTTGACCGGAAGGCTTGTCCCTGTCATCACCCCGTATAACGGGTATAACAGAATGCATGTCTTGTAGATATCCCGTTTCTTTTGAGTGCAAAATTACAATATCTGTTTATATTATACAAGAAGAAAACTGCTAAATAGCTTTAACTGCCTAATGTCTTGACATATACCTATCCCCATTGTCAATCGTAGTTGGCAAAACTCCTTGAAGGCTTGTCCGTTCTCTGTTTTGACGTTTTTCTCCTTGCACAGCCCCGGCTTCTGTCCTGTTCGCCGTATTTCCTTCTTTCCGGTCTGTCAGTCTTCTTTCCGGTTCGTCAGTCCGTCCTTCTTTTCTTCTCCATTCCTTCCGTCTAAATCAGCTCAAAGTCAAATAATTAGTAAGAAAATCGCTGAAAAGTAGGAGGGTAATTAAAAAAACAGTAAATTTGTACCCAAACATTACCTTTTTTTTAGTATGAAGAAGATATACACACTATGCGCACTGGCATTTGCCGCTCTCACGGCATTTGCTTCTCCCGCAAGACCGGGACAATGGAAAACGGTACGTCTCGCTGACGGTACCGAAGTTAGAGTAGAGCTTAAGGGCGACGAATGGGGAAGCTATTGGCAGGCAGCCGATGGCAAGACATACGTGGAAGACGGTGAGACCGGTATTTTCAAACCGGTTGACGTGGCTCGTATGCTGAAGGCAACAGAGCCGATGAGACTTCAGAGAGCACAAGACCGTGCCGTCCGTCTGAAGAAACTCTACAACCAGAACCAGCTCCAGGCCAGCACTTCTCACAAGAAGGCAATCGCCGGAGGCAAGAAGAAGGGACTCATCATCCTCGTCAACTATCCTGACGGAAAGTCAGCACAGTTCCAGCCGGAGCACACCAGAGAACTCCTCCAGGAAGTTGCCAACGGCAAGAACTACACCAACAAGGAATTAGGCTTCACTGGTAGCGTTGCAGATTATTTCCGCTCTCAGAGTCTCGGCAAGCTCGATATCGAGTTCGATGTTGTAGGTCCATACATGCTTGCCCACAAGCGTTGGTATTACGGCACCAACCAGGGTTATTCCCACGACACCAAGCCAGGAGAGATGATCGCTGAGGCAGTATTGGCAGCAGATGCAGATGTAAATTATGCCGACTACGACTGGGACGGCGACGGAGAAGTTGACCAGGTGTTCGTGCTCTATGCCGGACTCGGTGAGCACGATGGCGGATCAGCATCAACAATATGGCCACATGAGTCTAAGCTCAGCGCTTCAGACTACAAGAAGGCCATCAACCTCGACGGTGTGAAGATCGATACCTACGCCTGCAGTAGCGAGTTGCAGAGAGGCAGTACCATCTGCGGTATCGGTACCATCTGCCACGAGTTCTCACACTGCCTCGGATTCCCTGATACCTACGACCCAACCAAGACACATTTCGGAATGGGCACTTGGGACCTCATGGACGTTGGTTCTTACATCGACAACGGTTTCACACCTTCTTGCTACACAGGTCTGGAGCGTATGATTGCCGGATGGCAGAACGCCAAGGTGTTGGCAAACGACACCATTGTAAACAATATGGGCCCTATCTCAGAGGGAGGCGAGTTCTTCATCGTTTATAACGAAGGCTACAAGAATGAGTTCTATATCCTCGAAAACCATCAGAACGTAGGTTGGGACGCAAAGCGCAAGGGTACAGGTCTGCTCGTGAACTATGTAGACTACGATGAGAGAGTGTGGACCGGAATGGCTCCTAACGCCAACGGCGACTATGCGAGATACACCATCATCTGTGCCGACGGTTACAACTATGACCAGTATCCAGACGACAACTGCTTCCCATACGGCAGCGTGAACAGTCTGACAGACAATTCTGAGCCTGCCGCTACACTCAACCACGCCAACGTGAACGGCAAGAAACTCATGGGCAAGCCTATCACCGATATCCACAGAAATGCCGACGGCACAATGGGATTCACCTTCAAGCGTGAGGTGGAGCTGAGCAACACTCCGAATCCATGGGACAACCTGGTTGTTGACGGCATCGCTGAGGTCAACGCTGCTACACAGGCTAAGGCAGACAACCGCATCTATACACTCGACGGCCGTTTCCTCGGCACCGACATGAAGGCGCTCAAGAGCGGTATGTATATCGTGAATGGAAAGAAAATCCTAAAATAACAGAAAATGAAAAGAATCCTATTATCCATATCCGCGGTTCTCGCTGCCATCGCCATCCAGGCAATGCCGGTGAAGCCGGGAATATGTCGCAACATCACTCTCGCCGACGGCACAGTAGTCAAAGCTGAGCTCGTGGGCGACGAGCATCTCACATATTGGCGCACTGCCGACGGTGCCTGCTACAGACAGACACCGTCAGCTGGCGTGTTCTCTAAGGTGGAGCTTTCCGCTCTGCAGAGTGAATACGACGCAGTGGTGGCGCAGAAGGCAGCCCGTGAGAAAGCCATCCTGGAGTCGGCACGCACATCAATGCCGGTGAAAAAGGTAGAGGGAAGCAAATTCCAGGGCAAGAAGAAATGTCTTGTCATCCTTGCCAACTTCGCCGACACCAAGTTTAAGCCGGAGCATACGCTCGACCTCTACAAGCAGATCATCAACGGAGAGAACTACTCCGACGAGACGCTCGGATTCAAGGGTAGCGTGCGTGACTACTTCAAGGCTCAGAGTGGCGGACAGTTCGAGATCGACTTCGACGTGGTAGGTCCGGTAGACCTGCCGAAGGGATATGCCGGATATGGCAAGAACGACGCCTCGGGCAGAGACCAGGCGGCACTCGTATATCCTATGGTGGAGGATGCTGTGAACCTCGCCAAGGACCAGGTGACAGACTGGAAGCAGTATGACTGGGACGGCGACGGCCTCGTTGAAGAGGTGTTCGTCCTCTATGCCGGACACGGACAGGCAACATATCCTCAGGATCCGGACCTCGTATGGCCTCACAAGTCTGCCATCGACCCTATGACCGTTGCCGACGGAGTGAAGGTCAGCGTCTACGCCTGCAGCTGCGAGCTGGGCGCCACAGAGGCAATCGACGGTATCGGTGCCTTCTGCCATGAGTTCTCACACTGTATGGGACTCAAAGACCACTACGACATCAACGGTAGGGGATATGGAACAGGATTCTGGGACATCATGTGTTTCGGATGCTACAACGGCAACACATTCCTCCCTGCTGAATACAACAGCTATGAGAAGATGTTCTGTGGATGGAAGGAGCCTATAGTGCTCAACGCCGAACCGCAGAAGATCGAAGGCATGAAGGCTCTCGCTGCCGGTGGCGATACATACATCTTCTATAACGACGGAAACGAGAACGAGTATTATATGCTCGAAAACCGTCAGAAGACCGGTTGGGACGCCGCACTGCCAGGCGAGGGACTCATCGTGCTCCACGTGGACTACAGCAAGGGCGCCTGGGAAGACAATCAGGTGAACTACAACGCTGCCCGTCAGCGCATGACTGTGATTCCTGCCGACAACACTCTCGGTTCTACCGATGAGGACAAGGCTGGCGACGCATGGCCTTATCAGGGCAACAACAGTCTGACGAACTATTCCCGTCCGGCTTGCACCGTGTACAACGCCAATACCGACGGCACGGGCTACATGAACAAATATCTGCTCAACATCACACAGAACGCCGACGGCACAATCTCGTTTGAGTATACCACAAAGAGCGCCACAAAGCAGGACAAGCCGGAGGGAGCATTGCTCTATGAAACATTCGACAACTGCAGCGGCATCGGCGGTAATGACGGCATCTGGGATGGCGACAACGTGGGATTGGCAGACTTCTTCCCTGACAATGACGGATGGTCCGGCACTCCGAAGACCGGTGCCAACAAGTGTGCGCTCCTCGGTAACGCTACACGTAAGGCAAACGCCGTCACACCATCGTTCAAAATCTCTGAACCGGTAGTGATTTCGTTCCTCGCCGCCCCATACACAGGCAGCTCAGACAACAAGCTGATTCTGGCTGCAAACTATGGTTGCGACGCCGTGCTTGATGTCACAGAGTTCGCTCTCGTTCCTGGTCAGTGGACAGAGGTAAAGGCTAATGTCACCGGTTCTGGTGATGCCGCTATCCGCTTCAAGACCAACGACAAGGGCGTGTTCATCGACAATGTGTGCGTAATTCCTGTGAGCCTTGCCGGTATCAGTTCTGCCACTGCCGACCAGTCGCCAAAGAACGGCGAGATATACTCTATCGACGGTCGCTACATGGGTAAGTCAGTCAGCGATCTTCGCCCTGGCATCTATGTGATGAACGGTAAGAAGCTCGTGAAGTAACATTCAGAAACATTCCATTCAGACCTCGTGTCTGCACATAAAACAAGGATTGGATAATTGGAGAAGCTGAGACTCTCCGGTTGTCCAATCCTTTTATTATTTGGTGTTGGTCAATATGATTAAACCCAAATCGGTCATTAGGGCTTGCTTGTATTTTGCTTTTTTAGAAGAGTGGATTTTGTTTGGCTTTTAACCCAAATCGGTCATTAGGGCTTGCCTGGATTTTGTTCTTTTAGAAGAGTGGATTTTGTTTGGCTTTTAATGAGTAATAGCGAGCTATTACGAATTAAAAACAAGCAAAAGACGCCTTATAAAAAACAAAAGACTGCAAGCAGTAAATATAAAATACAATAAACGGCCTAATGACCGTTTTGGGTTTAATGAGTAATAGCGAGCTATTGCGAATTAAAAACAAGCAAAAGACGCCTTATAAAAAGCAAAAGACTGCAAGCAGTTATTAAAATTATACATTGAACGGACTAATGACCGTTTTGGGTTAAAAGTTTCCAATAACGCTGATTCTTAGTAAAACCAAGAATTTCCAAAAAACCGTCAGACCATCTGGTTTTTAGCCGTAATATTCTGACAAACAGACAGTTGACAGTCTTTCGATTGTCAGGCAATTGTCTGGATGGTTTGCTGATGAAAAGAATTATCAGGTGAAAAGAATTCTCAGGTGTGAGGAATTCAGACTACAGGAATTGCCTGCGTTGGCAGAATTCAGGAAACAGGAATATGGGTGTTACAATATGAACTTATTGGGCAGATGTCTGAAAGCAAATCTGCCCAACAGGGGCAAGCACGTTGCCCATGATGGGCAAGCACGTTGCCCCACTTGGGCAAGCAGCTTGCCCATTTCATGAAGTTTTTGGTTTAAAACAAGGGCCGACATAACAAAGAAATGTCAGCCCTTGTATCTTTTGACCGTTTTGGGTTAAATCACTCCGAACTGGTGTAGGAACACGAGCAGGATGCAGATGGGGCAGAGGAATTTCATGCAGAACATATACACGCCGAAATACTTGCCCGGCATCGTGCCCCAGTTGGTGTATTGGTCCTTCACTATCTTCTTGGGAACATACCATCCCAAGAACAGACTGGTGAAGAATCCGCCCAACGGCAACAATATCTGACTTGTGATGGAGTCGAGCCAGTCGAACAGCGACTTGCCGCCCAGACAAATGATATCCAAGTCGCTCAACGACAGAGAGCACAATACGGCAATCACCATGCTGACAGCCGTCACGATGGTAGCAGAACGGTTGCGCGACACATTGAACTCCTCTTCTACGAATGCCGTGCTCACCTCATGGATGGAAATCAGTGATGTAAGAGCCGCCAGCGACAGCAGGATATAGAATGACAGTGCCACCAGATATTCCACAACAGGAATGCCCCCGAAAGCCTCCTGGAAGACGTTTGGCAGAGTGATGAATATCAGCGACGGACCGCTGTCGGGGCTTACGCCCACGCTGAATGCGGCAGGGAAGATAATCAGTCCTGCGAGAATCGCTATCACCGTGTCTATAATGCCTATCTGCATAGCAGAACTCGTAAGGTTTGTTTCTTTCGAAAAGTAAGAGGCGAAGGTGCACAGACACCCCATGCCGATGCTCAATGAGAAGAATGCCTGTCCCAGTGCGCCGAGGAACAGCTCCTTGGTTACCTTGCTGAAGTCCGGCTTGAACAGGTATTCCACACCCGCCCATGCGTTTGGCAGCATGCAGGATGCCACCACAAGTACTATCAGCAGCACGAACAGTGCCGGCATCATCATCTTTGAAGCCTTTTCGATGCCGTCTTTCACTCCTCTGATGATGATAAGATGTGTGACAATCAGGAATGTCACAGCCCAGAATATCGGTTTTACGGGGTCTTTCTCAAAGGCGTTGAAGAAGTCGGCAAAAAACTGCGGGTCCCCGTTCAGCTGTCCTGCCGCCGATGCGTAGATATATTCGAAACACCATCCCGACACCACGGCATAGTAGCCGTTGATGAGGAGTCCTGTCAGCACTCCCAGATATCCCACCAGTCCGAAAGGTGTCTTGCCGGCAAGTTTGCGGTAAGCCCTCGCCGTGTTTGAGGCGGAATGTCTGCCGATTATGAATTCGCTCATGATACATGGTATGCCAAGCGCAAGCACGCAGACCACATAGACGATGATGAATAGCGCACCGCCGTTCTGTCCCGCCATATACGGGAAGCGCCATACGTTGCCGAGACCCACTGCCGAACCCGCCGTGGCGAGTATCAATCCAAGTTTACTACCGAAATTAGCTCTGTTCCCTTTTTCCATAACTGTGCTTTCTTTTGGTTTTAGAAATGAATATGCTATCCTAATTGTAATATTGATTTAGTTAATGGTCGCAAATGTATCAAATATTTTTTACTTTTGCATTAAAATATCAATTAAAATGAGACGAATCCCACAATTAATGCGTTTTTACCCCTTGTCGTGGCTCTGCATAGCCATAATCTGGGTGGCGTGCTTCTGCACTCCGCCACATACATCACTCGACGATGTGCCGTTCATTGACAAATGGACACATATCGCGATGTATGCCGGAACGTGTAGTGTGATATGGCTCGAACACCTGCACCGCTACCGCTCCTCTGCCAGTCCGCGCCGCCTGCTCCTCAGGGCTTGGCTCGCTCCGGTGATGATGAGCGGACTGATAGAACTTCTCCAGGCATACTGCACGGGAGGTAGGCGGAGTGGCGATTGGCTCGATTTCCTTGCCAACGCCACGGGAGCTACCCTGGGCTGTCTTTTGGGATATCTGGCGTATAGGGTGAAGTACAACAGATGAGCGGGACAACTTGAAATCTTAACCCCGATATTTTGATATTAGCATTATTTGTAGTACATTTGCACGTATATTAATCAGCTAAAAACACTTATGAAGAAAACGATATCATCATTCGCAATACTTATGGCAGTGATATTCCTCGCATCATGCGGAGGAAAGAAATTCCATGTGAACGGAAATATAACGGAAGCTAAAGACTCAATGCTCTATTTCGAGAACATGAGTCTCGACGGACCGGTTGCCATAGACTCCGTGAAACTCTCTGCCGACGGATCATTCAGCTTTAGCGACGATGCGCCGACAGCGCCGGAATTCTATCGCCTGCGCATAGCAAACCAGATCATAAACCTCAGCGTAGACTCCACCGAGACCATCACAGTGAAGGCATCCTATCCCAAGATGTCAACAGGATATACCGTGAGCGGAAGTGAGGAATGTGCCACCATCAAAGACCTGGCTATCAAGCAGATAAACCTCCAGTCGTTTGTCATCGGCATCGAGAACAACCCAGCCATCGGATACGACGCCGCCGAGGATACCATCCGTAAGGTGATAGAACAGTATAAGGATTTCATCAAGCGCAACTATATCTACAAGCAGCCGATGAAGGCATCCTCATATTTCGCCCTGTTCCAGGCTCTGGGACAGCGACTCATCTTCAATCCCCGTGAGAGCAAGGAAGACATCAAGGCGTTCGCTGCCGTTGCCACAAGCTGGGATACATACTATCCCGGTTCGCTTCGTGGCGAAAACCTCCACAACATTGCCATCGAGGGAATGAAGAATGTGAGAATCATGCAGAACAAGCTCGCCGAAAGCCAGCAGGGCATCGACCCCTCGAAGGTGCACACCTCTAATATCATAGAGATTGCTCTGCCTGACAACCATGGCAATATGCGCCGCATCACTGACCTGGCAGGCAAGGCAGTGTTGCTCGATTTCCATGTCTTCGCATCCGAAGGTTCCACACAGCGCATCATGAAACTAAGGGAACTCTACAACAAATACCACTCTCGCGGACTGGAGATTTTCCAGGTGTCGCTCGATCCAGAGGAACATTTCTGGAAGACACAGACCGCAGCGTTGCCATGGATATCCGTGCGTGATGCCGATGGAGTGGACTCCAAGCTCCTAATGCTCTACAACATCCAGAAGTTGCCGACCTTCTTCCTCGTAGACAAGACGAACACCCTCTATAAGCGTGACGAGCAGATCAAAGACCTCGATGCTGAAATCCAGAAGATACTCTGATAGTATCTTCGTTGGCGGGGAGCAGCGGCGAATGCGCCCGCTCCAAATAAAATGACAGACAATTCAACTGACTATATATATAAGGTATGCGCGCGCATACCTTATATTATTTGCACAAACTACCCATTGACATCAAACCATCCAGACAATCGAAAACAATTGTCTGGTCGCTAACTGCCTGTATGTCAATACGCTATACTGAAAACCAGACAATCTGACGATTTTTTCTGTTTTTTCGCTGTCATCATATTTTCTCCAGTCTGTCGTGGCATCTTAATATCTTGGTAAGCTGGATTCTGTTAGTCTGTGACACTGCAAAAACAATTGTTTCACACCCATTACAGCCGTGTGACATCTGTTATATTAATAAGTGTATATATGTCCGTCATCGTTGTACACTTATTGCTATCAGTGTGTAAGAAATAGGACCGTAATGTGAATAATTATGATTGTAAATATACGTTTATACCTCTATTTTAGTTAAATTTTTGGGGAAAAGCAGTTTTTATTACCTTTAGTTTTGTTTGGAATGGAAATAATATATAAATTTGCAAAAACGTAACAATAATTTATTCATTCATTAATTTAGGGAAGAGAGTATTTATGGAAAAAAGACTAACAATGCTGTTGGCCTCCCTGTTCCTCTTCGTAGGAATGGCTCTGGCTCAAACAGAAGTCTCGGGTACCGTGATATCTCACGATGATGGTCAACCCGTTATTGGTGCTACAATCATGTTGAAGGGCACTAAGACAGGTACCGTTACGGATATCGACGGTAAATTCTCGCTGACATCAACCCAAAGTAATCCAACCATCATAGTGACTTATGTCGGTATGAAGGATGTAACCATGAAGGGCAAGAAAAACATGAAAATTGTTTTGGAGTCTAATGCACAAGAGATCGGCGAGGTCGTAGTTACAGGTATGCAGAAGATGGACAAGCGTCTGTTTACTGGTGCCACAACTAAGATTGATGCAAACAAGGCAAAACTTGACGGTGTGGCTGATATCAGCCGCTCGCTCGAAGGCCGTGCAGCCGGTGTATCTGTGCAGAACGTATCCGGAACGTTCGGTACCGCGCCAAAGATCCGCGTGCGTGGTGCTACCTCTATTTACGGTTCGTCAAAGCCACTGTGGGTGGTTGACGGTGTCATCATGGAGGACGTGACGGAAGTAGACGCCGACGCTCTCTCTTCTGGTGATGCAGCAACACTTATTTCAAGCGCCATCGCTGGTCTGAACTCTGACGATATCGAAAGCTTCCAGATCCTGAAGGACGGTTCCGCTACATCTATCTATGGTGCACGCGCCATGGCTGGTGTGATCGTTGTTACCACAAAGCGTGGTAAGGCAGGTACCTCTAAGATCAGCTATACCGGTGAGTTCTCTTATCGCCTGAAGCCAAGCTACAAGGAGTTCAACATCATGAACTCTCAGGAGCAGATGGGTATCTTCAAGGAGATGCAGAACAACGGTTTCTTCTCGTTCGTAAGCTCATACCGCGCAAGCAACTCAGGTGTGTTCGGTAATATGTACCACCTCATGAACCAGTACGACCCTGCAACCGGCAAGTTCGGTCTCGACAACACTCCAGAGGCTATGAACGCTTACCTCCAGCAGGCTGAGTATCGCAACACTGACTGGTTCGACCTGTTGTTCAACAACTCGATTTCGATGAACCACTCTATCAGTATGAGTTCTGGTACAGAGAAGGCTCAGTACTATGCTTCATTCAGCTTCATGGATGATCCAGGTTGGTACAAGAAGAGCAACGTTAAGCGTTATACTTCTAACATCAACGCTCTGTACAACATCAGCAAGAAGGTTTCGTTGAACATGATCGGTAATGCTGCTTACCGTAAGCAGCAGGCTCCTGGTACCACAAACTCAAGCGGTATCAACGGTGTGACCGGTGACGTGTCGCGTAACTTCGACATCAACCCATATTCATACGCTTTGAACAGCTCTCGTACTCTCGATCCAAATGCAGAGTATCAGAGAAACTACGCTCCGTTCAACATCTTCCACGAGCTCGACAACAACTACCTCAACTTCGACGTTGTTGACATCAAACTCCAGGCTGAACTCAAGTACAAGCCTATCCGCACAGTGGAACTCTCTGTTTTGGGTGCTTACAAGTTCTCTACCACCACACAGGTGCAGACAATCACTGAGAACTCTAACCAGGCACTTGCATTCCGTGCTATGGACGACGCTACAATCCGTGACAACAACTCATGGTTGTACAAAGACCCGGACAGCGCAAACTCACTGCCTATCACAGTATTGCCATCTGGTGGTTTCTACCAGGAGACAAAGTATAAGATGAACAGCTGGGACTTCCGTGCTACAGCATCTTATAACGACGTAATCAAGGACGACCACATCATCAACGTATATGGTGGTATGGAGATCAACAACGTTGACCGTAACAGCACATACTTCAACGGTGTTGGTATGAACTTCGGCAATGGTCTGCTCGGAAGCTACGACTACCGCTACTTCAAGCAGGCAAGCGAGGAGAACTCAATGTACTACTCTGTAGGCAACGGCTACAGCCGTGAGGTTTCTTTCTTCGGTACTGCTACATATTCTTGGAAGGGCCGTTATACAATCAACGGTACTGTACGCTACGAGGGTTCTAACCGTCTGGGTAAGGCTACAAGCGCCCGCTGGTTGCCTACATGGAACATCTCTGGAGCATGGAACGCTCATGAGGAGACATGGTTCGAGAAACTGAACAAGGTTCTCTCTCACGCTACTGTTAAGGCAAGTTACTCTCTGACCGGTGACAAGCCTGCCATCACAAATGCTGACGTAATCATCGGTAGCTACAACGTATGGCGTCCTTACACTGTTGACAAGGAGTCTGGTCTGCAGATCAACAGCTTCGCTAACCCTGACCTGACATACGAGAAGAAGCACGAGCTCAACCTCGGTATCGACCTCGGTTTCCTCAACAACAGAATCAACTTCTCGTTCGACTGGTATACTCGTAACAACTACGACCTCATCGGTCCGAAGCGTACAACTGGTGTAGAGGGTTCTATCCTCAACTATGCCAACGTAGCATCCATGAAGTCTCATGGTGAGGAGTTCACACTCAGTACACGTAACATCGTGACCAAGGACTTCACATGGTCTACTGACTTCATCTTCTCTCACACTAAGAGCCGTGTGACTGACCTCGACGCTCAGACACGTATCTACGACCTTATCTACGGTAACGGATTTACAATGAAGGGCTATCCTTACAGAGCTTTGTTCTCTATGGACTTCAAGGGCCTGAACAACTCAGGTCTCCCAACATTCGTAAACGAGAAGGGCGAGATCACTACAAGCGACATCGACTTCCAGTCTTACGACCTCTCTCATCTGAAGTATGAGGGTCCTACAGATCCTACAATCACCGGATCTCTCGGTAACGTGTTCTCTTACAAGAACTGGCACCTGAACATCTTCATGACATACTCGTTCGGTAACGTTACACGTCTTGACCCATCATTCGCTTACTCATATTCTGACCTCTCGGCTATGCCTAAGGAGTTCAAGAACAGATGGGTGGTTCCTGGAGACGAGCTGAGAACTACTATCCCAGCTATCGCCGACCTCAGAACAATCCAGAGCGATACATATCTGAACAGAGCTTACAACGCATACAACCTCTCTACAGAGCGCGTTGCAAAGGGTGACTTCATCCGTATGAAGGAGATTTCTCTCGCATACGACTTCCCTCTCAAGTGGATTAGCAAGATCGGTCTTACAAGCGCAAGCGCTAAGCTGCAGGCTACAAACCTCTTCTTGATCTATTGCGACGACAAGCTGAACGGTCAGGACCCTGAGTTCTTCAACGCCGGTGGTGTTGCAGCTCCTATGTCTAAGCAGTTCACATTCACATTGCGTCTTGGTATCTAATCAATTAGTATACATTAATAAGATTATAATATGAAATATATAAAGTATTTAGCGGTGTCGGCGCTTTGCGCAATGTCACTTACTTCTTGTAATGACTATCTCGACAGACTGCCGGACGACCGCGCAGAGGTGAAGACGGTAAGCCAGGTTAAAGAGCTGCTTACGTCTGCATACCCTGAGGGAAACAACAATACCATTATGGAGCTTATGTCGGACAACGTTTCTGACAACGGTACTTCTTATGCTTCTACTCCGTTGAAGGACGAGCTGTATCGCTTCGAGGACGTTGACGATACTGGTAACGACTCTCCATATTTTGTATGGAACCAGCTCTACAAGTCGGTGGCTACTGCCAACCAGGCGCTCGAGTATCTCGGACAGGTTACTCCTACTGAGGAGTCTGCAGCTGTAGAGGCTGAGGCTAAGATGATCCGTGCTTACTCTATGTTCCAGCTCGCCACTACTTTCTGTATGGCTTGGGACGAGTCTAAGGCTGATGAGTATATGGGTCTTCCTTATCCGAAAGAGCCTGCCAAGTTCATCGGCGGCCAGTATGACCGCGGAACTCTCCGTCAGCTCTATGCAAACATCGACAAGGATATCGAGGAGGCACTTCCAAAGATTGACGAGTCTATCTACACTGTTCCTAAGTATCACTTCAACAGAAAGGCAGCTTACGCATTCGCAGCTCGCTTCAACCTGTATTACAACAACATGGACAAGTGTATCGAGTATGCTAACGAGGTTCTCGGCTCTGACCCACGTTCTGTACTGCGTGACTTCGAGCAGTACACTCAGTTCGGTGCTCAGGATATCGGTAACAAGTATATCCAGTCTGGCGAGAAGGCTAACCTCATGCTGTTGGCTTCTTACTCTGCTGAGGGTTACATGGTAATCTACCCTGTATATCCACGTTTCCAGCACAACCAGAGCGTTTGCTCTTACGGTACATTCTGGGCTAAGGCTCCTTGGGGCCAGGGTTCTGGTTCTGACGCACAGAAGGCACTGCTCTACTATGCTAACATGATGTACGGTAGCAGCACTGCTGTTCAGTTCCCAAAGATGTTGCCACAGATGGAAATCACCGACAAGATCAACCAGACAGGTTTTCTCCACATTGTTGACCCGATCTTCACTGGTGACGAGACTCTTCTCTGCCGTGCAGAGGCTTATGCCCGCAAGAAGATGTACACTGAGGCTGTAGCCGACATCAATCTTTGGATTGAGAACCACTGCCGTGCTCAGAGCGGTGACGAGGTTCGTCCTGTGATGACAGAAGAGTTGATCAACGAGTTCATGGAGCAGCTCGACTATACTCCTGTAACATTGGAGTACTGGAGTGACCTTACAATCCGCAAGGAGCTTCACCCACAGGGATTCGAAATTGAGACAGGAACCCAGGAGAACATGATCAACCTCATCCTCCACATGCGTCGTCTGGAGACTATCTTCCAGGGACTCCGCTTCCCTGACTTGAAGCGTTACGGTATCGCATTCTCTCACCTCGTACAGCGTGAGGACCCACTCGTCTTCCAGACAGGTGACTTGAGAGGTGCCGTTCAGTTGCCAAACGATGTTATTAAGGCTGGTCTGCCAGCAAACCCACGTTGATTAAAATAATTAATTGGAAATATGAAAAAGATTAAATATTTAGGAATGCTGCTGATGATGTTCGCTGCAACTGCATCTTTCGTGGGATGTAGTGAGGACGACCTCGACTCAAAGAGCATCTTCGATACAAATCCTATCCAGCGTTCCGAATTCGATAACTGGTTGCTCAAGAACTATGTTCAGGAGTTCAACATCAACTTCCTCTATCACTACAACGACAAGGAGGCTGACCAGAACTATAACGTTACTCCTGCACAGACAGACAAGGCCATCGCTATCGCAAAGCTCATGCAGCACATGTGGCTCGGAGCTTATGTAGAGGTAGCCGGCGCTGACTTCCTGAAGACCTATACTCCACGAGTTATCCAGCTTTCTGGTTCTTATAAGTATGACACCAACGGTCAGATCGTGCTCGGTACTGCAGAGCAGGGTATGAAGGTGATGTTCTACGGCGTTAACGAGCTTGATATCGACAACGTTCGTGTGAACTCTACCGATCCATACGAGTCAAAGGGCACAAAGCCTCTTGACCTGAACTACTGGTTCTTCCACACTATGCACCATGAGTTCTGCCATATCCTTACTCAGACCAAGAACTACTCAACTGATTTCCAGACTATCAGTGCCGGTGGTTACCACTCAACTGACTGGGTCAACGTAAAGGATAAGGATGCTGCTACAGAGGGATTCGTTTCTGGATATGCAAGCCAGGAGTACAACGAGGACTTCGCCGAGATCTATGCTTACTATGTAACACTGTCTGAAGAGGGTTGGAACAAGATCATCGAACAGGCTGGCGAGAATGGAGCAAAGATCATCAACAAGAAGCTTGATATTGTAAGAAGTTATTTCCTCAACAGCTGGAATATCGATCTGGATACGATGCGTTCTATCGTTCTCCGTCGTTCAAACGAGGTAACTTCTCTTGATTTACGTAAACTTGATTAATGGAGGAGGATAAAAATATGAAGAAGATTTTAAGTCTTTTGGCTTTCATCATGGGAGTGTTCGCGTTCTCTTCATGTGTGTCTGATGTAGACGACGTGTTCAGCGACAGCGCGGCAAACCGTGCGCAGAAAGCTCTTACAGAGACAAAGACTCTTTTGGAGTCGGCTCCAAACGGATGGAGAGTTGAATATTATGGTGATGTCACATACGGTGGATACAATGTATTCATGAAGTTCGAGGGTGACAGCGTGACTGTAGCAAGCGAGAAGGTTGGCAAGGGTCAGGCTGCCGGTTATGATGAAAACGGAAATGCACTGACTTGCAAGTCTCACTTCAAGCTGGAGCAGAGTATGGGTGTCGTTCTTTCTCTCGACGACTATAACAGCATCTTCCATTACTTCGCAGAGCCTAATAATGATGACTTCGGTACTGCAGGTACCGGTTTCGAGGGTGACTTCGAGTTCCGCGTCGTTTCTGCTTCTGCAGAGAAGATCGAGTTGAAGGGCAAGAAGCATGGCGCCCGCATCTATATGTATCCTATGGCTGCTGACATGTCATGGGGTGAGTATATGAAGCAGGTTGACGAGGCTGAGGAGTTCATGACTTCACGTACATACACTCTGCAGTGGGGTGAGGATACAGAAAACGCTATCTATACCCAGTCTACCTATCGTTGTCTGAATTTCTACACAACTGACAATGATGGCAAGGTTGAGGTTGTTGCTGCTCCTTACATCGTAACTCCAGAGGGATACAAGTTCTATAAGGAGGTTACTGTAAAGGATACCAAGTTGAACGGTTTCACCAAGGGTGACACTCAGGACTTTTTCGTGGCTACAGGTGTTGAGAACGTGAGGCTCTTCACAGAGGTTCCTACATTGTTCGATACATTCAAGCGTGGTCTCTGGTATCTCACATACGATGACATGGGAACATACGGCCAGAGCAAGTGGGAGACTCTCTTCGAGAAGCTCGGCAAGGCTGACAATGACAAGAAGCGTGCACGCCTCTACTATGCTGCTGTAGGTTATGTTTCTGACAAGTATCCTGCTGGATTACTTATGGCTACAGCCACTGAGTCTCAGGTTATCATCGGTATGACATTCAATGCCGTTTCTGATGGCAACGGTGGTTACTATGGAGACCGTGTTGAGATGAAGTCAAATGTCGGTAAGAGTAACAACCCTGGTAAGAAGTACTACAAGAATGACAAGTATGGTGGTATGTCGGCAATCGACCCATTCTGCGGTGGCTTTGGCCACACATTCCAGATCACTACAGACAATGTACGTCATCCGTCTTACCTCATCCTGACAGACTTGAACGATCCTACTAACGTGATTAAGGTTTGGGCTCAGTCTAAGGGCTACCCATTCGGCGACCGCGACAAGGAAGAGAAAGAATAATCAGTGAATAAACAATAGGGTGGGCGAGACCCGCGTTTCGCTCACTCTATTCAAAAAGCAAAAAAAACATTTAAATTAATTTTTAGTATTATGAGAAAATTTTTACTATCTGCTTGCGCAGCAGTGGTTTCACTCGCAGCAAGCGCACAGGTTTTGCAGACACCTCTCTGTAAGACAGTGTTGAATAACAACGTTAAGTTTGATGACATGACTTCTGTCAAGGCTATCAAGAACGTACAGTCTAACGCTAAGAAGGCAGCTCCTGCCCGCATCGCTCACGACGGTATCTATGGTCTTTATATTTCAGGTTACACTGAACTCGATGACAAGTGGAGCTGCGACAGCGTTATCGTAGAGAAGGTAAATGTTAAAGACGAGGAGACTAATACAACTTACAACACTAAGTTCAAATTCTGCTCTGAGAACGCTCCTACTGAGTTCTATGGTGTGTATGATGCTGCTGCTGGTACAATTACTTGTCCTGCTCAGTACAGCGGTGGATACTCAGGCAATAGTACTCAGGGTCCTGTAGACTATAAGTTCGTTGTTGGTACTCTCCTTCCTTCTGGTGACCAATTCACATTCTCTCAGGATCCATTCGTATTCACAGTTGATGAGGATGGTACTCTCCTGCTCGACGTTGAGGATGGCGGTGCTCTCGCAAATTTCATCGAGGGTACGGAGTCACTCTGGAACTTCTTCTTCAGCCTCGAGTTGAAGCCAGCCAATGCTGTTATCTCATATAGCAGACCGGGTCGTCAGCAGGGAACTTATGACGATTTCGTTCACGCTGCATACGTAGAGGATTATACTAATAACGTTTCTGTTTACGGTTTCGCATGGTTCCAGCCTTCAAGCGGTATGGGTATGAGCACTATTACTCCTCTTGACATTGACAAGGATTTGAATGTTCTCCTTACAGGTCCACAGAATGCATTCTCTGTAGCACCATTTGGAATCAAGGATGAAGGAGCTGGTAAATATTTCAAGATCTGCGGAACTAAGCCTTCAGCAGAGGAAGGCTATGTAGAGGTTGATACTGGTGATCCTTCTTACGTTCATGGTAAGCTCTCTGGTAACAAGATCATTATGGACTCATTCCCTGTATTCACAGACTTCTGGAATGACCCTGCAACAGGTGAGCAGAGTGCTTATGGTTTCTGGTACTTGAACTATGTTATCACTCTCGACGAGGGAGTATTCAAGGCTGATCCAAGTTCTACTGGAATCAATGGCGTTACAGAGACTTCTGTAAAGAACGTTAAGACTTACAACCTCTTCGGTCAGGAGGTTCCAGCTACTACCAAGGGCTTGGTAATCCGTGGCGGCAAGAAGTTCTTCAACAAGTAATCAGTCTTGCTGATATTTGCCTTAAATGGCAAAAGTATATTGCCCGTGGCGTCTGTCACGGGCTTTTTTGTGCTCTTTTTCTTCTTCTTTGTTATTTTTGCTTAAAATTATTTTGACGTATCTCATTTCTTGCTATCTTTGTAAATTGAAATGAAGAACATGTTATATTGCCGAGTAATTTATTTTCGCAATCTATAATAATTTGCAATTAAAAATATGAAAAAGTCATTTGCTTTGACCATTGTGTCGCTTGCTCTTGCATTGTCGGCACAGGCAATCCGCCCTATCCACAAGGCGTTTCCAGTAAAACAAAGCGATGGTACCACCGTGATGCTCTATAAGAACGGTGACGGTCATCTCGCTTTCTACACCACAGAAGACCATCAGGTCGTTGTACGCAATGCCGACGGCACACTCTGCTATGCCAAGCTTGTGGGAACAGACCTTGTTGCTACCGACGTTGTGGTTCACGACATCACCAGCCGCACAGCTGATGAAATCGCTTTCGTCCAGTCGAATACGCTGAAGCCTACAGACCAGGCACTCGCCAAGCTTGCTTCTGCAAGGCCAAGACTTGCCGGCGCACAGAAGGTCGGAGGCTCGTCTACTTCAGACGGTCTCGGAAAATACGGTACCAGCGCTACTGGCCCTATTCCGACAATCGGCAACATCAAGATACCTGTAATTATGGTTGAGTACACCGACACCAAGTTCCAGCCCGAGATGACCACCGAGAAGCTCGACAAGATGCTCAATGCCGAGGGATATGCCGAAGACAACAAATGGGAGAAAGGTTCCGTTCGTGATTATTTCAAGGCACAGAGCCGTGGAATGTTCACTCCGGAATTCGTAGTGCTGGACAAGGTGCAGCTCTCTCAAGGATACGCATACTATGGCAAGAACTCAGGCGGTGCCCATGGAACCGGCGATGTCAACGCACTCGCAATGGTAAAAGAGGCTGTTTCGCTGGCAGTAGCAAACGGAGCCAATTTCGACCAGTTCAAGGTAAATGGAAAGATTCCTAACGTAGTTGTATATTATGCAGGTTGCGGTGAGGCAACAGGTGGCGACGACAACACCATCTGGCCACACGAGCTCGACCTTCCGTTGTCATACGGTAACATGAGCGGACATATCTTCAGCTCATATTTCGTGGGCAATGAGCTTTACGGAACAACAGAGCAGTATCTGCCAATGGGTATCGGAGTGCTCGTTCATGAGTTCGGTCATGCCATGGGTCTGCCGGATTTCTACGATCCGACATATTCTTACCAGGGCGATTCGGCTTTCGGCTATTGGTCAGTGATGGACGGTGGAGCATACGTAGACTATGCCTACGCTCCAATCGGATACAATGCCTATGAGCGCAGCTTCATGGGATGGCTCGACATCAAGGAAGTGCCGGAGTCAGGTCTCGTTACTCTCGCCAACCCTAATTCTGCAGAGGGCGATATGGCGGTAATGTTCCGCAATCCTAAAAACACCATGGAGTATTTCATCTTCGAGAACCGTCAGCCCGGCACATGGTATCCAGAGGACTCCGGTTCAGGAGTCCTGCTCACCCGTATCTCTTATAGTCCATCAGCATGGATGTATAACTCGGTAAACACCAACCAGACAAAGAAGCGTGCGATGGTAGTTCCTGCAGATGGAGCATTGCTATCTGACGACCAGGGCAGTGAGTACACACTCTTCGGCAATGGAGTGAACTACAAGACAGAATATAGATACCTTGACGGTAGCACAGAGAACGACCGTCCTGTATACGGCATCATGAAGCAGCCGGACGGAAGCATCGTCATCAGCTTCAAGGACCAGAACGCCAAGCCGGAGCCTATAGCAGATGGTGGTGTCTATGAGAAGATTACCGATGTAAGCCAGCTTAATACAGACGACGTGGTGGTATTTGCAAATGAGGCAACAGGCGTTGCAACAGCAGATGCCAAGAAGACACTCTTCACTGCAGTTTACACCAAGTTCGAGGACGGCAAACTATATGGCAACAGCATGGTTCAGGAGTTCAAGCTCACCAAGAACACTTCAGACTGGTATATCCGTTACAACACTACCGGCCACAAATATCTCTGCGCCACATCTTCCGGCGTTGGATCTACAACGAAGATTGACAAGAACGTATTCGCTTCTATCAACATTGAAGGAGGTGATGCCACTATCCAGTTCACCAAGACAAGATATGACAACAACAACTTCGCTTTCAGTCCTACCGGACTCTTCTTCTCTACCAACACCGGTATGCAGGGTGACTTCCAGATTTATCGTCTGATTCAAGGTTCCAACGGCATCAGCAATGCTATAGTTGACGAGAAGCCGGCAGACAACCGCATGTTCAACCTCGCCGGTCAGCAGGTTGGTGATGACTACAAGGGTATCGTCATCCAGAACGGCAAGAAGTTCATGAAGAAGTAATTCCTTGATATTATAACGCCGTGGCCACCTCCGTGGCGTCAGGCATATAATGACATAATCCAGCTCCCGCTTTGGTTCCGAAACAGGAATCCATGGCGGGAGCTTTCGTATATATATCCTCCGACCATTGCGTCTTCAGAAATTTCTATGCCTGGAAACGCTTGCGTATGTCGGATATAATTTGTAGATTTGCAAAATCATCGGCTTTATCACCGCCAATGATTATCTATTCACCTATGATAAACGAAATAGACCACATTTCCGTAGAGTCAGCCATGCAGGTTTACAACGGGCCCTCCATCGACCACGACCTGCTGATTTTCGACGACTTTGAAGAACTTCCAGTTATCGGCATTCCCAAGCGTATGGACTGTATTTTCCTCGCCGTATGTCTCGGCGGAGAAGCACATTATACAGTAGACACCGAGGAACGCACCGTCAAGGCAAACGATGTAATTATCATCAGCGAAGGACAGGTGCTCAACAACAGCTGGTTCAGCGACGACCTTTCAGGCATCGCCATCATGATGTCGGAAGATTTCTTCAACGAAGTGATAAAAGGCGTTCACGACCTCTCCTCACTCTTCCTCTTCTCCCGCAGCCATCCAGTTTTCGAACTCTCTGCCGAAGAAGTGGAAACTCTCATGACATATCTCCGTATCATAAAGCATAAAGTGGAGACCACTGACCACCACTTCCGCAGAGATGTGGTACGTTCCCTCATGGCTGCCATGATCTATGATATCAGCCATGTGATGTATGGAGTGCAGCAGGGCGACAAACGCAAGCAGACCCGTGCGGAGTCTATCTTCACAGAGTTCATCCGTCTGGTGGAGCAGAACTTCAGAGCCGAGCGCCGCGTGTCCTGGTATGCCGAGCGCCTCTGCATCACACCCAAGTACCTCTCTGAGACCGTGAAGACCATCAGCCACCGCACGCCAAACGAATGGATAGACAAATATGTGACCCTCGAACTGCGTGTGCAGCTCAAGAACACGTCGAAGAGCATAAAGGAAATCGCCAAAGACCTCAATTTCCCCAACCAGTCGTTCCTCGGCAAATATTTCAAGGAGCATGTAGGTATGTCTCCTTCAGCATATCGCAAGAGTTGACAAGCCCCATAAATGCCTCTGATACAGCAATATTTTGCTTTTCAGAGGTTTAATGTCATAAAAAAAGGTAATAAATCAGACAATTGTCCCGATTATTGTAAGTAATTCGCTAACTTTGCCAAGATTTATGTGATGTGATTATCAAGTATAAGATATTATATAACAGATGTTGTTAAAACAATAAGTTTTTTTAGATGAACGTAATTACGAAAACAGTTCAATTGCCTGATGGCAGAACCATCAGCATTGAAACCGGGAAAGTGGCAAAACAGGCTGACGGCTCTTGTGTGCTCCGTATGGGCAACACCGTTTTGCTCGCCACCGTTTGTGCCGCAAAAGATGCAGTTCCCGGAACAGATTTCATGCCTTTGCAGGTAGAGTACAGAGAACAGTATGCCGCAGCAGGACGTTTCCCTGGCGGTTTTACAAAGCGCGAAGGCAAAGCAAGCGACAATGAGATTCTTACATGCCGACTGGTAGACCGCGCATTGCGCCCACTATTCCCAGCAGATTTCCACGCTGAAGTATATGTCAACGTGATTCTTTTCTCTGCCGACGGAGTAGACCAGCCAGACGCTCTGGCAGGTTTCGCTGCATCATGCGCCTTGGCATGTTCAGATATTCCTTTCGAGTGCCCAATCTCTGAAGTACGTGTGGCACGCATCAACGGCGAATATGTCATCAACCCAACCTTCGCACAGATGGAAGAGGCAGACATGGACCTCATGGTAGGTGCTTCTGCTGAGAACATCATGATGGTAGAGGGTGAGATGAAGGAAGTGTCGGAGCAGGATCTGCTCGGCGCTCTGAAGGCTGCCCAGGAGGCTATCCGTCCGATGTGCGAGCTTCAGACAGAACTGTCAAAGGAACTCGGCACCGACGTGAAGCGTGAATACTGCCATGAGGTGAACGACGAAGACCTGCGCAAGCAGATCAACGACGAGCTTTATCCAAAGGCATACGACGTTACGAAGCAGGCTCTCGACAAGCAGGCTCGTCAGGATGCTTTCGACAAGATCATAGCCGACTTCCAGGAGGCTTACACTGCCGCTCATGCAGACCTCACCGAAGAGGAGCTTGAGGAGAAGGTGGCACTCATGGAGAAATACTACCACGATGTGATGCGTGACGCAATGCGCCGTTGCATCCTCGACGAGGGCATACGTCTCGACGGCCGTAAGACCAACGAGATCCGTCCTATATGGTGTGAGGTCAGCCCACTGCCAATGCCACACGGAAGTTCTATCTTCACACGTGGCGAGACACAGTCGCTCACCACATGTACCCTCGGTACAAAGCTCGACGAGAAGATGGTTGACGATGTGCTCGACAAGAGCTACATGCGTTTCCTCCTCCACTATAACTTCCCTCCATTCTGTACTGGTGAAGCCAAGGCACAGCGCGGCGTAGGCCGTCGTGAGATTGGCCACGGCCATCTGGCATGGCGTGCGCTGAAGGGACAGATTCCTGCAGACTATCCATACACAGTGCGTCTCGTTTCTCAGATTCTTGAGTCAAACGGTTCTTCATCAATGGCAACAGTATGTGCCGGCACATTGGCGCTCATGGATGCCGGTGTTCCTATGAAGAAGCCTGTATCAGGTATCGCTATGGGACTCATCAAGAACCCGGGAGAAGACAAGTATGCTGTGCTGAGCGATATCCTCGGCGACGAGGACCACTTGGGCGATATGGACTTCAAGACCACCGGTACAAAGGACGGTCTTACTGCCACACAGATGGATATCAAGTGTGACGGTCTGAGCTTTGACATCCTTGAGAAGGCACTCATGCAGGCTAAGGAAGGCCGTGAGTACATCCTCGGCAAGCTCACCGATACCATCGCTGAGCCACGTGCAGAGCTCAAGCCACAGGTTCCACGTATCGAGGCATTCGATATTCCGAAGGAGTTCATCGGTGCCGTTATCGGTCCTGGTGGCAAGATTATCCAGCAGATTCAGGAAGAGTCGGGTGCTACAGTAACCATCGACGAGACAGACGGCAAGGGCAAGGTTCAGGTCAGTGCTCCTAACAAGGAAAGCATCGACAAGGCAATCTCAAAAATCCGTGCCATCGTTGCCATCCCAGAGGTCGGCGAGGTTTACGAGGGAACTATCCGCTCTATCATGCCTTATGGCTGCTTCGTAGAGATCATGCCAGGCAAGGACGGACTTCTCCATATCTCAGAAATCGACTGGAAGCGTCTGGAGACAGTAGAGGAGGCAGGTCTGAAGGAAGGCGGCAAGATTCAGGTGAAACTCATGGAGATCGATCCTAAGACCGGCAAGTATAAGCTCTCACACCGTGTACTCGTTCCGAAACCAGAGGGATACGTAGAACGTGAGCGCCGTCCGCGTCCAGAGCGTGGTGAGCGTCGTCCTCGTCCGGAGCGCGGCGAGCGTCGTCCACGTGGCGACCGCTTCAACAATGGCGAGCCACGCCGTTTCGAGCACAAGAGCAATGAGTCTAACGACTTCCACGATCCAATGGCGGAGCGTGAGCCAAAAGACTTCAATGACTCTCTCGATCACCTCGACTAAGAGAAATTCTATAATTTAGTATAAAGAAAATCCCCACGATGTCCGTAACGGATAATCGTGGGGATTTTCTTTGATGGTAGTGACTGATAGAGGTAATCCTCAAACAGTTCAAAGGTTGAATTATCTTATATTCTGATTTCTTTTATATTCTGATTCCTTTTGGTTGTCAGAACATTCTGAATTGTCAGAACATCCTGCTCACACGCTTTATGCCTTCAACAAGCGTGTCAACCTCTTCTCTTGTGTTGTAGAGGCCGAACGATGCCCTTACCGTACCTTGTATGCCCAAACGTATCATAAGCGGCTCAGCGCAATGATGGCCCGTTCTGACGGCAATTCCCAGGCGGTCGAGCAGCGTTCCCATGTCGAGATGATGGATGTCGCCGACGAGGAATGACACCACGGCGTCTTTGTGGTCAGCCTCTCCGAAGAAACGCATGCCCTCTATCTCCCTCATCCGTTTCATCGCATACTCCGTAAGGTCAGTCTCATGGCGCTGTATCTCATCCATTCCTATGCCCTGCAGATAGTCGATGGCAGTGGCAAGACCATGTGTCGCCACATAGTCAGGAGTGCCAGCCTCAAATTTGAACGGCAGTTTCTCAAACACCGTCTTCTCGAAGCTCACGCTCTCTATCATCTCTCCGCCACCCTGATACGGCGGCATGCGGTCGAGCCAGTCCTCCTTGCCGTAGAGCACTCCCACACCAGTAGGACCATACATCTTGTGTCCGCTGAACGCCATGAAGTCGCAGTCCAGATCCTGAACGTCCACCTTGAAGTGAGGAACGCTCTGCGCACCGTCAAGCATAAATGGCACACCATGTTCGTGGGCTATGCTTATCATCTCCTTCACCGGGTTTATCGTTCCCAGCACGTTGCTCACATGCGCCACGCTCACTATCCTGGTGCGTTCGCTGAAGAGCTTCCTGTATTCGTCCATCAGGATTTCACCCTTGTCGTTCATCGGTATCACCTTCAGACAGATGCCCTTCTTTGCCGCCTGCAGCTGCCACGGCACGATGTTGGAGTGGTGCTCCATGGTGGAAACTATCACCTCGTCGCCCTCGCCCATAAACTCATCGGCAAACGACGACACCACGAGGTTCAGCGCCTCGGTAGTTCCTCTGGTGAATATCACCTCGTTGGTAGACTTTGCGTTGATAAACGCTCTCACCTTCTCTCGTGCCGCCTCATGCAGGTCGGTGGCCTGTTGCGACAGGTAGTGGACACCACGGTGAACATTGGCGTTCACGTTGAGATATTCATCTCTCATCGCATCGAGCACACAGAGCGGCTTCTGTGTCGTTGCGCCGTTGTCCAGGTATACCAGCGGCTTGCCGTACACCTCGCGGCCCAGAATAGGGAAATCCTGGCGTATCTTGTTAATGTCGTACATTGTCGTTTATAGTTTTATTTCATTAGCCAGACGAGCTGGCTCTTCTACTTACACAATTTGCAGCCCTCACATTTGTTCAGTTCGCCTCTGAAGCGCTTTTCCACGAGATAGTGCAGACGGTCGCGCAGCGGCTCCAGTTTCATGTGGTCTATCACCTCGTTGATGAAGGCGAATTCCAGCAGCAGCTTAGCCTCCTTCTTGCTTATTCCGCGCTGCTGCATATAGAATAGGGCAGCGTCGTTGAGCTGTCCCACGGTGCTGCCGTGAGCACATTTCACGTCGTCTGCATAAATCTCCAGCATAGGCTGCGTGAACATGCGTGCCGTCTTGGTGGTGCATAGGTTCTGGTTTGTCTCCTGCGATGTGGTGTGCTGTGCACCGTGGCGCACGAGCACCTTTCCGGCGAAGGCTCCCACGGCATTTTCGTCGAGCACATATTTGTATAGCTCGTTGCTTGTGCAGTGGCCCACCTTGTGGTCAATCAGCGTGTTGTTGTCTACGTGCTGGTCCTTGTCGGCTATCACGCATCCGGCGAGGTTGCATTCGGCACCCTCACCCTCGAACACGAGGTCTGTGCGGTTGCGGGTCGTACCATTGTGCAGCGTTATCACGTTGTGGTTCACCCTGCTGTTAGCCTGCTGGCTGATGAACACGTTGCTCACCCTCACGTTCTTGGCATGAGTCTCCTCCAGGCAGTAGAGGTCAAGTCCGGCATTCTCTCCCACATAAGCCTCTATCACCTGTGTGGCGAGGAAGCGGCGGTCGTCGGCGGCATGGTCGCAGAAGAGCAGTTTTATTTCAGCACGGTCTTCCACGATGATCAGCACCCGGCGGTTCACCATCAGGTCAACGTCAGACCTCAGTATGTTTATCACCTGTATCGCCCTGTCCACCACAGTGCCCTTCGGCACGTATATCAGCAGACCGTCCTGCGCCAGCATGGTGTTCAGCGCCGTGATGCCGTCCTCCTCCGTCTTCGCTATCTTGGCGTAGTATCTGCTTATCAGCTCCGGCTTCTCGGCGGCGATTCTTGCCAGAGAGTCCACAATCACTCCCTCTGGCAGTTCCTTCTTGGGCAGTGCCTTGTCGTAGAAACTGTCGTTCACCACGAAGTATAGCGAAGTGCTAAGGTTCGGCACATCGCATTTGAAAGCCTTGTAAGGGTCAACCGGGATTTCCAGACGGTTGATGTTCAGACCATAGTCCGGTTCAAACAGCGATGGAATGTCGGTGTATTTGTATCTTTCCACCTTCTTCGTAGGAAATCCGAGACGCTTGAAGTTCTCGAAAGCCTCGTCCCTCACGGCGTTCATCACCTCGCAGCTGTGTTTCCGCAGCATGTCGCGGCATTCGCCGTAGAGATCGATATATTGTTTTTCGCTTTGCATATCTTACAGTTCTCCTATTTCTTCCTTTATCCAGTCGTATCCTCGGGTCTCAATCTCCTTGGCGAGCTCCGGTCCTTCAGTCTTCACGATGCGTCCCTTGTAGAGCACGTGTACAACGCTTGGCTTTATCATGTCGAGCAGTCGCTCGTAGTGTGTGATGACGATGGTGGAAGTCTCCGGCGTGTGCATCTTGTTCACGCCCTCTGCCACGATGCGCATGGCGTCAACATCGAGTCCCGAGTCTGTCTCGTCCAGAATGCTCAGTTTCGGTTCGAGCATAGCCATCTGGAAAATCTCGTTGCGTTTCTTTTCTCCGCCGCTGAATCCCTCGTTCACAGAGCGGCTTGCCAGTTTGCTGTCCAGCTCCACCACCTTGCGCTTCTCTTTCATCAGCTTGAGGAATTCGCCCGCTGTCAGCGGCTCCTTGCCTTCATATTTGCGCTTTTCGTTGATGGCAGCCTTCATGAAATTGTTCATCGACACTCCCGGAATTTCCACCGGATACTGGAATGAGAGGAACAGTCCCTCGTGTGCACGGTCTTCAGGCGACATCTCCAGCAGGTTCTTGCCGTTGAAAATCACTTCGCCTTCAGTAACCTCATAGAGAGGATTGCCCACGAGCACGGCGCTCAGCGTACTCTTTCCCGAACCGTTAGGTCCCATTATGGCGTGGGTCTCACCGTCCTTCACCGTAAGGTTGATGCCTTTAAGTATCTCTTTGTCGCCGATCTTGGCGTGCAGGTTTTTTATCTCTAACATATTATCGTTCTTTCTTTTTGTTTCCTTATGTTTTTTGCAAGTCATTATCCCACGGTGCCTTCGAGCGATACGCTCAGCAGCTTCTGTGCCTCCACGGCAAACTCCATCGGGAGCTTGTTGAGCACCTCCTTGGCATATCCGTTTACTATCAGTCCTACAGCCTGTTCTGTCGGTATGCCGCGCTGGTTGCAGTAGAAGAGCTGCTCCTCGCTTATCTTGCTCGTCGTTGCCTCATGTTCCACCACTGCCGAGTCGTTGTGGATGTCCATATACGGGAAAGTGTGCGCTCCGCAGTCGCTGCCCAGCAGCAGTGAGTCGCACGATGAGTAGTTGCGGGCGTTTTCGGCGTTCGCCGTGGCGCGCACCAGTCCGCGGTATGAGTTCTGGCTGTGTCCGGCAGATATACCCTTGCTGATGATGGTGCTCTTGGTGTTCTTTCCGATGTGTATCATCTTGGTGCCTGTGTCAGCCTCCTGGTAGTTGTTCGTCACGGCAACACTGTAGAACTCAGCCTGCGAGTTGTCGCCGCGCAATACGCACGACGGATATTTCCATGTTATAGCCGAACCCGTCTCCACCTGTGTCCAGGATAGTTTGGAGTTCACTCCGCGCAGGTCGCCGCGCTTCGTCACGAGGTTCAACACGCCGCCCTTTCCGTTCTCATCGCCCGGATACCAGTTCTGCACGGTAGAGTATTTCACCTCCGCATTGTCCTTCACGATGATTTCCACTATGGCGGCATGCAGCTGGTTCTCGTCTCTCATCGGTGCTGTGCATCCCTCCAGATACGACACGTAGGCATCGTCTTCAGCGATTATCAGCGTGCGCTCAAACTGTCCCGTGTTTCTCGCGTTGATTCTGAAATAAGAGCTCAGCTCCATCGGACATCTCACTCCTTTGGGGATGAAAACGAACGAACCGTCGCTGAACACGGCACTGTTGAGGGCGGCGAAATAGTTGTCGCGGTATGGCACCACGCTTCCCAGATATTCCTTCACCAGGTCGGGGTGCTCCTTTATCGCCTCGCCGATAGAACTGAATATTATACCCTTCTCGGCGAGTTTCGCCTTATAGGTGGTCTTCACCGACACGGAGTCCATGATGGCATCCACTGCCACTCCGCTCAGCGCCAGACGCTCTTCGAGGGGAATACCCAGCTTGTCGAAGGTCTTCATCAGCTCCGGGTCAATCTCCTTGTTCACTGGTTTCTTTGCCAGCGGGTCGGCATAGTATGATATTGCCTGATAGTCAATCTCCGGCAATTTCACGTGTCCCCATGTTGGCTGTTCGAGCGTCTTCCAGTAGTTGTATGCCCGCAGTCTGAAATCGAGCATCCATTCCGGTTCGCCCTTCTTCTTTGAGATGAGTCTCACGATGTCCTCGTTCAGACCGTTCTCGATGACGTCTGTGTGCACGTCGGTGGTGAAGCCGAACTCATATTTCTGCTCCGCCACCTGCTTTACAAACTCGTTTTTTGTATCTTTAGTTTCCATACTTCTTTTGATGTTCACACATTATTATATGTTGAATTTGCAAAGTTACTAATTATTGCCTCTTTATTTGCAGCGTTTGATGATTTTTTACCACTTTGCCGACACACTTTCTGATATCCGGTGCTTTTTCCTCTTTTTCAGTCGCACTTTTCAGTCATAATGACCTATTGTGGGTGAATGGGGCAATAGATTTGCGGGTTGGGGTTAGAGATGAAAATAAGGGTAGGGTAGAATCTGTGCTGACCGACTCGCCAACTATAGAAAAGCGGAATAATACGGCAAGATGAAAAAGTTTCCTTATCCCACACCAATCAGCATGGGATAAGGAAACGGTATGCTGTGTCATCTCAACCAAGCCTCCGGGTTGAGTTTTGTGAATCCTTTGTGTAGCTGGAACTGCAACACGCCGTTGCCGTCCACTGCTCCAATCGACTGTCCGGTGGACACGCTCTGGCCGACGTGTACGTTGACTGAAGAAAGGTTGCAATATACCGAGATATACTGTCCGTGGCGTATCATTACGCCCTTCACACCCATCACGGTGAAGATCTTGCTCACCTCGCCGTTGAATATCGATCTAACGCCGGCTCCGGCGCCACACTTTATGTTGATGCCCTTGCTGTCGAGTCTTACGTTGCTGAGACCCTCCACGTTATACTGTCCGTAATGTGTGATGATGCGGCCCGATGCCGGCATAGGCAGACGACCGCGGTTGCTCTCGAAATTATGGTTCAGCGCACGGTCAGCGCTGCTCACCGACGCAGCCACCCTGTTCTCTTCGTTTGCCTTTGCCACCTCAGAGTCGTGTCTCCTTTTGTCGGCAGCCGCCTTGCGCTCAGCCGCCTCACGGTCAGCTTCCGCCCTGCGGGCAGCCGCCTCCGCCTTGGCACGCGCCTCGGCATCCCTCTTCTCGGCAGCCGCCTTCGCAGCCTCCGCCTTGAGGCGAGCTTCACGCTCCTTTGCCTCCTTGATGCGACGGGCGTTCTCTCTTGCAGCCGCCTCCGCTTCCGCCTTCTTGCGTGCCAGTTCAGCCTCACGTTTGCGCTTCGCCTCTGCGGCAGCGGCAGCCTTGCGTCTTGCTTCCGCTTCGGCACGCGCTTTCGCCTTAGCCACCTCTTCGGCGATGAGACGGTCAATCTGTGAGTTCAGCGCAGCGTCCTTCTTGCGCTGTTCGTTGATTATGGCCTGTATCGTCTTCTGCTGTTTCTGCAGCGAGTTCACCATCTGCTGCTGCTCTGTCTGCTTTCCTTGCAGTGCAGTCTTCTCCTGCTGTCCCTTATAGAGCATTGTGTTCTTCTCGCCCTTCACGGTCTCCAGCTGCTTGTGCTTGTTGGTTATCTGGTTCTGCTTGTTCTTCACCATCTCGCCCTGGGCACGCTGGTATGCGGCGTATTCCCTTACGAATCTCAGTCGGCGATACATCTGTGTGAGACTGTTGGCGCTGAAGATGAACATCAGTTTGTCTTGTATCGTACGGGTTCTTGCCAGGTAGCGCATCGACTTGATGTATTTCGCCTTTCGGTCGTCGAGCTGCTGTTCCAGGGTAGACAGCTGTGCTTTCAGCATAGAGATGTTACCTTCGATATGGGTGATATCCTTCTGTATGCCGTCGATTGTCTTCTGGTGCTGGTCAATCTCGCCGTTGATGGTCATGAGGTCGTCGAGTCGTTTCTTCACGTCAGCCATGTTGGCACGCAGCTTCTGTTCCTGTTCGCGAATCTGCTTCTGAACAGCCGCGCGCTGGTTCTGCAGTCCGCGTATCGATGCATTTGTGTATGTGGGTTTCTTTTTTCCCTTTGCGGTGCGTTTCTTTCCGCCTTTTGCCGCGTTTCTTTTCCCGCCTTTAGCCGCAGTGGCGGTTTTGCGTACGGGTTTCTTCTTGGCCACGGCAGTCGTCGTGGTCTTCTTCTTCGTCTGTGCGTCAGAGGTGGCAAACGGCATGTTCGCCACGGTGAGAGCCAATATTACAATGATTAAACGATACATTTTCCTTTGGTATATCTTATCTTTTTTTTGTTTATCCAATCCTCCTACAGTCCGCCCAGCTGGTTCATGATATCCTCAACGCTCACCTGCTTGTATTTCGATGAAACCGTTGTTTTTGCCTCCCATTTGTCGTCGGTGTCCAGAGAGTTGAGTTGCAGACGGAGCGACATCTTGTTGGCGTTGCGCACCGCCTTGGTGCTCATTGTCAGGAGGATGTCGGTAGGGAATTTCTTTGTACCGAGTGGCTTGAAGTTAGAATATCTGCATGTCACCGATGCCGCATCGCTTTTGTTGGCGTTATAATTTGCCTTCACCGAATTAATCAGAGCCGTGTTCGGGTCGGCAGTCCATTCGTATGACATCTTGTTGTAGGCGAGCGCCACGTGGTTGCTGTTGGAAGCCCCGACATTGAGCGTCACGTTGAAGTTTTTCAGCGATGAATCCGTGGTTTTTTGTGTTCCAGGCACGAAAAGCTGGTTCCAGAACAATGCCTGTAGCGCATAGAAGTCGAGTCCGTTGCGCTGAAGGAAATCCACGCTGTCATACGAGGTTTTCACGTATTCCTTGTGTATTCTGTCCACGAGCAGTACGTAGTCTTTGGTGAATTCCAGTCTTCCTGCCTCCATGATGCCGAATGGAGTGAGCTGTATTCTTATCACCTCGTCCTTTCTCATGTGTAGCGACCCGGCCACGGTGATGTCTTTGCTGCCCGTGTTCATGGTGAACTTTATCTTCGACACGATATTCCTGGCGTATGCCGCATTGTCGGTCACCTTTCTCAGGAAGTCCATCTTTGCCGTTTCCATCGCCCTTTCGCTCTTGGCGTTCTTGCCGTGGGAGTTGCCGGCGGCGGTTGCCGTAGTGTTCCTTATCTCAGCGCCGTCATTGGTGACAGCCTTCTTCGTTCCGCATGATGTAGTGAGTGCGGCTATAGTCAATGCCACACCGAGGATTGTGAATTTACCGTATTTTCTCATTTTTCCGTTGGGATATATTTCTTGTATCTTATCTTTTGTTCTATCGCTTGCGCATCGCCTCCGGCACTTATTGCCTTTTTCCACATTTCTATAGCCTTGTCCGTCTCGCCGAGCTTTATATATATGTCGCCGGCGTGGTCGAGCAGCACGTCGCTGTTTGTGGTGTCGTTGGCAATCGCCTGTTCGATGTAAATCTGCGCTTCGGCATATCTCTCCATGCAGAAGAGCACCCAGGCATAGGTGTCGAGGAACGTACTGTTTGTAGGTTCCGCCTTCACCGTCTTGTAGCTCATGTGCTCCGCCTTTGAGAGGTCGCCTCCGCTCACGCTGATGTAATAGGCATAGTTGTTGAGGCATTCCACATTGTCCTCCTTCCATTGCAGACAACTGTCGAATGCGGCATAGGCACCGTCGGTGTCACCCTTCTCGTGCAGGATGTTTCCTATATATTCATACATGTCAGACACGATTGACGGTTCGCTTGTGTCGGTGGCTTGTGCCACACCCTTTCTGAATATGTCGAGAGCCTTTTCGTCCTCCTCCTTCTGTATGTATGCGAAGCCGAGGAAATAATAAAACACCATTTCATCGGGACAATATTCCACTGCCGGTTTGCAGATCTTTATCAGTTCGTCCTTGTCCTCCTTGTCCCATAGCGTGCGTATGAGTTCTATTCTCGCCCCCTTGTTGTCAGGTTCGATTTCGAGAATCCTGTTCAGCGCCGACACCAGACTGTCTTGTGGCATCTTCTTCAGCGACACGTAGGCAGCATAGATTTCTGCTATTTTCGTGTCTTTCTGTTTCTGGGAGAGCAGTCTGTTGAAGATGTTCAGGATTTTGGTGCTGTCGCCGCCGGCATCCTCACTCTTAGATATTATATTCCTCAGTATCGTTACCTTCGTGTCCGTGGCGGTCTGTGGAGAAACGAGCAGTTCCTCTTCTGTGATATTTGCGATGGAATCGAGCTTTTCAGCCCTGTAGTAGTCCACCATCGACAGCTTCGCCAGTTCATTTTCCGGTTCCTCTTTCAATACCTTTTCCAGTATCGAGAGAGCCTGCTTCTTCTTGTCGTGTTGCAGTAGCCAGTTGGCTGTCATCACCTGATACGACAAGTCGTTAGGGTATCGGTCCACGAATTTGCGCAGCGTGTTGTATTCCTCTTTCGTCTTTCCCTGCATTGAATAGATGTGCATCTTGGTGAGCACCGTCTTTTCGCTCTCGCCGTCGGCAAGCTCCATCCTCTCCATCGTGTTTATCATCTTGGAGTAGTTCTTCTTCTCGTTATAGAGTTTGAGGAGAATTTCCAGCACCTCCGTGCGGTCAGGGTTGGCGGCATACAGTTTTTCGTAAGACTTTATCGCGTTGTCGTAGTCCTTGGTGCTAATGTATGTCATGGCGAGCCTCTCCAGATATGTGTTGTTGTCGGGGTTCAGCTCTGCCGCCCTTTTGATGTCGGCGATAGCCATCTCTTTGGAGTTCAGCGACTCGTCGTAGTTAGACAGTGCATAATGCACCTCTGCCGCATTGGGGTCTATCCTCTTGCAGTGTAGCAGCAGCATGTATGCATCGTCGTAGTTTCCGAGCGCCTGCTGCTTTGCCGCTTCCTCATAGAAGTAGCGCAGTCGCAGTTTCGTGTTGAGACAAGTGTCGGCGGATGGTGTGCTTGCCTCCTTGTCGCTTGTCCTGTTTTCAGCGACAATGGTCTTGTTGCCCGAGGCAGTACGCCCCGTGCCGCAGCCTATGAGCGTGGCAACGCCCAGCAATGCCGCCATCGTAATCAATGTGGTATGTCTTGATATTGTCATTTTACTCCCGTGTGTCCGTATCCGCCGGTTCCCCTTTCAGTGTCGTCAAGTTCCTCCACTTCGATGAAATCAGCGTTTTCGTGCTTTGCGATAATCATCTGTGCGATTCTCTCGCCATCGTTCACGATGAAGTCGGTGTCGGAGAAGTTCACGAGCAGCACCTTCAGTTCGCCGCGGTAGTCCGCGTCGATAGTTCCCGGAGTGTTGAGCACCGTGATGCCATGCTTCAGAGCCAGTCCGCTTCTCGGTCTTATCTGTGCCTCGTAGCCAGCCGGCAGCGCCATATACAGCGCTGTAGGGATCAGCATCCGCTGCATCGGCTTCAGCGTTATCGGTTCGTCGATGTTTGCTCTCAGGTCCATGCCTGCGCTCAGAGGCGTGGCATATTCGGGCAGTGGGTGATGTCCCTTGTTTATTATCTTAATTTTAATCATAAATGCAAAAATAACCATTTCCTTATAAATAAGCGCCATATAAGTCAATAATTTAGCGTTTTTCAACTAATATCCAATCTTTGCCGTATCTAAACGATGCGTAATTCGCAAATTATTAGTAATTTAGCACCCGAATTCCAAAGGGCTGCCACATTTTGGGCAAGCCAAATCATAAATACGTATTTAATTTGAAGACATTTGAAGAACTTGGTGTCAGCGAAGAGATTCGCCGCGCCATCGCAGAACTGGGCTTTGAATCGCCCATGCCAGTACAGGAAGAAGTAATCCCCTATTTGCTTGGAAACAAAAACGACGTCGTCGCCCTCGCCCAGACCGGAACGGGCAAGACGGCAGCATACGGTATACCTGTGTTGCAGAAGATAGATCCATCCGACCGTTCCACACAGGCGCTCATCCTGTCGCCGACACGCGAACTATGCCTGCAGATTTCCGACGATCTGAATGACTTCGGCAAATATATCGACGGACTCAACGTGGTGCCGGTGTATGGCGGCACGTCGATACAAAACCAGATACACTCGCTCAGACACGGCGCCCAGGTTATCGTTGCCACTCCGGGACGACTCATCGACCTGATGAACCGCGGTGCGGCGAAGCTCGACAACGTGAAGAACGTGGTGCTCGACGAGGCAGACGAGATGTTGAACATGGGATTCTCTGAGAGCATAAATGAAATCTTCGACGGCATGGAGTCGGGCGACCGCAACACGCTGCTCTTCTCTGCCACCATGAGCAAGGAGATAGAGAAGATAGCCCAGAACTATCTACACGACGCCAAGGAAATCGTGGTGGGAAGCCGCAACGAGGGAGCCGAACACGTGAACCACATATACTATATGGTAAACGCAAAGGACAAATATCTCGCCCTGAAGCGTATCGTGGACTACTATCCCAAGATCTACGCCATCATCTTCTGCCGCACGAAGAAAGAGACCCAGGAGATTGCCGACAAACTGATACACGACGGATACAATGCCGAATCGCTGCATGGCGACCTGTCGCAGCAGCAGCGCGACCTGACGATGCAGAAGTTCCGTCAGCACCTCACGCAGTTGCTCGTGGCTACCGACGTGGCTGCCCGCGGACTCGACGTCGACGACCTGACACACGTCATAAACTACGGACTGCCCGATGATATCGAGAGCTATACCCACCGAAGCGGTCGAACAGGAAGAGCCGGCAAGAACGGCACTTCGATAGCCATCGTCCATACCCGTGAGCGCGGAAAGATGCGTGCCATAGAGAAGGTGATACAGAAAGATTTCGTGGAGGGAAAGATTCCTACAGCCGAGGAGATATGCAAGAAACAGCTCTATAAGGTGATGGACCAGATAGTGAAGGCCGACGTGAATGAGGAGGAGATCGAACCGTTCATGGCAGACATCAACCGCTATTTTGAATATGTAGACAAGGAGGATATAATAAAGAAGATCGTCAGCATGGAGTTCGGCAAGTTCCTTGCCTATTATGCTGATGCTCCGGAGATTCTTCCGCCGTCGGCATCATCCCGTGGCGACCGCAAGGAACGCTCTACCCGTAAGCGCGGCGAAGGCGGCAAGCGCGAGCCACACAAGGCGGAGCCGGGATACCAGAAACTCTTCATCAATCTCGGCAAGACCGACGGTTTCTATCCTGGAGAGATAATGCAGTTCCTCAACCGCAACATCAAGGGCCGTCAGGAAGTGGGACATATCGACCTGCTCGACCGCATCTGCTACATCGAGGTGCCTGAGAAGGATGCCACCAAGGTGATGCGTGCCATCGACGGCACTACATACAAGGGACGCAGCGTGCGCTGTAATGACGCTGACGATACCGGACGCCCAGCCGGCAAGCAGTCGGGACGCGGCTCGCGAGGACTGGCAGGAAAATCATCCGACCGCCCCACAAGAGGCAGGAAAAAGCACGATGAAAACGATGATTTCGGTAAGTTTGAGAAGAAATCGAAGCGTAAGAACAACAAGGCGGACAACGGTGGCTTCAATGACAACGGCAATGAAAGCGACTGGCGCCAGTTCTTCCGTCAAGACGATGTGAAGCTCGTAGGCGAAGAGCCGGATTTCTCTGAAGAGGGATGGGCACGTCGTCGTCCGAAGAAGAGCTGATACTCTCTCTCTCTGTATTACAATATACTGCGGAGCTTGATTGATACAATTCGCCCCATCTTGTATAGGTCCTCGTCTTACCGATGGCCATTCAAGATGGGGCGATTTGTATTCAGTCAGCCGAACAGTCCGGCGATGGTAGGCTTTTTGGCTATCGTGCTCGATATCCTTATCGTCCAAGCACCACATTTCTGCCTAATGTTCTGAGGCAGAATGTTGGAGTCGCGCAGTTTGCGAAGCCATTCTCTGAGTGGTCTTCCCGGGTGAGCCTGTTCGTCGGCAAGCAGTCCGGCTTTGGCAAGTTCGCGGTTAGCTTCCATTTCATTAATCTCTTCCTTTCCCGAGCGAATCATGTATTCATCCAATACCTTGATCACTCCACTGATATTTTCCCTGGTAGTAGTCATAACATCATATATTTTAAGTTGATAAGAAAACTACTACAAAAATAGGCATTTTAAATGATAAGTTGTTTGAAAAACTCGTAAATCAATGACTATTTAATATAAATTAAACATTATTGCTTTCAAAGTGTATATTTATTTAGAGAATAAACAGAAAATTTCTATTTTTCCCTCATCCGCTTGTGATGATCAGTAATGTCCTTCCCAAGCGTACCTTGTTTTTTTTGTAAGACCTATATTTACCGTTTTTTTGTTTTAAGGTATATGGTTTTGATATCAAACACGTCATAAAGATATGCCAGAATCTTCTTGTTTATTTCATCTTGGTAATTGTTTTTATAACCATAATTCCAAATCAGATAATCAGAATCCTTTATTACTGTAAATCGGTCAATTACAGGAGTACCGCAAAACACTCCGGGGAATGTGGAATAAACAGGGTAATGCATAATGGTTGAATCTGAGACAATGTCGAATACCTCTTTTATCGGAATGTGGTTTACAGAATCCTTCCTTTGCAGCATGTCTTTTGAGTTGTTCAAGCCTTGGTAACTTATATATTCACCGTTCTCTTTCACTGTTAGAATCCAGAAATTATGCTGCGAGAAGAAAATAAACGGTGAATCAAGTTTCTTTTTCAAACCATGTTTCTTTATAACATCCCATAGTCTGGAGAAGCGGTTCTCGGATTTGACTTTTTCTATAAATGAAGCCGAATATGAGTTTGTTGCCATCAACATGTTGAATGTGGCAACAAGTAGGAACAGATATAGATAATGTTTAGACTTTTCCATCAGAAAATTAATTTGGTTATATTCTCATCAAGGATAACACTCCAAAATGAGCTAATGATATTGTTTATATATTCTTCATCCTTATATTGGAAATTTGAACTCCATGTGATATCTGGAATCCTACTGTTTTTGTCGGATATTATGAAACAAGTCGAAGAAATACTATGTTCACTTTTGCAGGAAACCGGTTCGATGACAAATGTGTCGTTGTCTAACAAATCGAATACGTCATCTATTTGTTTACTGCGTATTATTCTTTTCTTGAGAAACACATCTGTGCCATTCATTCCTTGATATGTTTCATAATATGCATCCTTTTTAATGCATACAATCCAGAAAGTGTTATCATAAACGGCATAAGGGTAGTGCTTCAATTCATTAAGGAAAGGTTTGTCTTTTGTTAACCTGTCGAGTCTATGCAGACAAGATTCCTTGATTGAGCATCCAAAATTGTTTTGAACAGAGTCGCATTGTGCGTAACTGCTCACAAACAAATGCAGAAAGAGTAAAAGGGAAAATACTTTTTTCATTTATCCGTAATTTCTTTAGTAATGTTCAAGCAGATTATCATTCATCAGTATTGAGTCGCCCACGATGAAGGTCTTCACCTCTCCGTTCGGCTTCTTTATGATGCACATGCTTTCTCGCATGTACTGGTTGCGGCCGTTGGAAGATTGTGTGGCAGACTCTGTGAAATATTTATTAGTCTTTTGGTCGTTTATGAGATCATCAACAGAAGATTGCAGGAAAACCGTCTTCCCCTTCATGTGGCAATGATACACAGGGCTTGTCTTTAGTGTCCATCTGAAGTGAGGAATCCTACATCCTGTAAAAGTGGTGTCTTTAACATAAGCGCTCTGTGTAGAATCTATAATGCCGCTGTAGTTAGGGCTGATAACGTAAACGTCACAGGTCTTCTTGTAAAAGAGACAGAAATCCAGCAAAGATGCTGTAGTCAGAACAAAAGATTTGTTCTTTTTGTTTGCTATATATTCATTCACGGCCTTCTGCACCTGTGGGTCTATCCTTTCTGCGTCAATGCAAAAGGCATCAAAGGTGTGTCGGGAATCCATGCATCCTACAGTTAAGCAGGTTATGGTGAAGAAAAACAAGATGCGTTTCAAAATCATGATGTATTATATATTAATATGTGAGACTGTCGTTTCAATATGGAGGCTTGAACTGTATGTCTGATGATATGTTGACTATTTTCCTTGGAAAATCAGACTTTAACGAATTGTTAACCTGAAACCGTATTTCTTTATTTACGAGCACTTTTTCAACGACTTCCGAACACTCCAGATACCTGCTGATAGGATTGTCTCTTGGGATATCGGAAGATAGCCCGGTGCCGTTGTTGGAAAGCAATTTGTCAAGAGACGACTGAATATAGACATCGTGTTTTCCAATCGAGAAGTACAATGTAGGGTATTTATTGATTGCAGAAATGCCCTTCTCCATATCGTCCTTTACAATATCGAATCCCCAAAAATCTTTTTCTACCGATGGATTTTCATTAATGATGCCCTTTATATAAGGTCCTATTATGAAACAACATCCATCCAGATAGGAATCTTTGATTTTGGATATAAAGTTGTCGTAAGTCAACAAGAGGAAAGAACTTGTAGTGTCATTTTTTTGAATATAAGATTCGACTATTTCAATGACCTGAGGGTCAAAGGCGTTGACATCAATCTTATACATTGATTGTGAATTTGCTGTATATCCTTTAATAAGGAAAATAATCAGCAGTAATGCTCTGATGCTTTTACCAATTAATTTTTCTGACATAATCATAGAAACTGTATTTACCTGTTTTTCACTTATGTTTTTACATAGTGATATGAATTAAGGTTGTTTTTGCAATATTCGGAAAAATAATTGAGATTTGCAAATAAATCATGGAAAATCGTCAAAACTGTCAGATTGTCTGGTTTTCTGCTGTAATATTCTGACATACAGATAGTTGACTGTCATGCGATTGTCAGGCAATTGTCTGGATGGTTTGCTGATGAGAGGAATTGTCAGATGGATGGAATTGCATGCGTTGGCTGAACTCCGTAAATGGGCAGGTATCGGAAACCAAATCTGCCCAACAGGGGCAAGCACCGTGCCCATGATGGGCAAGCACGTTGCCCCAGGTGGGCAAGCACCGTGCCCAATTTTAATCCAAATCGGTCATTAGACCTTGTTTGTATTTTGAGTTTAATCAACAGAAAGATTATAATGCCGCAGTCACCTGAGTCTATGCTAATAGTCGGTGAACTGGCGCAAGAAAATCGTGGTAAGATAAATATCTGATCAACTTCTTTGTAATAATGAGCCCGGTATTGTGCCGGGCTTATTTTATTCATATATATTGGTATGTAGCATCCCGGCAATGAAAATTAATGAATTTATTTTGCATTGCTCTCGATTTGGATAAAAACTTCTCGCTCGGAAATGTGAATAAATTCCCATTTCTCTCGCTTAATCAGTTTTTTGCACTATCTTTGCCGACATGAGAAACAAACTGATCTTACTATTCTTTGCCTTCAGCGTCTGCCTTGGCGCTACGGCACAAAACAAAAGATACCACGGAGACGGTATCGATGATGTGTTGCAATATACTCCGATGGCAGCTTCGTTTATCCTCAAGATGGCTGGCGTGCCGAGCCGCAGTTCGTGGGAACAGCGCATATATAAGTCTGGAGCCACTTTTCTTCTCTGTGCCGGCACGACATACGCTCTGAAGCATACTATCCACTCACGCCGTCCCGACGGCACAGACAACCGTTCTTTCCCTTCTGGTCACACGGCAGTGGCTTTCTGTGGCGCTACGGTGCTGCATAAGGAATATGGCAAGGTGAGTCCCTGGATCAGCGTTGCAGGATATGCAGTGGCTACGGCAACGGCAGTAGACCGCGTGCGCCGCAACCGTCATCGTTGGGGAGACGTGGCGGCAGGAGCAGCAATCGGTTATCTGTCTGCCGAGGCTGGCTATTGGATAGTGGAGAAGATTGCCGGAAAGAAAAAAAAGAAGGTTGATGGCGTGGTGCCTTCTGACGATGAACAGAAGGTGCAGATCGGTGTGTCGCCCGATGGATTGGCTATGGTGATAAAGCTATAGCCGGAGGCAGACAATTATAAAACCCGAATGGGTCATCAGACAAAGCCCTGATGACCGATTGGGGTTAATACAGCAGCACCAGTCCTGCAAAAGCTGCATATACTATCATCTTTATCGGGTTTATCTTCATGAAGTATGTGCCAATGAAAGTGGCGATGAACAGGAAGCAGCTGATTCCGAACTGCCATGGGTTGATGTCGGGAGTGCTGAAGTTCTCTTTCGACAGCAGCAGCAATGTGGCAGCGCCGAGCAGTCCCACCACGGCAGGACGCAGTCCGCTGAGCACGCTCTGCACGGGAGTGGTGCTCATATATTTCAGAAACATCTTCGCTATCAGTATCATCAGTATCAGCGACGGCAATACCAGAGCCGTCGTTGCCGTTACGCTTCCGAGCACCGACATTCCCTCGCCGTATCCGGCATTGTGAGCCGCCGTGTATCCGCAGTAGGTAGCCGAGTTTATTCCCACCGGTCCCGGTGTCATCTGGCTTATCGCCACGATGTCGGTAAACTCCGCTGTCGTGAGCCAGTGATGGTTGTGTACCACCTCCGTCTGTATCAGCGACAGCATACCGTAGCCGCCGCCAAATCCGAAGAGTCCTATCTGGAAGAACGTTATGAATAGTTTCAGGTATAGCATAATATTATTTTTATTCCGTGGGCTTGATATATTGTCCGTAGACATATCCGCATATTCCGGCGAGCAGTATTATCAATATCGGTGATATTCCCATTAGGTATATCGCCAAGGCGCATCCGATCGGAATCCAGCAGTTGTTAAGCGTAACGTTAGCCGACTTCGCCAGCTTGAATGTAGGGGCGGCAATGAGAGCCACCACGGCAGGGCGTATTCCGCGGAACATCGCCTCCACCACCTTGTTGTGTTCAAACTGATGGAAGAACATCGCTATGAGCAGTATGATGATAAACGAGGGCAGTGCCGTGGCAAGACACGTCACGAGGGCGCCGGGCAGTTTCTTCAGCCTATAGCCGATAAACACGCTCATGTCTATGGCTAGCACTCCCGGACAGCTCTGCGCTATGGCGATGATGTCGATGAAGTCTTCCCTCTTTATCCATTTGTAGTTGTCCACCACCTCCTTCTCGATAATCGGAATCATGGCATATCCGCCACCGAGGGTGAACAGTCCTATCTTGAAGAAAGTCTTGAAAAAGGTCAGATACAGGTTCATATCTTGTATTATTAAAAGAACCCTCCCCTCAGTGTGTTAGCCTTCGAAGGGAGGGTTGTCGTTTCCTTATGTCAGTAGAACCGTAGTGCGGTCATTCCGCGCGCTGCGGTTCCGTCCGTAAGATTCGTTTCCTCTTACTTCGTCTTGTTCTCAATCCACTTGCGTGCGTTCACGAATGCCTCGATCCATGGCGTCACGTCGTCGTTGCGGCGGTCGGCAGGATACCAGGCGTTCTGCCATGGGAAGATGGCACGCTCCAAGTGAGGCATCATAGCCAGATGGCGGCCGTCTTTAGAGCAGATACCAGCCACGTTGTAGTCCGAACCGTTAGGGTTGCCAGGATATCCGGTGTAGCTGTACTTGGCAATCACATTGTATTCCGACTCAGCCTCAGGCAGCGAGAACTTGCCCTCGCCGTGGGCCACCCAGATACCCAGCTTGTTGCCGCTCAGAGTATTGAACATCACGCTGTTGTTCTCCGGTATGGTGAGACAGAGGAAGTTGCTCTCGAACTTGTGCGACTTGTTGTGGAGCATGCGTGCGCGCTGCTTGTGCTCGGGGTTGATGAGGTTGAGTTCCACCATCAGCTGGCATCCGTTGCAGATACCGAGCGACAGGGTGTCCTCACGGGCATAGAACTTGTCGAGTGCCTCCTTAGCCTTAGGGTTGAAGAGGAATGCACCTGCCCATCCCTTGGCAGAACCGAGCACGTCGGAGTTAGAGAATCCACCGCAGAACACAATCATGTTGACATCCTCCAGAGTCTCGCGGCCGCTCACGAGGTCGGTCATCATCACGTCCTTCACGTCGAATCCGGCGAGATACAGAGAGTAAGCCATTTCGCGCTCACCGTTTGTTCCCTTCTCGCGGATGATGGCAGCCTTCACGCCAGACGCCGTGCGGCGGTCGGCAGAGATGCCATACTGTGAGAGCTTGCCGGTGAAGTCTTTGTTGAACTTCATCTCCAGCTTCTCCTCCTTATAGTTGTTGTAGCGCTCTGCAGCACATCCGTTCATGCTCTGGTCGCGGTCGAGCAGATAAGAAGTCTTATACCACACGTCGCGCAGCTTGTCGATGTCGAACTCATGCTTGTAGTCGCCGGCCTTCACCGTGATGGTGCGCTCCTTTGGAGTAGGGTATCCGATCTTGGCGAAGCTTACGCCAGCCTCGTCCATGAATTCCTTGAACTCCTGCTTGTGGTCGTCAGAAATCTGTACCACCACTCCCGGGTTCTCAGCCATGAGCATCTTCACCACGTCGTCGCCTGCTATGTCGTGCAGGTTGATGTGCATACCGCCCTTGGTGTTGGCGAAACACATCTCAAGCAGTGTGGTGATGAGACCACCGGCGCTGATGTCGTGGCCTGCCATTATCCAGCCCCTCTTTATCATCTCCTGCACGGCGTTGAATGCATCGGCGAAATACTCCGGGTTCTTCACCGTAGGCACGTCGTCGCCCACCTTGCCGAGGCTCTGTGCGAAAGCACTTCCGCCGAGCATCAGTTCGTCGAACGAGAAGTCGATATGATAGATAGAAGAATTCTTGTCGTTCACTACCACCGGCGATACCACCTTGCGCACGTCGCTCACTTCGCCGCCGCTCGTCACGATGACAGTTCCCGGAGAGATGATCTTCTCGCCGTTAGGATACTGCTGAGAGAGCGACAGAGAGTCCTTTCCTGTAGGCACGTTGATGTGGAGAGCGCAGCAGAAGTCGCTGAGCGCCTTCACGGCAGCATAGAGACGGGCGTCCTCGCCCTTCTGTGAGCGGCAGGGCCACATCCAGTTTGCCGACAGGCTGAGGCTGTCCATGCCGTCGGCGAGCGGAGCCCACACGATGTTGGTCAGTGATTCAGCCACCGACAATACCGAACCTGCCTCCGGGTTGGCGAGTCCAGCCTGCGGAGCGTGTCCGAGAGCTGTTGCGATACCCTTGTGGCCGCGGTAGTCGAGAGCCACTACACCACAGTCGGAGAGTGGCAGCTGTATCTCGCCCTGACACTGCTGACGGGCGATCTTGCCGGTTACGGAGCGGTCCACCTTGTTGGTCAACCAGTCCTTACATGCCACCGACTCCAGCTGGAGCACACGCTCCACGTATTCGTCGATAGACTTCAGAGAGTATGTAGCATCCTGATAGTGGTGTTCCACTGTCACGTCGTTCATGTATGTCACAGGAGAGTGTCCGAACATCTGAGCCACATCCAGGTCGAAAGGCTTCACACCGTCGCCCTGCACGAATGAGAAGTGTGCGTCGCCGGTAGTCTCGCCGACAACATACAGCGGAGCACGCTCGCGCTCGGCAATCTTGCGCACGTGTTCGATGTGCTTCTCGTCGATGAGCAGTCCCATGCGCTCCTGGCTCTCGTTGGCTATTATCTCCTTTGCCGACAGCGTCTTGTCGCCGATAGGCAGTTTGGTCATGTCGATGCGTCCACCACATTCCTCAACCAGCTCCGACAGACAGTTCAGATGACCTGCCGATCCGTGGTCGTGGATGCTGACAACAGGGTTGGTGTCCTCTTCGCAGAGCGCGCGCACGAGGTTGTAGGCTCTCTTCTGCATCTCCGGGTTGGCACGCTGTACGGCGTTCAGCTCGATGCCGTTGCTGTAGCGGCCTGTGTCAACGGATGATACCGAACCGCCACCGAGACCGATGCGATAGTTGTCGCCACCCACAACGACAACCTTGTTGCCCTTCTGTGGTTCCTTCTTCAGACAGTCGCGCTTGGTGCCGTAGCCCACACCGCCGGCAAGCATGATCACCTTGTCGTAGGCATATTTTGTTTCTGCCTCGTCGGTAGTGGTAGGCTCCTGATGCTCGAATGTGAGCACCGAACCGCAGATGAGCGGCTGGCCGAACTTGTTTCCGAAGTCGGAAGCACCGTTTGATGCCTTGATGAGAATCTGTTCTGGCGACTGATACAGCCAGTTTCTCACCGGCATGATGTCTTCCCAGTCGCGCTCGCCGGTGTATTCCTTGGCGGCGTCTTCGCCACGTGCCACCTTGCTCGCCTTGAGGCTTAGCTCGTCTTCCTTCAGACGAGGATAGGCTGTCATGTAAACGGCTGTTCCGGCGATAGGCCATGAGCCTACACCGCCGCCCATACGGTCGCGGATCTCACCGCCCGTACCCGTAGCGGCACCGTTGAAAGGCTCCACTGTAGTAGGGAAGTTGTGTGTCTCAGCCTTCAGCGAGATAACGCTCTCCACGTCTTTCACCTGGAAGTAGTCAGACGTAGACTGGTCTGCCGGTGCGAACTGCTCCACAACCGGTCCCTGCGAGAACGCCACGTTGTCCTTGTATGCTGAGAGAATCTTGTTGGGGTTCTCCTTTGTCGTCTTCTTGATCATGGCGAAGAGCGAACTTTCCATCTCCTTGCCGTCGATGATGAACACACCGCCGAAAATCTTGTGGCGGCAGTGCTCCGAGTTGATCTGTGCGAAGCCGAACACCTCAGAGTCGGTCAGCGGTCTGCCCAACTGCTTCTCGATTTTGTGCAGGTATTCTATTTCCTCTGGCGAGAGGGCAAGACCTTCCTGCTCGTTATACTCCTCGAGGTTGTCGATGCGCTTGATAGGCTCCGGCTCGTGGTTTACGGTGAACACGTCCTGTCCGATGCCGTCGTACATGCGCTGCAGCATCGGGTCGTGGTCAGCGTCGGCCGAGCTCACGGGGAAATACTCCTCAATACGCGAAATGCCGTGGAGATTCATGTTCTGTGTTATCTCAACGGCATTCGTACTCCAAGGAGTAATCATTTCACGGCGTGGTCCCACGAAGAAACCCTCGAGGCTGTCTGCCTTTTCGAGCACGGCGTCTCCGAAGAGCCAACAAAGTTCGTTAATCTCATTGCTGTCGAGCTGATGGTCAACCTGTGTTGCTATCACGCTCTTTGAAGGAGTTCTGAAAAAAAGAATCATAACGTTTATAGATATCTTTTAATATGTTTGTTTGTCTTACTAACAAATGTTATGCGTGCAAAGGTAAAAAAAATATTGCAGACTGAAACATTTGGTGGCAAGAAAATGTGCTTTATTCCTCCATATACATTTTCCTGATAATACATTATCAGCCATAAACATTATCAAAATCAATACCTTTCAATCCAAAATCCTTCATCTTCCGTTCTGTTTCAAGACCTACAACTATCATCGGATGCTTGTTTTCATATTTTCCATCATTAGTGTCCTGATTTTAACGGGACACTAATTAAATAGTATATTTACCATGGTCTCCTGTAATTTCTGATTACTTTAATACAATCTTCTGTCCAATCTGATTAAATTCTTTTTTGTTGAATATATATTTTCTATCACATATTTGATATTTTACGATTGAATCCCAAGGGGTATTCAGATAGACACTATCCTTGATAAAAAAGAAACGTACTTTTCCGTCTGTTGATTTTTCAAAAATCTCGTCAAGACTTCGTGTTTGGAATTTTAAATATAAAGTATCGCCTTTGGGACAATATTTATGTGCAAATCTAAGCCATTCAAGTGATTTCTGTTTGCATGTGTCAAATTCTGCAATATTGTCATACCCCATATTGTTATTGCCAAAAGAATCGGTATAGGAATAACATCCAAGATAATTATATCTTGACTTGTTTATAACACATATTGTCGTAGACCAGCTGCAACAACTAATTATTGTGAAAATAAAAAATGCAATAAATATATTTTTCATCTTCTTTTAAATTAAAGAATTGGCCATGTTAAGCCTTAAATTATTAAACCAGTCAATATCCTTAACAGGATAACCCGTTGGCGGAATCAATTTAGTGCATGCTTAATTCTAATGACCGATTCAGGTTAAAATTGGGCACGCTGCTTGCCCAACTGGGGAAAGCTGCTTTCTCATCATGGGCACGCTGCTTGCCCCGGATGGGCAGATTTGGTTTCCGATACCTGCCCGATATATTCCCATTTACGGAGTTCAGCCAACGCATGCAATTCCATCCATCTGACAATTCCTCTCATCAGTAAACCATCCAGACAATTGCCTGACAATCGCCAGACGGTTAACTTTCTGTTTGTCAGAATGTTACAACAAAAAACCAGACAATCTGACAGTTTTTCAGAAATTCTCGCTTTTGCTGAGATTCAGTGATATGGGCAACTATTACTCATAAAAAAACATTGAGACTCAAGTATCTTCATTCCGTCTTGGGGAAACAGGTAAAAGTATGATGTTCAGACTTTGTTCTTTTCATACTTTACACAAAACGCCGTCATCAGCACAGCCGCACCAAGAGCCATCGGAGCTCCCACAATCGCCGCATACCTGTCGTCGAGACCTGCCGCTATAGGCAGTCCGCCAAGGAAAGCCCCCACGGCGTTTCCCATATTGAACGCCATCTGTATGCAGGCGCCGCCGAGCATCTCGCCGCCGGGAGCGTGTTTGAGGATGAGATACTGCTGCGGACTGCTCATGGCGAACATGCTGAGCACCGAGAACACGGTGAACGCTGCTGCTACCCAGCCGTTGTGGGCGAAGATGAATACCGACATCAGTGATGTGGCGGCAAACAGCATCATCGCCGTGGCCACCCTGCCCGGAGTGTAGCGGTCGCTGAGCTTTCCGCTGACGAGATTGCCCACCACCATGCCGAAACCGGCGAGAATCATTATCGCCGACATATATTCGTATGGTATGCCGCCGTCGCTGGTCAGTATCGGGGTGACGTAGCTGTAGAAGCAGAACACGCCGCCGTTGCCGAGCATCGTGGCACCGAGAATGAGCCACGGCGCACCGGTCTTCAGAAAGCGGAACTGTCCCTTGTATCCGTTGCTGGGCGTCACCTCCAGCTGAGGCACCCATTTCCATATATAATATATCACGAGCAGCGAGTAGAAAGATATGATTATAAACGGCATGCGCCATGAGATGTGGGCGCTGAGCGCCGTTTCGAGCGGCACTCCCAGCAGGTTTGCCACCGTCATGCCGGCAATCATCGTAGACACAGCACCCGTCTTGTGACCCTCATCGGCAAGGCGCACGGCAACGATAGACGCCACTCCGAAGTATGCTCCATGGGGGAGTCCGGAGATGAAACGCGCCACGAGCAGCATCTCATAGCTCTGTGCCACCGATGATATCAGCGCTCCGATGAATATCAGGCATACCAGAAACAGCAGTATGCTCTTGGGCCGGAACTGTTTCGCCACGGCAAGCAGCGGTGCGCCGCAGGTTACTCCCAGGGCGTATGCCGACACCAGATGTCCGGCCTGCGGAATGGTTATGCCCAGGGCATTGGCAACGTCGGCCAGGATGCCCATCATCACAAACTCCGTCATTCCCAGTGCCAGCGTTCCGAAGGCAAGGGCTATCAAACTCTTTTTCATTGTCTTTTGTTGTTGTTATCCGATTTTGCATTCCGCCCCGGCAGTAGTTTGTTGTCGTTTTCAGGGCGCTGTCTTCTTACCGGCTGCAAAATTACGACAAAACTATCAAAAACGAGGCACCAGGCGGAAGAATGTTTTCACGTGTAGCCCATTATCCTCAAAGACACGTGAAGGTACCGGCTATATAGTATGGCGTGGCAATCGGCAATTTCCCCCACCTATATATAATAAACCCTCCTTTTTTGGTTAATATACGATAACTTAATCGCTTTCAGGTTAAAATGTTTTAAGTGGAGTAAATAAAAAGCGGTTATGCACGTCTTTATTAATAAATTCGTGGCGCGATTCCCGTGTCATCCCCCGTTGAGGCCTTTTGAGGGATGGGAAAGCCACAAAACATTGATAACAAAAAAAGAAAGGAAAATAACTATGAACAAGAAAATTTTAGCTATGACATTTGCTGTTGGCTGTCTCGTGTTGGGTAGCTGTGCCAGCAAGAAAGACCTTGAGAACTGTCAGAACGAGAATAAGGAGCTGACAAAGAACTATCAGGATTCCAAGGAGCAGCTCGCTGCAAGCCGCGCTCGCGTGGCAAGCCTCGAAGACCAGCTCGCCCAGGCAAAGAAAGACTATGCCGCCCTGCAGGGTTCGCTCGACAAGAGCTTGGCAAATGCGGGACAGAACAATATCAGCATCGAGAAGCTCGTAGACCAGATCAACGAGTCTAACCAGTATATCCGTCACCTCGTTGAGGTGAAGAGCAAGAGCGACTCTCTCAACATGGTGCTGACAAACAACCTCACCCGTTCGCTGAGCAAGGAGGAGATGAAGGAGGTTGACGTGCAGGTGCTGAAGGGCGTCGTTTACATCTCGCTTGCCGACAACATGCTCTACAAGAGCGGTAGCTATGAAATCAACGACCGTGCTGCCGAGACTCTGAGCAAAATCGCCAAGATCATCAAGGACTACAAAGACTACGACGTGCTCATCGAGGGTAACACCGACAATGTGCCTGTTAACAGCAGCGCCGCTTCGATGAAGAACATCCGCAACAACTGGGACCTCTCTTGTCTGCGTGCCTCAAGCGTGGTTCAGGCTTTGCAGAACCAGTATGGTGTAGATCCTAAGCGTCTCACAGCCGGTGGACGTGGCGAGTATAACCCTATCACCAACAACAATTCTGATGTTGCAAAGCAGCGCAACCGCCGCACTCAGATCATCATCACTCCTAAGCTCGACCAGTTTATGGACCTCATCGACAAGGCTCCGGAGGAGAAGTAAGGATTCTTATATCATTGAACATACCATAAAAAGCGTACCGGTCTGCAAAGGCTGGTACGCTTTTTATAGTTCGTAGGGCCAGATTGCAGTCTGGCGAGAACACTCTTCCTGCCTGTTTTCCTCACTCCTTTCTTGTAGACGCTCCCTCCTTTTCTGCTATAACCAGATCTCCGCCAATCATAAATATAATTCAGAGTTGTCGGATTATGCCGATAAAACCCTAAATCGGTCATTTAGGGCTTGCTCGGATTTTGTTTGTCAGAAGAGAGGATCTTGTTTGTCATCAGCTGCTTGTTCTGGAAGCGTCAGTTCCGGGATTATGGTGTCGGATTCTTTTGAGTTGTCGCGCAGGAAGAACATACAGTAGTATATCGGCATATATATGATGCCCTTGTCCGAGTGTACCTTCTGTTCATTGCTCAACACCACGCCGCGGTTGATGTTGTAGTCTGGTGTGGCAAGGAATTTGTCCAGTGCGCTGTGTATGCGGTAGTCCTTTCCTGATTTCACTTCTATCGGCAATACGGTGAGGCGTTCGTAGTCGTCGATGAGGAAATCCACCTCTCCTTTCTGCTTGTTGTCATAATAGTGGAGCGAGAACCCGTGTGCATGCAATTCCTGAGCTACAGCCGACTCGTATACCGCTCCCAAGTTTACGCTGCGCTCATCTTTCAACACAGCCTTGATGTTTGTTCCGTAAAGCAGGTTGGTCAGCAGTCCTACATCGCTGAGGTACAGTTTCAGAAGATTCTTGCTTTCAGATTCGGCAAGTGGAAATTTCGGGTTGCTGATGGCATTCACCGGCAATGCAACTCCGGAATTCGTGAGATATTCAAACTCTTCAGCGTAGTCGCTGAACTGCTTGTGTGATTTGGTGTCTTCTATGTTCTTTACTATTATCCTCTTCTTCTTGTTCTCCATGTTCGAAGGCACCATATCGTAGATTTTCCGAATTACGAGCTTGCGTTCATTGTCATATTGTGAGGCGTCAATCCTATACAGCGCATGGATATCGCGCTGGATGGCTCTTACCTGGGCTATGTTGCGGTTTTCCTTGAATTTGTTTATTGCATCAGGCATTCCGCCAACAAGGAGATATATCCTGAACTGCTGCAGCAGGTAGTTGTGCATGGAGTCGTTGAGTGATTCATGTGATGAAAAACACTTGCGGATGCCTGCTATCGTTTCCTCACCGCATCCCATCGCCCATAAGAATTCTTCGAAGTCCAGCGGATACATCTGCTCTATGGATATGCTGCCAATTGGCACCGATGGGGTCTGCGATAGGGCAACGCCCAATAGCGAACCGCTTGCCACATATCTGTATTTCCCGTCTTCGTTCAGGAATTTCAGCAACGTCAACAGATGCGGATACGACTGTATCTCGTCAAGGAATACCAGCGTGTCATTCTCGTTACCGAGATTGTCGCCGGCAATTGCGCCAAGTTGCAGATAGAAATCCTCTTTGCTTCTTATCGTGGCAAAGATGCGTTCGCCCTCCTGGTCGGCTTTCAGGTTTATCTCTACAAAATGCTTGAACAGATTCTTTCCGATATGCCTTATCAGATAAGACTTGCCAATCTGTCTTGCACCATTAACAAGGAGTATTTTTCGCGTTTCCTTGATAAGGAATTTTTCCAGTCGTTCCGTAAACTTCCTCTTTAACATGATATGTGGATTGAGTTTCTGCAAATGTACTAATAATAAGCGACTTACGCAAGCATTGGGGAATTATTCCATGAAAAACGGTGTCAAAAAAGGGAATTATTCCATAAAAACCGACCTCATATTGGGGAATTATTCCGTGTTTTTGATGCGCATTATGGGGAATTATTCCGTTTCCCCGCTGTCAGATGCTTGTCGTTTGCTATCCGTTAGGGTTGGATAGGAAGCGCCGTCTGAATGTTTGCCAGAGGCGGAGCCTTTCCTTGCGATTTGTCTTTTCTTGCAGTGTTTGCAGGTTTCTTCTTAGCATTGATATTATGTCATTGGAAATTAGTGACAGCTTCACGAAGATTGGTTCTACTTATGTTGCCGACGGACAGATTCTCTCTACAGAGGGTGCCAACTGGAAGGAAATATCAGTGTTCGTGCCTAAGGGAACGAAGTATTTCGCAATCCACCAGACCACTCCTTCTGCCAACACTTATCTCTTCGGTATCGACGACGACCACTACTACAATGTGACGGCTGTATTCACCGACGCTCAGGGCAACGTTACGGAGAGTTCATTCTCCAACACTGCTTCCCTCTCATTGTCGATAGAGGCGATAGAGAATGCGATGAACGCTTCTTCTTATGATGTATATACTCTCGACGGTCAGGCTGTGATGCTCAATGCGAAGAGTCTGAAGGGTCTGAAGAAGGGTGCTTACATCATCAATGACAGGAAGTTCATCCTCAAGTAAAAGAACAATTAAACCCAAAACGGTCATTAGGCCGTTTATTGTATTTTATATTTACTGCTTGCAGTCTTTTGTTTTTTATAAGGCGTCTTTTGCTTGTTTTTAATTCGTAATAGCTCGCTATTACTCATTAAAAGCCAAACAAAATCCACTCTTCTAAAAGAACAAAATCCAGGCAAGCCCTAATGACCGATTTGGGTTAAACAAAAAACGGTCATTAGGGCTTGCTCGGAATTATATAATTCATGATGCCTTGATGACCGTTTTTTTGTGATTCAAGTATTGTCAGCTGTTCATCTTATCTTGTGATTTTCCAGCTCTTGCCACCCTGCTTCACTATTATGATGCCGTTGTGGTTGGCGGTGTCGGTGATGCGTTCGCCGTTGATGCTGAAGGTCTGGCGAGGCTCTTTGGAGTTGGTAATCGTTGCGGCGTCGCTGATGCCGTCGGTCATCTTCTTGCCGCTTACTGTCATCTTCTTAATCTCCCATGTAGAGGCGATTGTAGAGGTGCTGGTGTATCTGAATGCCACGCGTATCTTCTTGCCGGCGAATTCGTTGAGGCTGATGTCACCTGATTCCACGAAAGTCCAATTGTCGCCCGTAGGCCATGTGAAACCGCTGAGCACCGTTGCCGTTCCGTCGCAACGTACCTCCACGCTGAGCCTGTCTGTAATGTTGTCGGTCTTTATGAAGTTCACTGCCTGGTTGATGTTCATCTTTGCCGATTCATAGCCCGTGAGGTCTATCTCCGGCGATACGAGATAAGAGTCGGCCTCATGGCAGCTGTCTTTGAATGCCGTTCCCTTCCATCCGTATGTGTCTGTTATCACCCAGATGTTGCTGTTGTCAAGCGGATTGTTCACGTCTTCGATTGTGAAACCACACTCGCCCTTGGTGAAATCGTATGAGGCAATCACATCGGAAGGGGTGACAGGTGTGTCATCGCCCTTGTAGTTGTCCGAACAGGTGGTGGTCATAGGATCGAAGGCGTAGTCTATGCTGTCGCCCCAGATATATTCCATCAGGTTAGGGAAGTCAACGAACGGGTTGCGGTTGCCTTGTATCTCGCTCACCTTGTTGTTTCTCGTTATCTCCAGTTCGTTTGGCATGTCTGCCTTTGCCCATTTTATGTATAGGTCGTAAGCCCATTTCTGTAGGGTGGGGTAGTCGTTCTTCTCCAGAATCTGCAGTCCCACTCCCGTCCAGGGCAGTCCGCTGTAGCAGGTTGCCATATACATGTATCCGCGTGCGAAGTCGCCTTTCCACTCATCGGCAGGCTCCCAGTATTTATTGCCGTCGTTGCCGTTGCCCACCTTCGTCCAGCCGTTTCCTGTGTCGCCGCTCACCACTTCGCCCATCGGGTAGTTGCTCTTGCTGCTGTTTATCTTGCTCTCGCAGGGCATGAGGTTGTAGAGGTCTTTGTATGCCTGGTTTTCTGTCTTTCCCCACCAGCTCTTGGGGAACGAGTGCTCGATGTTCATTCCGGCTCCCGCTGCTCCCTGGCTTGTGCTCATCGGCCATGTGCTCTCATTGGAGTAGCGGTCGATGAAGCGTCCGTCGCTGGTGCGGTCGGTAATCCAGAATCCCCACCAGGTCTTTCCGCTACCAGAGCCATAGCTCAATACTTTGGCGTCTTTGATGATGTCGTGGACTGCGCTTTTCAGTTCTGCACCCTTCTTTCCCTTCAGTGAGTCGTAGTAGCCCTCTGGAATCTGTGCCAGGGATGCTACGCTGGAACAAGCCATTGCAATCAGCGTGGCTAATGTTCTGAATTTGCTTTTCTTCATGTCGTCGTTTTATGTAATTTTCTTTGTTATTCCCTTCCTTGCGCCATTTTTCTGCCGTGTGGCAGGCAGGGGCAAAGGTAGCATGGCGTTTATTTCTTTATCGTCTCCTTATGCAGAAATTCGGCAAACTGCTCCTTGTATCCGTTGAACACGTTGACGTCGACGTCTCCCTGTATTCCTCTCACCTTGCCGTAGGGCGTGAGCTGCCAAAAGGCGAGCCTGACGTCAGGACGGTATTGTCCGTAGCGCGCAATCCATACGGGGTAATTGCCCTTGATGTCGGGAGCGGCAGACAGATATCTGTTCACGAAATTCTGGCTCACGTAGAGCACGGGCTTCGTGCCGGTGGCGTTGCGCACGATGTTGAGCCATGTCCTGATGGCACGGAACATCACTTCCGGTCCGCCCATCTGTTTTATCTGGGCGTCGCTTGGCTCCACGTCGAGAACGGGAGGCATGTCGCCGACTCTCAGAGCCGTGTGTCTAAGGAAGAAATGCGCTTGCGCCGCAGCACTGCTCCTTGTCGAGAAGAAGTGGTATGCCCCTACGGCGATGCCTCTCTTCTTGGCGTTGACATAGTCGGAGGCGAAATATCTGTTGCGCACGGTGACGCCTTCCGTTGACTTTATGTATGCGAATGAGATGCGGTAGTTTATGTCGCCGGCACTTCTCCTTCCGGAACCCAGTCCGATGACTCGCACCTTTGTCCAGTCGAGATGGAATTTCTTCTTTCCCTTCTCGTGTTGGTATCTCGACACGTCGATGCCGTATATCCTGTCGGCTGTATGCACCATCTTCTCTCCGCGGTATCTGTCCTTCCGCCAGTCGCCGGCTTTCACCTTGCCGTTCTCTGCCACTCCGCAGCCGAAACCGTTGCGGCGGTCGGCGGTCCACTGGCCGGTATAGAATTCTCCGTCGGCATTTCTCCATGTGCCGTGTCCGTCGGCAAGCAGGTCTTCACTGAATCCTCCGTGGTATATTCCGAGAGAGTCCTCTCGCGTTCCGCTCACTATCGTGTCGGCGTGCCATAGTGCGGTGATTCGTCTGCCCAGAGAGTCGGTCGTAGTGCCGTAGCCACAGCGTTTGCCGTCTTTCCACATTCCGCTGTACACGATACTGTCTTTCAGCGACAACACTCCGTAGCCGTTCCGCTTGCCGTGTGCCATCTCTCCGCGGTAGCAGTAGTCGCCGTGGTATACGGTCACGGTGTCTATGGGCTTGCCGTCTTTGCATGAGATGATGGCGAGTGCCGTCAAGGCATATATAATAAGGTGGGATATTTTCATTTCACTATTCCTCCCTTGTTGTTTATTCCGATGAAATATCCGTTGCGGTTGAATATCGGCGCGCCCTGGGGAGCCAGCAGCTCTGGTGTGGCATGGCGCTCGGTTGAGATGGTGGTGCCTCTGAAGATGTTTGGCTTCTGGAGCGATGTGCTGGGCAGACTGTTCTTTGTCAGTCCGAAGACTCCGGCTATGGATATGGTGTCGCCCTTTTCGGGGATAAGGCAGAACACGTCGAATCCGTACAGGCTGTTTGCATCTTCGGGCATGAACTTGCCTTTCGTCTGCAGCACGATGGTGCTTCTTGATGTCTTTCCCGACTCCTCAGGCAGGATGCGGCATGCTATTCTGTTCGCCTTCTTCGCGTTGACGGGGTATACCAGCGTATATCTGCTTTTGCGCCTTATCTTGAGTCCCTTTTTCTGTTGCAGCGATTTCAGCAGGTTGATGCTGTGCTGCAGACTGTCTTTTTTCTTCTTGTTCTCCTCAGCGTATGCGGCGATGGCGTTGTATCCTTCGTCTTTCACGTTGTGGGTATTCAGATAATAATCCATTTCGGTCTCCCTCTTCATGTCGGTGGCAAGCATCTCTTCGGCTCTTTTGATGGTATTCTCAATCAGGGTGCCGATGTTCCTGTTTGCCATGGAAATCAGTCTTGCGTCGGTGGAAAATGGACTGACGGTGAGTATGCGGCCCTGGCATGAGGGCATGAATGTGAACCTGTTTATCCAGCATCCGCACACCATGGCCTTGCGCTCCGTGTCGCTGTCGGGCTTTACGCTAACGGCATGGAGCGTGGTGTCGGCATTGATGTCGTTGCAACAGGCTATCACTCTGCCACGGCTCAGAATCTCGTAGTATTCACCGCATTCTACGGTAACCACGCTCCGTTTCATGCTGTCGTAGCTTTCGGGCAGCAGCGAGGGTACCGTAATAAAAGCAATCGCTGCCAGTATTACTACTGGTAGCGACCACAATATTGTCTTCTTTTGTTTATTAGTCAATCTCTTCATCAGCTTCATAACCACCCATCTCACGGATGGCGTTCTTAAGCATTGTGTACTGTTGGTATAGGTTGTTTACTGCCTCTTCGCCCTTGGTATAGTCGTGCATAGGACTCTTGAGGAAGAAACTCAGGAAACGCTGCGTGCCATAGCGTCCGGCTCTTGCGGCGAGGTCGCTCAGCAGACAGAGGTCGAGCAGCAGAGGGGCTGCGAGGATGGAGTCGCGGCAGAGGAAGTTTATCTTCACCTGCATTGGGTAACCCATCCATCCGAAGATGTCGATGTTGTCCCAGCCCTCCTTGTTGTCGTTGCGTGGAGGGTAGTAGTTGATGCGCACCTTATGATAATACTGTGTGTCCTCGTCGTTGCCGTGGCCATAGAGATCGGGCTGCACGTCGGGCTTCAGGATTGTCTCCAGTGTGGAGAGCTTGCTCACCTCCTTGGTGTGGAAGTTTGCCGGCTCGTCGAGCACGAGACCGTCTCTGTTGCCGAGGATGTTTGTAGAGAACCATCCGCTCAGTCCCAGGCAACGGGTGCCGATGATTGGGGCGAAACCGCTCTTTACGAGGGTCTGACCGGTCTTGAAGTCCTTGCCCGAGATAGGCATCTTCGTCTTCTCGGCGAGTTCCCACATCGCTGGAATGTCGACAGTTGTGTTTGGTGCACCCATGATGAACGGTGCTCCTTCGGTGAGGGCGGCATAGGCGTAGCACATTGATGGTGCCACGTGTTCGCGGTCGTCTTCCTTCATCGCCTTCTCCAGGGCTTCGAGCGAATAGTGGATCTTCTCATCCACCGGAACGTAGATTTCCGTTGAGGCAGCCCAAATCACCACGATGCGTGAGCAGTTGTTCTCCTTCTTGAAGTTGCGGATGTCTTCACGCAGTGCTTCCACCATCTCCCAACGCGTCTTGCAGTCTTTCACGTTGTCACCGTCGAGGCGCTTGGCGTAGTTCTTGTCGAAGGCGGCCTTCATAGGCTTGATCTTCTCCAGCTCGTCCTTCACGGGGTTGATGTCTTTCTCCTTCAGCACCTCGGCATACATCGCAGCCTGATAGGCATTCTGTGGGTATACATCCCATGTGCCGAACACGATGTCGTCGAGACTTGCCAGTGGCACGATGTCTTTGTAGTGCAGATATTTCTTCTCGGTTCCCTTGCCTACGCGTATCTTGTCGTATTGTGTCATGGAGCCGATGGGCTTGGTCAGACCGCGGCGTGTCATCAGCACACCTGTCATGAATGTCGTGGCAACGGCACCGTTGCCAACAATCATTATTCCTAATTTGCCCTCAGCGGGCTTTACGCTTGTTTGCATATCGTTTTTTATGGTTCTGTTAATGTGGTAATTATTATCGTTTGTCGGCAGCCTAGTGTAACAGGGCCAACATTATGCAAAGATAGTCATTCTTATTGATATGCTTGCAATATTTCAAAGTGATTAACATTTGAACGTCTGTTTGCGAAATTATTTTGTTGCTGTATTGATGTCTACTCTTTTTTTCTTGGGCAGTGAAACCTTGTAATACAACCGGTTCCTTCAGTTCTTTGATCTTGTTGCTCACTGATACAGTCATTCAGTATTGTCGTTGTGTCCCCGCTTCAGGCATTTGCCGTTCCTCTCCGTTTACAGTGGTTTCCAGTCTTGTTTTGTCCCATTTTTGGGCACATTTTCTTTTCAAGTAGTGCCCAAAATCTTCCATTTTCCATGACAGAGAGAATAAAGTGCCCATCAGCCTTCGGCGACAGGCACAGGTCTAAAATAGAAAGCGGATATCACTCTAGGAACACGGATTTGTCATCACGGAGTAACAACTTTTATATAAGACAAAAACCAGGATACCCACCCTGAAGCCTTTCAGACAAAAACCAAGATAAACCTGCTGCGCAGTAAATTATTAATATAACTCAGCCAATTGCCATAAGCCCCCACCTGGCCTCCCCCGTAGGGGAGGGACAGATACCCTTGCAAGTAATATTATCGTCAGTAGTCGTCTGATTATCAGTGACTTATCAATAGCAATAGTATCTGTCCCTCCCCTACGGGGGAGGCTAGGTGGGGGCTGATATGATTGTCTGAAGAAGTCTTTGACAAAGCATAGTAACTTGTTCCTTCCCTTGGGGAATGTCAGGATGGGTTATCCTACGGGGAAGGTTAGGATGGGTTCTAGACCGAGAGAGGGCTGATGCCATCAGACTTGTTTTCATTTTCTGCCATTATACTTGCGGTTTATCCCGGTTTTTTGTCTAAAAAACATCAACCGAATCATTTGCTAAGTAAAATGGAGAGCCCCTCACTTTCAAATCTAAGAAACACCCAAACAGGAATCATTGAAAATTTCATTTCGCGCGCATCTATAAATATAATGTGAACCCTACACCTTTCCCCTTAATTCTGTCAAATAAAAGGAAAACCGTCACTTTTTTCTCATTTTCTTTTGAAAACATTTGGATGGTATGAGAAAAACCCATACCTTTGCATCCGCTTTTGAGAACGAACGCTGTTACAAAACAGTTATTAAGTCAGAAAGAGCGACA